>Ga0209751_10000718_pt1 | contig 35144 bp, 28 predicted proteins | sample RifCSP13_1_FD_184019 | JGI IMG/M metagenome (GOLD analysis project Ga0209751, IMG submission 184019) | Soil microbial communities from Rifle, Colorado - Rifle CSP2_sed 13_1 (SPAdes) (version 2) | ecosystem: Environmental > Terrestrial > Deep subsurface > Rock core/Sediment | place: Rifle...
ACGGGGACCTATCCGGGGGAGTTCTACGCCTCCTACTCGGACAACACCTACGGATTGTGCTTTACGTGCCACTCCTCCGACGCCTTCGGCAAGCCGAGGACACTTGCGGACACGGCGTTCCGGAACGGCAACCTGAACCTCCATTACCGCCACGTGAACCGGGCGAAGGGGAGGAGGTGCACCGCCTGCCACACCCCCCACGGCTCCCGGCAGAAAAAACTCGTCCGGGAAGCGTTCGGCTTCGGAGCGACGAATCTCCCGTTGAAGTATGAAAAGACGGAGACGGGCGGAACGTGCGCCCCCGCGTGTCACGAGCCGGTGTCCTACGACCGGTGCGAACCCGCGGAGAACGGGCTTCGTACGACGCCGAGGGAGGGGATGGACGCGACCCCCGAGGAGTCGAGGAGATCGTGCGGCAAGGAAAAAACCGGGAAGTAAAAGGACGGATACGCATGAAGAAGAAGTGGTTACTGATCCTGATCCCCCTGCTCTTTTTCGGTTGCGCGCATGCGGGAAAAAAGGTGGAGACCGCCTTTTTCCCCCCGCTTCCCCAACAACCGAGGTTGCAATTTCTTCTTTCCATCTCTTCCGAGGAGGATATCGGGGGGAAGAAAGCGGGTGCGCTGCAGGAGTGGCTGATCGGGAAACGACCTTCGCGGAAGCGGATCGCGAGACCCCAGGGCATCGGTACTTCCAAGGGCAGGATCTACATCCTTGACCGAACATACAATAAAGTGTTGTTCCTCGACCTTGTGAAGAAAGAGTTCGATTTTATCAAGGACGAAAGGGAAGGCGCTCTTGGGGATCCTCTCGGGTTGTGGGTCACGGCGGACGACGTAAAGTATGTCGCCGACGGCGCCAGAAAACAGATCGTGGTCTTCGACAAGGACAACAAGTTCTTGAGGGCGTATGGCGGGAAAGACCAGTTGAAGAGGCCGATGGATGTAGCGGTTTACAAGGACAGAATCTATGTGGCTGATTTTCCCGACAATAAAGTGGTCGTGATGGACAAGGACACCGGAAAGACTGTGCAAACGATCGGAGAACGAGGAGGAGAAAAGGGCATGTTCGACAGGCCGACGCATGTCAGCGTCGATCTTGATGGGAATCTTTATGTCAATGACTCCTTCAATTTCCGGATCCAGAAGTTCGACCCGAGCGGAAAGTACCTGAAAACGTACGGTTACCAGGGGGACACCCTCGGCGGGTTCGCGAGACCCAAGGGGATCGCCGTGGACCGGGGCGGGTTGATCTACGTCGTGGACGCTGCTTTCGAGAACACCCAGATCTTCGACGGGAAAACGACCGATCTCCTCCTGTTTTTCGGGGGGTACGGACCGCACACGGGGAGCATGTACCTCCCGTCGCCGCTGCACGTCGATTATGAAAACGTCGGGTTTTTCGAAAAGCACGTCGACAAGGACTTCAAGGTGAAGTACCTGGTCTATGTCGGCAACCTGCTGGGGGACAAGAAGGTGAACGTCTACGGTTTCGGGGAGTGGGTCGGTGCGCCCCTTCCCGTGGTGGAACGGAAACCGATCCCCGCGGAGCCCCCCGCCAGGAAAGAAGGACAGGAAAGAAGGAAATGAAGGGAAGAAGCAGGTCCTTCTTCCTTGTGCTGGCGGCAATTCCGTTCATCGCGTGCAGTTCAGGGTGCGATCGATACGCAAAGCATAAAGTTCTGACCTTTTTCTTCACCGGGGTTCCGCCTCTCGACGAAGGGGGAAAAGGCCCGGAAAAGGAGATGGAGGCGGCCAAAAAGGCAGAGCAGGGTCCAAGGCAAAGGAAGAGAAGACCGTTCGTAGAAGCAACCCGGTTCTCCCACGGGCCGTATGCCTCGGGCGCGTGTTATCTTTGCCATGAAACCTCCGAGACCGGGGGGTTCAGGGGTTTTTCAAAAGAGGCGAAGGCCGCGGGCTCCATCGCAAAACCCGGGATCGTCCCCGGGGAACTGGTCGCCCCGTTGCGCGAGTTGTGTGTCGGCTGCCACGAAACGAAATCCCCGGAATCGGCGCGAAGGAACGGCCTCTGGGTCCACGGCCCGGTAAGCGCCGGTCTCTGCACCCAGTGCCACGGCCCGCACAGCTCCCCGGAACCGTATCTCCTCGGGAAAAAGGCCGATGCGTTGTGTCTTGGCTGCCATGCCGGTGGCTTCGTCTTCAACGAGTCACTGCATGAAGGGAAGGGGGAGTGCCGATCCTGCCACAACGCCCATGTCGGCAGGAACAGCCGCATGCTGACGGCGGAATACCGCGAGACATGGTAAAGGGGCACCGCCCGTGACTCATCGTCGTCATGCGGTTCTTCTTTCGGCTATTCTCCTCGTTCTTTTCCGGGGGATTGTCCCACCGGACAATGCGTCCGCGGAGTATGGGGGGAGGAATTACTCCATCGCCCGGCCGCAGCTCGCCCTCGATCTTTCGTACGATTTCGAATCCGAGAAAAGGGAGGGGCCGTACATCGCCGAAGAAAACGACTCCCATGCCTTGAAGGAAAGGGTGGACCTGCAAACATCGGGGTGGGGATATCACCCCGCCTTTCTCACCTACACCGTCGGCCTTTCCCCCGAATGGGAGCAGACGACCGAGACACCGGACCCGGGCAGGCGGAACACCCGCAATTCCTTTCTGCTGGGGTACTCCTTCGACCTTACGTTTCTTCCGCAAAAACCGTACACCTTGATTCTGTTCGGAAGGAGACAACGCTCCGTATTGACCAGCAGCCTCGCCGGCCGATCGGAAACCGAGAGCGACACGTACGGAACGACGCTGATGCTGAAGAACAGAATACTCCCCACGACATTGGGGTATGTCCACACCACGTTGAACCAGACCGGGTTTTTCGATTCGGAGGAAACCCGGGACGAGACCCGCCTTCAGATGCGGCATGAGGAAAAGAGCAACGACACGAATCTCAATGCGACGTATACGGCCATGGACAGGACGTCGCTGGGCGCGACAATCAATACGGAAAATTTCTTCGGGGGGGTGCAGAACAGTTACAGGATCACGCCTGACGGCAGGGTATTGTTGAACTCCAGCCTCACATACCGATGGGCGGAAAGTAATTTCTTCAGTTCATCCGGCATTTTCCTCTCCGAATACTTGAACTGGAGACACACCGGAAACTTCGTCACCAATTATAATCTCACGTACACAAGCGATTCATCGGGGGGATCCACCGTCGACGCGACATCCGCCTCCGCCGGTTTTTCCCACCTCCTCTACGAAAACCTCACGACATCGGGATCTTTAAACGCAAGAAACAGCCCTCAAGGGGAGGATACCTACGGGGGGGATCTGAACTTCAATTACCAACGCCGTATCCCCTGGGGCACGCTGTACGCCAGTACGGGGCATGATTACAAGGTAACCACACGATCTGTTGGAGAAGTGTTCCTCCATGTGATCGACGAGTCTCATATCCTCCGTACCGGAGAGGTAACATTACTTAATAATAAAAATGTGGACATACCCTCGATCGTCGTCACCAGCGCTGACCGCAGCATCGTTTACCTTTTGGATACGGATTATCGAATCGAGATCCTCGGGACGTCCGTGAGGATCAGCCGTGCATCCTTCGGTGCCATCGCGGAAGGCCAGACCGTCCTCGTGAACTACACATATCTCAGCAACCCGGCCTTCGACGACGCCACGTATACCCAGACCTACGGCGTCGGCCTGTACCTGTGGTCCGCCTGGAGGATCGATTACAGGTATTCGCGTTTGAAGCAGGAATTCCTGTCGGGGATCCCCCCCGACGTATTGAATGAAGACACGACGCAGACCATCGACACGGAACTGGCATGGAGGTGGACCACCACCCGGCTGACCTTGGAAGACACGGAAAGCAGTACCGGGGTATCCTTGAGTCGGTGGCGCGCCTCGGAGAATTTTTTCTTCCGTCCGGGCGACGAAGTTTCCTTCGGGCTGTCGGGATATTACGGCGAGACGACCTTTAAGGAGACGAACACGGACGAAAAATTCTTCGGATTCGGCTCTCAATTGCAGTGGGGATGGTCCAGGTGGAGCAAAATCAGCATCGAGAGTTCCTACGCCAAGGTGGACGGCACATCGAACAGGACGGTCGACAAGGCGGCCGTTGCCCGGCTGGAATGGTATTACGGCATCTGGAGCGGAGAGTTCTCTTACCGGTTCCTGAACGAGGAGGACCGGATCGGCGATCAGAGCCGGAACCGGCACTCCGCGTACGCCGCGATCAAGAGGACGCTCTATTGAAAAGGAGGGGAGCCACGAAAAGAGGAAGAAGTTGCACGGCGCTGTGCCTGGCAGCGGGTCTTCTCGTTTTCCTTGCGGGCTGCTTCAAGATGGCGGTGCCGGTAAAAGAGCCGACCCCGGTCATCCTCTGGCCCGAGCCGCCGGAGATCCCGAGGATCCACTTCGTGAACGCCGTCTCCCGGCCCGAGGACATGGGAATCGGGAACGGCGCGTTCCGGAACTTTTTACGGTACCTCGCCGGAAAGGCCGACACCCCCATGGTGAACCCGCACGGAGTGACGGTGGACGCCGAGGGGCGAGTGTACGTGGTCGATCATTTCTTGAGAAAGATCCACGTGTATGACCCCAGGGGGAAAAGATATTCCGCGTTCCCCGGAAAAGAGGCCGCCCTCCTTTCCCCGATCGGGGTCGCCGTCGACGACAAAAGGGGCCGGGTCTACGTTTCCGACTCCGCGGCAGGGGCGGTCAAGGTCTTTACCAAAGACGGGGGGAACCCGGCGGGGGAGATCCGGGGCGGCGAGATGGGAAGGCCGACCGGAGTCGCCATCCACGCGGCAAAGGACGAATTGCTGGTGGTGGACACGATCCATTCGGGGATCTTGAGGTTTTCCCTCGCGGATCATCGGCTGAAAGGGATCATCGGGAAGGAGGGGAACGAGGAGGGAAGGTTTCACTCCCCCACCCATATCGCGGTTTCGCGGGCCGGCAACATCCTCGTGACCGATTCCCTGAACTACCGGGTGCAGGTCTTTGACCAGGAGGGGAGGTTCCTCCGCGGGTTCGGCGCACCCGGCGATGGCCCGGGAACCTTTTCCCGGCCGAAGGGGGTCGCCGTCGACAGCGACGAGAACATCTACGTGGTCGACGCGCTCTTCGCCAACGTCCAGGTGTTCGACAAGGAGGGAAGGCTCCTCATGGCCTTCGGGAAACACGGGCAGGGGTTCGGCGAATTCTGGCTTCCCTCCGGTATCTTCATCGACGGCAGGGACAGGGTCTTCGTTTCCGACTCATATAATAAAAGGGTTCAGATCTTCCAGTACATGAAGGGAGGGGAACTCCCGCAATGATCCGAAAATATCCGCTGGGCTTGATCGTCGTGATGCTGTCGTTTTCCCTGATCCCCGGCGGGGTGTCGTCGGGCGGCATCGCCGACACGAAGCATAACCTTTCCATCACGGGCCCGGGGCCGGTCAAATCGACCACCGAGGGGGAACTCTGCGTCTTCTGCCACGCGCCCCACAACGCGCGGCGGGACATCCCGTACCTATGGAACCGGAGCGATTCAACGGCAAATTACGTTCCGTACCAGAGTTCCACCTTGACGGCGACCGTGGGGCAGCCGACCGGCGCGTCGAAACTGTGCCTTAGCTGTCACGACGGAACCATCGCCCTCGGGGCGCTGGTCACGCGGCCGCAGGAGATCCCCTTCGCCGGCGGTGTCCGCTTCATCCCCGAAGGACGGACGAAGCTCGGCACCGACCTGTCGGACGACCACCCGGTCTCCTTCGTGTACGACAGCGGCCTCGCGGCCGGGAACCTCGAGCTGGCCGACCCCTCCATACTGCCCCCGCCGGTGAAGCTCGACAAGAACAGGGAGATGCAGTGCACCGCGTGCCACGACCCGCATGAAAACAGCTTCGGCAAATTCCTCGTGATGTCGGATCGGTATTCGGCCCTTTGCACCGCATGCCACGAGAAGGACGGCTGGCCGTCGACGTCCCATTCCACCTCCGGGAAGACGTGGAACGGGCAGGGGACGAACCCGTGGTTCGAATCGACGTATCCCACGGTGTCGGAGAACGGATGCAGGAATTGCCACGTCCCCCATACCGCGGGCGGGCACGCGCGGCTGCTCCATTACGCCGTCGACGAAGACAACTGCCTCGTGTGCCATACCGGGAACGTGGCGGCGAAGAACATCGGGAACGAACTGACGAAGCAGTACGGGCATTTCGTGCAGAACTACGCGGGCGTGCACGACCCGGCGGAAAGCTTCCTGCCGGGCGGCGGCGTCCAAAAACACGTCGAGTGCGCCGATTGCCACAACTCCCATCAGTCCAACGCGATCCCTTCCACGGGCGCTCCTCTCGTTTCGGGGGCGACGGCCGGCGTAAAGGGGATCGACGCGTCCGGACAGGCGATCCGGTATTCACAGAACCAGTACGAGATCTGTTTCAAGTGCCATGCGGATACGAATTTCACCACCACTCTGTCCATCACCCGGCAGATCGCCCAGTTGAACACCCGGCTGGAGTTCAACCCGGCGAACCCCTCCTTCCACCCCGTCATGGCGCAGGGGGTGAACCCGAACGTCCCGAGTCTTCTGCCTCCCTACACCACCTCCAGCAGGATCTTCTGCACGGATTGCCACAACAACAACGACCCGGCAGGGCCGAAGGGGCCCCACGGCTCGACCAACAACCACCTCCTGGCGAAGAATTACGCGACGGCCGACAATTTCACGGAGAGCGCCGCGGCCTATGCGCTCTGCTACGCCTGCCACGGCAGGTCGAGCATCCTCGGTAACCGGAGTTTCAAGGAGCACAAGAAGCATATCGTAGACAAAAAAGCTCCATGCTCCGCATGCCACGACCCCCACGGCATCAGCATGACGCAGGGCAATCCCGTGAACAACGCCCACCTCATCAATTTCGATCTGACCATCGTTCAGCCGGACAGTTCGGGGAGGCTGTACTTCCAAAAGTTGGGAACCTTCAGCGGCCGGTGTTACCTGACGTGCCACGGCGAAGAGCATAACCCGGAAGAATATCCGTAAGATTCAGGAGGAAGTGTGAAAGCCGTACGTTTCATCGTCGCAATGCTGGCGGTCCTCTCCGTTGCGGTTCCGGGACTGTCCGCGGAGGAAACGATCCACGCCGGGACCGTCATCTATACGAAAAACGCGGGGAATTACACGTACATCCGACTGAAGGAAGCCGGCAAGAAGATATGGCTTGCGACGTCCCCCATCCGGGTATCCGTCGGTGACCCGATCGAGTACGTGGGTGGAGATGTCATGAAGACGTTCGAGAGCAAGGCGATGAACAGGACCTTCGATGAAATCCGTTTCGTCGCGCGGATAAGGGTTGTAAAAAACGTACCCCGGCCGGACAACCAGGCGATGGCGTCGGTCGCCCATCCGAAGAGCAGCCCTGTGGCCCCCGTCCCGAAAAAAGGCGAGATAAAAAAAACGGGGAAAGAGAAAACCGTCGAGGAGATTTTTTCGGGAAGGGAACAGTTGAAAGACCTCCCGGTCACCTTGCGGGGAAAGGTCATCAAGGTCAGCAGGAACATCCTGAAGAAAAACTGGATCACCCTGTCGGACGGGACCGGGACGGCCCCCGATGACCGGATCGTCGCGGTGACCACGGACCTGGTGACACCGGGCGATGTGGCGACGGTCACGGGGACGTTGAAGACGAACGTCAACCTGGGGGCGGGATATAAATACAAGGTGTTGATCGACGATGCGGAGTTCGCAAAATAAAGAGGATGAGATGATCGAACGGACCTTCGAGTGGAAGTTCGTCGGGAAGTTCGCGGGGATCGTCCTGGCCGGTCTCGGGGGGACGGTCCTCTCCCTCTACCTGGCCCTCCCGAAGGGAGAGGCGACGTCTTTCGGTGAAGTCATCCGCTCCCTGGTGACGGCCGACAACGCCCTCTCCCGGGCGATCGTCGTGGCGCTGGTCGCCGAAGCGGTGGTGATCTCCGTCGCGGTCGCCCTGACGACCGTGCTCACCTCCCACAAGATCGCCGGGCCGGTGTACCGGCTCAAAGTCGCTCTGGACGAACTGGCCTTGGCACAGGGCGCCCGGCCGATCCGGCTCCGGAAGAACGACCAGCTCCGGAAGTCGGCGGAATCGTTCAACACGATGCAGGCAGGGCTTCAGGAGCGTTTCCGTTCCCTCGGCAACGCGTGCGAAGACGTCGCGGAAGCGGCTCTGAGGCAGGTGGAGTCCCCCGGGGACCGGGGAAGAGTGAAGGCGGAGATCGATCGCCTGGGGCACGCCCTGCGGAGTTTTACCCTTTGAAGGAAGACCGGACGGCGACCGGGGCGACCGGGGTCCCGGGGAGGCCTTCCGTCCCGCACAGGCGCCGGCGCTGGCTGATCCTCGCCGTCGTCCTGGGCCCCCTCCTCGCCTCGGCGGACCTTCCCGGGAACCGCGTGCACGACTTCGAGGGGAAATGCGACGAATGCCATCTTTCCCTCTCCGGCCCGAAGAAGATCTTCGTCCGCGAGATCGACCGCCTGTGCGAGAGATGTCATGGATCGCTGGGCCTCTCCCATCCGTCGGGGATGAGGCCGGCGACGGCCCTTCCAGCGGGCTTCCCGCTCGACTGGAACGGGAAGATGACGTGCGCCACTTGCCACGATGTCCACGGGAACCGGGAACACCTCATGAGAACGGAAAAACGGGGGAGACGGTTCTGTTTCCTGTGCCACGAGTCGCTTCCCGGCACCCACGGGGAAGCGAATCTGCCCGCGCACACCGGGAGCCGGAGGAAGGCCGTGGGGTTCGAGCAGAACCTCTTCGAGGGCTCCATCGACCGGGCCTCCCATGAGTGTCTCATGTGCCACGACGACACCTCCACCCGGCCCACCGCCCTCCGGGTCGGGGCAGGGGCAGGGGTCTACAACCACGGTGGAAGCTCCCACCCCGTCGGGGTCGACTACATGAAGGCGTATCGTCGCGGCCACTACGTCCATCCGTCGATGTTCAACCCGGCCATCGTCCTCTTCAACGGGAAGGTCGGTTGCGGGACGTGCCACAACGTGTATTCGAAGGAGAAGTATTACCTCTCCGTGAGCAACCGGCGAAGCGCCCTCTGCTTCCAGTGCCACGTGAAGTGACGGGTCCGGGTCCCGCCTCGGAGGAAAGGATGGGAGGGTTCATGGGGAACCGAAACGGCGCGGGACGCCCATATCGAAGAAGGCGATACTTCATCAGCCGCCGGCTCCAGGGACGGTTTGCCCTCTGTTTTCTCCTGTTGGGGCTCTTCATCGCCTTCGCCGCCGGAGGGGCGATCTGGCATCTTTCCTCGCAGGGGTTGGAGCGGCAAATCTTCCGTTCCCACGTGACGGTTGCCGGTCCGTGGGAGATCGTCTCCCCCGTTCTGCTGAGTAGTCTCCTGGTTTCGGCAGGGGTGCTCCTCCTGTTCGCCCTTGCCGCCGCACGCGCCGCCTTCCGGAAGATCGCCGAGGCGTTGGCGCCGTTGGACGAGGCGATGTCCCGGATCGGGACCGGGGACCTGAAGACGAACGTCCCGGAAGGCCGGGTGGTGGAGCTGAACGAGACCCTGGACGCGGCGCGTGAAGCGTTGCGAACGAGGGTCCTGGCATTGCGGGGGTTGCAGGAGCGGATGTCCGCCGAGGTTGCGAATACCGGTGCGACCGACGGGAACGTTCGTGAGGAGATCGCAATATTGTGCACAGCGTTCCGGGAGGCCCTCCCGGGGTTGTCGGACCGAACGTAAATTCGATGTCACCTTGCCCGGACATTCGGGGCGAAAAAGGAAAAGGATCAATGGTCACCATGTCCAGCGGGAAAACGAAAAAAAGCCTCAGAACCTTTATGCTTGCCTTCTCGCTGGTGTCTTTTTCCGGTGTCATTTCCGTTGGAGGGTACTCCATTTATATGGTTCATCGAATCGTCAAGGAGACATCCTCGTTAAAAGAGGTCAGCAAAAGCATTTTTACTATCGACAATATGCATAACAAGTCATATAACCTGGTACTTGCCATTCATCACTTCATTATAAATCGTGACGATAAGTATTCAAGGCGTGCAATTAATTTGTTAAATGATATGGAAAGCGACACGATAAATTATATCAAGCATGAAGAATCATCAAGCGACGCGGGAAGTATAGAGGAAGTCCGTCTGGTAAGACTGATACAGGATAACCTTGGAGAGATAAAAAGAAATGTAATCCCATTGTTCGATGATGTTTCGAGAAACAAAACCGGGGATGTTCGGAAAATTATCGCATTGGAGAAATATGCCTACAATATCGAGAAATTGACCAACGAGATCAATAAGATTCATTTGGTCGGCATCTCCGACGGCGTAGAAATGTCACATAGATTGCTATCCTCGATTTTCACGCTCTTCTTCGTCCTTTCCTTTTCAGGAATTTTCAGCATTTACATTTTTTACCGACTGCATGGCAGATATATCATCAAGCCGATCGATGATCTGGCCGATGCGACACGGAAGCTGTCAACGGGGGATCTGTCGATCAGGGTCTCCAGCAACGATAAAACGGAAATAGGTACATTGTATAATTCGTTTAATATAATGGCTGAAAGGCTGCAGGACTATGAAAAAAAACTGATAGATTTCAACCGATCTTTGGAGCAAAAAGTAAACGAAAGGACTCATGAACTTAAACATGCTTATGATACTCTGAAAAAGACCCAGGAGAAGCTATTAAGATTGGAAAAAATAGCGGCTCTTGGCCAGATATCCGCAAGTGTTAACCATGAAATAAAAACCCCCCTTAACTCTCTTTACATGAACCTTCAGCTTCTAAAGAAACAGGTGAATCAATTCGGTGGAGTCTCCTTGGATAGGAGAAAATATACGAACGAAATCATCGATATAATGGACAAGGAGACATTGCGCATCAGCGGTATACTCGATGAATTCGTCAGATATGCGCGACTCGCTCCATCGGACAGGAAAGAGAATGATTTAAATAAAATTGTTTCAGAAACGGTGGACATGATCAGCCAAAGAGCCGAGCAGTCCGATGTGAGGTTGCAGCTGAATCTATCCGACATCGTCCCCCTGTTTTCATTTGACGATAAAAAAATAACGCAATGCTTGACCAACCTTTTCATTAATGCCATCAATTCGATGGGTAACGGCGGTATTCTGACCGTTGAAACGGAACCTGTAGAAAACAACATGATAAAATTAATGGTTTCGGACACGGGTACAGGAATTAAAGAGGAAATTATCGATAAGATATTCCAGCCATTCTTTTCAAAAAGCAAGGACGGCCTTGGGTTAGGGCTCCCCATTGTTCAAGGTATCGTGGAAGGGCATGGCGGCAAAATTTCCTGCAGGAGCAAGGTCGGAGAAGGGACGACATTCGAGATTTTGCTTCCCACGGACATGCCCCCGGGAAAAGAGGAGGGTGATCAACAATGAGCAGATCCATACTGATTGTTGACGATGACAAATTGACGTGCGAGACACTGAAAAGGGCATTATCGGAGGAGTATACCGTTTATTCGGCGAGTAACGGCCAGGAAGCTCTTGATATCATCGAAAAGGGCGAGCCGGTGGATGTTATTTTGTCGGACTTGATGATGCCCGGGTTAACGGGCCTTGACATTTTAGACAGGATCAACGCTCTTCAATACAAGGCTGTTGTTATTCTTATAACTGGACAGGGCACCATAGATACAGCCGTGCAGGCAATGAAGCTTGGTGCATACGATTATCTTGTAAAGCCGATTCATCTTGACAGGCTTTCCTTGTTGATCGAGAAGGCAATCGAAAACAAAAGAATAAAGGAAGAGAATATTCAGCTGAAGAATAAGATAAAAGAAAGCTACTCCTCGGTCAACGTAGTCGGAAGCTCATCAGAAATGCGTAATATTATGGATATTGTTCGACGTGTGTCTTCTACTACGGCATCCGTCCTTATCGCGGGAGAAAGCGGCACAGGGAAAGAACTCATAGCGAATATTATTCATTATAACAGTTCTCGATCAAACGGCCCTTTTATAAAAGTAAATTGCGCCGCTTTTGCCGAAGGAGTCATCGAGTCGGAAATTTTCGGACATGAAAAAGGTGCGTTCACCGGGGCGATCTCGTCAAAAAAAGGGAGGTTTGAGCTTGCTCACGGCGGTACGCTTTTTCTTGATGAGGTAGGAGATTTACCGCTTGGCGTACAGGTCAAATTGCTGAGGTTCCTTCAGGAACACACATTCGAGCGGGTCGGCGGCAATAAGACCCAACAGGTCGATGTCAGGATCCTATCCGCTACCAACAGAAATATAGAAAGCATGTTGAAAGAAGGCTCTTTTCGCGAAGACCTTTATTACCGTTTAAAAGTAATAACTATCGAGGTGCCGTCTTTAAGGGAAAGGGAAGGAGATATCGAGGAACTTGCAAGATTCTTTTTTAAAAAATATTCCGAAATACATAACCGCCATATAACGGGCATATCGGATGAGACAATGGCCATAATAAAGTCTTATGACTGGCCAGGGAATGTCAGGGAATTAATGAGTTTCGCAGAGAGTTGTGTTGTTTTAGCAAGAGATAATTATATAACAAACGATGATATTCCTGAATATCTATTCCCAATGCACAACAGAAATCAACATAACGCCGTTGGTGTTCTTGAAGAAAATGAAAGACAACTCATTGTAGATACCCTGAAAAGCACAAGAGGGAATAAAGTTGAGGCGGCAAAAATATTGGGAATAGGGTTAAGAACTCTATATAGAAAGTTGGAAAGGTATCAGAATGGCAAGACTCCCTTCCCTGAATCTTATCTTTGAGAGGCGCTCCCCATCCGTTTGGCCCGACGATCTGTTTGTGATACACTCCCGCCGATGTTCAAACGATCAATAACGGCGATCGTATGCCTGCTGGCCCTCTTGGCCTGCTCCCGGCAAGAGCCTGCCCCTCCGCCCCGGAAGGCCCCCGAAACGAAGCTCCTGATCGGGCTGATCCCCGAGCGGAACATCTTCAAGCAGATAGAGCGGTACGAGCCGCTGGCGGAGTATCTCTTCCGGAAGACCGGCGCGAAGGTGAGCCTGAAAATCCTTCCCCGGTACGGCAACATCATCGAAAATTTCCGGTCGTCCGGGTTGGACGGCGCCTTTTTCGGCAGCTTCACCTACGCCCTGGCGCACGCGAAGGTCGGGGTGGAGGTCCTCGCGCGGCCGGTGGCGCTCGACAACACCTCCACCTACCACGGCCTGATCTTCGTCCGGAAGGACCGGGGAATCCGGACCGCCGGGGACATGAAGGGGAAGCGGTTCGCCTTCGTGGACAAGGCGACCACGGCCGGCTACCTTCTCCCGCTGGAATATTTCCGTGACCACGGGATCCAGGACTACAAGGGATACCTGAAGGAGGCGTATTTCACCGGGACGCACGAGGATGCCGTCTACGATGTGCTCAACAGGAAGGCCGATATCGGGGCCGCGAAGAACACGGTGTTCCACCGGCTGGCGAAGGAGGACCCCCGCATCCGCAAGGACCTGGTCGTCCTTGCGCGGTCCCCCGACGTGCCGGAGAACGCCCTCGCGCTGCGGAAAGACCTCGATGCGCCGATGCGCAGCCGTCTGAAAGAGGCTCTCCTCAACATGCACATGGACCCGGACGGGAAACCGGTGCTGGAGCGGTTCGGCGCGCTCCGGTTCATCGAGACCACGGACGCGGATTACGCCGTCGTCGTGAAGTACGCGGAACACAACCGCCTGAACCTGGCCACCTACGACTACAAGAACGACTGATGAAACGAAAGATCGTCCTCGGGCTGGCCATCTACTCCGTCGTCTTTTCCCTGGCCGGCGTGTACGTCATCCGCACGATCCGAACCGCCACCACCGAGCTGGACAAGCTGATCACGCTCCACCAGGTGGAGATCCTGCGGGAGCATTACCTGCTGCAGATCAAGAAGGTGCAGTCGGACCTCACCCTCATGGACACCCCGTATTCGAGGAGCTTCGATACCGTCGTAAAAAACGTCATGAACATGGGGAGGATCATCGACACCTGCTTCGACTGCCACCACTCTCCGCGCGGAACGGAACGGCTGATCGCGCTGAAGAAGCAGACGGAATCGTACAAGGAATCCTTGAGCAGGGTGCTGACCGTCCGGGCGAACGCCACCCGGCGCGCCGCGGAGGAGGACTCCGCCTTCCGGATCGGAGAGGCGCTGATCGGGCAGGTCCAGGACATGATCGCCCTCACGACCTCCCGGCTCGGGGAGAACACGCAAAAGGCGATGAACCGGATCGAGCGCACCAAGTACATCCTGTACGGGCTCGTGGCGATCGGGCCGTTGGCGTCGGCCGCGCTTGGGTTCGTCTTCATCCTGGGGCTGACCCGCCCCGTGAAGGTCCTGGTCGAGTCCACGCGGAAACTGAAGGGCGGCGACCTGGACCACCGGGTCGCGGGGCTTACCGATGAATTCGGCGAGGTCGCCGCCTCCCTCAACGAGATGGCGGGATCGTTGAAGGAACAGATGCATAAGATGCAGCGGACGGAGCAGATGGTGGTGGTCGGGGAGCTGGCGGCGGGCCTGGCCCACGAGATCAAGAACCCCATGGCCGGGATCAAGGTCGCGATGAGCGTCCTCTCCGAAGAGGCGTACATCTCCCCCGAGGACAAGGCGGTGCTCCAGAAGGTGGTCGCCGAGATCACCCAACTGGAAGGATTGATGAGGAGCTTCCTCAACTTCGCCAAGCCCCAGAAGCCGCGGCTGGAACTGGTCAACGTGAACCAGATGCTGAACACGACCCTCACCTTCCACCTGAAGCACCAGGCCGTCGGGGCCGGCGGAGCCGGGAAGATCGCGATCGAGAAGGAGTTCGGCGAACTTCCCCCGACGCTGGCGGATCCCACCCAGCTGCAGCGGGTCTTCCTGAACCTGTTCCTCAACGCGCTCCACGCGATGCCCCGCGGGGGCGAGCTGGGCGTCCGGACCTGCCTGGAAGAGGACGGAAAGAAGATCCGGATCGAGGTTTCCGACACCGGGACCGGGATCCGCGAAGACCTCGTCAACAAGGTTTTCCAGCCGTTCTTCACGACAAAGGCGAAGGGGACCGGGCTGGGCCTGGCGATCTCCCGGCAGATGATCGAGCAGCACGAAGGTTCGATCGCCGTCGCGAACCGGCCCGGCGGCGGAGTGGTGTTCAACATCCTGCTCCCCGTAAAGGCGGAAGGGGCGGCCGTATGAGGACCAAGGGAAAGGTCTTCCTGCTGGACGACGACGAGCTGATCGTTTCCATGCTCGAGCGGGCGCTGAAAGGGGACGGGTACGACGTCCGCGCGGAGAGGGACCCCGAAGGCGTCCTCGACCGGATCCGGGAATTTTCCCCCGACGTCATGTTGCTGGACATCAAGCTCCCGGGGCGGGACGGCATCGACCTCCTCGGGGAGATCGTCGGGCAGGGGATCCCGACCCAGGTGGTCATGCTGACCTCGGACGACACGGCGGAGACCGCCGTCAAGGCGATGAAGGTCGGCGCCGCGGACTACCTGACGAAGCCGTTCAACCTGGACGAGGTGAAGATCGTCGTCGGGCGGATCACCGAGAGGGGGCACCTGAAGCACGAGGTCGAATACCTTCGGAAGATCAGCTCCGACCTGACCCGGCAGGAGATCATCGGGAAGACGAACGAGATCTACAAGCTGAAGGAGAAGTGCGGAAAGTTCGCCGCCGCCGGAGTCCCGATGATCCTCATCACGGGCGAGAGCGGCACGGGGAAGGAGGTCTTCGCCCGGCACATTCACCAGCGGATGCACCCGCCCGAATCCGGCGCGTTCGCCCCGTTCCTCGGGATCAACTGCGCCGCCCTGCCGGAGCAGTTGATCGAAAGCGAGCTCTTCGGGCACGAGAAGGGGGCGTTCACGGACGCCAAGGTCGAGAAGAAGGGGATCTTCGAGGCGGCCCACGGCGGCTCGATTCTCCTCGACGAGATCGGGGAGATGCGGCTCGACCTTCAGGCGAAGCTCCTCCGGGTGATCGAGGAACGGAAGGTCCGGCGGATCGGCGGACGGCAGGATCTCCCGATCAATGCCACGGTGATCGCCACGACGAACCGGAACCTCGAGGAGGCGGTGGAGAAGGGGGAGTTCCGCGTGGACCTGTACTACCGGCTGAACGCCTTTTCCCTCCACCTCCCGCCGCTGCGGGAGCACAAGGGCGACATTCCATTGCTGGCCCGCCACTTTCTCCAGGATTATTCGGGGAAGTACAAGAAGATGTCGCTCAAGGAGATCTCCCCCGAGGCGGAGGAGCTGCTGGTCGCCTATCGTTGGCCGGGAAACATCCGGGAGCTCCGGAACGTCATCGAGCGGATCGTCGTCCTTGAAAACGACGAGATCGTCCGGCCGGAGCACTTGCCCGCGGAAATCCTGCACCTCAAGGAGCGGGCCGCGGCGAAGCCGGGCCCAGGGCTGACGATCCCCGACACGGGGCTGTCGCTGGAGGAGGTGGAGAAGAACCTGATCGTCCAGGCGTTGGAGAAGGCCGGGCAGAACAAGACGCAGGCCGCGAAGCTCCTGGGGATCACCTACGACTCCCTGCGGTACCAGGCGAAGAAGTTCGGGCTGGAGTAGTTCAGTTTACGAATTTCAGACCGGCCACGACGCCATCCTGCACCGGATCGACCCACACGACCTCGGCGCACGATTCGGGGGGGGCGAAGCTCCGGTAGATATCGTTTTCCGAGACGGTCCGGGCGCGGATATGCTGCCCGACCCGCAGAGGATATTCCGTGCGAAGCCTGAATCCTCCGGGACCGAATTCCGCCATCAGGCCGCCCAGATTGTGAAGGTCGTACTGGGCTTCCTCCGGCGCGGGTTCCACGATCGAGATGCGAAGCGGGGTGCGGCAGATGTGCCGCGGGTGTTTCCTCTTATGCCCGTGTGCTCCCAGGGTGCTTTTCAGAATGCCGTGGATTTCCGAGAGATCGAGCGGCTTTTCGAGGAATTGCAGCGTTCCCTCCGCGAACGCGCGCTGCCGGTTCGGCTCACTGGCATCGGCGCTCATGATGACGACCTTTGTCTCCGGCGAAATCTCGCGGACCTCCCGGAGGAGGTCGAGGCCGTTCGTGTCCGGCAGGTGGATGTCGAGGAAGACGATGTCGTACGGCAGTTTTTGGAGCTCCGCGAGCGCGTCCGTGCCGTTTTCAACAACGCGCGTGGAGAATTTGAGGGACGTGAATTCTTTCTCCAAGGCCCAGCAGGTCAACTTGTCGTCGTCGACGACAAGGATTTTCTTAAGAGGTTCGGGGTGCACGTTCGTAATGGAAGCAAATTAAATACCATTTTATGACCGAGTGGTAATTGGAGGAATTTCCTTTGTTGTCAGTATCTTGTATGAATTATGTTGTATTGATAGTTTTTCCTGGATTTGGAATTTGAGGCAATTCCCCAACGGAGGTGGGCAAATTCCCATGTCCGGGCGTCAATCCTTCGCGTGGCACTTGTTGCAGAGCGACCTCTGGTAGGTGGCGAACCGGGTCGCAGGCCTTTCGTAATACGCCCTCAGAGTCTCGGCGCGTGTGCGCCCCTGGGAGATCCGCGACGGGACGTCGATTTCCTCGATGCCCGGATAATTCCCGTTGAACAGCAGGAACTCGGTATTCAGATTCCAGCGCGCCGCGGAATCCCACCCCGAGGCGTGGGCGCGGTGGCAGGAAAGGCACATCACGTTCGAGGAGGCGCCGGGTCCCGCCGTTTGCCCGCCCGTGGTCGCCGTCCCCTTCAGCAGGGTGTAGTCCGCCGTGCCCACCTCGAAGGGAACCATCGAGTTGTACGATGTGGAGGAGTTCCCGGTCAGGTTCCCGGACGCGACGTACGAATTGTAATTGGCGGCGACGGCCGAGCTGAATTTGATGTCGTTTCCGGCAGGGTGCGCCTTCCCCCCCCCGGCTCCCCCGAGTTGTGCGGGATGGCAGTTGGCGCACCATTCGGACATCCCTTTTCCGTACGTCACCCGCGTGTCGCCGCGGTCTTCCGGCAGGTTGTAATTTTCCGGTGACACCGCGGCGGGCGGGTCCGCGGTGAAGGGCGCCCCATCAAACAGGGAAGATACGTACCCTTTCCCCCCGAGAAGACGGTAAACCCCCACGGCCCGGTCCCCCGACGGGTCCGGGCTGGTGCTGTACGACCCCGATGCCTGGATCGGGATTCCGGTTTTCCCGATGGACCCGTCCGCAAGCCGCCGGTACTTGCCGTGCGGGTCGTGGCAGCTGATGCAGGAGAGGCGGGCGGCGGGGAACGACCCGCCGGGAGCCGTGATGCGCCCGGTGTCCGCAGCGAACCGGTAGTCGATGGCGACGATGTTGTGCCCGTGCCGTTCGCCGGGGCTGCTCCCGCCGCCCTCCCCGCCTCCCGTTCCCCACCGGAAGCTCTTCTTCACCCATCCGAAGTCCCCTCCCGGAGAAAGCTGTGCCGGGGGAACCCCCGGGGGCATGTCCTCGTCCGCGGTGGCGACCAGGTAAGAGCTGGGGCGTTTCTCCCCGGAGGCAAGGTGGCATTTCAGGCAAGTGGACCCCGGGTCCGAAGCCGTCAAGGAGATCGAATTGTCATCGCCCGTCCCTGCGCTCCCTCCATCCGGACGATGGATGGAGTGACAGCCGATGCAGTCGCCAACCCCCCCCGAGTGAAAGGCCTCCGCCGGGTCGTAACAGGGGGCGGCAACCAGAAAGAGAGTAGCCAGGAGGGGGATCATCTGCCGGACCCACGGATTCCTTGCCATCGATCGTCTCCAGGGCGGTGAAATCCGCGCTCAAGAGAAGTATCGGCCGGATGCGGGAGAAACTTCATGGGCCTGGAGCAGGGAATTCCCCGTAGTCGGTGAAATCCCCATCTCCCGCAGGGGTTATTCCCGGGTCGAATCGTCCATGCATCTTCTTGTCCGCGCAACCTGTTGTTTTTAGGCTGCATTAATTTGTTTCCGCATTGGCATATCGCTTGCTGTCTAATGTCTCGCCATGAGATTCCAAAGAGCGAAATACCTGGTAATTGCCTTGGCGGCATCCCTGTTCCTGGCCCCGTTCCCGGCCCAGGCGAGCGCCGGGGTGAAATCGACTTTCCTGTACAGTCTTGCGAATTTTCACGGCAAATTGCCTTACAACGAGGTGCGGGTCCGCGTGGACCGGGCACGGGATGAAGTTTACGTCGTGGAGAGGGGCATCGTCCGGGTCTTCAACGAAAGCGGGATGGAGTTCTTCTGGTTTGGGGATAACGCCGAACTGGAATCGATTTACGACCTGGCCGTGGACGAAGAGGGGGATGTTTCCCTGTTATCGTTCAACTTAACGCACCCCGAAGACCCGAGATATTTCCTCATCCGTTGCAATTACCGGGGGGATGTGAAAGAGAAACTGACGCTAAGTGGACTGCCCGTCGAATTTTCCCGGTTTTTCCCCAATTATATGTTCTACCGGGATGGCAAGTTCCTTTTTCTCAGCAGCAGCAAGATGCAGGTCGTCGTCACGGACAAGAGAGGCGTTTTCCGGAGGGGGTACGACCTCGCGGATATTCTTGAGGTCTCCGAAAAGGATCGATCCAATACCGAGATCTTCGGTTTCAACCTGGACCCCGACGGAAACATGCTATTCACGGTGCCTGTGATGTCCAAGGCGTTCGTGGTTTCCCCGGAAGGGAAAGTAATCGGGTCTTTCGGGAAGGCCGGTTCTGCACCCGGGTTGTTCGGGATTGTAAGCGGTATCGCCAGGGATGACCAGGGAAACTATCTCGTGGTGGAGCGGCTTCGCAGCGTAGTGATGGTGTTCGACCAGGAGTTCCGCTTCCTGAAGGAGTTCGGATACACGGGGGAGAAGCCCGGAAACCTGATCCAGCCGAGCGAGGTGGCTGTGGGAGACGCCGGAAAACTTTACGTCACCCAGGTCAGGGACCGGGGGGTTTCGGTTTTTTCCGTCACCTCCAACTGATTGGCGGGGCGGGAGGTTACTTCATGAAAGGAAGGGGGTGTTGTTCCAACCGAGAGGATTCGACGGAAAGAAACGGGGAAGACACGATGGTGATGAAAAAGACATCAACCCCACAGACTCCTCCGAAAAAGGTAAACCCATCGTAAGGTGGGGGCGCAAAGCCATGGGGTCCTTTGAAAGGAATCGAAGGATGGCCCGGCTGCCGGAGAAAAAGAAGGAGGAGAGATGAAATCGGTAAAAATCATGTTGGTTGTCCTTGTGGCGGGGCTTCTTGCCGTTGGCATCGGCTCATCGGCCTTTGCCTTCCACGAGGGCGGTGTCGCCAGGTGCAGCGGTTGCCACAGCATGCACTCCCCGGCGAGTGCAAGTAACCTGATGGTCGGATTGGACCCAAGTTCCACTTGCCTTAGTTGCCATGAGAAAGCCGGGGACACCGGCCCCAGCAGCTACCACGTCAGCACCGCGGTTGTGGACATGCCGGCTGGGATCGCTCCCTTGCAGAGAAGCCCAGGTGGGGACTTCGGCTGGCTGAAGAAGACCTACACCTTTGATTCTCACGGTATTAAAACCGAGGATGGTGCGACCTTCGGCCACGACATCACAGCTAGCGGCAAGGGGTACACCGGCCGATCCAACAACCTCAACGCCCCCGGCGGAGGGACATTCCCGACGGCGTCGCTGGCGTGCAACTCCTGCCACGACCCGCACGGCAAGTATCGGAGAGATTCAACAGGTGCCGTCACACTGGGAGGCGGCCAGATCATCGCCTCGGGTTCGTACGACACCTCCCTCATTCCTACCGGGACAGATACGGTCGGCGTATATCGGCTCCTCGCTGGCAACGGCTATACCAAAGGTGGCGTCACCTTTAATGCCGCACCTGTCGCAGTGGCTCCGAAAACCTATAACCGAACTGAGGCTACCACCCAGACCCGCGTGTCATACGGTGTCGGTGGGGCCACCGGGACAGGTACTTGGAGCAACTGGTGCAAAACGTGCCATCCGGCAATGCACAGCACTGGGAATAACGTTCACCCAGTGGACCAAGGCATCGGGGACACTAATGCCGGATTCTATAACGCGTACGTGAAAACCGGCGACATGGGCGGGACGATTGCTACGGCGTACTCATCGCTTGTTCCTTTTGCCAAGAACTCCGGGGATTTTATAACTCTTGCGGCGCTCGCAAAGAACGACGACACTTCGCTTGGTGGCCCGGAGTCGGGTGACCAGGTCATGTGCCTCTCTTGCCACCGTGCGCACGCATCAGGCTCCCCGGCGATGCTTCGGTGGTATATGGGTAGTGAGTTTGTGACGGAAGAAGGTGACTACGTCATGGAATCCCGTGGGCGGACGGTTAGCGAGGCGGCGGCTGTCTATTATGACCGCCCGGCTACCCAGTTTGCGACCTACCAGAGGGTGCTCTGCAACAAATGCCACGCGCAGGATTGATCGTGGGTAACTCGCCGGGAGTTTCCTAACCCCGACGAAAAAGCAAGGGAAAGGGGCCGAATAAACTTCGGCCCCTTTTTATTTTCGCGAAAACGATGTATTTATCGGACGGCACGGTTTCCGGGAGTGCACATCCGGATGTCGATCCCGTGGGGAAAGGAATACGTAATGCATGGAGTAGCTCCGGAACCGATGGGCAACGAAAGAGGCCGCAGGGTCTTGGGTAAACACCTGGCTGTACTGTTGTTCTCTGCCCTCTTACTTTCCGTCTGTCAGGCCAGGCCCTCATTGGTGAAACCCCGGCTTGAGGAGGATGGGCAAGCATTCGTTTATCTGCAACCTCTCCCTCATGAGGCGGACCGGTTGACCTTCCGGTTGGACGGGATGTCCGCCGTGCGAGGAGACGGGAGCACCGTTCCCGTTACTCTCCACGTAACGGAAATCGTCGGAAAGGAGCTAGAGAGAGACCGTCTCCTGGCTTCCGGGAATCTTCCGCCAGGCCAGTACCAGGGGTTCCGGTTCCGCGTCACCAGTGCTTCCTTGCAAGGCGAGGAAGGGGCCGTCGCGCTTCCCGTCACGGAAGAGAGTCCGATGACGCCGATCCCCTTCACGATCGCACGGAGAAAGGCCCAGGTAATTTCGCTAAAATTCCGCTACCGGGAATCCGTGCCGGGGGGAACCCGGTTTGCCCCATCCTTTGTTGCCGAGATCCCGGGGAAACTCGCCACCGGAGTGATTGGGCTGGCGACCAGCAGGGGGGCCAACATCGTCACCGTGTTCGACAAGGTCACAGGGAAGGTCTCCGCCGTGATTCCCACGGGGACAGCCCCCTCGGGGATCGTGTTGAACCCGTCGTTGCGTCGGGCGTACGTGGCGATTTCGGGGGACGATGCCGTGGAGGCGATCGACCTCCTCGGCAGGGATGTGAACAACCGGGGACTGCTGACGAGCGGGGATAGCCCGGAGGAACTGGCGCTCACGCCGGACAGGAAAACCTTGCTTACGGCGAATACCGGCTCGAACACGGTGAGCGTCGTCGATGCCGCTTCTCTCGTCGAAACCAGGCGAATCCGGGTCGGAAACGGTCCGCGCTCGATCCTGATCGATCGGACCGGGCGCCGGGCGTACGTCTTCAATTCGCTCTCCAACACGGTTTCGGTCGTAGACCTTGGCGCTTTGGAGGTGGCGGCTACGATTGCCACGGAGGCCGGGCCGGTGCGCGGGGAGTTCAACCGTGCCGGAAACCGGCTCTATGTCCTACACAGATTCTCTCCCTATCTCTATGTGTACGATACGACGACGCTTTCCATCGTAAGGAGGGTGTACGTGGGAACCGGCGGGATGACGCTGAAGGTGGATTCCCGCACCGACTTGGTCTATCTGGCGCGGCGCGGGGCGGGAGAGATCGTGATCTACGACCCGTTCTCCTTCCTTCCCATCGACGCATACAAAATAGGAGTGGACGCGGTCTACCTTACGATCGACGGGGAGGGGAACAACCTCTGTGCCGTATTTCCCGGGACGAACGGTGTGCGGATGATCCGCCTCATAGGAAAAGCGACCGCAATGGAGGTCGAGGTGGCAGAGGACCCTTACTGGGTGACGCTGATGGGGGAAAGGTAAAGCCGCCCGGTCATGCGCAGGGATAAAGGTTTCATTGCTCGAATTCTCGTCCTGGCATTGCTGGTCCTGCCCGCCCTGATGGCGGTTTCGGGGGGCCTCGCCATGGAAGTCCGGGCGGAAGGGCTCTCCGGTTACATGGAGTACGACTATAGCCGGAATGACACCGAAAACAGAAACGCCGGCGCCCCGCCGATCCATATGAAATCCAATACGCTCAGGCAACTATACAAACTAACACTGGACAGGAAACTCTTCCCGAACCTGAAGGTCTTCGCTTCCGGAATCTTCCAGAAGATGGACATCTCTTCCGACATCGAAGGGGCAAAGAGCGACACAACGACCACCACCCTCCAGCCGTACGTCAGCCTGATACTGACGACACCGCTTTATTACGCAGACGTTACCTACAGCCGGAACGAGGAGAAGGTGGAGACACCCGGCTCTTCCACGCTCGCCACGATTCGCGAGTCGTACATCTCGACGCTCTACTGGAAGCCCGACCGGTTTCCGGATCTCAAGATCCAGTATTCCAGGGATCACCTTTACGACAGGGACCGGCTCAGATCGGACACCATCACCGACCTATATCAGGCATCATCCAATTACCAGCCCACCGCGAACCTGAGGTTTTACTACCAGGGTACTTTCACGAACACAGAACTCAGATTGTCGGATACTGCCACGAAGGAAATGATCAATAACGGGCGGATGAACTATTCCAATAACTGGTTTCGGCGGCGAATCACCTTTGGGCTGGATTACAACTTCACCAATCGGCAGATCGAGACCTCCACATCCGGTTCCGGGGAAGTCGGCCTGCGGGTCTTCCCGTTCAGCGGGCTGTCGGCATCGAGCGACACACCGGAAAACGTCGTCCTTGTGGCGAACCCGGCCCTGATCGACGGGGACCTCGCGGCAGGCAGCGGGATCAACCTGGGACTCCCGGCGCCCGGTGGGGACACGCAGTCGAGGAACATGGGGCTGGATTTCATCCTCGCTACGGAAATCAATACCCTGTACGTGTGGGTCAACCGCAACGTCGCGCAGGTCGCCGATGCCTTTTCCTGGCGGATCTACACGAGCGACGACAACCAGAACTGGGTTCTTCGCCAGATCGTGTCCCCCGCGGTCTACAGCCTCACGTTCAACCGTTTCGAGATCCGGTTCGCGAACGTCAATGCCCGGTACGTCAAGGTGGTGACCGCCCCCCTCACCCCGGTGGTCCCTTTCGCATCCGCCTATCCCACGATCCTCGTCACGGAACTCCAGGGCGAGATTCGCAAACCTGCTTCGGAGGTGGCGGGAAAGCAGACTTCAACCTTCCAGAATGGGAACCTGGATTTCCGCGCGCTGCTCATGGAGTCGATCAACCTGGCATACGAGTTCACGTACGTCTTCACGAAAAGGGACCCGGGGGACCTTTGGTACACGGCCTCCAACGGGATGTCGTTTTTCCGGAAGTTCAACAAGGTGTTCTCCGGAACGGGAAGAGTCGCTTTCGAAAACGGGGAAGAGCAGACCGGCTATCGCGAGGCGGTTCTATACACCGCGTCGGTATCAGCGGTGCCAGTCCAAACAGTATTCCAATCGCTTACATTCAGCGGAAGAGACGAAATCATCGCCGGCGAAAAGAACTCCAACATCTCGATATTACTGTATAATGTTGCCAAGTTGTACGAAGGGATCGATGCGAACCTCGGCGGCGGGGTCAGTTTCCAGGAGTTCGCCACGGGGCGGAAGAGCCGGAACACTCAGGTGAATGCGGGGGCGACTTTTGTGCCGAACCGGAAGGTGAACCTGACCCTTCTGTATAACGGGACCAATACGGTCACCTCTGGGGGAGAGCTTGCCGGGGAAACGACGAATTATACGCGTGCCGGGGAGGCCGACTTGGCGATCACCCCCGTGCAGGCCGTGTATCTGTTCGGTTCCTACCGGATCGAGAAGTCCACGACATCTTCAGACCGGAACATCCTGAACTACAGCCTCAGTTGGTCCCCCTTTCCGGATGGGACATTGCACCTGACGTTTAACTACAACGAGACGATCCGTTCGGATGAATCGAAAGAACGGTCCATCGTCCCCGCACTGCAGTGGTACTTCACGCCGCGCTCGTACCTCACCCTTTCCTTCCAGAATCTAAAAACGGAAACGCCAATGCTTACGACCCTTTCGAACGTTTATAGCGGAACGGTCCGGATTTCATTTTGAGGGGGCGGAAGAATGGGAGGCGAAGTGATCGGAGGAGCCGGAATATGAGGGGAAAAACGTTACTGCATATCGGAATGGCGATCCTTTTCGTCCTGGTTTCCACCGGTTGCGCCACCACAACTTCCAAGGTTGTCTACCGGGATCCGAACATGGACTTCGGTGCGATCCAGTCCGTGGCGGTCATGCCATTCAGCAATCTGACGCGAGAAAGTCTGGCCGCCGAAAGAGTCCGGGACGTCTTCATGACGATGCTGCAGGCGACCGGCGGCGTATATGTGATCCCTCCTGGCGAGGTGGCGCGGGGCATCGGGCGCCTCAACCTCGATCGCCCGGCAACCCCCACACCGGAGGATGTGACCAAGTTCGCCAAGATCGTGAGTACGGATGCCGTGTTCACCGGCACCGTCAAGGAGTACGGGGAGGTCCGTTCCGGGTCCTCCGCGGCGAACGTTGTCTCCGTGAGCTTGCAGATGATGGAAGCGCAGACAGGGAGGTTGGTGTGGAGCGCCTCCTCCACACGGGGAGGGGTTACGACCTCGGACCGCCTGTTCGGCGGCGGCGGGGAGCCAATGAACGCGACAACGCAGAAGGCGGTCGATGATCTTCTCGATAAACTGTTCGGGAAATAGGTATTTCCTGGCATATTGCCTGCTTGCAGCAGTCCTCTCCGGATGTGCCGTTGCGCCGATATCCGTGCCGAGGGGCGAGCGAGTTCCTCTACCATTGAAGATCGCTTCCTTCGGTCCCGACAAGCGATCCCCGCAGGCGGCGGACATGGTGACGATCCGGTGGAAGGTTATCGCAACCGGAGGGGTTGGAAGTTATCGCTATGAATTCCGGACGACCGATGGCCAGGAGGAGAAGTCGGAGCAGGTGGGTGTCTTGCCGACGTGGGACTGGTCCCCCAAGGTTCCCGGAACGTACAGGGTGAAGGTGTTGGTTCGGGACGCGATCGGTAACGCGGGGGACAGCGGGTGGTCTTCGCCTTACACGGTGGTGCCTCCGCTGGTGGTGTCGCTCCTTTCCCCGGACCCCGTTTCCCCCCAGGCGGCGGGGATGGCGAAGGTCCGGTGGAAGGTGAATACGACGGGCGGCGTGGGGGAACGTACGATAGCGTTCCGGACCACGTACGGGAAAGAGGAGAAGAGGGAACAGGAAGGCCCATCGCTATGGTGGGACTGGGCGCAGCAAGAACCGGGAACGTACAAGGTGAAAGCGGTGGTTCAGGATGCTATCGGGAACGTAGCGGACAGCGGATGGTCCCGGGAGTATCTGTTGGTCCCGAAATTGAAAATATTGTCGGTCACTCCGGACAAGTTCCCCCCGCAGGTTGCGGCGGTTTCGGCGGTGCGATGGGAGGTGAACGAAACGGGAGGCGTCGAGGAACGCGTATATTCGTTCTGGACTTCCAATGGCACCAGCGAGCGGGCGGAGCAGATAGGGCTTTCTCCAACGTGGAACTGGTCTCCGGCGGAACCGGGGATCTATCGGGTGAAAGTGGCCGTGCGTGACGCGATCGGGAACACGGTGGACAGCGGGTGGTCCCCGGAATACCGGATCGAATTGACCGCGGGGTTGAAATCCCTGATCGCCGTGATGCCTCTTGAGAACCTCACCGGGATGCCGGTTTCGGTCCAGGAACTGAGGAAAACACTGGTGCGGGATCTGAGTCGAAAAGGGCTGAACCTCTTGGGGGATGACGACCTGGAGAAATTCAAGGAAAGGCACCGGATCCGATATACCGCGGGCCTGAACCGGGAACTGGGTGAGGCGCTGCGGGTGGAAACGGGGACGGACGCCGTCCTGTTCCCGACCCTTGAATTGATGGACGACACGTTGCCGCCCAAGGCGGTGCTGGTCGCCAGGCTGATTTCAACCAACAGGAGCACGCCCATTCTGTGGATGGATGGCGCGGGGATATCCGGAAACGACGCGCCGGGGTTTCTGCTCTTGGGATTGGTCAACGATCCCGCCGTTCTGTGGGGCAAGACGGAAGGGAAGGTGGTGGAATCGTTGGTGGGATACCTCTCCGGGAAAGGTGGGCAGGGGCCGCGAATGGTGGAGAAGAGATTCCTGCCGAAGAGTTACCACGGCGTACCTCCCGAGGTTCCGGCGGGCAAGGAAACGCTTTCCATCGCCGTCTTGCCGTTCCGGAACGAAAGCACGCGCAGAAACGCCGGAGAAATCATGACACTCCATTTCATCGACGCACTCTCCAGGGCGGGAAGGATCGATGTGGTGGAGCCCGGGGAGGTACGGCAGGTTCTCTTGCGGACAAGGACGATCATGAAGGGAGGGCTCTCCCTTCCCCAGGCCGACATCCTGCACACCGCACTGAACGTGGACCTGGTCCTCACCGGAATCGTTACGGAATATCAGGACTACCTCGGTGGTTGGGGAAATCCGAAGGTGGAATTTTCCACCCGCGTGTTCGACATGAAGACCCGGCAGATCGTATGGTCCTCATCCAGCTACAACCATGGGGACGACGGGGTATTTTTCTTCAACCTCGGAAAGGTCAACACCGCCTTCGCATTAGCGTCGGGGATGGCCCATTCCACGGTCGAGAAAATGGAGGCGGCCTTTCATAAAAAGGAGGGCCCACCTCCAACGGCCGGCGCTCCTCCTCCGACGGAATAACGGGATTGACGGGAAGATGTCCAATGGATACAGTATGAATGTTGGGAACGGTTCTCTTCTCTCCCCCCCCCCCCCCCCGCGAAGGGGTTCCATTAAAATCCTACCGGGTACGGTGCAAGAAAGGATTGGTTGGAATGAAGCAATTATCCGTGTCGGTCATTGTGTTGGTCGCGATATTCTCCCTGATCGCCCCGAGTGGACATGCATCTTCCCCCCTCGATCTTCCCATGGTGAATGGAAAACCGGTGCTTGCCAGCGTCAACGGGGAACCTCTTTCGCTGGAGGAATTCGAGCGCGTGCTGGGGGAGATTCACGGCGGGATGGCGGACAATACCCATCGATCGATACCCCACCCTTCCCAGTTGCTTGATCAGTTGATCAACGCAAAACTGGTTCTCCAGGAAGCGCGCAATATCGGCCTCGACGAATTGACCGAAGTCCGAAGCGCGGAGAAGATCTTCGAAGAGGACACCCTCCGGGGGATGCTTTACGGCTACCATGTACGGAACATCCTGAAGCCCGATCCGAAAGAGGTGGAAAAGCGGTACCGGGTAGCGGTGAAGGAGGTGAAGGTGGTCTCCGTTCTCTTCGACAAAGAAGAGGACGCGAAACGGCTGGAGACGGATATCAAGGGGGGAGGAAAATTCGAAGTTCTGGCGAAAAAAAAGATCGAAACCGGAGAGGCGAAGGGGAGTGTGGAAGGGCAGTACCTGAAATTCGGTTCCTTGAGCCCCGAGGTTGCCAAGGCCTTATCCCCAATGAAGAAAGGGGAGGTAAGCCCGTTGATCCGGATCGGGAATCAGTTCTCTCTGCTGAAGCTGGATGCCATCCGGTATCCGAAGGACAAGACCGCCCGGGCGGAGTCCGAGAAAGAGGCGTTACAGGCGAAACGGGTCGCCGCCCTGAAGGCGTATTCCGATGAGCTGCGAAAAAAGTACGCCAAGGTAAACCGGAAGCTTTTCGCCACGATCAACTATGAAGCGGCGGAGCCGGGGTTTGATAAACTCCGCGAAGATCGACGCGTCCTCGCGACGGTAAAAGGGGAAAAGCCGGTGGTGGTCGGCGACCTGACGTCGGCCATCGAGAAGAAATTCTTCCACGGCGCGGAACAGGCCGCCGGGGAGAAGAAGCTCAACCGGAAGAAGGACCAGGTGCTCGAGGAGATCCTGAACAGGCGAGTCGTCATCAAGGAAGCGAAACTCCAGAAACTCGACCGCACGGAATATTTCAAGGGGAAGACGAAGAGAAACAGCAACGGTGTCCTATTCGGGGTGTTTGTGCGGAAGGTGATCACCCCGGACGTCAAGGTGGGCGAAGAAGAGTTGAAGTCTTATTATCAGGCCCACATCGGAGAGTACACATTCCCGGAAATGGTGCGGATCGACGGCCTGGTCTTTTCCGACAAGAAAAACGCGGAGGATGCGATCGTGAAGTTGCGCACGGGGGCGGATTTTCAGTGGCTTCGGGAGAACGCGGATGGCCAGGCAGGCCAGGCCGGAGGGATAAATCTGCTGGAATTCCGGGGACAGCTGCTGGACGCCACGACCCTTCCCGACGGTGTGAGGAAAGCTGTTTCCGGAGCCGAGGCCGGTGATTATTGTCTATACGCCGACCCCGGCAACGCCTATTACGTTCTGGCCCTTCGCGAACGGCTCCCGTCCCGTCCCATCCCCCTGGTATCGGTGAAAGAGGAGATGGAAAAGAAGGTGTTTGCCGAAACACTTCAGCGCGTTCTAAGGGACTGGGAAGAGAAGCTGAGAAAGGCCTCGGACGTGAAGATCTACGCCACGGGGAAGAAGCTGGACCGGATCGTCACCCCCCGGTCGAAGTAACGTTTCCAATATCGATTCGGGAGAGCGTATGCCGACCATCCTCCGCAGACGGACCTTGGTGTTCCTTGGCTTGATCCTCGCCTTTTCCGGAGCGGCGTTCCTCGCTTCCCACGGATCATCCTTTGCGCAGCAACGGAAGTTCGAGAGGAAGGGGTGCCTCGACTGCCACAAGAAGTTCTCCGAGAAGTATCTCTCCCTGAAGGCCCTGCACCCAGGCATGAAGGAAGGGAAGTGTGAAGATTGCCATCTCCGGCACGGCATCGTTCCAAAACTCATCCTGAAAAAAGACGGAAACGAACTGTGCACCTCCTGCCACGCCAAGGAGAAGATCGGGCTGAACCAGCCCAATGTCCACACGGTCCTGAAAACGGGAAAATGTTCGTCGTGCCACAACCCGCACGGGTCCAAGGGAAGCCACCTGCTGAAGGCGGAAGGTCCGGAGGCGTGCTACACGTGCCACAAGAAAGAGGCGTACCAGGGGAAGGTGGTCCATGCCGTCCTGAAGAAGGACGGGTGCCGGGTGTGCCACAACCCGCACAGTTCCACGGAGGCCGACCTGCTCGTAAAGGCGAAAACGCCCTTGTGCCTCTCCTGCCATGATCCCGGCAAGGGGCCTTTCAGGAAAGCGCACGGGAATTACCCCGTGGAATCCAAATCGTGCACGGGGTGCCACGACCCGCACTCCTCCTCACAGAAGATGCTCCTGAAGGAGAGCGCGCACAATCCCGTGGTGGAAAAAAGCTGTGATGCCTGCCACCCGTCCCCCGACTCCAAGACGCCCTTCGCTGCATCGGAGCAGGGCGGGACACTCTGCTACCAGTGCCACGACGAAGCCAAGCTGAAGGCGGGGGGGACGGTTCTCCACAACCCGTTCGGGGGCGGGGAATGCCTCTCCTGCCACGATCCCCATGCTTCGCCGAACCCGAATCTCCAGGCAAGGAAGGGGAACGGGCTCTGCCTTGAATGCCACGGGGAACAGGGAAAGCCGGTGGCGAAGGGACACGCGGCGGTGACGAAGGGGAACGGGTGCCTCTCCTGCCACAAGCCGCATGCCGCCGTGAACAAGGGGCTCCTGGTCGCGAAAGACGCGGATCTATGCTACTCCTGCCACGCGAAGGCGAAGGCGAGCCTGAAATCGAAAACGCAGCATGTACCGTTTTCGAAGGGTGAATGTTCCGCCTGCCACAATGCCCACGGTTCCGATCTCCCGGGGATTCTCAGGGATAGGGAAGACAAGGTCTGCTACGGATGCCACGCGGACGCGGCGTCGGGTTTCGTCAAGAAAACCGTCCACAAGCCGGTTCTCTCGGGGAACTGCGGCGCGTGCCACGCGGCGCACGGTTCGGAGGAAGGCAAGCTTCTGAAGAAAGAGGGCGTGTCCGTGTGCGCCGAATGCCACAAGGACCTGATGAAGGAAGTGACAGGCGGCGTACGCCACGACCCGTTCAATGGGGGCGAGTGCCTGACGTGCCATAGCGCCCACGCCTCCGATTTCGGGGGAATGCTCGTCGCGAAGCAGGACAAGGTCTGCTTCGAGTGCCATGCCGAAATAAAGGACGGGTTGAAAGGCGGAAAGAGCCGCCATGCCCCGGTTTCGGGGGGGGAGTGCACGAAGTGCCACAGTCCCCACCAGGCAAAGCTGAACAAGCTTCTGCTGGCGCAGGGACCGGACCTCTGCCTCACCTGCCACAAGGATCTCAAGGAGAGGATGCAGAAAGAGAAGACGCACTCGCCCGCGGGGCGCGATTGCCTGCGGTGCCATGGCCCCCATTTCACGGGACAAGCGAATCTCCTGGCCAAACCTGTGCAGTCGCTTTGCTCCGAATGCCACAATGTGAAGGATGCGTCTTTCGGGAAGGCGCACTTCAACATCGACCCCGGGGCGATGAACTGCATCAGCTGCCACACCCCCCACGCCTCGAAGGATCCGAAATTCTTCAAGGAAAAAGTGCACGCACCGTTTGCCGGGCGGTCCTGCGAGGATTGCCACCTACCAGCCCAGCGATGACAGGGGATAAATCATGACGCTTCGAACCAAGACCGCTTTGGTCCTCCTCGCGATCGTTTTCACGGTGGCGGTTTCCTCGTCGCACGCACAGGAAAAATTCCGCCTGAAGCCCGGGGCAAAGGGGAAGGTTTGCCTTACCTGCCACGAGTCGTTCAAGGAGAAGCTGAAGCTGCCGTTCGTCCACACGCCTGTGAAGGCCGGGGACTGCTCCGACTGCCACAACCCGCACACCTCCTCCTACGGGAAGCTCCTCGCTTCGAACGTCAACCGGATCTGCCTCTCGTGCCATGACGGGATCGTGCCGGGTAAGGCGAGAAGTACCCACAAGGTAGCCGCGGAAGGGAACTGCGTGAAGTGCCACGACCCCCACGCCGCGAAATACAGGAACAACCTGCTGGCCGCCGGGAACGCACTCTGTTTCGGCTGCCACCAGCGCATCGCCAAGCAGATCGCGGGGAACAGGTTCCAGCACAACCCCGTGGAGAAAGGATGCTTGAGCTGCCACACACCGCACGGCTCGGCGAACACCCTGGCGCTCCTGAAAACCGACGTGCCGGGGATCTGCCTGACCTGCCACAAGCCCGACGCCCCCGCGTTCGGGAAGGCGCACATGGGATACCCGGTGGCGAAGTCGGACTGCTCCTCGTGCCACGACCCCCACGGCGCCAGCACCCAGGGGATTCTCTGGGGGAAGCCGCACCAGCCCGTTGCGAACAAGATGTGCAACCAGTGCCACATGGATTCATCGTCCCCGGACGCACTGAAGACGCGCAAGGCAGGGTACGATCTTTGCCGCGGCTGCCACAATACGAAGATGACCGAAATCCTCGGCAGGAAGCGCATCCATTGGCCCGTGGTGGACCGGACCGGATGTCAGAACTGCCATCGCCCGCACGCCTCCCGGGAGAACGCCCTGCTGAAGAAGCCACAGCTTCCGCTCTGCGGGGAGTGCCATATGGACACCATCGAGCGACTGGAAAAATCGGCGGTAAAGCACAAACCGGCCCAGGAGGGGAACTGCACGAAGTGCCACCTGCCGCACTCCTCGAACAACGTCTTCCTGCTCGATAATACGAGCCCGATCAACCTGTGCGGCACCTGCCACGACTGGCAGAAGCATTCCTCGCACCCGATCGGAGAGAAGGTGACCGACAAGCGGAACCGTAACCTCACCATGGACTGCAGCAGTTGCCACGCCCCGCACGGGTCCGACCAGAAGCGGTTCGCCTGGTACGACGTCAAGATCGACCTTTGCGTGCAATGCCACGAACAATACAAGAGGTGACCCGATGCGCCGCGTCCTGAGACATATCGTCCTCGCTTCGATGAGCCTTGCGGTCGCAGGCGGCTCGCATGCCGCCGAGCCGGTCAAATTCAAGCAGATGGCCCCGATCTACGTGGACGGGAAAGGGGCGGGAATCCGGCAGCCGGAAGGCGTCGCCTGCCGGGGGAACGCCCTGGTCGTCGCGGACACGGGAAACGGCCGGATCCTGCGGTACACGATCGCGGGGGACACGTGGACGCCTGCCGGGGAGATCACCCTTCCCCAGTTGCCGTCCCCGATCCGCGTGGACATGAATTCGAAGGGGGAAATCTTCGCGCTGGACGGGGCCTCCCGCAAGATCGCGCGGATCTCACCGTCCGGCGACTTCCTGGGGTACGTGGTCCCCTCGGGCGAGGTGCAGGGCGCCGTCGTTCCGCGAAGTCTGCGTCTCGACGGGCAGGATAACCCGTACCTGCTCGACGTCTTCTCCGCCCGGGTCCTCGTGCTCGATCCATCCGGCAAGATCCAGCGGGAGATCCCCTTCCCGAAGGGATACGGCTTCCTCTCGGACCTCGCCGTGGATGCCGGCGGAAACGTCTACCTGCTGGACAGCGTCCTGAAGCGGGTCTACAAAGCGGCGAAAAACTCCGCCGAAGCCGTCCCGCTGACCGGCAGCCTGCAGGAGGAAGCGTATTTTCCCACATCCATCGCCACGGACAGGCAGGGAACGATATTTCTGGTCGACCAGAACGGCAGCGGGGTCGTCCTTCTCGGGCCGGACGGCTCCCTCCGCGGGCGGCGCTTGAGCATGGGATGGAAGGAAGGGTTCCTGAGATACCCGGCGCAGATGTGCATCACGGAAAACGGCGCCGCGTTCATCGCGGACCGGGGGAACAACCGGGTCGACGGTTTCCTGATCACGGAATAACAGCGGACGCTCGCCTCCTTGACCCTGTTCCTGTATCTGCTTTTTTTTCTGTCCGCCGCTGCCCTGGTCTACCAGGTGGTGTGGGTACGCTCCCTGCAACTCATCCGTTCCCTCCCGCAGATACCACCCTTGAATAGACACAGGAAATCATTACGTCGATGACCGGCGGCGCTCGATCGCGGGAGCGGGGCGTTGTTACCTGCAGAGGTTCTTGAAGAGTTCCCCCCGGGGGGTTTCGCGGACGACGCCGTGCCACTCCGAAGAGGGGAATGTATGGATTACCGGCCTGTTCGGTTTTTCCGAGATTACTTCGACATCCCGCACGATTTTATTGATACAGTCGAACTCCTCCCGGGACTTCCTCGGGAATCCGTTCGCATCGAACCCCATGATCCAGACCCGGAACTTCCGCGAGCCGGATGGAATGATGCTGTCCGGATCGTATAGAATCCTTTCCTCGCCAGTTTTCCCGGCGATCGCCTTCCACCGCTCGTTTCCCGCATACCCGATTTCCATTAACAGTACCAAGCACGAAGATAAGAAGAAAAGAAATACCGCCGTTGTTTTTTTTATGGAGGAATATTCTACAATCATGTTCATTTCAGTTGCGCTCGACTTTCACGATTCATTCGACCAATGTTCTGCAGCATACCAATGGTATCATCGTTACGGATCAGAAGCGACAGCGCCACAGGTTTTTCCCGAGGGGAGATGACGGTGAGCCAGCGGTGGGATCTTGCGTGCTTACCGCGCTTCAAGTCCTTCGAGTATCTCCGCACCGTCATCTACCTCGTCGCCGGAAAGATCAACTTCCCGTTATTCACTCAAAGTTGAAGTTGAAGAGAACCAACCATTAAAGTGAAAAGGGAATTGTGGCTTCGCGTGATTCATTTTCCCTTCATGCGTTTCGCTTTTTCGAGGGAAAGGGCAGCCTCCAGCAAATCCGGTTTTAATTGAAGCGTCATGGAGAAACTGGCGATTGCCTGATCCCATTTCCCTTGCTTCGCCAGGGCAACCCCCAAATTGTAGTGAGCCTCCACGAAATCCGGTTTTATCTGAATTGCCTTGACGAAGTGGTTTCTGGATTGATCGATTTCCCCTATCGCCGCAAAGGAAGTACCGATGTGAAAATGTATCTCCGCATTTTTCAGATTGCCCGGTGGAGTGACCCCCTCCCAGTAGACAGTCAGACGCTTCGGAATTGACCCCCTCGGCCGGGTGTCGGAGGATGAGGAGATGAAAACTCACCGGCACCGCCGCCACAGTACCGAGTTCAAGCTGCGCATC
>Ga0209751_10000719_pt1 | contig 35081 bp, 37 predicted proteins | sample RifCSP13_1_FD_184019 | JGI IMG/M metagenome (GOLD analysis project Ga0209751, IMG submission 184019) | Soil microbial communities from Rifle, Colorado - Rifle CSP2_sed 13_1 (SPAdes) (version 2) | ecosystem: Environmental > Terrestrial > Deep subsurface > Rock core/Sediment | place: Rifle...
CTGGCAAACAGCAGGCGCAAACTTTCGGCCAGGCCCCAGCCCACGAGTCCACCGGCGTCACCGGTCTCGGCCACTTCAAGCAAGTGGCCGGTGGCCAGGCTCAATAAGCCCAAGGAAGCGAAGGTGGTGGACTCGAAGGCGATCAGCCGCCCCAGTGGAAAAGCTGCAGTTTTGCGGCGCGTAAGCAGACTCCAGCCAGCCCAAACCAACCCCAACACCACGAGTACGCTGCCCCAGCCCAGCCAGCGCCGCCAAAGGCCCACCCAGGGGCTGAGCCAGGCGCCACCTGTCAGTCCCACCAAGCCCAACAAGGTGAGCAAGGCCAGCGCCAGCACCAGGAGGCCGGCCACCTCGGAGCCATACTCGCCCAGGCCGCCGCGTAACCCGGCCAGGCGCGAGAGCAAGCCCGGCTGGCGCGGGGGTTGGACGAAAGGTGTTTGTTTAGCCATGCTCCCCCGGCGTGTCCAGCCAATTGGGCCCTTGATTATCTTTGTCCTTCCAGGGTTGAGAGAGCAACTGCAGGCTTAGCCGCTGGCGCTGCGGCTCGACCTGCAGCACGGAGACCTGCACTTTGATGCCTGGTTCCAGCACCAGACGTGGGTCCAGCCTTTCATGCAAGCCCATTTGGCTGATGTGGATCAGGCCTTCCAAGCCCTCTTCCAATTTTGCGAAGGCGCCAAAGTGCACTACCTCTGTGATCTCAGCCTCGATCTCGGCGCCTCTAGGGTATCGCTCCAGGGCGGTCTCCCAGGGATTGGGCTGGCCGCGTTTGATACTCAGCGAGACGCGGCCGCGGTCCATTTCCAAATGCAAGACCACCACCTTCACTTTGTCGCCGGGGTTGGCGATCTCACGCGGGTGGCCAACACGGCCCCAGGAAAGCTCAGAGATATGCACCAGGCCTTCCACGCCGCCCAGGTCAATAAAGAGCCCAAAGGGGGTCACGTTGGTGACCACGCCGTCGAGCTCCTGATCAATCTGCAAGGTTTGCAACAGAGTCTGGCGAGAGCCCGGCGCGGTCTGGGCAGCACGCTCTGAGAGCACAATGCGGCCGCGCTCCGGGTCGCACTCGATCACTTTGAGTTCAATTTCGCGGCCCAGGTAGCCCTCCAGAAGGCGTTCAGTGATCCTTTGCCCGTTCACGGCCGCAGCCAGATGTGAACGAGGCACAAAGCCCTGGAACTCTTGCGTGCGCACCAACAGGCCGCCGCGGTTAAAGCCCACCACTTCCGCATAGCAGACCGATTCGGCCTCCTGAATCTCGAGCACGCGCGTCCAATCCACCCAATCCATGCCAGGCGCCTTACGCTCTTTGGCTGCGGCGGGGTGACGGCCAGGTTTGCGCCCGGCGCCGGCGCGCGCCTTTGCCGCCGGGGCATATTTGATCTCCTCCGCCATCAACGATTGCCACCAGCCATCGTCCGGCTCGGAGGTGGAAGGAGTAGCGCGGCGTAGATCAAATTGGTTTTTGTCGTTCATTGATTCTGATCCTTTCCATTCTTCAAGCTGATCGCGTTAGATTCCATGTCGAGCAAGCTGTGCGCTACTGATTCAATTGCCACGCGCTGTTTGCGATACAAGTCCGCCTCGGACATCGCCAGGCGCAGGGCCACCTCGCGCACCTTGCGGCCCTGCAGGAATTTCAGCTCAAGCAAGTTATACAACATCCATTCACCGCTCAATTTGGGTTCGCCATCCGGCTTATTACGTTCGATGGCGGCGCGCAAAATGCTGCGCATGGCCTGGGCAGGGCTGCCTTCATTTTCAGAGATGGCTTTCTGCACCACCTGCAGGCCGCGCAGCGGGCTCTCCGTCAACTTGGGTCCACCCCAGTAATGGGTCAGGGCATCCTTTACCCACTTGACCAGATCCGAATACTCCGGCAGCGCCGCTGCGTCGCTGAACACCTCAAGTTGGTCGAAGCGCGCCGCGGCCCGCAGGCGCTGGATGAGCTCGACGCGTGGCCCCAGGCTTTCCAGAGAGGCGAGCGCCTGCGTTTGCTGGCGGCGATTATCCAGGGCCAGCGCGGCGCGCTCGCCCAGGTGGACCAGGGCGGCACGCTGCTCATCGGCCAGATCGGCCTTGCCCAAGCGCAGCACGCCAAGCAGGCCGATCAGGCTGCCTTCCTCAGCGGATCGCAGAGGAAAGATCCAGAATTTTCCCCACGAGAAAATTGCGGGAGCGCCGCCTTGCAGGGCGTCCTTTTTCAATTCTGCGGAAGCTTGTTTCTTCTCCAACAGTTTGGCATTCCCCGCCGAAACGATAGTGCGCAGCGCGCCGCCATCCAGGGCAGCCACGAAGGCGGATTTGATCTGCAATCGATCGCAGACTGCGGCCAGCAAGGCCTCCAAGAATTGGTGCAGATCGGAATTGGTGAGGAACCTTTCCTGCAGGTTTTGCACGAAGGCAACGTCCGCGGCCTCGCCGCCGAACAGGATCCAGCGTTCTAACGTGGGTGTGGCCAGGGTAAGCAGGTGGGCAGTGGCCAGGGCAGACAGGGCAATGAGGATGGGGAGCATGATGGCTTGCTGCGTATTGAAGACGGCGCTGATGGGGGCCGCTAGCGGAATGAGGGCCAGCACGATAAAGACGGTGAAGGGGCCGCGCAACAGCCAACGGAACAGACGGGTCTTGACCACGCGGTCGGGCCAGGGCACCCCAAAAAAGGCCGTGGCGTAGGCCATCGCCACCATGGCCAGAAAAGCCAGCACATTGCCAACAGCTGCACTTAAAAAGAAACCGGCTTGGAAGGCTGCAGCCAGGCCGGAACTGATCAGAAGGAAGGGGTAGGAGGAGAACGCCAGGGCCAGCGACCCGGCCAGGAGGTAAGTCATACGCCTGCGGCTGGCCGAAAGCACCGTGCGCCGCAAAGCGCGTCCGATGGTGAACAAAGCCAGTACCACCACCAACGCGTAATAGGCGGTGAAGGCCCACGAAGCAGGGGTCGGCGTTAGGTGCGGAACCGGCTCGCGGGTAAGCACCGGCGCCCCAAGCAGGGAGCCGCCGAGCAGCAGGGACAGAAAGACAAGTGAAAGGGCATAGGAGAGCCGCACAGCCAGGCGGCGTCGGCCGCGGGAAGGCCGGCCGGTGGTTTCCAGCAGGGCGTCGGAAAAATGCAGGTAGGCCGCGGGAAGGAAGATGATGCCCACCCACTGGAAGCGCAGCCAGAATTCCACATTGGCGGACAGGGAACCGCTAACCGCCTCACCGGCCGAGCTGACCATGATGCAAGCCAGGATGACGGCAAAGGCGCGCGAGACTCTATCCCGCAGGTTGAACGTAAGCGCCCGCAGGAACAGAGAGAGGGCCGTGATGGCGATGCCGGCTTCGAAGACTCGGTTGAGGGTTTCTAAACTACGAAGCACCAAAGCACCATTTAAGAGTAAGTAGGCATAAGCAGCAGGGCTAGGTTAGATTTTTTGCAAAGAACAATGCGATGTCTTTATTTTCATAATAATGGTCGTTGTACCCTGAGAATTCGAAAGCCAGCTTCTGCGCCAGCCGGATGGCCGGGTGGTTCTTGGATTGCATTTCGAGCACCAGGCGCTCGTGGCCGTGCTGGCGGGCCCAGTTCTGGGCCGCCAACACCAAGCGCGTGCCGAAGCCCTTGCGGCGTTGGGAGGCGGCCACCACCAGGTCGGTGAGGCAGACGGCGCCCGGCGCCAGGTCCGCCGCCAGGCTGGCATAACCGCACAGCTTGCCACCCTGCTCAGCCACCAGGATGGCGGAGCGCTGTTTCCACTCCGCCTGCAGCCGTTCCTTCTGGCGAGGATAGCTCACCGTCATAGGGCGCGGCAGGCGCGTTTCGCGGAAGCGGGCGCCCATGCGCGGCGCACCCTGGTCGACTTCCATTTGCCACACATACTCGGTGGCAAACGCGTGGTCTAATTCCAATAAGGAGGGAAAGTCGGCCTCTTCGCCGGGGCGAATTGCGATGATTACATTGGTCTCCGTCATACTTCGGCCGTTTGGATGCGCACCGGGATGCGGCATGGTTCCAGAGCCTGGCCGGCGCTGTCGATGACGATCAGTTGAAGCACATAGCCTCCAGTCGGCAGCCGGGAAGTGTCCCAGCTTTCCACCAGCACACCATCGCGCACAATGTTGCGTCCGGCCTGGATGGTGAGCCACAGTTCTTCTTCAGCGCGGGCGTACTCGATCTTATAAAACCCGAAATTGGGAACGTCCACCGTGCCGCGCACCTCTACAGCACCCTGCAAGGTCTCACCAGCCTCGGGCGCGGAAATGTTGAGGCTGTCGGTTATGCAGGCTTCGGGGTCGATGCTTACTGTCGGCAGTGGCGTGGCGGTGAGTACGGTCACGGTCTCCTGACCGGAGGAGGTGGGAATGTCAGAGGCGCCGCCGGACAGATCGAGGGTCGCGGTGGCCAGGAACTCCTGGGCCGGCAAAGTGGTTGCCACAAAGGTCACCATAATGAAGATAAGCAGCGCCAGAACCAGGAGGAACCCCAAGGTGATGGCCGCCTGGTTGAGTCGCCCGCGCGAGGCCTCACGTTCCAGCCCATAAATGGCCGAGCTAACTTCCTGCCAGGCGAGCCAGAACCTGTATAAATATAATATGCCTCCCAAGCCAAGAATAAAATATAAGGCTGATTCATACTGAACAAAAAATCGTAATACTTCAGCCATTCTTAATGGTTGCTCAAGTGAGTTTTCGCAGCACCCCGCGAACAAGCTTAGTCAATTTCGGCACCAAGACCTTGCCGGCTTCTAGTACTTCTTCGTGGGAGGCATCGCTGTTGCTATTTGGGTTGTCTCCGGCAGCTATCCCAGCCACGTTGCTGATACCGGATATACCCAACACTCGCGTGCCGCCGTGGCGAGCAACGATGGCCTCAGGAACAGTGGACATGCCGACAGCATCGACCCCCGCGCCGCGCAAAAAGCGCAGGTCGGCCGGGCTTTCGAAGCTAGGACCGGCCAGACAGCAGTAGACGCCTTCGTGAAGAGTCACTTTTTCTTCTGCGGCAACGGAGCGCGCCAGGCTGTGCAACTCTAGGTCATAGACCTGGTCCATGTCCGGAAAGCGCGGTCCTAACTCATCTAGATTAGGTCCGCGCAGTGGGTTCTGGCCGCCCATGCCGATCATGTTCAAATGATCGAGCAGCAGCATCAGATCGCCCGGTTCATAAGCCGGGTTCACCGCCCCGGCGGCATTGGTGATAATCAGAATCTCAATGCCCACTGATTGCATTACCCGAACGGGCAAGCCCAGGCGCGGCATATCGTAGCCTTCATAGTAATGAGTACGGCCTTGCATCACGACCACTTGCTGGTCCTCCAGTTCGCCGAGCAGCAAGCGCCCAACGTGTCCCTTTACGGAGGAAACTGGCCAGCCTGGGATCTCATCGTAAGAAATGGCGTCGGCACTTTCGACGGCCTCCGCCAAAGCACCTAAACCGGTTCCGAGGATGATCCCTACGCGGGGTTTCTGTTTACTGCTCTTTTGGACTTTCTGGACCGCTTTTTTGATCTCTTGGATGGTGAGGAAATCACCCATTAGTCTGCTCCAATTGATATTGAATAAGGAACTAAGGGATAACGAAGGAAATTATATCAGAGCGAGATTTCGAGGATTAGAGCGCCTAGTCGCCAAATAATTTCCGAAATGCGTCCAAAGTCTGTTCAATGGCAGCATCATCGATCCAATAATGGGTTACAGCGCGGAAACCCCACGGGCCACCGTGGCCGATGCGGATATCCTGCTCGGCGAGCTTGGCCACCACTTCTTCGGGTTTCATCTTGACGCCATCCGCCAATTGGAAACGGACGATGTTAGTGTACTGCGGAGCTACTTTGAGCTGCGGCAGTTCGCCCAAGCCTGCCGCCAGGCGCCTGGCGCGGGCATGGTCCTCGGCCAGGCGGTTCACCATTTTTTCGAGGCTGATGATGCCGGCGGCGGCCAGGATGCCGGCCTGGCGCATGCCCCCACCTAACTGCTTGCGGATTCGCAGCGCCTTGGAAATGAAATCCGTGGAGCCACAGAGAACGGAGCCTACCGGAGCGCACAGACCCTTGCTCAGGCAGAAGGTGACCGAATCGGCAGGGGCCACCAATTGGCTGACAGGGACACGCAGGGCGACGGCGGCGTTGAATATACGGGCCCCGTCTACGTGTAGAAGGAGGTTATTGGCGCGGGCCAACTTTCCAACTGCGGCGGTGTATTCCGCTGAAAGTGGAATGCCGTTGCGGCGGTTGTGCGTATTTTCCAAGGCGACCAATCGAGTGATGGGATAGTGAACGTCATCTTCGCGGATGGCATCCCGAATATCTTCCAATTTCAAGGTGCCATCCGGCTGGTTGGGCAGCGGGCGCGATTGAATGCCACCCAAGGCTGCCAGGCCGCCGGTCTCATAGAAATATGGGTGAGCTAAATCACCAAGGATGGCTTCATCGCCGCGTTGGCAATGGGTGAGCATAGCGACAAGATTGCCCATGGCCCCCGATGGCACAAAGAGCGCGGCTTCCTTGCCCAGGCGCTCGGCGGCCAGCTCTTGCAGGCGATTGACCGTGGGGTCTTCACCGTACACATCATCGCCCACCTCGGCGTGGGCCATGGCCTCCCGCATTTCAGGGGTCGGCTGGGTGACGGTATCAGAGCGCAGGTCGATGGGATTCATGTTGTTACTTTAGGCGCGAAGCGGACCTATGGCACGGAGCTCCATCAATGCCTTTTGCAAGTCCGGTGGTAGCGGGGCCTCGAATGTTCGCAGGTCTTCTTCACCGGGCAGTCGCAAGGTGAGGCGCGCGGCATGCAAGAAATGTCGCGGGAACGGCAGGCTGGGGCGGCGCTTGCCATACACGCGGTCGCCCGCAACTGAGCAACCAAGGAAGGCCAGGTGTACACGGATCTGATGGGTGCGTCCGGTGAGCGGATTAACCTCCAGCAGGGCGTGATTGGGGAAGCGCTCGATAAGGCGATACTCGCTGACCGCGGCGCGTCCCTTGGTGACCGGTACCACGGCCATGCGCTTACGCTCACGTGGGTCGCGGCCGATGGGAGCTTCTATGCGCCCGCTGGAAGTAGGCGGGTGACCGTCAACCAAGGCCAGGTAGGTCTTGCGCACTTCACGACTTTGGAATTGTGCCTGCAGGAAGCGCTGGGCGCGTTCATTCTTGGCGAGCACGATGAGGCCGGAGGTGTCTTTATCCAAACGGTGCACCAGGCCGGGGCGCAATTCGCCGCCCACCCCTTCGATCTGCGGGGCGTGGGCCAGCGCGGCGTGGACCAGGGTGCCGTGGGCGTGACCGGCGGCTGGGTGCACCACCAAGCCGGCCGGCTTGTTGACGATGAGGACCTCCTCGTTTTCAAAGACGATATCCAGAGGAATATGCTCAGGAACCAGGTCCGTTGGCTCCGCGGTCGGCACGCGCAAATGAATGCTTTCACCGCCGAGAAGAACATGCCCGCTCTTTTGCACGGGCTTGCCATTAATCCGCACCCGCCCGGCTTTGATCAAGGCCTGCAGCCGAGCACGCGAATGCTGGGGTAAGGCGGCTGCCAGGAATTTATCCAATCGTTGCCCTCTGCCAGCGGCGGCCTGCAACCGGTGGAGCTGCTCAGTCACTGGCAAGATTCTCTTCGACAGGCCCTGGCCTGGCTTCCTCAGGGTCTCCGCCCAGCCAAATGCTGAGCAGCAAGATCACTACCCCCAGAGTGATACTGGTGTCGGCCACATTGAACACCGGGAAGCTGCTCACCGAAATGAAATCGGTGACGTAGCCGTGCTGGAGGCGGTCGATCAGGTTACCCACCGCCCCGCCCAACTGCAAGCCCATGGCCAGGCGCAAGGCCCAGTCACCCCGCTGGATGCGCGGGAAGTAGTAAATGATCATGATGGCGACTGCGATGGCCAAGATGGTGAAAATGCCGCCGCCTTCCTGGAACAGGCCGAAGGCGGCGCCCGTGTTGCGCCAGTTCAGGATGCGCGCATAAGGAGCCAGCCAGCTCCAGGGCATCCATTGTTCCCCAAAGGCTAAGTTGCTGCGCACCCAGTCCTTTGCCCATTGATCGAGCAAGATCACCGTGCCGGCGATCAGGATCAAAGTTAGGTAAGCCAACAACGGGTGGGAACGGGATGCGTGTTTTTCGGGAGAGTTCAATTAAGATTCCTCGAATTAGGCTGCGCTATTCTACCCGGGCGGCAAACCCTTGTTTGTCGTTCCCAGTGGGTACCGAAGTCTTTTTCAGATAGAAGGTCAACAAAGCGAAGCAATCATGGAACTTATCTCTGCATAACCAGATCCCGCATCTCCGCGATGCTCACTGCTTTATGCGGGCAAAAACCTCACCCGCCCGGGCGTTGCGTGGCAGACTCTCAAGTCGGGCGGCTACTGTCGATCCGGCCACCCAGTTCTCTAATGAGAACTGCGGCTTTTCCCCTTCCATGAGGTTGAACCGATAGGCGCCCAAGTCTTGCAAGCGGCGCAAACAAGCTAAGGCCCTTTCTATGGCGGCCGGAATATACTCAAATGAAGACACCGCGATCGGCTGGGTCAGTCCGAGGAGAACATCCAGCTCTGACCCCTCTACGTCTATTTTGCAAAAAGCGGGCATGCCAAATTCAGAGATTAGCCTATCTAACGTGGTAACTTCGCTGTCAAGGCGGGCATCCCAGGCCACGTGGGCAAAACCCGGGGTCCTGCGGACTTCCTCGACCCATTCCGGGGACAGGCTGGAGACCGTTGGTGTACGGGTGCTGACCAGCAGTTCGACGCGGCCCGGTTGCCGGCCCACGGCCTGTCTGACCAGCGTGAAGTTTGGGTTCCTGCCATAGAGGAGTTCCAGCACTTGGCCAAAATCAGGCTGGGGCTCCACTGCCACCACGCGGGCGCCCAACGCCAGCATTGCCCGGCCGCGGCTGCCCACATGGGCGCCAAGGTCGAAGCACAAATCACCCGGGGATATGAGGCGGGAGTATAGCTTTCGCCAACCGGCCGCCCGGCCCGGGATGGCGTAGTACATGAGCAACGAGCGCGCCAAACCAAGCAGGGCGGATATTTTCAAAGGGCTAACGGCGCAAAGAAATAGGGTCTTACTTCGCTCTTGCCACGCGGCCCAGGTCAACCCACAGGAAAAAGATCAGCAACAGCTCCACGAGTTTGGTTGATAAGCCCAGCACGCCGCGGTCGGCGTCCGGCGAAACTACCCAGGCTACGATGGTGACTGCCGCATAAGCCATCAGCGCGTAATGCACCATGGCTTCGCGCCCAGGGGGGAAACGAAACACAAAGGCGCCCAGCAGACCCAAGTAACCCAGTGCGTTTAAGGTGAACAATAGGCTGAATCCATTTAGGTTGAGCAGCACGCCGTGCACAATGGCGGTGGCCAGGGTCAGCAGGATAATGACGAAACGGGTCGAGTTTCCACTCATTTCTTCCTCCTTGCGGCGGATGTGGGTTTTGCCCGATTATAGCTGGAAAGAAAAGCTTCGATGCGCTCCAGGCTTTGTCTCCATGTGGGCTGCCGGGACCAGAGTTGGCGGGCGGCAGCGCCCATCTTGGCCAACAAGGCGCGATCGCCGTTGAGTCGGTTCAAATAGACAGCCAGCTGTCCGGCCTGCCCAACTTCGATTAGGTAGCCGCTGCGTCGGTGACGGATGAGCTGTGGCGCAGCGCCGGTCCGCGCGGCGATAACAGGCAGGCCGAAGCCCATGCCCTCAAGGTAGGCGATGCCGAAACCCTCGTAACTCGAGGGCGCCGCCAGCACCTGGTTGGCCCGCAGCCGGGCGCGTAAGTCCTTATCGTTCAGGTGTCCACAAAATTCCACCCAGGCCGTCAGGCCGTCCTGCCTGGCCAAAGCCTTCAAGCCCTGCGCGAAAGCTGGCTCGCTGCTGGTACCGCCCGCAAAAGTCAGCCGCACCGTCCCGCGTTGCATGCCCGCCGCGGCCTTCAACAGCAGGTGGGGCGCCTTGCGGCGCACCAGGTTGCCGAGGAACAGCACCCGCAGAGGCCCTGGCCGCCTGGCGCGGCGGCGGATCTCGGCGGCAGAGAGCTTAGGCGCTAGGCGGTCGCCGCCGGGTTGGGCAACGACGCCGGGCTTGGCGCGAGCCAGCCGTGCGGCCACCACCTTCTCCGTGGTGAAGCTGTTGTAAATAAATCCGTCCACGCTGTTCAGGTAGCGGTTTTCGACGGCGCGATAAACCAATTTGACCGGCGCCGGATGTTCCTCGCCGGAGCGTAAATGATGAACGATGGCAACGATAGGAACGGAAAGCCTGGCCTTGATCTTGCGATTTATCAAGAAAAGCGAGGGGTGGTTGAGTTCATCTTCGAGCAGGATATCGAGTTTCAGTCTTTTTATCCAGTCAATAAGCGTCCCGGAAAAATTGTCTCCCAGGCGCGCCGCGTAACTGCGCCAGGGCAACGAGATCTCTGCAACCTGATGTCCCTGACGGCGTAGATGCTCTACTAGTTTGCGGTCATATAAGAAGCCACCCGAGTTTTGCTGCAGGCGGCCATAAATGATAAGGCCAAGGCGCACTTAGGTTTCCAGGCGGTAGCTGGCCCAGGCACTCTCGCTCTCCCAAAGCTGGACGATAACGGCCAATAGATGGGCGCCGTCCAGGCTGTCCGCCAGCCGGGTGCAAAAGATGCGCGCGAAGCTTTCCAGCGAGGGGTTCAGGCCGGCAAAATCCGGCAACACATTCAAGTCAGCGCCGCGATAGGCGGCCAGGATCTCGTCCAGCTTGCTCTCCACCTCCACCAGGTCGATGAGGTAGCCATGTTCATTCAGGGTCTCCCCTTCCAGCCTGACCTCGACCCGGTACGGATGGGTATGTGGTTCATTCTCGGCCCCCCAATCCCCGCCGATGAGATGATGCCGAGCTTCGAAGCTGCGCCGTAGCGCCAGCGTGTACATCCGTGGGCTGAGGCGCGCTAAAACGTGGGGGGGTTAGCCGAGACCACGTACCACACGTAGTAAACGCTAATGCCCAGCAGCGTAGTAAGGAAGTATAGTGTGTAAGCAGTGCGCATGAACAACTTATAGTTATTAAATTGCAGCGCCTTCGGCACCAGCTTGTGTGCGCGCAGCACCACGAAGTTGCCTAACAAGAAGGCGAGCAGACCCACACCCGCATGCAGCATGGTGACGTAGTAGAAGATCGGCTCGCGCGGCCCTCCCTGATCGCGCAGAATGAAATCGCGGTAAGGCAGGAGCATGATCCACAACACCAGGACCACATTGAGCAGCACTCCGCTGGTCTGCACCCATTTGTGGCCTTCATAGCGCCCTTTGCGGGCGAGGTAAAAGCCAAAACTGAGGATCAGCATGACCAGAAGGCTCATGCTTAAGGTCAGGTCCGCAGCCATATTGGCATTTGTGCCAAAGAAACCGGGTTGGTGAAGGAATTCTGTCACGGCGGGCCTCCAGGTGTAGGCGCCAAAGCAATAGTCTTTCTTTACTTAGTAAAACTAATTATAAGTGAATAAGATCGTCAGGTACTTATCGGGCTGCTGAGCTAACATGCGGTAGGCCTCGCCGGCCTGCTCGAACGGCAGGGCGCGGCTGGCCAGCCGGCTGGGCCGGACCTCGGCCAGCCAGCGCCAAGCCTCCGCAAAGCGCCGCTCCCGGTCCCAGCGGCCGCGCAAGCCGGGCTCGATGTGGCTGACCTGGCTACTGATTAGCTTGATGCGCCCGCGGTGGAACCGCCCACCCAGGTTAACGGAGGCCCGCCTGTCCCCGTACCAGGAACCGACCACCACCCGCCCGTGGTCCCCAACCAGATACAGCGCCAAGTCCAGGGCAGCTGGGTTTCCGCTGAGCTCATACACCAGATCCGCCCCAGCAGCTCCCAGGCTGTTGGTGGCTTCATCTTTGGGGCCTTGCGGATCGAGCGAGACCTGCGCGCCAAATTGGACAGAGAGGGCGCGGCGGGCGGGTAAGCCATCGAAAGTAAGCAGGGCCAGCAATGGATGGCGCGCTAACAACGCGGTGGTCAATAGCCCAATGACTCCCTGACCCAGCACTGCCACCCGCTCGCCCAGGCGCGGTCCCCCATCCAGGATCAAGTTGACCGCGGTCTCCATGCTGGGCAAGAAGGCCGCATCCTGTTGCCCGCAGCCAGCAGGCAGCGGCAGCAAATCATCCACATGGGCGAGGAACGCCGTCTCGTGCGGATTGAAAGCAAAGACCAGGCGTCCTCGCCAAATACTGTCCACCCCTGCGCCCAGGTCATCTACCCTGCCCACCATGCAATATCCATATTTACACGGATAAGCCAGCGTCCCCGCCAGGGCGGGCAGGGTGGCATCCGCTGGCAGGGTCGCCGGGGCTTCGCCCTTATACAGCAGCAATTCGGTGCCGGTGCTGATGGCGGAGCAGAGAGAGGCAACCCGCACCTCGCCCGGCGCGGGGTCGGCTAGTTCCTCCGGCCTGTGTTCCACGGTCTCGCGCCCAACGAAATACAGACTTCTACGTTTCAAGCGCCCTCTAAGTTTCCCCAGACCACCAAGTCCTGGCCATAGGGCGCAAATTGCATTGCCTGAAGGCCGGGGAGCCTGGCTCGTATCTCAAGGGGCACATCCACAGCCTTATATCCGCCAACATACCTTGGCGCCAGAATGATCACGGCTTTATCCACCAGCCCGTCCGCCAGGAAACTGGAAATGATCTGCCCACCGCCTTCGACCATCAGCGAGTTGACTCCCAAGGCATGCAGGCGCGCCAGCATTGGCCTCAGATCCACGCGATCGGTCCTGTTGGAGTCTTGGCGCTCGACCTGCAGGCCAGCAGCTTCCAGGGTCTTCTTGGCGCTGGCCTCCGCCAATGCCGTGCAAAAGACGCGTGGGCTGCCCTTATCTTGATTCACTCTGGCCTTGGATGGTAAGCGCAAGCGGCTATCCAAAATAACTACGGCGGGGTCCTTGCCTGGCGCCAGGCGAACATTCAACTGGGGGTCATCGGCCAGGATCGTGCCGATGCCCACCAGGACGACGTCATGCAACGCCCGCAGCCGGTGGGTGAGTTTGAGGCTCTCGGCGCCGCTGAGCGCCAGAGGTTGGCCGCGGCGCAGGGCGATGCTGCCATCCAGACTTTGGGCATAACTCAAAGTAACCAAAGGCCTGGCGAGCTCGCCAGGCCGGCTTGGTGCGGACTCTAGCCAGTCTTCAAGAAGCCCCATTTTGGGAGCCGTCATGTTCAGGCAGATCGAGGAAATGTTTCAAGCGCTCCGCCTTAGCCAGCAGGTAGCGTTCGTTTTCGGGTGTCACTTCCCCCACCAAAGGCAGACGCTCAACCACCTGGATGCCTAGTGTCTGTAATTCTTCCACCTTGTTAGGATTGTTGGTAAGCAGAGAGATTCTGGCGACCCCCAGGTCCTTCAGCATCAGCGCAGCAAAGTCGTAGTGGCGATCATCTGCCTGGTGACCGAGGGCTAAATTGGCATCGACTGTGTCCAGGCCTTGGTCTTGCAAGTTGTAGGCGCGCAGCTTATCCGCCAAGCCGATGCCGCGGCCTTCCTGGCGCATGTAGAGCAGCACGCCCCGGCCCGCGTCCGAGATCATTTGCAGACTGCGCGCCAGCTGCTCCCCGCAATCGCAGCGCGCAGAACCGAAGACCTCGCCCGTCAGGCACTCGGAATGCACGCGCACCAATACAGGCTCCTCAGTTTCGAGGTCACCCATCACCAAGGCAATGTAGTCCTTAGTGTCCAAGTTATTGAAATAAAGATGAATCTCAAAAAGGCCATAGCGGGTGGGCAAGCGCGCCGCCACCAAGTGCTCCACCCCATTCTTTGTTACGGACTGCCCGCCCGTTTGCATGCCAAATCCTACCATAGGCCTTGGGTCTTTCGAGGTTATCTATGGTTAAGAGCCGGTTTATCACCAAACCCGGCCAGCAGCAGTCCTACGAGACCAAAGATAATATCGCGGGCGCGGATCAGAAAACTCAGACTCAATCCATAGGCTCCACCATAGCCAAGGCTCTGCATAGCCAGGATGAGGCTGCCTTCCAGGGCGCCCAGAGCCCCCGGGGTCGGCGCAAACAAGGCGATGCGCCCGGCCACGACGACCAGCGTGAGTTCCATAGCAGACAAGCTCAAGCCCAGCACGCGCACCGAAAACCAGATCTCGAAGATCTGCGCCACCCACACCAGCGCGGCGATCACCAAGCCCTGCCACAGCAGGGCGGGCTGTTTGCGGGCCAGCGTCCCCAATTGACGCTCAGCTTCCCGGATACCTTTTACCGTACGACCAGAGAAGCCCCTGGAGATCGCACCAAATGGTCGCTTGCCGCCAACTACCGCCGAGAGATACAGGGCGGGCAATAAGAGGAGAGCCATTGAAATCGGCAAGGCCTGCGCTAGGGGCAGCCTCGCCATCATCCCGGTGGAAAGCGAGGCCGCCAACCCCAGGGCGAGCACGGCGAAATTGGCAAATAGCTCAATGACCTTATCCAGCGTGACCGAGGCCAGCGCGGCGCTGCCTGGCACCTGCTGACGATCTTTTAGATAGAGCACCAGCACGGGCTCTCCCCCAAAGTGCTGCCCGGGGGTGAAATAACTGACTGCGAAGCCCAGCAGCCGATAACGCGCCAGTGTGAGATAGGAGATCCGATACCCCTGGGCGCGCAGGATGCGGTCCCAGCGTAAAGGAAAGAGCAGCAGGATAGCTATGTTGACCAGGAGCAACAGCAGGATCTGCCGGGGTTGCAGCGCCGAGAGCACGCGGCCGAGATCTGCAAACGGTACGCCTTGCAGGCTCCAGATCAGCAGGGAGACGGCTACGACGAGCAGGGCAGCCCACAGCAGGGCTAGTTGAACGCGGCTTGATTTCATGCCCGGCGTCTGATTCCCCAATGCTGGAAGATCCCGCCTTCCTTTAACGGGCGCAACGAAAACGTGCCGGTTCCCAGATAAAGCAAGATCAGACCCACAAACAGTATGGCGAAATCCCGGGCCTGTACCGGCTCATTCTGCAGACGAAAGCCCGTTTCCACCAGCAGGGCAAAGGCGGCGGTGCGCCCGGCCAGCCCAAATAGCAAGACCAGGCCAAGGATCACATCAAGAACAACGTAAACGCCTGCCTGCGCGCCCAATACCCGCCAGGTCAGAAAAGCCGCCAGGGCGACTCGCGCAAAGACCGAGCCCCAGTCGGACAAGGCCAGCCAAGCCCCTCCAGGTTGCGCACCCTTTTTGAACCGCAGCCAACCAGCGGCCGCCAACCAATCGAAAACGAAGTTGCCCACGAAAGGGAACATACTAAACGTCGCAACAAAAAAGGTAACCGCGTTTGGCAACTGGGGGGCCAGCAAGGCAACCCCAATCCCCATCTGTGCCCCAGCCAGGGGGCGCCGCAGGGGGTTAACTTGGAGTTCGAAGGTTCTTCCCAACCGGCTTTGCACCCAGGCAGCCAAAACAAACAGGTAGCGCGCCAATCCGACCACCACGAACCACCACCCTACCGCCCCATAATGATAGGCCAGCAGAGTAGCCGCCAGCACACCGCGGCCATCCAGGGCCAAATCCAGCTTCTCACCCAGGCGCGTGATCATTCCGCAGGCACGCGCCGCGTAGCCATCCGCTAGGTCGGCGAGATTGAAGAATAAATACAGCCAGAAGGGTAGCCAGGCTAGCCAGCCTGCCGGCCGCGGCGGCCACAGGAAGCCAGCCATCAGCGAAAGCGCCAGCATACGCAGCAGGGAGAGCCAGGTGCCAGGGCCGAAGCCTGGCAGCAGCTTTCCTTTTTTCCCGGAGAAATTCCTGGGGAGGTCGAACCACAGCCCGGCGAGCTGCGCGACCAAAACGCAGGTCGCCAGCAGCGCCCAGCTATCCGCCGCGGCAGCCGGCCAGCCGACTGTTAGCAGGCCGCGCCCAGCTATGATGACTAGGAGGCCAAACAGCAAAAAGAGCGCCCAACGCACTCTGAGGCCGAGGTAGGCGGAGGCGCGGGTCGCCCTCTTGGACATCGGCGAATTCTAACATCGGGGCTATGGCATAATTATTCCGTCCGCGCGTTCGCGGTTGGGAGACTGCTTGTCTCTGGAAAGGCCATAGGGATGTGCCTGCGTTTCGAACAATTTGGTTTGGACCCGAAGGACTTTGCCGCCGCCGTTGCGGCCACCTTCCCAAGCATAATATTGAAGGGAGATTATCAGATGAGCGCAAATATCGCGCTCACTGAGCCGGCCAACATCGTTTTCCACCAGAAGTTCCTCAGGTTGCAACCAGCCCGCTTCGGCCTGGTACCTTCCTGGAAAAAAGTACCAGACACCACCTTGGGGAACGCGCGCAGCGATACAGTGGATAAGCTTTCTTCGTTCGCAGATCTCTTCCCCAAGCGGCGCTGCCTCATTCCGGTCACCGCCTTCTATGAATGGCGCCTGGAACCCGGCGAGAAGAAGAAAACGCCCTACCGCATCAAAACAGACGACGCTGTCTTCTACCTGGCCGGGCTGTGGGATTACTGGGCGCCCCAGGAACTGCTCTCCTTCACCATCTTGACATCCGACCCCAACGACCTGATTTCTCGGCTGCACAATCGCATGCCCGTGATCCTGGAAAAGCATGCGTATCAGAAATGGCTGGACCCCGCCAACCAGGACTTCGCGGACCTGAAGAGCTTTTTGAAACCTTACCCTCCTGAGCAAATGTCTTATCAAGCCTATGACCGTTACGTGAGCTCCGCTCGCAATAAGGATCAAGGCCAGATCGTGCCTGCAGGTGAGGTAGTCAGGCTCGATTGACGCGCGCCCAGGGCATGCGGTAAGCCAGCTGATGTTCTCAATAATGCCTATGGCATAGTGAAACCCGGCACAGAGGAGTTCGCACAATGAGTCGCACAATTGGCAGTTGGATGAAAAAGAATGTGATCTCCATTGGGGCGGATGCCACCCTGCTACAAGCCGCGCGTTTGTTGGCCAAGGAACAAATAGGCACCCTGCCCGTGGTGGACGAGGCTGGGATTTTGATAGGCATCTCCAGCATGCAAAAGATCGTGCGCTTCTTTCTCCCGGATTTCATTAATGTCGTGGAAGATGTGGATTTCGTGCGCGACTTCGGAGCCATTGATATTCCCTCCCCTATCGACATTAAGAAAGCGAGCAAGATCAGCATCAAGGACATGATGGACGAGCCGGTCAGCGTGGAAAAAGATTCGTCTCTGATGCGGGCGCTAGCCATCATGATCACGCACGACCTGCTGGATTTGCCCATTGTCCACAAGGGCAAACTGGTCGGAATCGCCTCCCGCGTCGATATTGGCCGCGCCTTCCTGCACAGCTGGCTTGATGAACTACCTAAGCCCAAAAAGAATAAGCGAAATTAGCAATGTCGCCGACCTATTTAGTCTCCGGGGCTATCTTCCTAATTACGTTTATTGCCATCCTGCGCGAGCGCGTTGATCGCACTATAGTGGCCATGGCGGGCGGCGGGGCCATGCTGGTAGCCGGCTTGGTGCTTGGCTTCTATTCGGAAGAAGCCGCGCTGGCAGCCATAGACTTCAATACGCTGGGTTTGCTGCTCGGCATGATGGTGATGGTAGCCCTGCTATCTGGAACAGGCTTCTTCCAATACCTGGCCATCTATACCGCCAAGCTGTCCCGAGGAAACCCCTGGACCCTATTACTGATCCTGGGCGCAATCACCACAGTCCTGTCCATGTTCCTGGACAACGTGACCACCATCATTTTGATCGCCCCGGTGTCAATACTGATCGCTGAGATCCTGGGCATTTCACCTGTGCCCTTCCTTATCTCAGAAGCGCTGCTTTCAAACACTGGGGGCGTATCCACGCTGGTAGGCGATCCGCCGAATATCCTCATTGGGTCAGCCGCAAATTTCTCTTTCAACGACTTCTTGATCCGACTGGCCCCCATCGTGTTGGTAGCCTGGGTGGCCGCCTTTCTCACCCTGCGCTATCTGTTCCGCAACGACCTGCCCAAGAAGTCACGCAATGCCAAAGCACTGGCCCACTTGGATGAGCGAGAAGCCCTTCATGACCGCGGGAGTCTCGCCCGCATCCTCATTGTCTTGGGCGTGGTGGTCATTCTCTTTTTCCTGCACACCGCCCTGCATCTTGCTCCCGCGGTTGTGGCCTTGTTGGGCGCGGCGGTCGCCTTGCTGTGGGTGCAACCGGAGATGGATCATGTACTGAAGGAGATCGAATGGAGCACCTTGCTCTTCTTCGCCTCTCTTTTTGTTCTGGTCGGCGGCCTGAATTCCTCAGGATTACTGAATGAAGTAGCAACCGTCCTCACCGGCCTGGCTCAGACGGATTTATTGCTCTCAGGCTTGGCGCTTATCTGGGGGGCCGCCATTCTCTCCGCCATCGTGGATAACATCCCCTTTACGATTGTCATGATCCCAATCATTCAATCCCTGGGGGCGCAAGGAGTGGATATTGCTCCGCTGTGGTGGGCGCTGGCGCTCGGCGCCGGTTTTGGCGGCAATGGCACGCCCATCGGATCGACCGCCAATGTGATCGCCGTAAAACTCAGTGAGCGCACGCGCAGCCCGATCACCACCCGGCGCTGGCTGCGCACCGGATTGCCGATAATGTTTGTGACATGCGTGGTGGCAACCGTGCTCTACGCTCTGACCTTTTCATCCATGTAGAGCCGCCCAGGTCACGCGTCTATTGCAAGCTGTCTTGCAGATACACCCGCGGAACACGCGTGTTGATATTCGTAAGGATCTCGTAGGGAATAGTCCCTGCCCACTCGGCCAACTCCTCAACCGTAATCTGCGCGTCCTCCCCTTCCCCGATTAGCAATACCTCGTCTTCGTTGTAGGCCGAGTCCTGCTCGACATTGACCATGAACTGGTCCATGCAGATCGTCCCCACCACGGCATAGCGCTTGCCACCGATGAGCACCTGGGCCTTACCACTCATCGAGCGAAAGTAGCCGTCCCCATAGCCTACCGGAATGGTGACCACCCGCACCGGGTGGTCGCTTTGCCAGGTGGAACCATAACTCACCGGGTGGCCCGCTTTCACCACCTTGAAATACACTACTCGCGAACGCCAGGTCAGTGCGGCTTTTAATTCCACGCTGCGGCGGGCTTCGCCCGATGGATAAACACCATAAAGCATAATGCCCGGCCGCACCAGGTCGAACCAGGCTTCGGGCAGCTGCAGGATGGCGCCCGAGTTTGCCATGTGGCGTAACGGCAGCGGAAGACTGCGCTTTTCGTAAAAGCGCAAGACTTCCTCAAAGCGCTCGATCTGCAATTTCGCCGAACTCAGATCGGCCGCGTCGGCGTTGGCGAAATGGGAGAAAATGCCTTCGACCTGCACATGCTTGCACTTGAGCGCGGCTTCCAGCAGGGAGTCGGCGTTGTAATAGTGTACGCCGATGCGTTCCATGCCCGTGTCGATCTTAAGATGGACGCGCGCCTTTACCCCTGCGGCCTGGGCGGCCGCCTCCAACTGTTCGAGCTTTCCAACGGAGGAGGCCGTGCCCATCAGGTCATGTTGCAGGAATAGTGGGGCCTGGCTCCCCAGGATGCCGCCCAGCACCAGGACCGGCGTGGTGACCCCGGCCTCGCGCAGCAGAATGCCCTCCTCGAGATAAGCCACTCCCAGCACTTTGGCCCCCAGCGCCTGCATGTGCTGCCCCACGCGCACCAAACCATGACCGTAGGCATTGGCCTTCAGAACAGGCATGACCACCGCGCTGCCCACGTGCGTTTGGATGGCGTTGTAATTCTGGGTAAGCCGGTCCAGGTCGATTTGCACTTGGGTCGGGCGCAAAGTGAAGCGCGTACTGATGGTGGGATGGTTGCTGGCCTGCATGGCCGATAATTCTATCTCAGCCATCCAGCAGGCTTCGCGCCAGGGCCAGCGCCTCGGCGCGGTCGCGCACCTCGCCTGCGGCCCGCCCCTCGCGCAGGGCCTCGAGGATGACCCCGATCTTTGGCCCCGGTTGCAAATGTAGCTCGCCCATCAGGTCGTCGCCGGTCAGCAAAGTTGGAGGCGATACGACTTGGTCCATCTTTTCAAAATATGCTTCCAACAAGGCACGCAAGGTTTCGAGGTGCTCTGCCAGCGCATCCTGCGGTAACTCGGCCCCATATTTGCCCATGAAATCCGCCAGGGATAGCAGGCAGATATCCACGCCCATTTCGCCTGCCTCGCGGAAAAAGCGGTAGATGGCCCGCCGCGTGGGAGCGGCACCGGTCTGGGTGAGCGCAAAGGGGCGGCCGTGCTGGCGGACAGCGGTCTCCAAATAATCCAGCTCGCCCTTGCTCAAATGCAGCGCCTTGCCGCGGCGCAGGACCAGCGCCGCTCCCTGGTTCTCATGGTCGATAAAGCGGATGCGGCCGCCGGCCTCCACGGAGCGGGCGGCTGGTTTGGCTGCATCGTGGAACAGCGCGGCCAACAACAGCAGCTCGCGTCGGGATCGTCCGGGAACCACCTCGCGGGCCAGGCGCGCGCTAAGCTGGCTGCGATAACGCCCCAGCCGCAGCACCACCAGGCCGCTGTGCAGGTCTCTGGCGCCTTCGGGCGCGTAGTCCTCGCTCAGCAAAGCCACCAGGCGCTCCACCTTATCAACCACTTGTAGCGTGTGTTCCCACACATCGAAAGCGTGCGGCTCGGATTGCTCCACTCCCTTGAGCACGGCCAGCTCTGGCATCATCGCCTCCAGCGCGCCTAAGAGTTCCAAAGCGCGCAACGAGGTGGCCAGTTTTGGCGCCTGGAACAGGCGAAACAACTCGTCGCGCAGGCGCTCCGATGAAACCTGATCCAGCTTTTTGGCTGCCGCCCGTAGCGCTAGACGCGTATCCTTCTCGATCCGCATGTTGAAGGTGGCAGCCATGCGAATGGCGCGCAATACGCGCACCGGGTCCGCGCCGAACGCGCCCGGCGAGGCGGCCCGCACCAGCTTATCTTTGAGGTCCGCCGCCCCGCCCAGGGGGTCTAGCAAAGCATCCAGGTGGCGCAGGTCGATGCCCATGGCGTTGATGGTCAGGTCGCGGGCGGCCAGGTCCGCGTCAATATCGGCTCCTTGCAGAACGATGAAATCCAGCGTAATCCGCCTACCACCCTGCTCCACGATGACGCGGCCCACATCCCGCGTTTCATCCAATGGATAGAACGCCGCGCCCAGGCTCTTGGCCACTTGGCGCGCCGCAGCCACGGCCTTGGCCGGCAATGCAAAATCGAAATCGTGGATCGGCTTATCCAGCAGCAGATCGCGCACCGCCCCGCCCACCAGGTAGATCTCCTGGCTATTCGGCAGGGCCGCGCGCACGCGTTCAACGAGGGGGGGCAAAGAGAAAGTCATGGCGCCCGGAATCCATTCTACTTGGGGCGCCTCTTTAGCGCGGGAAGCCGAGGCCGCGTACAAGGCTTGCCGCGGGGTGCCGCCCTGTCCCACGACCTGTCCCTGCAGGCGCGCCACCCAGCGCCCCCGCGTATGGCTCTGCGGGCGAAGGCTTCCCTGGGAGCGCCGCCATTGGCTATTTCGGTGGAGAGTACTTGGTCAGGTCGACTACGCCGATAAAGGGCAGGTTGCGATAATACTCGTCGAGGTCCAGGCCGTAGCCAAACACGAATTTTGCCGGGATCTGGAAGCCGGTGTAATGGATGGGCACTTCCGCCTTGCGCGCTTGGGCCTTATCCAACAGCGTGCACACCTGCAAGCTGGCCGGCTGCCGCGCTTCCAGCAGTGCCAGCACGGATGCGATGGTATTGCCGCTGTCGACGATATCTTCCACCAGCAACACATGGCGGTCCTTGATGTCCATGCTGAGGTCCATATTGATGCGCACCTGCCCGCTGGACTCCCGGGCGCCGGCCCCATACGAGGAAACAGCCATGAAGTCCACGGCATGCGGCACGCTCAGCTGCCGCATCAGGTCGGTGAGGAACATGATCCCGCCGCGCAAAATACAGATCAGCAGGAGTTCTTTCCCCCGATAGTCTCGACTGATCTCTTTCCCTAGCTCGGCAATACGCGTCTGCAGCTGCTCCTCGGTGATGAGGACTTCGGCCAGTAGTTCTTCGTAAGGCGGGGGGGCTTGCATGGACTAAGCGGGGACTTCGTGATGCAAGCGGCAGCGCGCCTCGTACAGCTCCGCCGCACCCACGATGACGACGGGATCGTTGTAGTTGGCCGGCTTGCCGTTCACTAGGCGCTGGGTGCGGGAAGCGTCTTCGCCGCACACCATGCAAATGGCGTGCAGTTTGTCCACGTGCTCTGCCTGGGCGATCAACGTGGGCATGGGTCCGAAAGGCTCGCCGCGAAAGTCGGTGTCCAGGCCGGCCACGATGACGCGCAACCCTCGGTCCGCCAGATAGTTGACGATGGCCACGATTTCGCCATCCAGGAACTGGACCTCATCGACGGCCACCACCGTGGTGTCGGCCTCTAGGCTGGCGCGGATATCGGCAGCCTTCTCGATCGGCACCGCGTCGAATTCAGAGCCGGCGTGGGAGGTTACTTTGGCCTCCGCATAGCGGTTATCGATCTTTGGCTTGAACACCTGGATCTTTTGTTTGGCAATCGCCGCGCGGCGCAGGCGGCGGATAAGTTCATCCGTCTTTCCGCAGAACATGGAACCCGTGATCACTTCCAATGAGCCGCTTTTAGATTCCATAACTATCCTTTGGGAGGGGGAAGTGTTAGGCGTAGTGTACTTTAAGTCCCCCTGCTTATCAACTGGGGTAACCATGGAATGTGTCAAGTCCTCAAAAAGAAAAGCGCACCTTTCGGTGCGCTCTTTTTCTTCGTCAGCTTGCGGCTTCCGCTTCGGCTTGCGCCTCTGGTAAGGCGTAACCCAGGCGGCGCAAGGCCTTCTTGGTATCGGCCAGCGCCTTGGCCCCCACGCCGTCGATGGCCAACACGGCGTCGTCGCCCTGAGCCAGCCGTTCCAGGAACTGACCCGCGTTCTCGATGCCGGCCTTCTTAAAGGCGTCCACGGTGCGTTTGGTCAAATCCAGTTCGGCCAAAGGACGCGCAGGTGAAGTCTGCGCCGTGGCCTTGTCTTCTTCCTTTTGCTTGAATTGAGTGCGGACTTCCAGGCGTTTGTAGAAGCGGTCCACCTGGCCTTCAGTGTCCACGATACGCTGAACCCCGGTATAGAAGGGGTGGCAATTGGAACAAATATCCACGCGGATCTCGGGCTTTGTGGAACCGGTGGTCCAAGTGTTGCCGCAGGCGCAGGTTACCTTGGCTTCCGGATAATACTTGGGGTGAATTTCAGCTTTCATAGTTTCCTCTGAGGGATCAGTGAATAGTGATTAGCGGACGGTGAACAGTAGTCAGCTTTTTCCTAATCACTAAGTAATTACTACTTTTCCAACACACTCACGCGCTTCTGGCCGCCTGAGATGGTCTCATACACCACCTGGCCATCCACGGTTGCGAAGATGGTGTAATCCTTGCCGAGGCCTACGTTGCGGCCCGGGCGAATGCTGGTGCCCTTCTGGCGCACCAGAATACTGCCCGAGCGCACGGTCTGTCCGGCATACACTTTCACGCCGAGGCGCTGGGCATGACTGTCTCTTCCGTTGCGGCTCGAGCCGCCGCCTTTTTTATGTGCCATGTATCCTCACGTTCTACTTTTTCTTTGGCTTCTTTTTATCGGCCGGTTTCTTGGCGGCCCGTTTTTTGGCACTGGCGGCCGGCCTTTTCGTGGCAGTTCTCTTTGCAGCCGGTTTCTTCGCGGCAGGCGCCGATCTGGCAGCTGTTGCCGGTTTTCGCCTGCCGCCAGCTTCCGCCCTCTCGACCCTGGCTTCGGCCCGGGGAGTTTCCTGCACAGCGTCGGCCTTCCTGGCGAAGCCCTGCGCGTCGATGCTTTCTATGTGCAGGCGAGTGTACTCCTGACGGTGGCCGGTCTTGACCCGGTAACGAATCTTGGGTTTGTACTTGAAGACCGTCACCTTGGGCCCTTGGTCCTGGGCCAGCACAGTGGCGGCCACCTTTGCGCCTGCTAGCGTTGGCGTACCCACGATCACTTTGTCCCCATCCGATACTAGAAGGACATCGGTGAGGTCCAGTTTCTTACCGATTTCGGCATCGAAGCGATCGACTTCAATCGCCTGGCCTTCAACGGCCTTATATTGCTTGCCACCATTTTGAATGATCGCATACCGCATGCTAATGGTCTCCTCTTTCGAAAAAGCGCCCCAGCAACGCTCGCCGGGGCAAAGCGGAACATATTATAAAAGGAACCATCCCCAACGTCAAATGCGGTGAGCCGGATTGCACCAGGCAAGAAGGCGACGAGAAATTCCTATACCGGTTGTCAATCCACCAAGCCAACCGGAAAGAATAGCGCAATGGGGGATTCCTCCGTCCACTTACCTTTGCCCAGTTTTTTATCCCTTCACCCTATCCCTATCCCCAAATAGGGCATCTGCCCCTGCCTCTAAGGGACTTTGCCCCATGACGGCGTAACCCACCATGCATACGATAGACGGGATATCTCGCGTTTTTAGGAGACGCCTCATGGCTAAAACCTGGGTCTATGCATTCAACGAAGTGGAAGCCGCCGAAACAGCCGTGAGCGGGGATTGGGATAACGTGCGCGCCCTGCTGGGTGGCAAGGGGGCCAACCTGGCGGAAATGACCCGCCTGGGCATCCCCGTGCCCCCCGGCTTTATCGTCACCACCGAAGCCTGTAACGCCTATCAGCAGAACGAGCAGCGCTTTCCCGCCGGAATGTGGGACCAGGTGCTGGCCCAGGTCAAGCGCGTGGAAGCCGCTAGCGGCCGCTTGTTCGGCGGAGCAAAGAACCCCCTGCTGGTCTCCTGCCGCTCCGGCGCCAAATTCTCCATGCCCGGCATGATGGACACCGTGCTCAACATCGGGCTCAATGACGAGACAGTGAAGGGCATGATCGCCCTCACCGGCGACCAGCGCGTGGTCTATGACCTTTATCGCCGCCTGCTGCAAATGTTCGGCTGTGTGGTGCTGAACATCGCCGACGAGCCGTTCGAAGACCTTATTGAGATCCAGAAACAGAAGCGTAACGTCAAGCTGGATGTGGAATTAAAGGCAGAAGATTGGAAAGAGTTATGTGATCTATTCAAGGCTTTGGTCGAAACAGAATATGGGGCCGCCTTCCCGCAAGACCCCTATGAGCAGTTGAAGATGGCTGCAGAGGCCGTGTTCAGATCCTGGAACGGCAAACGCGCCGTGGATTACCGAAATGCGGCCGGCATCTCCCACGCGTTGGGCACCGCCGTCAATGTGCAGACCATGGTGTTCGGCAACATGGGAGACACCTCCGGCACTGGCGTGGCCTTCACGCGCGACCCGGCCACCGGCGAACGCAAGTTGTATGGCGATTATTTGACTAACGCCCAGGGCGAAGACGTGGTAGCCGGCATCCGCAACACCAGGCCCATCGCCGAATTGGAAAACGAATTCCCTGAATCCTATGCCGAATTCATCGCCATCTGCAACAAACTGGAGAAGCACTACAAGGATCTGCAGGATGTGGAGTTCACCATCCAGCAAGGCAAACTATGGATGCTGCAGACCCGTTCTGGCAAGCGCACGGCAAAAGCCGCAGTGCGCGCCGCCACGGAGATGGTGGCCGAAGGATTGATCACACGCCAGGAAGCCGTGAAGCGCGTTACCCCCGAACAGGTGGATATTTTGCTGCACCCTCAATTCGAAGCCAGGTCCACCGCTGCAGCTCGCGAGAACGGGAAGTTTTTCGCCCACGGCGTTAACGCCTCCCCGGGAGCCGCGGTTGGCCGCGTGTATTTCGACGCCACCAAGGCTGAACACATGGCCAAGGACGAGCACCAGGACGTGATCATGGTGCGCCCCTTCACCCGCCCGGACGATGTGCACGGCATGCTGGCCGCCAAAGGCATCCTCACCAGCGAAGGCGGCGCCACCTCGCACGCCGCGGTGGTCGCTCGCCAGTTCGGCGTACCTTGTGTGGTGGGCGCGTCCTCATTGAAGATCGATTTGGAAACCCGCCATATGCGCGTGAACGGCACTCAGATCAAAGAAGGTGACTGGATCTCGGTGGACGGCACCAACGGGGACGTGTTCGTTGGCAACCTGCCCACCGTGGCCCCCAAACTTGAAGAGCAACACGAACTGCTCAGGCTGCTCAGTTGGGCCGATGAAATTTCCCAGGCCGAAAACGGACGCGGCCTGCAGGTGTGGGCAAACGCCGACTACCCCGCGGATGCCCAGCGGGCGCGCAGCTATGGGGCCCGCGGCATCGGCCTGTGCCGCACCGAGCACATGTTCTTCGAGCAGGTGCGTCTGCCGATCGTGCAGCGCATGATCCTCTCCACATCTGTGGAGGAACGCCGCGCCGCCCTGGACGAACTGTTGCCTTACCAACAATCCGATTTCGAAGGCCTGTTCACTGCTATGGACGGGCTGCCGGTCATCATCCGCCTGATCGACCCGCCCCTGCATGAGTTCCTGCCTAACATGGAGATCCTGATTGAAGAAGTGGCCGTTTTGCGCGTGAGTCCCAGCCCGAACGGGGACCTGAAGACTAAGGAAGCCTTGCTGACCCGGGTGCGCGCCATGCACGAGAGCAACCCCATGATGGGCATGCGCGGCGTGCGCCTCAGCATCGTCATGCCCGAGATCGTCGAGATGCAAGTGCGCGCCATCTTCCAGGCCGCCGTGGCGGTGACCAAAGCGGGTATCAGGCCTAAGCCGGAAGTCATGATCCCCCTGGTTGGGCATATCAACGAGTTGAAATCCATCCAGCCGCGCTTGGAAGTCGTAGCGCATGAAGTGATGCAGGCTTCCGGCGTAACCATCGAATACAAATTCGGCACCATGATCGAGATCCCGCGTGCCGCCTTAACCGCCGCGGAGATCTCCCAAGTGGCTGAATTCTTCTCCTTCGGCACCAACGACCTGACCCAGATGACCTATGGCTTCAGCCGGGATGACGCTGAAGGCAACTTCCTTTTGAAGTATGTGGAGGAAGGCGTCCTGCCCAACAATCCCTTCCAGACCATTGACCAGGCCGGCGTGGGCCGCCTGATGGCCATGGCGGTGGAAGAGGGGCGCAAGACCCGCCCCGAGCTCGAAGTCGGCATTTGCGGTGAGCACGGCGGTGATCCGGCCTCCATCGAATTTTGCCAGCGCATCGGCCTGAACTACGTGAGCTGCTCGCCCTTCCGCGTGCCCATTGCGCGGCTGGCCGCCGCCCAGGCAACGCTGAAAAGCAAGGCGGCTGGCGCTAATGGCAAAGTAAAACACTAAAACCCTACTTATCCAAACCGGGGGTTCTCAAGATACTATCAAGGCGTTTCCCAAAGGGAACGCCTTGTTTTTTATGTCTACTACTGCGAAATCAGGTTATTTCCCCAGATGGATGAGGAGAGCCGGCGTCTGGTATCTGGCCCTGCTCTTCTTATGGTTCCTGCTTTATCTCCTTTTTGGCGACGGCTTCGGCTACCTGGGCCTGGCCAATGCCGTGGCGGTGTATTTCTTTCTGCCCCTGCCCATCGCCCTGCTCAGCGCTTGGCGAAGCCGTGACCGGCGGCTGCTGGCCGCCAGCCTCCTGGCGGCGGGCATCTTCGCCTGGTTGTGGGGTCCGCTGTTCTGGCCGCCAACCAGTGCGGACACAAACGGCCCAGCCTTGCGGATGATGACCGTCAATGTACTGGGAAAGGCGGGCCAGCCAGAAGCTGTACTAGCCAGCATCCAGGCCGCCGACGCAGACCTGGTCTTCATTCAAGAGTTCACCCCAGACCTGGCCTCTTCTCTCAGCCTTGACCTCAAGGAAGCCTTACCCTACCAGGTCCTTGACCCGCGCGGCGAGTCCAATGGTTTGGCCGTTTTTAGCCGGTTCCCCATCGAACGCTTAGATGTCGTCCTTCAGGGATCCTGGAGAGGCGACCCGCAGGTGCTGCGCATGGACTGGGAAGGTCAAGCCATAACCCTGGTTAACTTTCACGCCCTATCAACCGGGGGGCCCTCGCCACGCCTGGTAGCCTACACGACGCGGGAGCGCCTGGAGGCCATCTCCTCTCTGGCGGACTTCGCCGCCGGGGAGAGTGGACCGCTGATCGTGGCCGGGGACGCCAACACCACCCGGCTCAACGCCCCCTATAAGCTGCTGGACGCCGTGTTGGATGATGCTTGGTGGGAAGCCGGCTGGGGTTTGGGGCATACCTTTCCCGGGCGGGTCAATCCAGATGATTGGCTCACCCGGGTGAGCTTTTTCCTCATCCCCCACTGGTTGGTGCGCATCGACCACGTATTTTATTCAGCGCAATTTCAGGCCGGCTCCGCGGCGCTGGCCGAATTCAACGGCGGCTCCGATCACCGCGGCCTGGTGACGGACCTGGTGTGGCAGGGCGATTAGGGGCCGGCGCTGGCGGCCGCAAAGATGGTAAAGACAGTAACAAACCAGTGGATGAGGAAGGGGTAGACAAAAGATCTCGTACGCCAGGCCACCAACCCAAACAGGAAACCGCCAAAGATCGTCGAGTAGGTTTCCACCGCTGGTTTGCTAAGATGCGCCAGGGCGAACGGAACAGCTTGCAGCCAGATGGCGTGCGACCCGAATTTGCGCGCGTAGCCAAACAGCAGAAAGCCGCGGAAGAAGAATTCCCAGCCGATCAGGTCAAGGAAGGCATAGACGGGAGCGGCCGCGCTCCATTGCTGGGCGTAATAGCGCAGCATGGCCGGATCACTGCGGGCGATGAGCCACAAGACCGGCGCGGCCGCGGCAATCACGATGGCAGTCAGCGCCAGGCCGGCACGCCAATCTCCCCACTGGAAACCGAACTCGCCCGGTGATTTGCGAAATGCCAGCGCGATTACCAGCAGCGGGATGAGCAGATACAGCCCCACCCGGTCGAGCTCCTTGCGCGGGGTGAGGCGCTGGTAATAATCCACCATCAGCAGCAGCGTGCTGAGGATCGTGATCGCCACGATCTCGCGGTCGAAGTCCAGGTCGAATCTGAATAGCTCGGACTTAAAAAATTTACGCATCAGTAGGAGAAACCCGCGAGGTTTCCGTCTGGCCCAAAGAGGAGAGCCAGTTTATCCGCATCGCGCCACAATTCGGCGCCCCAGTTCAGCCATAGCAAGCCCACCAGCAGCAAAGCCAAAGCCAGCTGCCGGCGGTTAGCCCTCGCCTGCGCCCAGAACTGGGCGCGGTTGTGCCAGGCCACGCCGGCGAAGGCGGCCAGCACCGGCAGCAGGGTCACATGGAAACGGTCTTCGGCAATGAGGAAGAGATGCGGCAGCAGATAGCCGCCAATCAGCAAGTAGACCAGCAGGCGCTCCTTCGTCACGCGTACGAAAGGGACTGCCAGGGCAGCCAAAGTAGCTAGCAGGGGAAAAGGCAGCGTGAAGAGCAAGAACAACCCCACCAGCGGGATAGTGGGGATGGGCCCGAAGAAGTTATTCGTGTAGAAGAAGCTCAGGGCCCGGCGTTCCAGGGCAAAGAAGTAGCCCAGCTTATTGAGCACCAATTCCGGAACGCGCCCCGGATCCTGGCGGATGAATCCTATTGCCGCTTGCACACCCAGATCGTTGCGCAGGCCATCATCCAGATAGGGCACCAGCTCCAACGAGATGCCGAACTGAAAGGTCCCATCACCCTCGGGGTGGTAGCCCATGTGCAAGTTATAGCCCATGGAGTTCTCCACAAAGGTTGGGCGGCCGTGCAGCAGCGTGTTTCTGATGGACCAGGGAACTACCAGCGCCAGGACGGTTAACACGAAGATGATCGCGCCTCGCCGCTGGCCCACCGCGAACCAGATCCACAACCCGGCCAGGCCGACGAACAGGAAGATGACGGAGCGGGTGAGTGTGGCCAAACCAAGCAAGGCGCCAGCCAGCAAATAGTGCCTGCCCCGAGAATTATCGGCGGCGCGCAACAAAGCCAGCGTGCCCGCGGCCACCAGCGGGATGAAAAGGTTCTCGGTGGCCAGCGCCAAGGGATAAAGGATCAGCAGCGGGTAGAACGCCAGGGCATAGCCGGCGAAACGGGCGGGTTCCTCCTGTTTCCGGAAGAGCCGCCGGGCGAGCAGGTAACCCAGAGGCGCCAGCGTGGCTCCAATGGCGGCCTGCGCTAGGCGGGCGGCGAACCAGCGCCACTCCAGGCCGCTGGCGGCATACACCCCCGCCAGGAAGGCGGGGTAGGCCGGGGCGCGGAAAGAAGTCAGTACACCGCGCGGGTCATAATCATCGACAATAAAGTCAGGGAAGAGATCGGGGCTGATTGAACTCCTGATCAGGTCGACATCCTCCTGCGCGTACCAACGAAAACCGTTGCCGGCAAGCAGGCTGCGCGCCAGCATGTCGTATTGGAACATGTCGGTCAACCCGATAGGCAGGCCAATGGAAAACAACACTGGCGCCAGGCGCAGAACGAGGGCCAGCAGGAAGAGCCGGGTAGCAAGCGGAAGGGAACGGAATTTATGCATGCGGCAGGCGTCCTCGCCAGCGGTAGCGGTTGTGGGCGATCAGATTGTAAACGGGGTCGCGCAGGAAAGGAGGGACGAGGATAAACCCATATAACAGCAGCCAGGGGAAGCGCAGATGGCGGCAGGCTCGCAGCGCGGCCGTGGAACGCAGGTAGCAGCGGCCTTGCTGGCAAAGCACCAACGTGTCGACTTGGGCCGCAGATAGTCCACAATCCCGCAGCGCGGCTCGGCCGCGCCCAGAGTGCTGGGCGGCGAATTCCAGGGCGCCGGGACGCTGGCGGGCTTGCATGAAGAGCACGCTGCGGTTGCACAATACGCAGTAGCCATCGTAAATGATGAGGGGTGTGGCCATCACCTGCCTGGACGACGCATGACCAGAAGGTGTTCGCCCGCTTTGCGCAGGTTTTCCAGCACGCCGGCCAGTTTGCTCACCCGCCGAAAATAGGTGGACATTTCCTTTTGGCCGATGGCGCGGAAGCCGAACTTCTCGTACAGCGGGCCCAAGCTGGACTGGCACATCAAGTACAGGTCGCCCGGGTGGGAAGCCAGCAGCGCTTCAATGAGGGCGCGGGCCACGCCGCGGCCCCGCCAGGCGGGCGTGACCGCCAGGGAAGCTAGCTCCGTGCTGCCGTCAGCATGCAGTTTCAGTTGCCCGCAGCCGATAAAGTCCCCATTCGGCGTAAGGGCCACCAGAAAATGCTGCCAATCCAAGCCGGTGGGATTGATGCCGGAGGACAAGACCAGCTTGCGGATTTGGGAGCCGTGTTGGGATTGCGCGTTTTGGATACTGAAGGCAGGTGGGCGCTGGTGCGGGCCGGAGCTCATTGTTTCAGCAGGTCAAGCAACATGCGTTGAGCGGTTTTGGGGTCGGCCTTGCCTTTGGTGCGCGCCATCATCTGGCCCACGAACCAGCCGATTAGCGCTTCTTTGCCCGCCCGGTAGCTGGCCACCTGGTCGGGATTGGCGGCCACGATCTCCTCGGCCGCCTTGCGCAGCGCGCCTTCATCGCTGACCTGCCCCAGTCCTTCGGACTCGACAAGCTTGGCGGGCGAGAGCCCGCCGGCTTGAACTTTGTGTAAGAGCGATTTGCCAGTGGGCGTGTTGACCTTGCCCTCATCCATCAGTTTGAGGATGTCGGCCAAATATTGAGGGGTGAGCTTGAGTTGGTTCGCGCTGAGTCCGCTCTCGTTAAGCATCGCCAGGATATCGTTCATCAGCCAGTTGGATACGCGCTTGGGATCACCGCCATAGGCGGCCACGGCGCTTTCGTAATAGTCGGAGAGGGCGCGCTCCCCGCTGAGAATATCGGCGTCATACTCCGGCAGCCCGTACTGCTGCTCGAAGCGCGCCCGGCGGGCGAGTGGCAACTCCGGCAGGCTGGCCTGGATCCCGGCGCGCCACCCCTCGTCCAGGAGGATTGGCAGCAGGTCGGGCTCGCGAAAATAACGGTAATCAGCCTCGGTCTCTTTGGAGCGCATCTTGTTCAGCCTGCCGCTGTTCTCGTCCCAGCCAAGTGTCCAGGGTTGAACGGCTTCGCCTTTCCCTACAGCGCGGGTTTGGCGCTCGATCTCGACCTTAATCGCTTCGCGCAGCGAATCGATGGAGTTGACATTCTTGATCTCGGTCTTGGTATTGAGCACCTTACTGCCGACCTCGCGGATGGACACGTTGGCGTCCGCCCGCAGGTGGCCTTTCTCCATGTCGGCCTCCGAGACGCCCAGCCAGCGCAACAACTGGCGCAGGCGGATGAGGTATTGGGCCGCCTCGTCTGCCGAGCGCAGGTCCGGCCCGGTGACCATTTCCACCAGCGGCACGCCGCAGCGGTTGAAATCGATCAACCGGCGGCCGTCCGCGGTGTTGACGGTCTTGCCGGCATCCTCCTCGAGGTGCAGCTTGTGGATGCTCACCCGCCGCGTCTGCCCGTCGCCGGTGGGCAGGTCCATGCTGCCGCCGCGCGCCAAGGGCTGGTCGTACTGCGAGATCTGGTAGCCCTTGGGGAGGTCTGGGTAGAAATAATTCTTGCGGTCGAAGAAGGATTCGGGCTGCAGTTCTGCCCCCATGGCCGCCGCCAGCAGAGCCGCCTTTTCGACGGCGGCCCTATTGAGTACGGGCAGCACGCCGGGCAAGCCGCAGCATACCGGGCAGATGTTGGTGTTGGGTTCGTCCTCCCACGAATCCGCCTTGCACGCGCAGAAGATCTTGCTGGCTGTGTTCAGCTGGATGTGCGTTTCTAGGCCGATAACGGCTTCGTAGGTCGGCATCAATATCCCTATCGTGTCATTCTGAGGGAAGCGCGGGCACAGGAGGCGAGAGTGTAGGGGCGGTTTGCAAACCGCCCCTACTTATATTCGTAGAACCCCTTGCCGTTCTTGCGGCCCAGCTTCCCCTCCGCCACCATGCTGCGCAACAGTGGCGCCGGCGCATACTTGTCGTCGTCTAAATCGCGGTGCAAGACTTCCATGATGTAGAGCACCACATCCAGCCCGATCAGGTCTGCCAGGGCCAGGGGACCGATGGGGTGCGCCATGCCCAGCTTCATCACGGTGTCGATGCCCTCGGCATCCGCCACACCTTCATCGAGTGCCAGAATGGCCTCGTTGATCATGGGACACAGGATGCGATTGGAAACAAAGCCCGGTGAATCTGTTACCACCACCGGCGTCTTGCCCATCTGGGCGCCGACTTCAAGGGCGGTCGCCAGAGTTTCGTCGCTGGTAGCCTGGCCGCGCACCACTTCCAGCAGGGTCATGATCGGCACGGGGTTGAAGAAGTGCATGCCGATCACCTGGGCCGGCCGCCCGGTGGCGGCTGCTAATTTGGTGATGCTGATCGAAGAGGTGTTGGATGCCAGGATGGCCTCGGGCTTGGCGATCCCATCGAGCTCTTTGAATAATTTTGTTTTTAGTTCGGGATTCTCGGTAGCCGCCTCAATGATCAGGTCGGCTGCAGCCGCATCCTGCGTCGTGGTGGAACTCTTAATCGCCAGCGCGGCTTCTTTTTGCTCCGCGCTTAACTTTCCTTTTTCACCCAATTTCTCAACGGATTTCCGGATGGTGGCCTGGCCGCGCTGCACAAATTCCGCGGCCACGTCCATCATGGTCACCTGGTAGCCGGCCACCGCGGCCGTCTGGGCGATGCCGTTACCCATGGTGCCTGCGCCCACCACGAAGATGCTTTTGACGGCCATTATTTGCTTTGCTGCTCTTTCCATAGGCGATAGTTCTCGGTTATCTGGCCCGCGTTATTGCGCGGATGGTCGGCGTAGATGCGTAGCCACTTTTCGAATGTGTATGGTTCCGTGTATTCGGCGTGCACCCCCGCATGCCTCCAAACCTCGTCCGGCAGGCGCTTGAGCAGATCGTAGGTCATTTTGCGTACTAACTTGGTCAGTGCCAGGGCCTCATCGGTATTCGCCGCATGGTAATCCAGCTTGTCCGCCCACACATCCTGGTCGTAAGCCATTACGGTGCCGCCGGGTTCGGCGGCAATGCGCCGGGCCCGCCCGTAGGCGTTGGTCTCGCTGTCAGCCAGGTGCACAATCACTTGGTGCACGCTCCACTCCCTGGGCGCCGGCTTGAACAGCCAGGCTTCCTTGGGGATGGCTTTCAGCGCCGCTACGAATTCGTCGAAGGCGCTGCCATAACTTTCAATGAGTGCATTGCGTTCGGCTTTGTCCATTAGTCCTCGATCTCGATGGCCATGGCCACGGCTTCGGCCCCGCCTAGGCACAGCGAGACTAGGCCGCGCTTCAGACCGCGGTCTTTGAGCGCGTAGATCAGCGTGGTCAGTGTGCGCGCCCCGCTGGCGCCCAGCGGGTGCCCCAAGGCGATGGCGCCGCCATGCACATTGACCTTGTCCCAGTCCCAGCCCAAGTTGGCCATGGCGTAGCCATCGGCCAACACCTGGGCGGCGTAAGCTTCATTCAATTCAATTAGATCCACATCTTTTAGCGACCAGCCAACTTTTTCCAGCAATACGGGGATGGCGCGCGCCGGAGCTATGAAGATGTGCTTGGGGTCCACTGCCGCCTGGGCATAGCCAACCACGCGGGCCAGGGGTTTGCGCCCCAACTCATCTGCTTTCTGGCGGCTGGCCACCACCAGCGCCGCGGCGCCGTCGTTCAGGCCGGGGGCGTTGCCCGCCGTCACTTTGCCCTCCGGCTTGAAGGCCGCCGGCAGTTTGGCCAGTGCGTCCAGCGAGGTATCCCGCCGAGGACCTTCGTCCGTATCCACCATGCTCACTTTCCCCTTTTTGTCCTTCACCTCAACGGGCACGAGTTCCTGCTTGAACTTTCCAGAGTCCATGGCCGCGAGGGCTTTCTGGTGACTCCTGAGCGCATATTCATCCATGGCGTAACGGGTGATCTCGTATTCTTCGGCAATGAACTCAGCCGCGTCGCCCATCAGCCATTCTTCAAATGGGTCGCGTAACCCATCGTACACAATCGCGTCCGTGAGCTGCGTGTTTCCGTATCGCAGGCCGCCGCGTCCGTCCACTAAATACGGCGCTTTGCTCATGCTCTCCATGCCGCCGGCCACATAAAGGTGACCATCCTCGGCCTTGATCGCCTGGGAGGCCAGCATCACCGCCTTCAAGCCGGAGCCGCACACCTTGTTGACCGTCGTGGCGCCGATCGTCGGGTCCAACCCGGCGAAGATGCCCGCCTGTCGCGCCGGCGCCTGGCCCACGCCGGCGGAAACCACGTTTCCCATGATGACTTCGTTAAACTGTGCG
>Ga0209751_10000721_pt1 | contig 35047 bp, 36 predicted proteins | sample RifCSP13_1_FD_184019 | JGI IMG/M metagenome (GOLD analysis project Ga0209751, IMG submission 184019) | Soil microbial communities from Rifle, Colorado - Rifle CSP2_sed 13_1 (SPAdes) (version 2) | ecosystem: Environmental > Terrestrial > Deep subsurface > Rock core/Sediment | place: Rifle...
CGGTATCGGCCACCAGGGGCCCTACCGACAGCTCCGCGAGGGTGATCGTCGAGATCAATGGCTCGCTGGGGAGCACACTCGGATCTCGGATCCGACCCAAGAGGATGAGTGTGCTGGTATCGAGGAGACCCTGCGAAGTGGATGTCCCGCTGGCCACAGTGACGAGTCGATGGCCTTGTCGAGGTCAACACGGAGGCGCCGGGGATCAACCTCTGGAAGTCGCGACCAATGTGCGAGGACAACGGCTGCCTTGAGTCGGGCTCCGGGTAGTGGGCGAAGCTCGGCAACTGGCCGGCCGGAGCGGGTCACGGTGAGGTGCTCGCCGGCCGCGACACGGTCGATGACCTCGCCACCGTGGTTGCGAAGGTCGCGAATACTGACTTCGAGATTGCCCATTTGGTCAGAGTGTATTCCCCGTGAGACGCATGTGAAGCGGGCTGCATTGGGCTGACTGTCTGTCGACGATCGTCATAGAACCGGGATCGCTGCAATGGGGCCGGGCGCTGTATCGATATGGCCTCAGATGGAGCGTTGATAGCTCCGGAAGGCACCGGTGCCGAGGAGTATCGCGGCGACGCTGAACAGGGCTAGGAGCCCGGCTCGTCCTAGCACGACATCCCATTCCGGGGTTGGCGAAAGCAGTGCCTCCTGGGCGGCCACGGCAGCCCAGTTCACCGGTTTGAACCGCCGAACGGTCGCGATCCAAACAGATCGGCTGGCAGGAAGGCCGTGGAGAGGAATACGCCTGGCAGGACGAGGAGCGTGACGGATTACTAGCTCAGCGATCGAACACCGCTGCGTACCACAGACCACGGCGGGTCTTTCTGACCATCCGAAATCCTGCGTTGACGAGGGTCCGTTCAATGGCATCTACGTCGTGAACAAGACCGGGACACGTTGGACGCCGAAGGACCGCCTTCCCGAGGTTCTCTGCTCCCCAGCCGACCCTGTTCAAGTAACCCCGCCACCCCCTTGACTCAGGCACAGCGAAGGCCAATCGATCACCAGCCGCACCGGCTGCATTGGCGAGAAGATCCTCGGCACTGGGGTAGCAACAGATGACGCGGTCCAACAAGACCCAATCGTGGCGTTCCAGCTGTATTGAGGCCGCGTCGCCTACTACAAACCTGACCCGCGTCTGATCCAAACCGGCTTCGGCTGCACGACGGACAGCAATATCGACACTGGCAGGAGAGAGGTCGATCCCGGTCACGTGACGGGCGCCCTGCTGGGCAAGTCGGACTGACGCGACTCCTGTCCCGCATCCGAGCTCGAGCAGGGTGGGCCGAACCTCGGTCACGTCCTCGAGCATCTCCAGCAGACGCAAGGAGATGCGCGAGGGTTTGGGCCATGAGACGGCATCGACCGGCAGCTCTCCAGCTTGCCGGTCGAAGGCGCGAGCTATGCGGTCTACGGCGGTTGGATCCCCCGGTTCCCCCCCGGTATTCTCCACGTCAGCTCCCGTTGTCTGAGACCACCATCTTCACGAAGATCAGCTGAAGGATCAGGATGTTACGTCGGAGGTGCCGTCCATGCCGCCGCTCGTTTCTCCGCGCCTGACTGTGAGCCATCGGCGGAACTTCAGGACCTGAGGGAGTCCATGGCGTCCATCCGGCGTTGCTCCTCGGCCCGCTTTCGACGGCTGGAACGCAGCCATCCGAAGGCGTGCGGACTTCGGAAAGCTACGCGGGAGGTCGGTCGGTCTGTCCGGCCATGCGGGCGTCTAACCGGACTCCAGTATGTGCTTGAGCCGTTTCAGATCCTTCTGGTTGGCCCGACGCATGGCGCCGACCATCGCCGACCCCACCAGAGTGGCGAAGCCCGATGGGTTTCCCCGGTTACGGAGTCTCATCCGAGTGGAGCCGGCCCCGGCGTCTTCCCACTCGTAGGTGGTCTCCATGGCAAACGGCCCATCGGCGGTGCTCATCACAAGGCGCTCACCGGCTTCGTACTCCCTGATCTCGTAGGTATAGGAGAGTCGGCGGCCGAGGAACCTGGCCACGAAGGCGATCCTCGAGCCGGTCCGGAGCGGCTTGGGGGTCTTCCATTCCACTGTCTCGATGTTTGCGTACCAGGCGGTTGTGTTGTCGAGGTCGGCGGCGTAACCCGCCACTTCGTCGCGGGGGCGCAGGATCTCAATCTCGGTCTGCACGTCCACTTTCATACCGATCTGCCTCCGGTTGGGTCCGCGACCGCCGAGCCCACCAACTTGGCCAGACGATCGAGGATCGATCCCCATCCCTCCTCATGCGGCGTGACCTGCTCGGCGGGGAGGCTCTCGTGTACCAGCAACAACCGGGTCGTCTCACCTTCGGGGGTGAGGGTCACTGTCACCACGCTTGGCTCAGGCCCGGTGTATGGCGAGCGCCAGGTGAAGGAAAGGAGGCGTGGGGGATCGAACACCAGGTACTCCCCGCTGTGCTCGATGCTGATGTCGCCGCCGACCATCACGACCCGGAACCGTCCATGCGTCCGGGGGTCCACCTCCACGTCGGCGCGGCCGATGGGTGAAAGCCACATGCTCATCGACTCCGGGTCGGTCCAGGCGGCGAACACTTCATCGATCGGGGCGGAAAGCATCCGCTCGATCCGGATTGGCGCGTCGGCCCGAGGCCGGATATCAGTCATCGGCGTCTCCGGAGGTGGGCCTCGAGAGCGTCGAGCCTTTCCTCCCAGAATCCTTGGTAAGTGTCGATCCAGAGGCGGGCATCCAGGAGCGGGCGAGCCTCGAGGGCCAGCATGTGCTCGCGACCGGTCACAGTTCTCGTCACCAGGCCCGCGCTTTCCAGGACGCCGACGTGTTTGGACACGGCGGCCAGAGAGATCGTGAAAGGATCGGCGACGTCGGTGACCCGCATCGGCCCGTGTCTGAGGATGTCGAGCATTTCCCTGCGGATGGGGTGGCTCAGGGCCCCGTAGGTGTGGTCCAGGACAACGGACTTATGTTCAACCATCTGGTTGAACGTTAGCAGACTCGCGGGAGGGCGCCGCCGACTCGATCCCCTGGCAGGGTGTTGGTCACTCGAGTGAGTGCACCGCATTGGGACTGTGAAGTGAGCGCGCCCAGCTTCTCCCAATCACAAACGAGGCCCGTTGGTCTTCAGGTCAAGGTCGACCGAACGGGAGGCGATGTGCGTTATGCCGCTGAGGCAGTCGCGTAGATCCGGATCCCATCGCGAACTCGGCACCAGATACGCAATCAGACGCTCAAGGCACCTCGGTAGCTAGCGCCGGCGTTTCCCCCAACGGTGGAACGGCGGGTTGGCGGGCGGCTGGAGCCAGAGCCCCAAACCACACTCCCGATATGACCACCAAGGCACCGATGACTCCTCGAGCAGTGATGGGCTCATTGGCCAGCCAGGCGGCGAGGAGCATGGTGACCACGGGGAAGAGGACGAACACGTAGGACGTCGCGGAGGCGGTCCACCGGCGCACCACCAACAGGATCAGGACGAACAGCCCCGTCGATCCCAGCGTGACCAGGTACACCACCGACCACACCACCTCAGGCTGTCGGGGCAGGACCCATGTTTCCCCAGCCAGCGCCGAAAGCCCGAGCAGGAGTGGTGCCCCTGCGGCGAGACCCACGGCGTTGGTCATCGCCGGGTGGTTGTCCGAGACCCGTTTTCCGAGGATGACGCTCTCTCCGATGGTCAGGGCGGCGGCGAGCATGGCCAGCAGACCGCTAAGAGGCAGCATAATTTCCTGTCCTAGCGTCGCGAACAAGATCCCGCCCAGCGCGAGAAGTGAGCCGAGCACTGTCCGCCGGCTGAGCGGCTCCAGTCGCTGTGCCGCGGCGAGGAGGAGTGTCACCAGGGGAACCACCGCCAGCACTACGGCGGCCATCCCGGCGGTCACCCTCACCAACGCCCAGTACATCAGGGCATAGGACAGGGCGAAGCTGAAGACCCCGTAGAGACAGGTCAACCACAGCTGTCGCCCCCGGGGCCAGCGCAGTCGCAGCGCGACGGCAATTCCTACGAACAGGAGCGCGGCCAGACTGAATCTCAATCCCGCGCCCCAGAAAGGCTCGAGCTCGCGGTTACTGAAGCGGACGGCCAAGAAATTCGCCCCGCCGAGGATGACTGCCACCGCGAAGGCGGTCATGGTGAATGCACCTGGAGATCGGGTTGTCTCATTCATTAGGGTGACCCTCCTCAGGGTTCCAGTCGCGTCGACACTGACGGATTCGCGTGAAATCCGCATCGGGTGAACGCCCCATTACCTGGCCAAGTCATCCCAGGAGGCGATGCTCCATGGCGTACACAGTCGCCCCGGCCCGGGTGGAAACACCGATCTTGGCGTAGATGTTCTCGACGTGGCGACCGACTGTCTTGGGAGATATGAAGAGCGTCTCTCCCATCTCACGGTTCGTGTGACCAGCGGCCAGCAGTCTGAGCACCTCCACCTCCCTGTCGGTCATCCCACCGGGGTTGGAGACGCGGGGCGGAGCGCCTTGACCCGTTGCCGCGGTGAGGACGTATGCCACGGCCCGTCCATCGAGGCGGCCGGCTGCGGCTTCCCCGTCCAGAACACGGTTCGCATCCTCCAGGTTCATGGCTTCGCGATGAGGACGGGAAGAGGTCAAGGCGACTAGAGCATCGGCGGCAGCGAGCAGGCGGGCGCCGAGGGAGAGATGGTCGGCGGACAGCTGGCGGTGATATCCGGACCCGTCGAGACGCTCGTGGTGGCTGGCAGCCAGCTCACCGAGCGGGGCTAGGACCCGACACCGGGCCAGGATTCGCTGGGTCAGATAGGGATGAAGCCTCACCTTTTCCCATTCGACGGTGGAGAGCGAGGCTGCCTTGTCCCAAACCCCGTTCTCAACCCCGACGCGCCCGATGTCATGTACCAAACCAGCCCGTTCGAGGTCACGACATTCGGCCTCGGCCAACCCAGCGGCACGGGCGGCGCGTCCGACGAGGTCGGCAACTTTTACGGAGTGTCCCCGGGTCCAGGGTGACTTGAGATCACCAAAGTCTGCCATCACCCGCAGAGCCCGGTCGGCGTCGTCGATGTACGCCACTGGCTCGGGTTCGGCGTCCATCACCTCTTCCCACTCCGCTTCGTGATTCACAGGAGTGAGCCGGCGGTAGGCATCCACCACCTTTGGGTCGTAGGCCTTCTCCCGCCGTCGCGCCAACATCCCTTTCACGTTGTCACCTTGCGCGTGGAACAGGTCGGCATCGCGGGCCACCATGGAGATGCGGATCTCAAGGGGAACCTCCTCGCCTGCAAGGCGAGCTGGGAATCCCTTCCCGTCCCAACGCTCGTAGGCGTGATCCAACGCGTGGAGCACTTCTCTCGGCATACCGAGACGGCGGGCGAGCATTGCTGCAACCTCGCAGTGGGCGGCCAGATCACCCACCTCATGGATCAGTGCGGCTGCCCTCAGAGCGGCCCGTCTTCCCAAGGTCTGTTCGCGACCCACCGCCTTCACATAACTCACCAGCGTCCGGCTCCGGCTGCCATACAGCATGGGCGACATGGCGGAGTTGAACGAGAGATCATTGCCACCAACGCCGTGCGCCGTTTCGCTGGCGTCGGCGGTGCAGCCAAGGAAGCGGAGAAGTGCAACCTGGTGGACCCAGCGCACCTGATCTGGGCTGCATCCCATCTCCCGAGCCAGGGCCACCGACAACAGACAGGTGCGGAGGCCGTGTCCCAGTGGCTGGCCGGTGCCGAGGTCCGTAGCCAGGGACAGGGAGGCGAGCAACTCTGTCAGCCGGAGTCTCTCCGAGAGCAGCGCCATGGACGAAACCTACCCGACTGGATGCCAATGCCGGTGAGTGGCCCGGTTGCGTCACCGGGGCTACACGCGCTCCTGGGTCGAGCGGCAGTCACTCTCGGCGCCGGAGGCGATTCGGGCGACTTACAAGCCGAGCATCTGGTCGCACCGGCCAACGAGGAAATTGTGACCTCAACCGTCGCAAGCCACAGCGCCCAGGACAGAACGGCACGGGAAGAATCAGACGCTCAATTGGGGTTGTGCCCACCGCGGTATTAGCGGACAAGATCCCGGAGGCCCTGTGCCAGTTGGAGATTTTGTGTTCCGACCGCACATCGAACTGAGCGTTTGACATGACCGACCATGCGACCAGCCAGGGCTGGTCTTCGCCGGAAACCCCTGCGATACTTGGCAATTCCCGCGCCCGTAGCTCAATTGGATAGAGCGTCTGACTAAGGAGTATCCACCACTAAGCGCTGTGCGGAACAGGGAATACGCAGGTCAGCGACGAGCGTAAACCTCAGAATCAGACGCTGTTTGGTCTGACAGTGTCGATCGGGGGTCGGTGCTGGGATGTGCGGCGGGTGATCCGTCAGATCGTTCTCGACCCGAGCTCGATGATCTGGATACCTGTCTGGGTTCGTGCCGCCGTGGCGAGGTGTCGGTCCTTGGTGGCGAGGGGCTCATCGAGCCGCTCGGCCAGGGCAACAAAGAAGGCGTCGGCGGCAGTGAAGTTATCCCGCAACTCCCAAACACGCGCTCGGAGCGGGAGTGCAGGGAAGATCTCCAACGGTAGGTCTCCCAGGTCGGCGATTGCCGACGTGGCCCGCTGTGAATTCATTCCCTGCTGTTGTGCCTGACGGCGAAGCACCGCAACCACCTCGAAGACGAGAAGATCTGGCACTGCCACTGTTCCCTCTTGTCGGAACAAGAGGGCGACCTCGGCGTGCGATTGATCGCCGACCAGGAAGTCGACAACCCCCGACGTGTCTAGAACGGTCACTCCCCGTGATCGCGCAGGTGCCGGACCGTCCGTTCACTTGGTTCTTCCAACTTGACGGTCCCGCGGTTCTCGATGCGCTCAGTGAGCTCGTCGGGCGTGGGTCGGGCGGCTGATCGGGCCAGGAGCGAGCGTACGTACTCGGTCAATGAGGTGCCCGAGGCGGCGGCCCGAGCTTTTAATGTCCGGTGCACCTCTTCGGGAAGATCGCGGATCTGAAGGAGGACACCCATACTGTGATGCAGTATAGCATACGGACACGCATGTAGGGGATGGGTCTATCTCCTGTTGACCAAAACCCCAGAATCAGACGCTGGACCACCAGGTCCAGGGTGAGGATTGCTTCGATTCAGCGTCCGACATCGACAGTCCTTTGGACGAGGTTCGAGGATTGACAGGCCCGTCGATACGCTGGTCGATGTGAGCCGGTCCCTCGATAGCCTCCGAAAGTTACCTGCGGTTGGTGTGCTGGCCGAGCGTCAGATGGGTGGCTTTCTTGCGATCGCAGCGCTGGTGGGGGTGGGAGTCGGTGTCGGCGCCGCGACACTCGTCACCCTCGTCAGGTGGCTGCAGGAACTCCTTGTGCCTTTCGCCATCGCCGAGGGGCGGGCCTGGATCTTCCTCACGGTTCCGACTGGCTTCCTCATCGCCTGGCTGCTCGCCAAACGGTTGGCTCCCGAGGTAGCGGGCGACGGCGTCCCGCAGGCAGTGGCTGCCTTGGAGGTTCAGGGGGGTCGGATGAGGGCGCGGATCATCCCGCTCAAGATCCTGGCCACTGCGGTGACAGTTGGTGGCGGAGGGTCGGCGGGTCGGGAGGGGCCGATAGTCCAGATCGGCGCTGCGATCGGGTCGGTCGTCTCGAAACGGTTCAACCTCGGGGAGGATCAGATCCGCTCACTGGTGGCTGCCGGCGCCGGGGCCGGGATTGGTGCCACGTTCAACGCCCCGATCGCAGGGATGCTCTTCGCCCTCGAAGTGATCCTCTTCTCATTCGCCGCTCGGCACATGTCGGCGATCGTCATCGCCTCGGTCACTGCCGCGGTCACAACCCAATCGCTGGTTGGTGAAGAGTTGGCGATCAGGGCCGGGGTGTATGAGCTCGCCGACGCTCGAGAGCTGTTGCTCTACGCCGGCCTAGCGGTCGTGATAGTTGCGATCGGAGTCCTTTTTCTCCGCCTGTTGGGTGGTCTCGATCGTTTCGTCAGGCCGAGGGAGGCGGCGTTGGGACTGCTGCGCCCCTTGATTGCCGGTCTGCTCGTTGCCGGACTGGTCTTTGTCGAGCCTGGCGTGTTCGGGACCGGGCAGGCTGTCACCAACAGACTTCTTGCCGGAGAAGTATCAGAGGTGTGGTGGGTTCTGATGCTGCTCGGTTTGGCGAAGGTGGCTGCCACCGCTCTCACCCTTTCGTCGGGGGCGTCGGGTGGGGCGTTCATGCCGTCGTTGTTCACCGGCGCGGCGGTGGGCACTGGTTTCGCCCTGCTCATCGAGCCGTTTTGGGGCATCTCCACACTCAATTCTGGTGCTTTTGCAGTGGTCGGAATGGCGGCGATGTTCGCCGTCGTCGGCCGGGCGCCATTGACCGCGATCCTCCTCGTCTTCGAGGTGACCGGGGCCCGTGATTATCAGCTGATCCTTCCCTTGATGCTGACCGCCACTCTGGCCACCTTCCTCGCCGAACGGTTCCACCCGGACTCGGTCTATGCGATGACTCTCAAAACTATGGGGGTCAATGTCCGTCGAACCGGCGAGGTGGACGTCCTCGACACCATCGACGTGGGCGCGGTGATGACCCCTCCGGCGCTGATCGTGGGTCCGAATGACGATCTGACCGAATTGGAGAGACGACTGCATGAGCACCAATCCCATGGCGCCCCGGTTGTGGAGAACGGGCGGCTGGTCGGGATCGTCACCATCTCCGACATCGCCCGATCGAGGACCGTCGGCAAGGGAGGAATCGTTGGCGAGGCGATGACCCAGCGGCCGGCCACTGTCACCCCCACCACACGTGTATCTCGGGCCTTGGAGCGGATGGCAGCCCTGGGTGTGGGAAGGCTCCCGGTGGTCGCCGAGGACCACCCTGATTTGCTGGTGGGCATGTTCCGAAGAGAGGACGCGGTGCGCGCCTACCACGAGGCACTGACGACGACAACCGATGTGGAACTGCACCGGGCTCGGCTCGCCCAACGAACCAGCGCCGGAGCCGGGTACTACGACTTCAGGGTGCCCCCGGGATCGATCGCCGACGGCCGCGCGATAAGGGAGGTTTCCTGGCCCGAAGGATCCACCTTGGTGTCGATCCGGAGGGAACGAGATGTCATCGTCCCCCGCGGTGACACCGTTCTTCTTAGGGGAGACCTGATAACCGCCTTCGGCACCCCGACATCCAAGGAACGAGTGGTCGAGCGTCTCAATGCCGGAGCCGACGAGCCGACCGCTGAGATCTCACTTGCGGAAATACAGGCTGAAGGAGCCAGCCGCGACGACGAAGACACAGTTGGAGACAGTTAGCGCCGTCCGTCGACACCTCAACGATCTGCAGCCGTAGCCAGTCGCGCTCATCTTTCTGTTGGGGCATCGACGCACCGCGTCGACCCCGATCGCCTGGCCTGACTTGTGGCTGCCCGGCTATGGTCTCTTGGATTGGCTAGCGGAGTGCCGGGAAGTCTGGTCGGCGGGACTCATGATGCGCGAAGGCACAAACCGCACGCTGATCCAACCGCTCCGGGACTTTCTTGCAACCGAGTCGGCTGGCGGGATCGCTGTCGTCTTGGCAGCAGCGGCGGCGATTGCCTGGGCCAACTCACTATGGCAGGCCAGTTACGACCAACTGTGGACCACGGTGTTCGAGCTTCGCCTGGGATCGTGGTTCCTGACAATGGATCTCCAGCATTGGGTCAACGAGGCACTGATGGCCATCTTCTTTCTCGTTGTCGGACTGGAGATCAAACGTGAGTTGGTCGAAGGTGAGCTGAAAGAAGCCAGTCGCAGGTCCCTTCCCGTGTTCGCTGCGGTCGGGGGCATGATCCTTCCTGCACTCTTGTTCGTTGCCCTCAACCCCCGACCCCCCGAGATCCGCGGGTGGGGAATTCCCATGGCAACCGACATAGCTCTCGCGGTCGGCGTCATAACCATCGTGGGAAGCAGGCTTCGGCCCTCCTTGAAACTCTTCCTCCTCGCCCTGGCAATCGTCGACGACATCGGAGCCATCCTTGTAATCGGTCTCTTCTATTCCGGTGGCCTGAAATGGGCAGGGCTGCTGTTAGCTGCTGCCCTGATCGCTGTGACCATCATCATTCGGGGGCGGGTGGATGCACTCGCGGTCTATCTGCTGCTCGGAGCCGCGCTCTGGCTGACCTTTCTTCAATCGGGGATTCATCCCACTCTGGCTGGGGTGGTGATGGGCCTCTTGGCGCCGACCAAGCCTCGCATTTCGTCGGAACTGATCGACCAAACGGAATTGGCAAACCTGGGCACGATCGACGATGTGGTCACCACCAGGCGTCTGGCGTTGTCGTCGGTTTCCGTCGTGGAATGGCTCGAACACGGCATACACCCATGGACCAGTTTTCTCATCGTGCCCCTGTTTGCGCTGGCCAACGCAGGGATCCACCTCTCCGATGAAGCATTAGCCGGTGCCGCCTCGGCACCTGTTGCCTGGGGCATCGTGGTCGGACTATTGGTCGGCAAGCCGCTCGGAATCCTGGCGGCGTCGGCTATCGCCGTTCGGTCCGGCGCTGCCACCCTCCCCGAAGGTGTTACCTGGCCGGCAATCGCCGGCGTTGGGCTCCTCGCCGGGATGGGATTCACCGTCTCCCTTTTCGTCGCTGAACTGGCATTGATGCCACCGCTGACCCAGTACGCCAAAATCGGAATCCTCATAGCCTCAATCCTCTCAGGTGGGCTCGGATACCTCGTCTTGCGCCGCAGGGCTGTGGCTCAACGCTGACACTGAGCATCAAGTCGCACCCACAGTTCTCGATTCTGGGGCCGTGTTCTGATGAATTCGAAGCAACGGAAGGGGGTTTGAACCCGTGACAAGCATCCGCACTGGGCTAGAGGGGATTCACAACGATCACCAGATCAACGACCAGTCCCGAAACAGGGGATTCTCCCCATGCTTTTCAACCGTCGATTCAGCACACTTGCAGGAGCCAGAGACGAAAGGAGATCACATGTCTCAGGAGAACAAAGAGCTGGTCCGCAGGTGGTTTGAGGCTTTGAGTCGTCACGATGCCGATTCAGTGGCCGACATGGTGGCTAGCGACTTCGTCAACAACAGTTCGACGAACCAGGGTCGCGACGGTGTTCGCGCGGAGCTCGACTATTGGTTCGGCGCGTTTCCTGATGCCTCCGCTTCGGTGGAGGACCTCATCGCAGATGGAGACCGGGTCGTGGCGAGGGTCACCACCAGCGGAACGCATGGTGGCGAGTTCATGGGTTCGCCTGCCACGGGAAAGCGGATTTCGGTGCAGGAAGTGGACATCTTCCGCATCGAGAACGGCAAGATCGCGGAGGCGTGGGCGGCAGTCGATTTCTTCGGCATGCTCACCCAGCTTGGCCTGTTGCCTTCCGAGGAGCCCGTCGGTTGACCTCCCGCCCGGGCTAGGAGGACAACGAGGTGTCGGGGCCGAGCCGCAGCACATGTGCTGCGGCCTCGGTCCGGCTTCTCAGATTCAGCTTCATCAGAATGTTGCTCACATGGTTGCCGGCTGTCTTGGTGCTGATGAACAGGCGTTGTGCGATCTCGGAGTTGGTCAGACCTTCGGAGAGGAGCTCCAGAACCTCGAGTTCTCTTCTTGTCAGGCGCCCGACGCCCTTGGGACCGACTCTCCCCCTTTCACCCAATGATCGAAGCAGAGCATCCGCCCGGTCTGCCTGACGGACAGCCCCAACCTTCTCAAATGCTGCTGATGCGGATCTGACTTCGTTGACGGCGAGCTCGGTTTGACCGGCAGCCGCGAGAGCCTCCCCCAGATCCAGGCGGGCAGACCCCGCATCGAGTCGCATCTTGAGACGGTCGAACCGCTCAACCGCAGACAGGAGCGCCTCAACAGCCTCGGTCCCATTTCCCTGCGCAAGGAGAACCCGACCAGCCGCCAAATCACTTCCAGCCAGACTCCGATCGTCACCAGCTCGTTTCGCCAGTGTTTCGATTGAATGCGCCGACGCCATGGCACCGTCGAGGTCACCGCGGGCGATCTGGACCGTGACCAACATCGCCAGGAATGGGACCGCACCGACCGATTCTGACCCCATCCTTCGCAGCCAACGATGAAGCACCGAGGCCGCAGACGCCAGTTCCCCTCTCTCTACGTGGAGTGCCACCACCGGGCGGATCGACTCGGGCCTAGTTTCTATCCCGGATAGGAGCCGTTCCGCCTCCTCGAACCGTCCCTGGGAGATTCTCAACTCCGCCAGGCGAGCCCGCGGGTCGACACACCTGGCCTCATGGCCCCCATTCTCGAGTTTTTCGATGGTCCAGATGAGCCATTGCTCCGCAGAAGCAAGATCGCCGCCGGCGGCGAGAACCCCAGCGCAGCACGATCCGCAGAAAGCAAGGAGCGGCGCGTAAGGCCGCACCTCCAAGAACTGCTCCGCAACTCTGCCCCACTGCTCGAGCCGCCTCCCGTCGAGGGCTGCCTCACAGGCGGCGACCATGTCACAACACGTCTCGGCAAACGTCTCGGGTTTTTCAGCTTCACCGGCGGTGGCAGCAGCCATCGCCTCATCCAGCCGCACCATTCCCTCATCTACTCGACCCGACCGAACAAGGGCCAGCCCCGACTTCGCCAACGCCCGTATCTCCAACTCCGCATCACCCAACTCTCTGGCGGTAGACAACGCCTCATCCGCGTAATCCGCCATCCGCACCGGATCGGTCTCGAGGCCGCTTCGGGCCAGCGACAGCCAGCCCGACTCCGACAACGACGCTCCATCGAGAAGGCGCTCGGCGCGACTCAACCAGCCTCCCGCAATCGCCTCGTGACCCGGGCTCGCCGCGTGCTCCAAACCGAGCCAAATCGCGACCCGAGCCGCCTCATCCACACGACCGGCCTTCCGGTATGCCGAGTAAGCCTGGGCCCGAGTCACAAGCGCCTCCCCTGTTTCGCCCATCCACCACAACGCCCGACCCAAGCCATCCATCGCCTCTGGACTGGCCGAATCGGCGAGCGATGTTTCAAAGGCTTCGCGCGCGTCGGCCCATCGTGCAGAGCGAAGAGCCTCTTGTCCTTCGACTAGATGATTCACCACGTCCGAGCCTGCCATCAACCGAATAATGCCCGATCAGAGCGAGAAGAGAGACTCTGTATTCGCCATTCGGAGGCAACAGGTCCTACCAAAGGTCGCTTCGCCGACGCAAGGTGGGGAACACTCCCTCGCCAGCGATCATTGATCCTTCCATCGGCACCAGACCTGAAGAACGGCCGTCAACTCGCCTGACCTTTCCCGCACCTCGGTCAGATCAGCGAAACGCATGACTCGGGCTGTCTCGCCGTCTCCTTCAAGGCCGGCATGGTCACCCGGGATCTTGGCGCCCGTGTGAAAAAGGAGGCTGACGAAGTTCTTGGCAGGGTTGAAGCTGAAGATGTTGCCCTTGTAAGAGAACGTCGGTGTGCTCCACTTGATCGACTCCACGATTCGTGGTCGGCATCTAGGGCGAGGTCCCGCACTGCCTGCATCGCCTCCTCTAGCGGGTGGGCGCGTTTCTCGAACCAGGCGTCGACTTCCGGGGTGTGCATGAGCGAATTGTTAGCGGTTTCGGCTCTTGGATGCAGCCGCAACAGCGGCGTCTTCGTGGACTGGCTGGCTAGTCGGATTCGAGGAGCTGTTTCAAACGGTCGTAGTCGGCATCGACAGAGTTCGGTAGCCGGTGTCGGTGCGGTCGGCCCCCCACCCACGTCGAGGCCATGCGGACCAGGTTGTGGGCTGCCCAGAGCACGGCCAGCCAGCCGGCGCCGACGCCGAGATCGGAGAAACGCAACAGCAGGAAAGCGTCGGTGCTGTTGCCCAGGGTGAAGATGGTGACTGCCACCAGCATCCGCTTCAGGTCGGCTCCAAGCGGTCCGCGAGGATCGTCGCCTCCACTGGCTGACTCTCACCGGGGGGCGCCTCGGCTCGCGGACACCAAGCCAGAGCACCACCAGGACCGCAACACCCGGGATGGCCGCCATGTAGAAGACCTGCCTGATGCCGATCCCTGGAAGGAGGAGCAGTCCGGCGGCGATCAGCGGTCCGGCAACCGCACCGGCATGGTCCATCGCACGATGAAGCCCATACGCCGCGCCACGACTGGACTCGTCGGAGACGTCAGGCGATCAACGCGTCGCGAGGAGAGGTACACAGACCCTTCCCGACACGGTCAACGAACCGCAGGCCCGCCACCCACGGCCAGGCGACAGCGGCGCTGATCAGCGGCTTGGCGGCGCTCGACGACCCATAGCCAGCCACCACCAGCGGCTTACGCCGCCCGGTCCGGTCGGTGACCCGGCCAGACACCACCTTGAGCAGCGACGCAGCACTCTCGGCGACTCCCTCGACCACCCCCAGCGCCACCGCACCGACTCCCAACACCGAGACCAAGAACACCGGCAACAGCGGGTAGATCATCTCAGTCGAGAGGTCGGTGAGCAGGCTCACCACCCCGAGGGCGACCACCGTTGAGGACAGCCGGCGACGACTCACCTTCATATCGTAGTTCGATATCGATGACCGTTATGATGGGAGGATGGTGTTAGACGAGTTGCGGCGCGGGGCGGTGCGCCTCCACATCCTTCACCATGCCGCCGAAGGTGAGATCCACGGGGCGTGGATGGCCGACGAGCTCGCCCGGCACGGACATCGGATCAGCCCAGGAACGCTCTACCCGGCGCTGCACCGGATGGAAGAGGTCGGTCTGCTCACCTCGACCAGAAGAGTCGTCGACGGCAAGATGCGCCGTCTCTACCGGGCGACCAGCAAGGGGCGCCGGGAGCTGACCGCGGCGCGCAGGGTTCTCGCCGAGCTGGTCGGCGAGGTCCTGGATTGACCGATCCGGGCACCGAAGCAGGCGAACCACGCGGATCTGTGGCCGAGGTCGGCGGTCTGTTCACGCGCCTCGGGTTCACTGCCTTCGGAGGTCCCGCCGCGCACATCGCGATGATGCACGACGAGGTCGTCATCCGTCGCCAATGGCTCGACGATCAACGCTTCTTGGACATGATCGGGGTCACCAATCTCATCCCCGGGCCTAACTCCACCGAGATGGCGATGCACGTCGGCCACGAGCGGGCCGGCTGGCGGGGGTTGGTCACCGCCGGCGCATCCTTCATCCTCCCCGCCGTTCTCATCGTCCTCGCCTTCGCCTGGGCCTACGTCGAGTATGGAGACACCCCAAGCGGGGAGGCCATCCTGTACGGGATCAAACCCGTCGTGGTGATGATCGTCGCCCAAGCTCTCATCAAGTTGGGTCGATCCGCTCTCAAAGGCTGGCTCACCGCCACCATCGGCGTCGCCGCCACGGCCGCCTACCTGGTCGGGATCAACGAACTGGCACTCCTCGCTCTCGGCGGAGCCACCGTCCTCATCGTTCGCACCACCATCAAGCCAGGTGTCCTCGGCATCGCCCCACTCGCCGCTGGGGGATGGATCACCGCTCAAGCGGCCGCCACCGATCAGATCTCCCTCGGTCGGCTGTTCCTCGTCTTCCTCAAAGCCGGCGCCTTCCTCTACGGGTCCGGATACGTCCTCCTCGCCTTCCTCCAAAACGACCTGGTTGACCAGCTCGGCGTCCTCACCCAAGACCAGCTCCTCGACGCTGTCGCCATCGGCCAGTTCACCCCCGGCCCCGTCTTCACCACCGCCACCTTCATCGGCTACGTCCTCGCCGGAATCCCCGGCGCCGTCGTCGCCACCATCGCCATCTTCCTCCCCTCCTTCATCTTCGTCGGAGCGGTCACCCCGATCGCCCGACGGATCAGAGACCGCGACTGGACGGCAGCGCTCCTCGACGGCGTCAACGCCGCCGCCCTCGGCCTCATGGCAGGAGTCACCGCACAGCTGTCCGGAGACGCCATCACCGACCCGATCACCATTCTGATCGCAGCTCTGACCGCTCTACTCCTCTGGCGAGTCCGGGTCAATAGCGCCTGGCTCATCCTCGGCGGGGGCGCCGTAGGTCTCGCAGCCGACCTGATCAATGCCATCCCCTCATGAAAACCCAGACGCTTCCCGACCGCCGGTTTCAGACCATGCCGGTCAGCTCTTGGCACCGAATCAGACGCTGTATCAGCGCTGTGCGGATCTCGAAGTCATCGTGTCAGATCCCGAAAACCCATGTGGCGGTTGAGGATTCGGCTGATCCGGCCACCGAAGGGATTGAGCGTCTGATATGGCCTAGCATGCTCTGTAACGGCTAGTCATCGCCGGAAACCCCTGCGATACTTGACGATTCCCGCGCCCGTAGCTCAATTGGATAGAGCGTCTGACTACGGATCAGGAGGTTGGGTGTTCGAGTCGCCCCGGGCGCGCTGATGAAATCCTTGTAGTAGCAGGGGATTTTACGTTTCTGGGTTCGTTGATGGAGTTCTAGCAGGGTAACCTTTGGGAGCCATTCGCCCGATCGGACCTCGTCGGTCGGTCACCTCGGTAACTGACACGCACAATATGTGCCGATAGCGCGTACGCCCTCCCGGTCGGTCTCGGCTCAGAATCTTTGATCGGCGCTAACTGTCCCGGTCGGGCTCGTATGTGCCGCGCTCTGTCAAAGCAAAACTTCGGATGGAGTTCTTGATCGTTGTCATGGAATTCTGCCTCTGCGGGGTGTATCCATCACATAGCGATCGGATCGATGGATGGAGTCACCAACTCAAGCTGGGTGGAATCCCTGGAAGCGCTCTGCCACGCCGCGACAAGACCTCGATGGCGGTGGCGCTGAGGCCGACGACCGGGAATCAGAAGGCGCACACGTCAGACCGGCGAGCTTGGAGGCCCTCTTTCGGCAGTCGTATACGTCGATAGTCCAGGCGCTGGCTCTGGCAAGCGGAGACTTCGCGGCCGCCGAGGACGCCACCCAAGAAGCATTCGCACAGGCATGGGTGCGTTGGGGCCGCATCTCCCGCTATGACAACCCGGGAGCGTGGGTTCGTCGGGTGGCGATCAACAAGGTACGCAACGCTCACCGTTCCCGTCTTCGAGGGGAGGCGGCGGTGCAGCGGATGAACTCCGAAATCTCCACAGCCGGCCCGCCTAGGGAGCCGGAATCGGATCTGCTTCTTGGTCTGCAGCGGCTGTCATACAAACAACGTCTCTGTGCAGTGCTGTTCTACGTGGACGGGCTCAGCACCGCCGAAGTGGCCCAGGCAATGAGGATATCCCAAGGATCCGTCAGCCAGCATCTGAACCGGGCGCGCACCGCCCTTCGCGCCTATCTGGAGGAAACAGCATGACCATCGACGAACGCATCGGCGCCGAACTTCGCAACCATGCCCCACAGGTGGACGAGCAGATGGCCTGGGATCGGATCCAGTCCCTATCGCCGGTACGGCGGCGCGGCAGGGCGATCAGATTGGTGGCGGTGTCGGTGGCGGCTCTCGGTTTCGTCGTCGTGGGGTCCCTCCTCGTTCCCACTCTCTCCTCGGACCTCGCACCGTTGAGCGCCCCCCAGAGCCCCTTCCTGGACACCTGGGTGACCACCGACCTCGACGGGAGCACCCCGACGATGACGATCCGCGCCTCGGAGGACGAGAGCGTCGAGATGCTTGGGCTCGACGACTTCGCCTCGGTGTGCTCGGGTGCCCCATCGACGATGACCGGAACCGGAAGACTCGAGGGAGACTCGACGCTCGTCATCCCCTCACCGGTGCTGACCTGCGACGACGGAAGCGAACCCGTGGCTCTGAGCGGTCCTCCGCTCATGGAGCAGCTTCGGAACCTGACCTTCACCCACGATCCCGGGACCGACACCCTCACCGACAACTTCGGGTCGGTCTGGACGCGGGAGGGTGCGGCCCCGAGCCCGGAGCCGACGACGCCGACAGTCACGACACCGGCTACGCCGCCATCCGAGGCGGAGGTCACCGAGCTCCTGAACGGCTTCCTCGAGGCCCGAGTCGCCGGTGAGGGGGCGCAGCAGTACCTGATTGGCACCGCCGAGGTAAACGTCCCCGAGGAGGACATCCCGCTCCTCTACGCGACTAGCTCGGGAGCCCCCTACGAGCGGGCCGAGTTCGAGCCAGTGCCTGGCATCGAGTGGCCGTACGGTTTCATAGCGTTCAAGGTTCGGCTGTTCGCCGGGGACACGGTGGTCGAACAGCTTTTCTTCATGCCCCACGACGACCCTGTAAACTTTCCAGCAGACGGTCGCCTAGGGCTCGAGTATCAGCCGGACGGTTTTGGAACCGACATCGCGCCAACTACCGAGGACGGCCGGCCCGTGGCCATGCCCTACAACTTCTTCGACGGCGAGGTGACCCTGCACGCCGCCCACCCGTGGGTCTTTTACGACTACTCCGACTACGGCGGCTCGATTTTCGGCAGGCTGATCCCGGAGGGCGCGGCGCCGACAACCGACGGCGGGGAGCGCCACGAATGGGATGAACTCGTGCTAATGGCCGACCCCGCGCCGGTCGGGACGGATTGTCAGACAGGCCCGGGTCCAGCCGACGCCGAGGCGCTTGCCGAGAGCATCCTGTCCGACCCTGGCGTCGAGGCGACCGCTCCGGTAGCGGTGAGCGTCGGGGGGGCCGAAGGCCTGATGATGGACGTGAAGATCGACGCCGGAGCGACTGTCTGCTTTGCCGCCGACGATGAGTTCAACCACCTTGCGAGCGTCCTACACCCCGTCTGGGACATGGAATCGGAGCGGGTTGTGGACGACGGCGTCCTAGCGGGCCACGCATCGGGGGAGTGGATGCGGCTCTACCTGTTCGACGTGCCCGAGGGGTCGTCCATGCGGATCCTGGCCATAGCGATCGTTGCGCCGGAGTCGCGCTTCGAGAGGGCGGTGGAGGCAGCGGCGCCGGTCGTCGACTCGGTCGAGTTCCACGCCCCGTGACGGCAACGGGATCGATGGAAGGGGGCTGGGATGAGGAGTCACCGCTCAGGCTGACTGCCGGCGTCAATTTCCATGGTCTCGGCCCTGGACTCAGCCGACTCGACGTGCGACGGCCACTCGGGTCACGAAGTGTCGGTGGGGAAATCCGTGGAGCCGCAAGACACCCGATAGCTCGGTCTGTAGCCTGATCGGCATAGGCCGTTCGGTCAGTGGTGGGTCGTCGGAGCTGATCGCATGTGTGCGTGTAGCCATGCGTGCATCATCGGATCGGGCTCAACCCTTCGCATCGGTGAATTCACACGTTGCTCTTACTAGGTCTCGGAGTGACTGTTGCCCGCACAGATCACTCATCACCCGAGCGAACTAACGCACCGCCGACGGCCCATGATCGGCATTCTGCGCTCCCAGCGAAACGTTTCCGCGCCATGTGTGGGTCGCCGCAGAGGGCCAGTGTCCGTGCTGCCAGATCGCTGGCAGGGCTCTAGCTGGGAGCCAGGTTGGGAGCCATTCGCGGTGGATGACGCTGGACGGCCGTGGACCCGGATGGAATCGAAACCACTCGGCAGGAGGCCGAATGCACTCTTGTGGACGGCCAGGGACGCCGCTTGGACATCTACGGATCAGGAGGTTGGGTGTTCGAGTCGCCCCGGGCGCGCTGCAAAAAGACCTGGTAGATGGCAATTTCTGCCCCGACGCGATGGGTCCGCCCTCACATGCTGATCACCGTCTGATCACACCTCGCGATGCTGAAGGGTCCAGCGGGCTCGGTTGGAGAGTTCTCCGCGTTGTCTTCGGTCGCAGCCCTACCTGGCGATTCGTGACCCATCGTCGGTAACGGACGCCCGATCTCGCTGAGGTCTTCTGACCCAGAGTCAGACGCTGCTGCGCTCCGACGCAAATCCCTTAGATCGGGTGTCTCGGTGAGCCTGTGGGGAGCCGGCGATGTCCGGTTGTTGTTGACCCACCAGGGGTGCAGCTGTCCGAGTCGAGCCGGATCAGGGCCAGGGCGTATGACAAGGCGCGGTCTGGTTGGTCACTCCGCGCTTCCCTCGCTTCCTGCCGCTGATCGTGGTGGGTGTCGGTCGAATGCCTGGTAGCGCCCGCTGACGGGCCTCCGCGGAGGAGGCGACGTCCGAACCAGTTGGCCAGCACTGCGGTGACCGAGGTGATCGTGGCCACTTTGGCCCATACCGGAGACCTGTCCGGTGACGGCGGCGGGGACTCCATCACGCACCGCCAGCGAGTGAGGCCCGTCAATCAGGCAAGGAAATGAAATGACTTCAGGAGCATTCACATGAAGCAACAAGGCGAGCGCATCGCCATCGGCGTCATGGTTGTGGGGGCAGCCGGTCCTCTCGGCCATGTCATCGTTGGTCCCACCATCATCCCCCCGGCCGTGGCGCTGGTCGGCCTACTGATCGCGGCCATCGCCGGGACTCATGTCCTCATGACGCAACGGTGATCTCGACATGTGGCTTCGAGGCGCAGTGAACGGCTACCCGGGCGTGACAGTCTCCTGGAACGTCCCCGGGTCGAACGTCGACACATCTACTCGAATTTGGGCCGCCAACCTCAGATGGAAGCCATTGGCGCTCGGATGGGATCGCCGTGTACCAGTTCCATCCGTTGTGTCAGGGATAGTTTCCAGGGCCATGGCCACGGTGCGACGCTCACCAGGCGGAGTGGTGAGTCGTGTAATTGCTCGGCAGGGTCGGGCATGTGTCCGTGTAATGGTCGAATCCCGGATCCGAGATCCCAGATCAGCGCCCTTCCCTGAGGTCGAAGGACACGGTCGATCTCGGCCAGACCTGCGGTCGGATCGGCCCAGTGATGCATCGATAGTGTGCTAACTACGAGATCGAAGGACTGGTTCGGGTGTGGCAGGGCTGCCACGTCACCGACACGAAACTCCGGCTCGATCTGTCCGCTATGACGCTCGGCGTTGGCCCGGGCGCGCTCGATCATTGCCGGGTCGAGGTCGAGACCGGTCACATCGAACCCGCGTCGTGTCAGCTCCATCGTTAGATGCCCGGGCCCGCAACCCACCTCGAGGACCTGAGCGCCGCGGGGGACGGCGTCGGCGATGTCGGCGGCGATCTTCTCGTAGAACGAGCCGAGTATGAGCCGGCTGAGCCAGTCGTAGAGGCCCGCATCGCCTATGACGATTCCGCCCGGCACCGTGTGTCCCATTGCGGGCCCTCGAACGTGTCGAACGATAACCCCGGCGACGGCGGCTGCTCCGAGCAGTGTGAGAACAGTCCGGGGCCGGGTCACAGCGGCACCCCGTGGGACTCAACCGCTGGTCTCTCCGGATCCTGCCTGCCCATGATCACGATGCTAGGAGGGCTGCAGCCGGCACCAGGCGTAAAGGGCTTCGTAGACGAAGACGCCCTTGTCGAGGAGGCGGTGGTCGTCGGTTTCGACTTCGAGCCCGCCGATGCCGATGGCGAGCAGCCCGGGGCCGAGCGGGTCGGTGTCGAGGTCTTCTGAGGTGTCGGCGGCGTGGACGATCCCGGCAAGCCGGACCAGCGCCGGGTCTTCTCCTAGTTCGAATTCGTCGATGAGAACTTCGAAGGTGCATTTGCGGTCGCGGTGGGTGAACTCGGCTCCTGGGGCGTCGAAGGACCGGCCGTCGAGTTCGGCTGCGGCCGTGAGCACCTGGTCTTTCTCAACGTAGACGATCTCGGCGTCTGGGTCGATGAAACGACGGATCAGCCAGGGGCAGGCGATACGGTCGGTCTTGGGACGGGCACGGGTGACCCATTTCATGGGGTGGTTTCCTTTCTGATGGGGAGGGGGATGGTCCGGAACCAGCCCCACAGGGCGAGGTCGTAGACGCTTTTGAGGATGCCGGCGATGAGGAATGGTGCCCCGGCGGTGGTGACGGTGAGCACACATCTGCAGCCATTAGGGAGAAGTCAAGATCACGCATCTCCAATATGCTCGGGTCGACGGCGATCAACGATCTCAAGGTGATCGCCGTGGCCGTCTCGAACCAACCATGATGTGATCCCGACCTCACAGGACAACGCCAACGAAAGACCCGTCCAGGATCTTCAAGCCATCCTGGATCCGGCACGGGGAGCCATTCGGGGTGGACTGCTGCGGTGGTGTATGAACGGCGATGGACATGGAAGCCATCTGTTGAGCATGTATGGACGGCTCCGGATGCTCACGAATCCGGCTTGGAGGTCTCCGGATCAGGAGGTTGGGTGTTCGAGTCGCCCCGGGCGCGCCGCAAAGGGGGCCTGGCTGCTAGGTCAGGGACGGCGCAGCAGGCTTCTCTGATGCTTGCTCGAGAGGGACCTGATCTGTGCCGGCAGGGTCCCCGATTCCACTTCGTCGTCTAGCAAGTAGTCATAGGCATGGGTTCCGCAAGCGAGGCCCTTGGAGATGAGAAACCTGGCCGGCTTGCCGCATTCACGGCATTTCGGTCCGCCTGTGCCATCTCCGGGTTTGCGAGTGTCCACCCTTCCAGATCGGCATTCAGGGCGTCCCGGCAAGAGGACCAGAACGAGCGCGCGCAAAGTGACTAGTCCAGTACAGTTGCCGATCTGGGAACGGAGTCATTCGGTGCACTCGTGACCGTTAGGTTGGCTGTGACCAGTCGCCCCGCGGCGCTTCCTAAACCCATTCAAGGAAAGCAAGGCCCGAAGGAGGAGAACGATGAATGCCGTGGCCAAGAAGATGATGGCAGCGGGCAATCGGGCAACCTCCTGGCTCTACCTCAGAACCAACGGCCGCATCGGCGGAACTGCCAGGGGAAACCCCGTCCTATTGTTGACCGTCCCTGGTCGCAAGACAGGAAAGCTCCGATCAGTGTCGGTCACCTTCTTCGAACACGACAACGGCTACCTGGTGGCGGCAACAGCCGGCGGTTCGAAAGCCAACCCGCAATGGCTACACAACCTCGAGGCGGCGGGACAGGCCCAGATTCACATCCGCGAGGATCGATACGAGGTTGATGCCCGTATCGCCGACCGTGCCGAGCGCGACGAGTTGTGGCAGAAGGTCGTTGTGAAGCGCGCTCCATCTTTTGCCAAGTACGAGGAGAAGTCCGGCCGATCCATCCCGATCGCTCTCCTCACCCCACGGGTCTGATCTCGTGAGCGGTTGATAGGCTCCGAGGGCAGGAACCATTCTCATGCTCAGACGGCGCCTGGGACGCCTGATCGTCCCCCTTCTGGTTGTGGTGCAGGTCCTTCCAGTCGGTGTCTCGGCACAGACCGGGGAGATCTCGTTTCCGCCTGTGGGGACCGGTGCGTGGGAGGGCCTCGTCTTGTTCTCCGGGTACGTCTCGTCCGATCAGGTCCGCGACGACAGCTCCTTTGACACCTCGGTGAGGAATGTCATCGACAGCACGACGATCTCGATGGACTTCGTGGTCGACGCCCGGGGTCAGGCGAGCGGCCAATTGGGCGTCGACCTCAGCTGGAGCCAGGAAGGGGTGGGCACGTCTCCCACCACGCTCGATCCCTACCACGTGACGTCCGACCAACATCAAACAGGGGTTCTGACGTTGAAGGGGAACGCGAACCGGCTGGTCGCCTCCGGCACCTTGACTCATGCGACCAACACCTCCACCGAGCGTGACGCCCTGATCGAGGAGGTCTCCGACACTGAAACCGAGGCGGTCGAATGGGTGTTCCAAGCATTCGAGTCGACATGTGTCAGGGTCACCGGGAGGCTGATCGAGGCATCGGGCATTTCACTCATGGCGAGCGCCCTCCTTCCCCGTGCGACGGTCGGGGAAGGCGACGCCATCTACAACGAGCTGGTGAGCCAGTTCTGGGCTTGGCCGGCCGAGGTGGAGGACCCGGAGCGGATCAGACAAGCCATCGAGGAGATCACCGAGGCGGCGGACAATGTCCGGCTTCGTGAGATCCCGGAGGCAATCCATCTGCTCGAGCTGGTTGCCGCGTCGAGGGCGCTCAACGCGGAACTGGCCGCCCTCGACGCCTGTAAGGCGGCGATCGTGGGCTGGGTCCCGGAGTCCGCTCAATCCTGGCTAGTCACCATCCTCCAGGGCGCGCTGCACAAGGCGTTGGACAACCAAAGCAGTTACGAGGCGTCTGAGCTGGTCGATTTGTGGGATGCCGGCCTCCATGAGGGTGCGCTCGACAGCGAGATCATCATTCAGTTCATCGACGCCTTCCATGCCAAGCTCGACAAGGCCATCGAGCTCGGCGACTATGCCGCAATCGTCGACATCTTCGCCTTCGCCTCCCGCTACCCATTTCCAGACCTTTATGCCGAAGCCAAGGCGGCCTTCGAGGGAGAATCGAAATGAGGGTCCGACCGGTCTTGGCGGTAGCTCTCGTGATGATCATCGGGGCCTGCTCGCCGAGTGACGAGTCGGACGGCACGGCGCTCGACGACGGCGCCGCCACCACCGTCGGAGGGCAAGCCGGTGTCGCCCCAGCCGGTGCTCCCCTTATCGAAGGGTTGCCGATGGTTGTTGTCCTCGGACCACCGGAGAGTGACGCCGGAGACGTTCCCTTGTTCCGATGGGAGGCCGTCGCCGGGGCCGCGATCTACGACGTCGCCGTAATTGGGCCCGACGGCCCGCTGTGGGCATGGCAGGGCGCGGAGACCGAGGTGTACCTCGGCGGCCTGCCTTTCGAACGCCCACCGGGATGGGCGGGGCCGGTGATCGCGCCCGGGTCGTGCTGGAGCGTGGTCGCTCGCGATGCCGACGGACACGTCTTCGCCGTCAGCGAGTTCCTCCCGATCTCGCCTGGGGGCTCACCGGGTCACACCTGCGTGCCCGGTACCGGTATCGAGGCAAGCGGCTAGCCCCCCGGCGGGGTCAGGCCGCCGAGAGCAGGTCTTTCTCCACCCGGAGCAGGATGCGCTCCGCCCACCACGGCACAACGGCCGCAGGCAAGGAGACGAATACCATCATCGGCATCCGACGGGGCCCCGACCACGTTTCCATCCCAGCGGCGGCGGCGCATTCCCGGTAGTGGCGGTCGGTGAAGAGCATCATCATCACCGCAGCGGCGCGTGCCGGACTCAGCCAACCCAGGTCAGCCGAGTCGACCAGGCGTCGGAACGACGGGCTGCGACGGGTGGCGAGCAGCATCAGCTCGCGACGGGCCTTCGCCACGTCCGCAGCAGCCTCGGCGCCACCCGAGCCGAGGTGCGGCTCGAGAGCAGGGTGGTAGGCGACGCCACGAAGCAGGTCCTTCTCGATGTCCCTGGTGATGTTGGCCAGTTGGATGAGCTCTGAGACCTCCAAGGCGTCCCTATGGTGTTCGCCGGAGAGGTCGCCCAGCAGAAGCTCCATGACGAAGAGAACCGGGAGACCGATCACGCGATGGCAGTAGTCCAGAACCTGTTGCTCGTCTCGTAGCACCCCGTCTTGAGCCTCGAAAACGCCGGAGAACTCGATCATGCCGGACGCCATACTCGTGATGAGGAGGGCTATGCGGTCGCGGGTCTCCCGATCGAGTTGCATGTAGACCTCGTCGACCAAGCCGCATCTGTCGATCAACATGAGATGCGCTCGATCGCGGGGATCGGGGTCTATCGGGGCGGGGGCACGGGGTGGTGGCCCGGGACGATCGGTTGCGAAGCGTTGGGCGAAGGATGAGAGAGCCTCCTGGCTTGTCAGTGGCGAATCGCTCAGGTCTTCGTAGGTGTCGAGCATGCGGGCGTAGAGGTAGCCGACTGCCGCGACCCGGGCCGAGTTCTCCGGAAGAAGCAGGATGCTGGGGGCAAACGATCGGGCGGCGTGGGGAAGGATCGCCCATATGAAGCGCTCGGGATCCTCGATGGCGGCCAGCTGCGCAAACGGCGGTTGGTCCCGGTTCACGAAGGCGCCACGGGCCAGCAGCCACATTCTGCGAATCGAAAACGGCACCATCGACATGGCCAGAAATTAGCGGCCGTGAAGGGTTGGCATTGATCCAACCTCGAAATGAGGCCCGGCGGTCCGCAGGGTGTTGATCTGGATGGCGACACTGGTCGTCGCAGCGGGATGTTTCACGATGCTCCGGCCGTCGGTCTGGGCGGGCCGGTCACCTACATCGTGATCCGGGGAACCAGCATGCTCCCCACCTACCAACCAGGCGACCTCGTGTTGGTTGGGGAAGCCGAGGAATACGGACCGGGCGATGTCGTCGCCTACCAGGTGCCAGAGGGCGAAATCGGCGAGGGCATGATCCTCATCCATCGCATCGTGGGCGGCTCGGCCGGTGAGGGCTTTGTGTTGTTGGGCGACAACAACGACGAGGAGGATGTCTTGTATCCCAAGAATCAGAGATCGTCGGCCGTCCCCTGGCCCAGTTTCCTTCGGTCGGCCTGGTGCTTACCGCCCTTCGAAGCCCGCTGTTGTTGGCCAGTTTCGGCGCCGGAGTGGCGGTCGCCATCATCGTGGCGCCCCAGTTCGAGAATCAGCCCGAACCCGGACGGGTCAGAGGCCGACACCTTCGTCGCGACCGCAAATGAGGCTCAACCCCACCCGACCCCACGGGGCCCACCTGGCCTGACCGACCGCAACCTCAACTGGCGACCGATTCCATCACCTGGGTGAGACGCATGTGGTTGCCGGAGGGGTCACGAAACGAGGAATCGATTCTCGAAACGTGCGGTGTTGGAGGCGGGCGAAGGCCCGCACGATGCACCCCGGGATCAAGGCGGAAGAGGCCGCCGAGGGGTAGGAGGCGCGGTATGCGGTGGGAGACATCCCGTGTATCCGGCCAAAGCTGGTCGTGAATGAGCCCACACCGTTCAGGCCAACCGCAAAGCAGATCTCGGCCACTGACCAGTCGGTGCTGCGCAAAGGGCGGCGGCCCGCTCCAGGCGACGGGTCATCAGATACTGGTGTAGCGACTCACCAAAGGTGCGATGGAACTCTCGGCTGAAATGGGCTGGAGACAATCCCGCCACCTGGGCCAGGTCCGCCACAACCAGAGGCTCGGAATAGCGAGCATCGGCCAGGTCCTTGGCCCGGAGCAAATGACGCGCCGGCGGGAGTTGTGCCATGGGCCGAGTATCGCCAACAGAGGTCACGACGGCCAGGGTACCAATCGGTCAGGTGAGCCCTCGCGGCGGACGTAGCCGGTACGTTATGCGCCAATGAGTGTTATCTCCGGAGGCGGTGCACACCAGGCAGAGGAGACCGTGTGAGCGGTTTGGCTGTTCTCGCCATCGTTTTCGTCGCCTACTCGCTGGTCGCGGCACGTTTGCAGCGGTGGTCGATCACGGCGCCGATGGTCTTCGTCTTGACCGGTGCCTTGCTCGGGCCGGACGGGTTGGGGATGTTGGACGTTTCTGCCAACGCCGAAACGGTCAAGATCGTCACCGAGCTGACCCTGGCGCTGATCCTTTTCGCGGACGCATCGACGCTCAAGTGGAAGCAGGTTCGACTCGATTCCAGTCTTCCCACACGCTTGCTCCTCATCGGGTTCCCCCTGACCATTCTCGCCGGCACCCTCTCGGCTGGGTGGCTTGTTCCCGGGTTGGGGTGGGCTTCGGCCGCCCTCGTGGGCAGCATTCTCGCCCCCACCGACGCCGCCCTGGGCCTCGGCGTCTTCTCTGATCGGTCGGTCCCGGCAAGGGTTCGGCGGGCTCTCAATATCGAGAGCGGTCTCAACGACGGCCTGGCCACCCCTTTGGTCACGCTGTTCCTGGCGATCGTGGTCGCCGAGGAGGGCGGGTCGACGAACTGGCTCGCCGAGGCGGTCAAAGGGATCGGTGTTGCGATCCTGGCGGCCGCGGTGGTCGGCATCGGTTTTGGCCGTCTGATCGCGGCCGCCGATCGAAGGGGATGGACATCGGAGACATCCAATCGGCTGGCGGTGCTGGCGACTGCCTTGCTTGCCTACGGCGGCTCGGTGGCGGTGGGAGGGAACGGGTTCGTGGCGGCCTTCGCCGCCGGGATCCTGTTCGCTGCCGCTTCGGGCGGAAAGCTCGCCGAAGCCACCTCATTCACAGAGCACCTGGCACTGTTCCTGTCATTCGGGGTGTGGGTGATCTTCGGGGCGCTCTTCGTTGGGCCGGTGCTCAACGAGGGGCTGGATCCGGTGGTGATTGTCTATGGCGTGCTCAGCCTCACCTTGGTGCGGATGGTGCCCGTCGCGATTGCCATGGCGGGGACCGGGCTCCGACCGGCGTCGACTGCCTTCATGGGATGGTTCGGCCCGAGGGGGCTGGCATCGGTGGTGTTCACGCTGATCGCTTTCGAGACACTCGAAGGGGGTGGACTCGCGACCGAGATGTTGGTCGAGGTCGCCACCTGGACGATCCTCCTGTCGATCCTCGCTCACGGGCTCACCGCCCGCCCGCTGGCAGCGGTTTACGGCCGGAGAGTCGCCGACGGTGTTGCCGAGCAGTTCAGCCCATCACTAACGCTCGAGGAGCCGATGCCGAAGCGGCGGCTCTGAGACCCGGGTTCAGGGCGGCGGAGCCGGGGCGCAGTAGGTGAACCAGGCCCATTGGCCGTCCTCGCCGAGGACGAAATGGGCCTCAACTTCGCGGACTTCCCCACCTCCGGTGATCTCGACCAGAACGGTGGTCGACCGGTCGACCACCGCCGTCCGCCCATCGGGGACCTGGTACTCGAATGGCTCCTCACCGATCACCGTTATCGGTGTGATCGAGAACTCGGGATCGACCGTGGAGGCAATGTGTGCCGGGCACTGGTCAGGGAAGAACTCGAGCACCTGAGGGTGGAGCCGTGCGAGGGCAAAGTCGAGGCTCTGGGCGCCTGAAAGGCTCGCCGTCAACCCGGTCAGAAAATCCTCCAGGGTCTCGGCCGGGGGTGTCGAGCCGGGGAGGGTGAAGCGGGTCACGATAGGGGTGAACTCCTGGTCCGGTGCCAACCGGTAGGACAGGTTGGGGCCAACCACCGCGGTGGGGACGATCAAGGTGACCACCTGGTTGCGGATCAGGGCTCGTGACGTCGACGCGGAGCCCGCGGGGCCGATCAGGGTTTGCTCCCCCTCGCCCACCCCGTCGATCTGAATCGTGTACATGGCGCCCGAGACAAACTCAATTTCCAATCGGCTGGGGATCGTGGGAGGCTCGGTCAAAGCGACCGTGACGACGACCATCGCCTCATCGCGAGGGATGTTTTCATCCTCGGGACAGACGGTGATCGTCACCTGGCCGGGGCCACAGGGGAACAGCGGGAACTTGCCGCCATAGAGGAACTCGGAGGTGCCGGCGACGGGAGCGGACGTCGCATAGCCGCCATGGAACGCGACCTCGGGGCCATCCGACCGGCCAAAGCGGGTCGGCTCCCCGCTCCAGGTGAGCGGCTGCAATCCCGGACAGCCGGGGGCATTGAAGCCATATAGGGCGATCGGGCTGCCATGTGGCAAGAACCGATGGCAATTGGGGTCGGTGAAGGGAAGGGTGAGCCCGGTCGAAGCCTCGGAGAGCGTTGAGATTATCTCCTGGATCTCCAGCCAAACGTCAGGGGCGTCCGCCGAACCGGTCAAGCTTCCGAGTCGCTCCAGCATGGCGTCGGTGTCGGCGGGATAGGAATTGGGGCTCACGAGCCAGCTACCCCCGGGAGCCACCAGGTCGACCGGGAGTGCCACCGGACTCCCACCGAGCGACATGTTGAGGCCGGTGGCGTTGCACTGCCCGAATCGATATACGGGCAGGTTGAACTGGGTCACGCCACGCTCGTCTGGCTGGGCGTCGGCCGTGGAAATCTTGCCCTCGCAATCGGCGGTGAGGCGGAAGGTGGCTCCTGCGGCGCTAGTGAAGAAAAACGGCTCGTTGGCGGAGAGACCGATCTCCCCGGTCACCGCGTCGGGCTCCGACCCGTTGTGGGAGGTCGGCATCTCGCCGGCCGGATAGCCGCCGGGGAAGAACAGGGTCGACGATTGGGGGATACAGGTGAACGGAGCCGAGCAGGACTGGTACCACGCCAGGGTCTTGTCGTCGGCGGCCGCACAGGGGGCTCGCATCAGAGGATCGACCCAGGTTTGTGGGTAGGCGATTTCGGAGTTCGTCGTGGTGAAACCTTCGATCGATTGTCCGATCGCCTCGAGCGTTTCGTCCGATGCGGATTGATCCGATCCACAAGCCATGCCTGTGGTTTCGATCGTTGTGGTCGTGGCCGCAGTGGCCTCGGTCGTGGTGGTCGACCCGACGCTCTCCTCGCCGTCGAAGATTTGGATTGCCCCATAGCCGATCGCTCCGACTCCGATCACACCGATCAGAAGCAGACCCAGCCATTTGAGACACCCGCCTCCACCCTGGCTCTCCGAACCGGGTGTGGGCGTCGGGACCGGCTTCGGCGGCGGGGCCGGGGGCGGAGTGGTGGTCGTTCCCCCGATAGCAGGGGTGGTGGCCGGAGGGGGTGTCGCCGCCAGTGGGACCTTCCTGATCCGCGCTTTCTCATTCTGGATGGTGACGTCACCGACCTTCTTGCCGTTTTCCTTGAAGAACTCGTTCAGGGTTTGCAGCCAGGTGTTGATATCGCCTTGAAGGGCCGCGCCCAGCGGTCCCCCAGCCTGCACCTGAAGGTTGCCGTCGGTTACCGAGACATCGAGTGTGACCTTGACCACCCCACCCATCCACTGCGCCGTGACCCGCACCGTGCCCGGGGTGGCGCCCTGCTCGATCGTGACCTCGGGGGGACCGGCGAATTCGCCGAGGTCTTTTGGTATGGGAATCCACCCGGTGTCCTTCGGGTCGAGATCGAGAGTGTCGGCCTTACAGGAGACGAAGTCGCGGAGAGCGGGCGGCGCGTGTTTTGGCAGTTTGACCTTGGGTGGCACGCTGCTCCTCGACTCTTATTGCTTCAGTTGAACCTCAGCTGATGACGATTCCGAGCCCACTCCCGATCATCTTGACCCCGAGGATCACGAAGAGGACCGCCATTATCGCCGAGTTGTGGATGCCCAGCCACTGGTTGAGGTCGCCCAGAATGACCGGTGCCCGGTCCCCCATGAACAGGTAGATGCCGAGGGGGATCAACAGGCCGAGGGTCCCGATCAACACGAAGACACCGAGGGTGGCGTAAGACTCCGCGGTGCTCAATCCGGCGGCGGCGATCGTCGCAGCCGCGGCCAGAGTCAGGATCAGGTTCTTGGGGTTGACCGCCGCCAGGAGGAACCCGATCCCAAACGATTTTCCTGCCGTGAATTTGTCCAGCGCCTGCATCCATTTCGGCATTGTTACTTCCTCGCCAGGGGCCGGTCGTCCTCTCCATTGCTTGAAAGCAAGGAGAAGGGCCAGGACTCCGAGGGTCAGGATCAGCCAGCCCACCCACAGCGCCGGCCCGGAGTCCACCGAGGCCCCGGCTGGGTCTGCGAGCAGCAGCACCAGGGTCCCGATCAGGAATAGACCAATCAACCAACCGAGAATGAAGGACAAGCCGTTGCTTCGTCCCTTGGCCGAGCCGAGCATCAGGACCACGGCGATGATCGGGATCGGGCTGATGGCAACGCCCACAGCCTCCGGCAGGATCTCACTGATCACACGGCCCATCTTTTCATCCTTCGATCTGGAGCTATCGCGCCGGTTGCATGTCGCGTCGTTCGACCCGGCCGTCGGCGTGGAGGGCGAAACGCCCCTCGGACCGGTCATGCACCGGGCTCCGGCTTGGCCAGGGCCAGCCGCCGAATTGGGTGCGGTGATAATCCTCGACCGCGGTCCGCAACTCCTCCGCCGAGTTCATGACGAAGGGACCCATCTGGAAAACAGGGGCCCCTATGGGACGGCCCTGGAGCATGAGGAGCTCCGCGGGGCCACCCTCGTTGACGATGCGGGTCGGGGTGTCGGGGTCGAGCCTGACCCCGACCTGCGCCTCGAACCTGGTGGAGCCAATCCGGACCGCGTCCCCCTGGAAGCAATGGAGCATCCGGTTGATTCCCGAATGGGCCGGGGGCATGTCCCAAACGGCAGCGGGTTCGAGTCGGATCAACCAGATGGCGAGATGGGAGTCCTCACGCGAGGCCCAGGAGTCCGGCGGAGGTGATGGTGGGATGACACCACCTATGGGACCGGCGATCAGTTCGACCTCGACCCCGGCGGCGGGTGTGATGGTCGGGATCTCCTCGTCCCACAGCATCCCGAAGTAAGCGGGAACCATTTTCGATTGGGGCGGGAGGTTGAGCCAGATCTGGAACAACTCGAGCGAATTGGGGCCTTCTGGATCGAGGAGAGGGAACATCTCCGAGTGCATGATCCCGCTGCCCGTGGTCAGCCATTGCACGTCCCCTTGGCCGTAGCGCGCGGTGGCGCCCAGAGAGTCGGAGTGGTCGACAAAACCTTGTCTCACCACGGTGACGGTCTCGAAACCGCGGTGCGGATGCTGGGGAAAGCCCGGAACGATGTCGCCGTGGTACATGCTCCAGCCACCCAGATAGGAGAAGTCGGCTCCGATCTGACGTCCGTGCAGCGGTTGGGCCGGCCCCAGTTCGTCGTTGCCCTCGGGATAGTGGTCCATGTGATGGACGGTGAAGATGAAGGGGTCCAATCCGTGCCAGGGAAAGCCCAGCTCAACGACTTCCAGGACTGGTTCAGATGAGATGGCGTCTCCTACCGACGGTACGAGCCAATGCTATTCGGGTTGCGGGCTGTGGTCACCCGCCCATCATCGACCGCCAGTCCGGTCGGTCGGGGGCGTCGGGCTCCCACGATCGCATGAACGCGGTTACTGCCCGGATCTGCTCAGACGTCAACGGTCCGCCGTGGTCCTGGGAGAAGGCTCCCATCTGGCTTCCCGGGATTCCCACCCCCACCAGCAGCGCGATCTGATCGTTGGTGGCCGACCGGAGGAACTGTGTGGAGTTGAGGGCGGGTCCCACGCCTCCTTCCCCTTCGAGCCCGTGGCACGACGCACAGTTGAAGCTCCAGATGCTCCCGCCCTCTTCGGCGAGCGACGCCAATTGTGCTTCCCGAGCAGAGGCGCGTGCCTGGGGCTCGAACCAGCGGTAGAGCGGGAAAGCGAGCGCCATCGCAACCATGAGCACGACCCCCCACCACATGACCCGATTCGTGGACTCGTTGAGCCCTGGGTCGGTGGTGAAGCCATACGGCATCAGGCGCTCCCATCGCCGTGGCCGGTGCACGACGGTCCGGAAGGCGGCTCATCGATGGACTCCGGGGTGCCGGGTGGGGGGCCGGCGATGTCATCGGATGTGTCGATGTAGAGGAGGCCGTCGTCGCCGACCTCGACCGGGAACTGGTCCATTCCCCTTGGCGCCGGCCCGGCCCGGTACTCGCCGGCGCGGTTGAAGACCGATCCGTGACACGGGCATTCGAACTGGCTGGAGGATTCACAGAAGGGAACCCGGCAGCCGAGGTGAGTGCACTTCTGTGACAGCGCCCGGATTTCGCCGTTGATTCGGACCAGATAGGCGCGGGCTGCAGGAACCTCTACCACGCCCGTTTCGGGGACCGCCTCGGGCGGCACGGTGCGCACCTTGCCTCCAAAGCCGCTTGCCGGCAATGGCTGGAGGACATCCCAGGTCGTCCATGCCCCGGCGATGGCGAGCAGACTCAGGCACCATTTCCAGGATCTCGATAGGAATTCCCGCCGTCGCATCAAGTCGCTCACAACTCACCGTGCCATTCGACCCAGGGCCATACCCAGTCCCAGTTTGGCCCTCGAAAGGCGAAGCCGATCAGGGTGAGAACGATCCAGATGACCAGGAAGGCCGTGAACGCGGTAACCGCCACCTTGCGATGTCTCGGCTCGAGATAAGGGCTGCGATCGAGGTAGGGCAGGACGCCCAGACCCACCAGGATGGCGGTTGGGACCAGAACCCCGGCAACCAAGGGATGAAAGTGAGACAGCAACTCTTGGAGGGCGGCGAAGTACCAAGGCGCCTTCTCTGGGTTCGGGGTGAGCGCGGGGTTGGCCACGTCCCGCAGTGGGGCGTCGAAGAAGACGGCGAGGAGCAGTACCAGCAGCAGCGTGACGATCGCCGCCAGGCCGTGCCTCACGAGGAGGTGCGGCCAGACCATGACGGCATCCTGCTCGGCTACCTCCTTGCGCTCTCCTACCGCCGGCTTCCCGGGCACCACACCCAGGACCCGCCTTCCCTCGACGATGTCGGGCTGGATGTTGGGGTCGACCGGGTTGGAGTCAGACATCAGGGTTGCTTTCGTCGACGTCGAGCATGGAGTCCTTTCTCCATCGCCAGAGGTGGAACATGAGCATGAGGACGATGAGGGTGGGGAGGACGGCGACGTGCAGGACATAGAACCGCAGCAGGGTCTCCGAGCCCACCGTGGCACCTCCGAGAAGGATCTCTCGCACCCACTCTCCGACGAAGGGGACATATCCGGCCATCTCCGTGCCCACCGTCACCGCCCAGTAGGCCAGCTGGTCCCAGGGGAGGAGGTACCCGGTGAAAGAGAGAAGGAGGGTGAATATGAGGAGGACCACACCGATCACCCAATTGAACTCGCGGGGATGCTTGTGGGCCCCCCTGTAGAAGACGCGCGCCATGTGAGCCGAAACCGCAAGCACCATCAGATGGGCCGACCAGCGATGCACATTGCGGATGTACTGACCGAACGCCACGTCCGTCTGGATCGTCTGGATGTCCGCATACGCCGAAACGGGGGCGGGGACATAGAAGAACATCAAGTAGATGCCGGACACGATCAGGGATCCCAACAGGACGGCGGAGACGACACCCAGGTACCACGAGTACCTGAAGCCGATCTCGCGCCGGCGCATCTTGACCGGGTAGATGTGGAGCAAGAAGCTGGCCCAGTGGGCGGCCGCCCGGTCACGCGGTGTGACGCGGTCGGGAACACGCCAGATCGACCGCCCGATCGTGGTGCGACGCAGCCGATCGAAGAGTCCGGTCTTGCCCGGGTCGGACACGCTCATGCGGGCACTCCGATCCCGGCCCAAACTCCCATCGACAGGGCGTCGGTGGGGCAACGCTCGATGCACAGGGCGCAGCGGATACACCTGGTCTCGTCGAGCAGGAGCACGGTTCCCCCGGTGCGTTGGGGGTAGACCTCCTCTGAGGGAACGAGCGAGAGCACGTCAACCGGGCAGACGTCGGCACAGAGGGCACAGAGCACGCAGCGTTGGACGTCGAGGAGGATGTTGGCGAAGCAGCGGAGACATCGGGCGGCCTCGCAGCGAGCCTGCTCGGGGGTGAAACCCGTCTCCACCTCCGCCAAACCAATCCGGCGCCCGGTATCGAGGGTGGGGACCGCTACCCTCTGCCAGCGGTCGTAGAGGTCGTCGAGCCGGTGAAACTGCTCGAGCTGGACCATTCGCCCGGGTCGGGAGAGGGCGGTGTCGCCCCCAAAGAAGCGGTGGATGTCCGCGGCCGAGCGCCGTCCATCGGCG
>Ga0209751_10000722_pt1 | contig 35044 bp, 50 predicted proteins | sample RifCSP13_1_FD_184019 | JGI IMG/M metagenome (GOLD analysis project Ga0209751, IMG submission 184019) | Soil microbial communities from Rifle, Colorado - Rifle CSP2_sed 13_1 (SPAdes) (version 2) | ecosystem: Environmental > Terrestrial > Deep subsurface > Rock core/Sediment | place: Rifle...
AGGGTCTCACCGACGACGACGCCCTGCTTAAAAAGCGCTTCGGCGACGCGATCTCCATCCAGCGTTACAAACGCGCGCGGGGCCGGACCGGGACCAAGACCGTCCATATCCGTCTTCACGTCGACCGATGAAATTTTTAACAATGGGCTTTACCCGCGAGATATTAGCCGCCAGACGCCTTAACGAAAAAACGGTCTTCTACACCGATTCTTTTCGGATAGACCTGGCCGAGTCCTTCCATTTCCATTTCCGCAACTTAAGGTTCGCTTTCTCGATATCCGAATTTAGGACCGTCGCCTTTGGGATTCTCAAGACCTATTTTTGCTGGCTGCTTCGAGGCTTGGCTGGCTATCGTCCAGCAGATCACTTCATTCAATTCGTCACCGCCCGATTCAGCGTGCCTACGCCGCAGGATATCCGTCTCACCCGCACCGCCGAGTTAACAATCGAGCTCCAGCAACAAGCGGACTACATCCATCTCCATTATCGCAATCTCCGCTTCGAGCTCTCGATCGCGGAATTTGCCGAATTCGCCGAGATCATTGCCGCCGCAAAGGCCCAGCTCGATTCTACCGTTATCGATTATCCCCGGCGTCTCGGATATTTCCACGGCTCCTGGCCGAACGGCCGTGTCGAGGGACTTTCCTCCTCCCCACCGGGGACAGTCCCCACTTCCATCCCGGCTTTCTGGACCTCCGACCGCTCCAGCGCCGGATCCGAGGCCCAAACCTGGCGATCCATGGTCTGGGATAAGGGCTCCAATCGCTGGAAACCTCAGTTCTAGCCTCCCCGAAGCCGCATTTGCCCCGTGTGGCCCTCGATCCATTTCCCGATACAAAGACCCCGATCAGGGGCCGAAAGGTTCGTATATGGCAATTTCAGAGCCTCTTTTCCGTTGAGATTTCCAGCCCCTACAAGATCAGGAAAAAAGAGTTGTAAATTCCAGTCCTTATAAACCGGTTTCCCCCCTGCTTTTACCCCTCCCGAATTGCTCCATAAATCCCCCTCTACGTTTTTCACTTTGCCCCATTTTTTCCTCTTTTTCCTCTTGACATATGCCTAGTCATTTGCTAAGCTGGTCTCAAGATCAACGATCATGAAAAGGAGCAATCATGTTTAAGGCGAAACATCCCGGAGTCTGCGAAGCGGTCTGCAGGGAACGGATCAGCCCGGGCGAGGACGTAATCCAAAAACGGGTCCTGGGCATCATGCACGCCGAATGCTACCGCAAACATGCCGATACCCTGGCAGACGAACCTAGCGGGGGAGACGGGGATCCCGGAATAGACAGCGAGGACCGAGAGAAGATCGCCAAACTAGACACCGCGCTTCGCGGGCTGGCCCACAAAATCGAATCTCTTAATCCCGTGCCGGCGACCCTGGTCATCAAGCAAAACGGGAAATCCGACATCACGGTCGACAGCGCCCACAAACAGTTTCCCCTTCTCCTCTCTCTCATTTCCTTTAGGGAAAACGTTTACCTCTATGGCGCCCCCGGAGGCGGGAAATCCCATGCCGCACAACAGGCGGCCCAAACCTTGGACCTCCGCTACGGCTATGTCTCTCTCAACGAGCAATCTCCGGAATATCTGATTCTCGGCTACTCCGACGCGACCGGGACCTATCGTCCGAGCCTCTTTCGCGACTTTTACGAAAACGGAGGCGTCTTTTGCATTGAAGAGTTAGACAACGCCAGCGGCTCCCTCTTAACCGCTCTCAATTGCGCCTTGGAAAACGGCCTGGCCTCTTTCCCCGATGGCCTGGTCCAGAGACACCCCGATTTCGTCATGATCGGCTGCGGCAATACATGCGGCCGGGGTGCCCACCCGGCTTTTCCCGAGCGCCGTCCCTTCGACGCCGCCTTCGCCGACCGCTTTTTCTACGTCGAATGGCTTTACGATTACGATCTGGAGATCCGAATCGCCTTCGAGATCAATCCAGGCGCCGCTCCCTATACCGAATGGGTCTCCCGGGCCCGCACCTGGTGCGAGGAAAACGGAATCAGAATCATTCTCTCACCCCGCGCCTCTTTCCGCCTTGCCCGGCTGTCCACGGACAAAACAGTAACCGACGATATTTTGCTCAACGGCGTGCTCAAGGGCATAGACACCACCGCCCGGGACAAACTCCTGGCCAACCACCCATTTCCGACCTTGAGGAGCTGAGATGCCAAAACAGACCTTTATCTTTGAGACTATCGAAGCTTTCCTCCAGGCTTCCGCCGGCCCCTCCGATATGGATACTTGCGACCGGACCTCGCGCTGGGAAATCTCTCAACGAGCCGATGATTGTTTTATGTCCGAGAGCTTCGAGGCCGCCCTCGAGCTAGCGATAAAGGGATGGCCCGAGGGCGCGAAACAGGCCAGGGCGATTTCAATATCTGCTGCTGAAAATCTCCAACGCACCGCGGCGCCCAGGCGCGAATGGCGTCGGGCCGTTTACGGCGGAGGCAGCCTCCTGGTCAACTCCTATCTCCAGGGACAGCCAGATTGTTATCTGCACAAGATCAAAAACAGGTCCAATAATTTTATCCGTCTAGTGCTCAACGTCGGCGCCGTCGGTGCCGTCTCTTCCGAGATTCTAATCCGTCGTGGCGTTACCGCCGCCGCCGCTTGCGAATATCTGGAACTGAACCGTTATCGGGTCAAAATCCAATTCGCCTATCGCAACGCTTCCGGAGATTACGATGCCGAATGGCTCGTGACGCTTAAGAACTTTAACGAGTCCCTCGACCTGGATCGGATCGCTTTTTTCCTTGGTCACCCCTCATGCTTGCGCCGGCTGATCTTCTCTCACGAAGAGACCTTCAGCGCCCCATGGCGCCGCGCGCTCAATATCGGAAACAATTACGGCCGCGGGTGCGACACCAGCCGAGATCTTCTTGGAGAGGATTCCATATATCTCAGCCGGGCCGATACCGGAAACAATTGGCACAGCGTAGAAGCCGCCATCGTCGAAATGAAAACCGTTCTGGCTAAAAAAGGGATCAAAATCTAAGGGGACTGGCTCCACCAGGTGCCTGTCCCCCTCAAAAAGGAGGTTCTATGAAAGAAGGCGACAAAGTGGAAATCGGGGGCGCGGAGTTCGAGGTGATCTCGACCTATTCCCGTGCCCAGGCCATCGACGACGGCTTCCTTGTCGACGTGAGCGAGACCCCGGAGGCCAAAGAGGCGGGTTTTAAGATTCCCATCGCCATGACCCGCACCGTCTGGGATCAATATGTCGAGGTCCCCGAGGGCGTCACCCACCAGGATCTCAAGGGCCGTCTCTGGGACGTGCTCTACATGCTGCGCTGGGCCATCGGCCACCGCCTCGAGGGAACGAATCCCCGGGAATTGCTCTACAAGCTCCACGTCCAAAACGACAACCGGGACCGCACCCCGCCCCTTGTGACCCTCAAGGCCGTTGTCAGTGGCGGAGACGACGGCGAGCTCGTGATGACCATCATGTTGCCCGAGGAGGATTGAGCCATGTTGCAGATCCAGGAAGTCCCTGACCGGCGCAAGTGGGAGAAAGAAAAATCTCTCTGCCCCCGCTGTGATCGGCTTGTGACAAACCAATCCTATTTCTCCGGCTCCCATATCCGGGCCGCCTGCCGGCCTGCCTGGCGGATCCAGCGTCAGACCGTCCAATGGGAAATCAAGAACCGCCGTCCCAGGCGAGCCGATTGGCGTTGGGAGGATCCACTTGACCGACTCTTGAAGGTTCCCTATGGCCAGGGTTATCTTTTCGAAGCCCCGCTGGCGCGGAAAACGATGCCGGCAGAGAAAAACTCGAATCAACTAGAATTGGCGTTCTAACAAAAGTTAAATCTTGACAATCGACTAGGCAGGTGATAAGTTCCCTTTGAACGAATTGAACGGAGCGAAGCGATTGAACCTTTTGAACCGAGAGAAAGGAGAAAAATTGATATGGGTTATCACTTAGTGACCGCCCGGGGCTACGACTTCTTCGAGGTCGCCAGCGCGTTGCAAAAAGAGATCCGACGCGGCAACGAAGAGGCCGCCCTTTATTGGGCACTCGAACTCGGGTCAAAATTCGACGATTTTCTCTGGAGCCGCCTGTCCATCATTGCCAGCGAGGACATCGGCCCCGCGGACAACTCCATCGCCGTCTTGATTTACGCCCTCGGAGAACAGTATAAACGGATCAAAAAGCGGACCTCCAAACCCGCCGAGAGAATCGTTCTCGCCCACGCGATTTTTGCCATGTGCCGGGCTTCCAAGAGCCGTGTCGCCGACGACCTTGCCTGCTATGTCTCGCACCAGATCGACAGCGAGGATAGCCGCCGGGAGATCCCCGACTACGCTCTGGACTTCCACACTCGTCGCGGCAAACAAGCCGGCCGCAGTTGGGACCATTGGGTCCACGAGAGTTGCAAGCTCGAAAACGAGGCACCGGGCTTAAATCTCTATCGGGACCAAGCTCTCGCCATGCGGCGCAAACATGGACGTCTCAAACCCAAGAATAAGACCGGCCCACTGTCAGCCGGGGCTATCCCATTATTTGAAGGCAATGGTGAAGCATGAAGCGCAAACCATCCGTCAAAGAGCTCCGCGATTCCCTTGGCCTCACCCAGGTCGAGTTCGCCGCCCTGCTCGGCGTCACCCCGATCACCGTCTCCCGCTGGGAGCGTGGCATCTCCAAGCCCTCAAAACTCGCGCTCAAACAATTAACAACCATTATGGCCACGTCGCCGGGAGTCAAACGATGAAAATCGAAATCCAAAACCTGCACGATACCACCCACCGCGCCGCCAAGATCCTGGCCGCACATACGGGGGTTTCGCTCAATACATTTCTGTGCGACGCGATCCATCACGAATGTCTCCGCGTCGCACATCAGCGGGGATTGACGGAGCTGGTGATTCACGAGATCGAAAAGCCCGCGGGCACCAAAGCCCGCAAGCCTGTCCTGAGCAAAGTCAAAGGGCCCGCCCGTCCCTAACGGGCCGCAACGGGGAGCGAGATCCCCGAAAAAGGAGAGGGAAAATGGATGCTCAAAAAGTCTGCGGTGAAATCAAAAGGCAGTTCCCCGGTCGAAACAACCGAGCTTTGCGAGCTAGGATTTTTAAGCTCGCAGAGACCGGCAATGTGCTTGGTTTACGCCGCACTGTTGCCTTGACTGAGCGGGGATTAACTGGCCTGAAGCGAGTGCAGGAAGTTATCGGCCGGGATTAATCGAGCCAGCGCGGGACTGAATCCCGTAACTCACTCGCCGGAGTAATCGGGGAGCAGGATACTGGCACTGAGAGCCAGCAAGGAGGAGGATACAGATATGGCATGGCAATACCCTAAACATAGCTGTGGGCACAACGGAGAGCGGTATCAAGCTTTACGGCCATCATACTGGCCGAGAACGACAACTGGCCGCGATTGAGGCTCATCCCTGTCCAGACTGCCGCAAGGTGGCGGCAGAAAAATCCGCAGCTCAAGCCGGTCTACCCTTGCTGTCGGGGAGCATAAAACAGATCGCCTGGGCAAGTGAGATCCGTGAGCGGGCACTGCGGCTTCTCCCGGCCGACCAAGCCGAGAAGCTACGGGCGGAAAAATCGGCCAAATGGTGGATTGATCACCGGGGGGAGGTGCAACATGCGTAGTACGGTAATAATCATCAAGCACGGCGCGGGATATGTTAGTAATGTATCAGGCAAATTTGGCGGCGGTCACTCTGGCGCTCGCTGTGGACTTACCCCCTACGATGCAGCCGCTAAAGCGGCGCAATATATGATCGAATACGCCCAAAGCAACCCGGACGGTGGCGATCTGATGGCGCCGACAGAGGTGCTCGAGCTCGTACCCGAGCATCTACGTACTATCGCGGCCAAATCCTAGCCCCTGCCCCTATCCCTCTCCCGCGAGAGGGCCTGGGAGAGGAGCTACAGAATTGCGAATATCGAATGGCGGATTGCGAATTGTTTTCGCCCTTCGCTATCCGCCATTCCTGAATCCGTGTCCGCAGTGTTTGCACTTTAGCGCGTCCACTTTGATCCGCTCCGTCCTTCGACCATTCGACTCCGCTCATGGTGGTGAGCAAGTCGAACCACAGGCTCAGGACGTGGTGAGCTCGCCTGTCCTGAGCGAAGCCGAAGGGTCGAACCACGCACACTCGGGGCAAGTCTTGCGCCCAGCGGCGCTGGTGATCCCCCAGCCGACCAACAGCAGGATCAATCCCGTCCAGAACGCAAATCCGCCGCTCTGATGGCCGATCGAGAGAAGAGCGCAGGAGCCGAGGAGCGAGAATCCCCCGAGGGCGGCGATGAGCAGGCCGACGATGGAAAAAAGAGTTCTCATTTTAGCCTCCCCTTTCGCCCTTCGCTATTCGCCATCCGCAATTCCACAAGCATCAGCCATCCTCTAATCCTCACCTGAAACCCTCTTTGTCTTAGCTCCTGATACCCTCTTGAGGAGCTTTACCTCGTCGCGGAGGTGGCGCTTGACTTCCTCATCCGCGCCGCGGAGCAGCTCCTCGATCTCCTCTAGCAGTTTTTGATCAGGCCGCTCAAGACGACTATGGAGGTCTTCAGGCTTCGCATAGCTTTCCGGTTGATCACCGACCGTAAGACCGAGCAGCCAATCTACGCTAACCCCCCCTGCCCGGCCGATCTTTATCAGGGCCTCCCGACTAGGAGGCTTGCCTGCGAGATAACCCGAGAGGCTGATCGGCGAGATCCCTGCTCGCCTGGCGAACGCCCCCTTTTTTTCTGACCCTATAAGTGCCTGAATTTTCGCGGCAATCGACGGGCTGACCATTTTTCTTATGAGAACTCAAAAAAAATACTTGACAAGAGTTTATGACTTCTGATAAATATCCCTCTCAAAGGCATCGAATATGGATCGTCCTGCTATCGCACAGAGTAGGCCCATGGTCAAGGATGCAAAGGAACTCCAGATCCTTCCTTGCCCAATTTGCCGCAAACGCTTCAAACAGAGGCGCTGGTGGCAAAAACAATGCTCCGTGCGTTGCACCGACAAGGCCTATAAACTGCGCCAGATCGAAAGGCTGAAAGAAGAGATCCGCGAGGAGATGCGCGGATCGGCACAGCGATCATGATGCAAGCGATTTTAGAGGCGTCCACGCTGACGGCGGGAGCTAAATGAGGGAGATTGACGCGGCTCGATTATACCCGGCGCGGGCGGGGATTATACCCCGGCGGGTATAAAAAAGATGAAGCCTTTTTATCTCATGATCAACGGCATGATCTCGGAGCTCGGCGCGGAGAAGATATCGAAAGAGTTCGGGGTCAGTCTCCCCGCCGTTTACAAGTACGGCGAGGACCCGGATCAAAGCGGCAAGGATATCCCGGTGAAGCATCTTTTTAGCCTGATCGCCCTGGCGGCGGACGAGAAAAGCAATCAAACGCTCCAGGCGATCTTGGACGAGCTGCTCAACTATTTCGCCAATCCGGCGCGGCGTCGCGTCGTGCGGGAAGAAGGGATCCGCGAGCTGGAGCTGGCCCTCAGTGCTCTCAAGCACGCCAACGGCAAGAGTCCCCAGATAGAGCGCTGCCCGGATTGTTTCGGGCCCATGCGGCTGGAGGGCAAGACCAGCTCCGGGATTCTCATCTATCGTTGCATCACGTGCGGCGGGATGGGAAAAGACGCGGTGATCTAAATGAAGCTCTTCAAAGTCTACGCCTATATCAGGAACGGCCGGGGCCACGCAGGGCTCAAGAATGGCGAAGGGCGAATGGCGAAGGGCGAAAACAATTCGCAATCCGTCCTTCGACAAACTCAGGACGTGGTGAGCCTGTCCCTCGACTTGCTCGGGACCCTGAGTGTATCGAAAGGGTCGAACCACACAATTCGAGATCCGCAATGCCGATTTTTATGGACGTAAAAGATCACCCCGAATGGCCGATGTTCGTTCAGGCTTACAAGAATCGGGACATGGGCGAACTTAAGCGGCTGGCCAATATTTTTAACTCACGGGGCTTTAATGATGCGGAACTGACGAAGGCCCTTGGGGAATTGCGAACGGCGGATGGCGAATAGCGAAAGGCAAAATCCTCAATCCCCCTTTCATCCCCCTTTATCAAAGGGGGAAAGAGGGGGATTAGAAACAGTCTCCGCTCAACCGTCTTCGCTTTGCGAGCGCTGTGGAGAAGAGCCAGCCAAATTTTCGATCTATTCCGATGAGATCTTTATGGTTGTCGGAGAACGCTGCGCGGAGGAGGCTCGGCGGATCGAGGCGCTGAGCGAAGCGAATCACGGAACGCTTATCGTGGGAATGATGCAATGAAGAATTGCGAACGGCGAATGGCGAATAGCGAAAAGCGAAATCCCCCTTCATCCCCCTTTGCCAAAGGGGGAAAGAAGGGGATAGAAAGGACTTCATTTTCGCCATCCGCAATTCGATATTCGCAATACAAGCGGATCGTCAAACTGCTCGATGGGGGAAACGCGATCAAACTGCCGCTTGTGCGGCTGGAGTGTGGTCATGAAGTGCGAACTAATGCGGCCTTTAAAGCCCGATGCCCGATTTGTTGATCTGCTCACAATGGATCAACGCGCGACTTTGGCGCTCGTGAGTCTTGTTTTCCTCTGTGAGTTCGGCTCGAACGCGGACCCAGAGAAGGCGCTTGACGCGATCACAGAGGCGATCGCCGAGGAAGATCACTTGATGGGAAATGCGTAAGAATAGCGAATGGCGTGGTTCGACCCTTTCGATACACTCAGGGTCCTGAGCCCGTCGAAGGACGAGCTCACCACGTCCTGAGCCCGTCGAAGGACGGATGGCGAAGATAAGACAACGCTGTGAGGTCTGCCTGCGCAGATTATCGCCTTCTCGGTTGACAATCTTGCACGACGATCGGGGCGAGCATCTGCTCTGCGAGCCGTGCGAGGAGCGATGGAGCCGGCAGATCATGACATTTTTCGCAAGGGACTTCATGATCTGGTCTCAATCTTCGCTTTGGCGGGCCGCATGAAAGAGAGCCATGAGCCGCATTTTTAAACTTGGCCAGATCGGCAGCCGTGAACTGACTGTCGAGCGAGGGAGAGACTTCCGGGAGGCCTGCTGGTCTGCTGGATATGATCCGGACAAATGCGAGGCAGTCGATATCACCGACGACCTGGAGCGAGCCCGGGAAGACGGCACGATCTATGAGGTTCGCGTTCCACGGGACCGCCGCCGCCAGATCGAGGACATGTTTCGACAAATCAGCCGGCAAGAAATTCTCAAGAGGCTGTCAAGATGAAATCCGCATGGCAGAGTCGCACCCTCGCAATCCAGGGGCAAAAGATCGAGGCTTTCGTTTGTCCCTTCTGCGCCGGAAATGCAGCCATTAGCGATCCGCAGCAATTCGACCGCCATCTCAATGAGCATGATTTACAGTGGTGGCAGCGCCAGCTCCGCGCTTGCCGGAATTGCGGCGAGGAAAAACCTCTCCTCGAATTTGTCGGCCATGGCCTCAATCGGATCTGGGTTTGTAACGCCTGCCGGGGGGGAAGCGTCGCCTCCAGGCCCGGCCGCCCCCGGGGCCCAGTCGAAAAAAAGGAAGCTCTGGACAATAAAACCTATCAGCGAATGCCTCCGCCTGATTGAAGTGAAAGGATCGGAATATGTTTCTTAAATCCATCGACTCCTATTATTTTCTCCCTATGCGCCGATCGGTCACTCGCCATCGCCGCTCCCTGGACGCCGCGATCATCGGCGCCTCACTCGGCCTGTTGGTCAGCTTCCCGCTTGGTATCTTCAGTGGTATGTGGATTGAACGGCGTCAGGCGGAGATGATCAGCGGAGATCTTTCTGGCCGGATCGAGCCGGCGGCCTATCAATCTTGTATGATCGAGCTCACTCTAACCGAAAATAACGCGGGCGCTTATTCTCTGCTCGCAAGTAAGTGTAAGCGCGTAGCCAAGGCCGTGGTTCGACAGGCTCACCACGTCCTGAGCCCGTCGAAGGACAAGACCGTCGGCAAACGATTTAATGGGATGCGGTAATGATTTGCCTGCTCTGGATCTCTATCGCTTTCTGTTTCGGCTTGATCGTGGGCGGCTTGTTAGGAAAATCTTCGCAAATGGCGGAGAACGAAAAAGAATGAGTATCAAGAAAATGGCCGAGGTCTGGGGCCTGGAGGTTTCCGCCCATTGGCAGCAAATGCTCTTGGCGTTGGCTGATCATTGCGACGATGACGGATATAGCTGCCATCCCTCGGCGAATTACCTCGCGTGGAAGACCGGGAAATCGGAGCGCCAGGTGAGGGCGATCATGGCGAAGTTGAGGCAGATTCAAGGGCTGAAGCTTTTGCGCGCAGCCGCTTGGCACAGGCCGAATGATTACTTTTTGGATCTTTCCGTTTTCCCCAAAAAATCTCCATTTCGGGAGCCTTTCAGGGATGAAATTTCCGCAGGTCTGAAAAAGCCCAGGGATGCGGAAACCGCAGGTCTCAAAACTGTGGATAAGTCTGTGGATACAAAAACGTCAGACCTGAAGTTTTCAGCGTCAGACCTGAAGCCCAGCGTACTCAGACCTGAAGTAGCTATTTCATCCAAACCATCTGATGAACCATCTGATGAACCATCATCTTCCGGCGCTGGCGCGCCGGGCTCTGTGGATAAGTTTGAAGAATGGCGGATGGCGGACGGCGAAGGGCGAATAGTCAAATCCCCTGTTCGTCCCCCTTTGGAAAAGGGGGAAAGAGAGGGATTTTCCGTTATCCACGGATGCAAACCAGGCAGGAAACTATGTGCTGACTTGCGGGCGCCGGCCGATCAACTTTTTAATTCGAATCCTCAGCGGTTCCACAAGCTCGTCAAGTGGATCTGGCTCCAGCTTTCGCGTGGGCATGAGGAGATCGATATTATTGCGGCGCTGATATCGCTCCGGGGCCGGGAAGAAAATTATGGTCAGCTCGATGATTGGTGGGCGTACCTCGAGGGCGCGAACGGCAGCGGCCAATCAATGATCGAGCGCGTGCGCTCCCGCCGCCTTCAGGGCGAGGCCTCGGACTATAAAAAACCCGGCCCGGTCAAGATCGGCGATCTGGCGGAGCTGGCGAAGCTGGCTTCAGCGGGGAAATAGCGAATGACGAAAGTACGGGCGTATTGCGATACGCCCCTACCGAGAAACCATGCGCTCCTCCGAAGATATCGACCGTGATCCCGCCCCGGGCCGTGACGGGCTGCCGACGTGCCGGGAATGTCTGCTCTCCGCGCGCTTAAGGGATCCTCATTATCTCGGCCTCGGCCGGCGCGAAGGCCTTGCGGCCGTGAAGTCGCACATCCTGCGCGAGCTCGGCCAGAACAAATTCAACGCCATGGGCGGCGATTATCACGGCGTCATGGACTGGATCCGGGGACGGATGCGGTTCGAAGAGTGGGAAAAGAACAGCGCAGGGATCAAGTGATGACTAAATCGTCGATCCCCTGGGCGCTCCAATTGGTCTCATCTGTCCATCCGTGCAAAGTCTGCACAATCCGGATGGATCCCGATCAGCCACGAATCTGCGCCCGATGTCTCCTGCGGCCAGAAAGCAAGCCGCTTTTAAGCAAACCAGCTTTTATGTACAGAACCTGGACTCATGAAGAAAAGCGGAAGCTCAGGGATCTTTGGTCACTGAAAACGACGAAAGAAATATCTTTGGCGCTCGATCGTTCCTTAAGCGGCGTAAGCGCGCAGGCGCGAAAACTTGAACTGTCAAAGAAAACAAACGGCTGTGGGAAGAAGAAATATTTCTGGACTGAGGGGCAAGATGAGCTACTGCGGGCTAAATATTCCCATTATCGGAGTGCGATCGACGGGATTTCTCGTCTGCTGCCTCAATATCCACGTTGGCAGATCCGACGACGGGCGATCCTCCTCGGTCTCACCCGGACAAAGGAACCCAACTGGACGAAACGGCAGGAACGGATTCTGAGGGATTGGCTGCCGCATCGTTCGCTCGATTGGATCGCGAAGAAATTAAAGCGCAGCCGGACGGCAATAGTTGTAAAGTCGAAACGTCTGGGAATATGCAAAAGCAAAGCGGGCTTTACCGCTTGCGGCCTAGCCATAATACTTGGAGCCGATCCAAAGACTATAACCAGATGGATCGAGCGCGGTTTACTTGCGGCCACACGGAGACAAACCCGTCGCAACAGCCGCCAGCATGGCGATTTTTTTTACATCGATCCATCGGCTGCCCGAGATTTCATTCGAGATAATCCCGATGAGATCTCGATCCGGACGGTGGCGAAACGACCTTTTATCGAATTATTGACCTATCAAAAGGAGACCTCAGATGGAAAAGGGAAAGATCGACAAAGTGTTTCAAATAGTCCCGGTTGAACGCTTGCAGGAGTCCCCGCTCAATCCTCGCCAGCACTATGATCCAAAAAAGATCGAAGAGCTTGCCGAGTCTATCAAGAGCGTCGGCGTGCTTCAGCCGCTCGTGGTGCGCTCCAACGGCCCCGGCCACGAGGTCATCGCTGGCAGCCGGCGTTACCGGGCCGCCAGTCTCGCCTCTCTCACCGAAGTCCCGGTCATCGTCCGCGAGCTCACGGACGCCGAGGCGCTGGAAATCATGGTCATCGAGAACAACCAGCGCGAGGACGTGAACGCCCTGGAAGAAGCCGAGGGCTACAAGAGATTGATCGAGCAGAAATATAATCTGGAGATCCTGGCGGCCAAGATCGGCCGCTCGACGAAATATATCTATGACCGGTTGAAGCTGCTTCAACTGACCTCTCAGGCGAAAAAACTCTTGCTTGAGGATCGGATCAATCCAGGCCACGCGATCCTGCTCGCCCGTCTCAAGCCCGAGGAGCAAAAGCGCGCCCTGGATCCAAACAACGCCGACGTTTGGAAATATGAAAACGTGCTGTTCCCTCCCGGGGCGGAGTCTGGCGAGGACCTGCAAAAGATCGTGAGCGTCCGCGAGCTCGAGTCCTGGATCGATCAGCACGTGCGCTTCGATAAAAAGGCGCCGATCGATCCCATGCTCTTCCCCAAGACCGCGGAGACGGTAAAAGCCGCCATCGAGGAAAAAGAAAAAGTCATCCAGATCACGTATAACTATCAGACGCCCCCGGACGCCAGAGAGGGGAATACCGAACGGATCTATTCTTGTCAGTCCTGGAAGATAGCTGATCCTAAAAAAGGAGTCCCCGGCTGCCCCAAGACCAAATTGGGCGTCATCGTCGTCGGTCCCGAGCGCGGCGAGGCCTTCAGGGTCTGCACGGATAAAGAATGCCTGGTCCACTGGGGGAAGGAGAAGCGAGCTAAGAACGCCTCGTCGCCCGATAGCTGGCAGAAACAGCAGGAGCATGAACGTGCCCGATATACGGCCGAGCAGGAGGCGCGCGAGCGCAAGGAGACGGAATGGAAAAAGGCCCGCTCGAAGATCCTCGAGGCCTGCGCGGAGAAGATGAAGGCCATGAAGCCCGGGACGCTGTGGGAAATTATCGCGGGACAGTCTGACCTGAATGCTCTCAAGACCGCCCGCGAACTCGTTCCGAAGCCGCAGACGGCAGAAGGCTATCTTCTATTGAAGTCCATGACTACGCTCGTCCAGGAGTGCGACCACTGGGAAGCTTGGCGAAGCTTTCCGCCGCGCGCCAAGCGTCTCGGCGTGGACGTGGGGGCGATCCTCAAGGCGCAGGCCGGAGCGGCAGAGAACCCTGACAAAGTGCAGACGTCTGCAAAGACCAAAAAGAACAGGAGGACAGGTGAATAGTAAAGCGAACAACTCCATGGATACGGCTCTCGATAAAGTCAAGATCGAGATCATCACCGGGGACGGCTTCATCAAGATCCGCGACGCCGCGAGGCTCAGCCGGATCCATCCCGTCATGCTTGAGATGGGTCAGAAACTCATTGATTCCCCTGGGAAAGCCGCCGCCCGTTTCAGTCTGGCCACAAAGGATCTCAAGGACAATGCGGAGGATCTGAAAAAGATTATGCTCTCCGATCTTCGCAAAGTGGCCGGATATTTGGGCGATGGCACCTTGACGCCCAAATGTTCGCGCATGGGTGATTCTTTGAATTTCTGGTACGAGCCCAAAGGCCACAGCAGGGTGAAGCGCAGCGCCTGATAACCATGAACTTCACCGAGCAAGACCTCCAGCGTTTCCTCAAACGCGGCCGGCTGACGCAACAGGCCGCCTTCCAGGAACTCGCCAAGTGGGAGACGACGGAAAAACAGTTTCAGGGCCAGGTGGAAGAATTTTTGAAATTGTTTCGCTGGAAATATTACCACACCTGGAACAGTGAAAACTCCGAGGAGGGTTTCCCGGATCTGATCGCCGTGCGCCCGCCGCGATTGCTGGTCGCCGAACTCAAGAAAGAAGGCGAGGAGCCGACGCCGGCGCAATGGGATTGGTTGGATTGGTTTTCCCTAGTCGGGACCGAAGTCTACGTGTGGCATGCGAGCGATATCGACGAAGTGATGAAGATTTTGAGATGAGAACGATCCGCGCAGTTGACCTCTTTTGCGGGGCCGGGGGCACGTCCACGGGCTTGCTTCGTTGCGCCCGGAAACTCGGGCTCAATGTGGATCTCCTGGCCGTCAATCACTGGGCCGAGGCGATCGAGACCCATGAGCTTAACCATCCCGGGGTCCGCCACCTCCAGGAAGATCTCGGAACGATCGATCCCCGCCACGCGGTCCCGGGCGGTAGGCTCGATCTTCTTTGGGCCTCGCCCGAATGCACGAGCCATAGCTACAGCCGCGGCGGCAAACCGATCTCCGAACAGTCGCGCTCCACCGCCTGGCATCCGCTCAAATGGTGCGATCAACTGAACGTCAAGACCGTCATCATCGAAAACGTCCCGTCCTTTCGCGCCTGGGGTCCGACCGATCGAAGCGGCCGTGCGATCCGCGCCAGAAGGGGCGAGACCTACCAGCAATACATCGAGATGCTGCGGGCGATGGGCTATACGGTCGATGCCCGCGTTTTGAATGCCGCGGATTATGGCGCCGCCCAGACTCGCAAGAGACTCTTCATCGTGGGCCTCAAGGGTTCGCGCCGCATCTGCTGGCCGGAGCCGACTCATGCGCCCTCGGGCGATCTTCTGCCCGGGCTCAGGCGCTGGCGTGCGGCCAAGGAGATCATCGACTGGTCGATCATGGGCAAATCGATCTTCAATCGGAAAAAGCCCCATGCGCGAAAAACACTGGAACGCATCCTGATCGGCGGAGAACGCTTTTGGCCCGCGCTCAAGCCCTATCTCCCGATCCTGCGAAACCATCTTTTGACCCGCTCGACCGATGACCCAATACCGACTGTGGCCGCCGGCGGGACCCATATCGGGTTGGCGCAACCGTTCCTGGTGCAGGTGAGTCACAGCGACGCTGATCGAGCACGACCGGTCAAAGATCCGATGATGACCATTACCGGCTCGCGCGAGGTGGGAGTAACGGAGTCGATATTGGTGGCGATGGAACATGGAGGTCGTGAACTAGATCCGGATAAACCGCTTCCTACTATTACGACGGCAAAGGGCGGCGCATTCGGTGTAGCGGAGGCTTTCCTCTCTCGCTTCAACGGAGATCACAAGGACAAACGGGACGGTGCCAGGCGAAATTATGCGCTGTATGAACCTCTGCGGACTATCGACGGCTCGCCGAGATACGGCCTCGTGGAACCATTTATCCTACCCCATCGCGTTTTCGATCATATGACCGCCGATCCGATCCACAAGCCCCTGAGAACCATCACCACCACGGGCCGGGACATCGGCGTCGTCGAGCCCATCCTCGGCCCTCCCGGCGTCCTGATTCCCTTCAACGGAGAGCGCAAAGGACAATCGCCCCGGGCTCATTCGATCGACGAACCGTTCCCCACGGTCACGATCGGTGGCGCAGGGCAGAAGGGACTCGCGCGGCCCATACTTATGAAGTACAGCCGCACAGGCGGCCCACGCAGCCTGGAAAATCCGCTCGATACGTTGACAACCAGGGATCACTATGGGCTGGTCCTGCCCGAGATGATGGAGGCCGCCGACAAGCTCCCGATCGGCACCGTCACTGCCTGGGGCATCAAGATCGCCCCGGATCTCTATCTCGATATTCTCTTCCGTATGCTCCGCGTCTCCGAGCTCGCCCAGGGGCAGGGATTCCCCAAAAACTATCGATTCGCCGGCACCGTTGAGCAGCAGGTCAAGCAGGTGGGAAACGCCGTCGAGGTCCACCAGGCCGAGGCGCTTTGCCGGGCCGTTATGGAAGCTATGATAGAGAAGCACTGGCACGTGTGCGAGAAAAAACGGGCAGGAGACTTAAGATGAAATCCTGGAAAGACGATAGCACGATCGAGATCTCAACGCCCGACGAAGGTCCATGAACATAAAACTTTCGCAACCAAAGGAGGAGAAAATGACAGAAATGTTGCCTAACGAAACGGTTGTGAGCTTGACGAGTCTCAACGATGGGGCGGCGCTTGAGCTCTTCGACGAGGAGCTAAAAAAGGTCCTCGATAATATCGCCGATCCCAATGTGAAGGCGAAGGCGGCGAGAGAGATTACGCTCAAGGTCAGCTTTGTTCCAAACGAGGAACGGAATCAAGCCGTTGTGTCGATCGATGTGAAATCGAAGCTTGTGGGCCATAAGGGAACCATGACCCAAGTCTTCTTTGGCGAAATCCAGGGAAGGCGCGTGGCGGTTGAGTCGAATCCCACGCCGGGGCTCTTCGACAAGCGTGATGGAAAATTAAAAGCTGTCCCACTGAGGACGGAGAAGGAGAATCAAAATGTTAGATAAGAGCTTTATCGAGGAGATCCGAAGGCCGATCGAGCCGAAGATCCTTGATGATTCAAAGGGGCATCAATACAGTACGGCGCAGCTTCACAATCTTCCGCGCCCCGACGAGCCAAAGTTCCCCACGATTCAGTTAGAAACGCTGGACTCGCTCGTGGACTACGCGCAGCGCCATCAAACCGATCTCACGCAACATAAGATCCTTTGTAGTCATGCGCAAGTCCAGATCTTCGGCCCGCCGGCGGGAGAAAATCGCTCGCGGGATATTGTCGTCACAGTCTTATCTGGAGCCCAGCCCTACCAATTCGGCCAATGGCAGGATCTTGAAACCTTCCGTGTCTCGCTGCTGACCCTGTTTGAGGAATCGGATGATCGGGTCGAGGTGTTGAAATTTATCTCCAAGCTGTCCGACGACTTTATCAAGACTTCTCAGGACGATGGCGTGACACAGACCGCCACGGTCAGACAAGGGCTCGCAAGCTTCGGCGAGGCCAGGGTACCGTCCCCGGTAAAGCTCCGCCCGATCCGGACCTTCATGGAGGTCCAACAGCCAGAGGGGGCTTTCATTTTCCGGATGCAGAAGAGTGACAAAGGTCCGCAGGCCGCCCTCTTCGAGATCCACACCAATTGGAAACGCGCCGCCGCCCTGGCCGTGCAGGAGTATCTCAAGGTCAAGGTGATTTTGGCGGTATTGGCGTGATCTATGTCTAACTGGATCGAGTTCAGGGAAATCCCAACGCCGGCAAATTGGAAGACCAAGCGCTGGGAGATTATTACAAGAGAGGGGAATCAGCGACTCGGCATAGTCGCATGGTTCGGCCGCTGGAGGAAATATGCTTTTTTCCCAGATGCATTGACTGTCTATCAGGCGACCTGCCGTCACGATATCCAGACGTTTCTGGACAGTCTGATGGCGGAGGGCAAAACGCAAAGCGCAAAACGCCATGAACAAAGCGCATAGCGCAAAGAGCAAAGCGCAGCTCATAGAGTGTCTGGACGCTATGCCCTATGCCCTTTGCGCTATGCGAGAGCGCCGCGCGAAAAGGACAGGCCATTATAAAGATTATAGCCGGGGCCGAGGGCTTTTCGGAAAACACGGCGGGATGTGGTGGTGGAGAAACAAGGAATTCCTCGATCCGGCGGACGATCGCCAGCTACAATTGGCTCTGGAAAAGAAAAAAGGGGAGACACAATATGCCTGAACCCATCGAACTACATATCCGTGGTGGTGGATTAGTGATCGCGCTGGATCCAGCGCAGGACCCGGCCATTTACATGATGAATCCCAAACCTGAAGTACTTTTCTGGGGCGAGCGGACTTTCTATCGGCTCTTAGATGCCCGATACGAAGAAGCCTGCGTCATGTCGGTTTTGACTCAGGCCTAGACAAACAGCCATGACCAAAGATGAAAAGATAGAATGATCAAATATGAAATTTGAAATCTGAGATTTGAGATTTCGATCGGAGCGAAGACGTGTGTGTTTTTACAAAATAAAGGAGCCGAGAGCTATGGGAATTTTTAGCGCAATGGTGAAGATCGGAGTTGACGTGATTCGCCTGCCCGTTGCTATAGTGAAAGATATTGTCACTTTGGGAGGCGTGGCGACCGAACAGACAAAGTCATACGCCGCCCAAGTGCTAGACGATATTAGGGACGATGCGGAAGACGCAGAATGAGGAAAGGAATTCATGAGCGTCTACATCGACGTTGAGGACGAATGCGCAAGGCACCAACACCTCCCGCGGCGAATGCAGTGAAACCGAAGCCATCACCGGCTCCTCCATCAGGTAAAATTGTTAATTTCCAGCACGAGAATGCCGAGATGATTGAGGAAATTAAGAAAGTTATACAACTCGGTAGAGATTTCGGGTTTGAAGAAAAATCGGTTTTTTCAGTGAGTCAAGTAATCACTCACGCTAAATATCTACAGCAAGAGAGAGCAAGATTATTATTTCAAAATACTGATCAAAAGATTCAATTTGATCGGCAGAAGGCCGAGCTTGCCGCCAAGGATGAGGCGATCTGCGGGATGAGGGAGGCGCTGGAACGAATCACAAATCCACGTCGTTCTTATAGGCTATGTCGAGAGATTGCAGCCGAAGCTCTCTCCATCATTTCGCCCTGCCCACACAAGGAGGAGGTGGAGGGCCTAAAAAAAGAACTATACGAGTTTCAAAAAGAAGCCGTAGCATTAGCGGCCAGAAATCTAGAGTTAAGCGGTCAGCTTTCCGCTTTCCAGGCCGACCTTGACGCCAAGCTGAAAGCATCCCAAGAAATCCAGGAAGCCGGGAAACGGATCTTGCTGGGCGAGGTAGAAAAGAATACCGCCTTACAAGTCCAACTGTGCGGGATCAGGGAGGCGTTGGTTACGGCTTGGCGACCGCAATATGAACAATTCATCCAGGAAAAGCAGGACGAGGCTGATAAGTTCAAGGGGTCAGGTGACATGTATGGGTGGAATTTTCATACAGGTATGAGATCAGGAGCGATTTGGGTGGATATTTATCTGAGAGCCATACTTAAGGATCTGTCTATTCCCGTCTGCTCGCACAAGGAGGGTCGTGTGAAGGCCGAAGAAAGCTATGAGAAATATCGTGACGAAGCCTTGAAATGGCATCGTGTAGCAGGTGAGCGGGAAGAACAGCTTGCCGCCCTCCAAGCCGCCCTTGCCGAGGAGCGGGGGAAGGTGATGGAGGCGGAGTTCTATCAAGAGCATCTGAAACCTGGAATCCCCGATCCCATAGGCTGTGCAACATGTATTCTGAGTAAAGGATGGGATAAACGCCACTTCTGGAAACGGGAGCAATGGACGGAGGAGGTTAAATTGAGGACGCAGATTCATGGCCGATAAAACGAAAATAGAATGGACGGACGCGACGTGGAACCCGATCATTGCGATCGATCGTAAGACGCACGAACGCGGATGGTTCTGCACCAAGCCGAGCGCGGGCTGTAAGAACTGCTACGCTGAGGCGATGAACGCCCGACTTGGGAACGGCCTCAGCTATGCTGTGCCGAATCTGGAACAGGTCGAGATCAAGCTCAACCTCGAAGACAAAGGTCAAAGCGCCCTCGACTGGCCGCTTCGGGCGAAACATCCGCGGCGCATCTTCGTCTGTAGCATGACCGATCTCTTCGGCGAGTTCGTGCCGGATGAATTCATTGATAAGATTTTCGCCGTCTTTTGAAAGAATGTCCGAAAAACTTCAGAAGGAGGGTCTATCTTGGGAGCACAAACCGCCGCGAACCGTCGCTGCCCTCCTTCGTCGCGATGGCGGAAGCAATTACGGGCGTCGCGGCACCCTGTATTGGCTCCGAGTCTGGGCCGTTCACCTCGAAGGCATGAATTACGCAATCTACCGCCAGGTCGGCGCCAATCGAAAGAACAGTCGCCCGCGCATCATGCGCCTCGGCGTCGCCGTATGCCGGGATTGGAGACAAAGAATGACTGATCAGATCGCTTCGGCTCCGGAACTTATTCGAAGTTTTTGCCGCTATTATGGAATCTCTAACCCACATGATGCGATGTGGATGGAGGAGTTTGCGTGGGGTCCTGGTCGGTTTGATATCCTGAGCATCGATCTCTCGAATTGGACGGTCCGAGGCTTTGAGATCAAGATCCGTCGAGGGGATTTTCTTCAGGATCGCAAGTGGCAAAATTATTTGCCCTATGTAAATCTCTTCTACTTCGCGACCGTACCGGGAGTCATTAATGCCCATGAATTGCCGCCCGATGTCGGACTACTGGAACTCTCGGACAAGGGTTTCAGCGTGCGACAACGCGCGAAAAAACTACAACCGGCTTTCGTTCGCCATACTTTTGGAGAACAATTCATAACCAAAATCCTTTTGAATTTTATTCGCAACATAAATTGGCGTCAGGGCCGAATCTTCGTCGAATGCCCGAAATGCCATCAGCGGATGCAGGTTACGGATGGTCGATGCTCTCCCGCTGGCGTCCCAATCATTGGAGATCTCCCATAATGGAAACCGCCGATCAAATCGCCGCAGCCGTCATGGCCTGGACCGTGGCCAACAGTGGGCATCAAGAACATCGCGACTATATCGGTCTCTCTCATGCCGCTCAGAGCATTGAGGACTTGCTGGCCAGCTACAGAAACGGTTTTGCGGCGGATAACGCGCAAAAACGGAAATACTATAAGGGCTACCAGATGGAGGCCGATCTAGTACGGCGGCTCGGGATTGTTTTCGGTGATCGGGTTCAACGAGGTGAAGAGATCTCAGCTTTCGATGGGTTCGTGAAAGGCCATCCCGACTTCCGTTTCGACGGTTGGCTAGGAGATTGCAAAACCGTGCCCCTTGATGAACATCTCCCGGAACCTGCGCACCTGCCTCGCCGGGTCTTCTGGCAACTGCAGGCCTATATGCTCTACGCGCCAGCAGAGAAAAGTCTCGTGATCTATGAGAGTCGCGAGACCGGCCTTCTCCGCGCTTTCTGGCTCCATCCAGTCCGAGCCATCCAGAATCAGATAAATGAAAAATTTGAGTCCGTCGTAGCGAAGATCAAACAATCAAAATGATTCCCACCATTCATCTCGGATATGAAGTCGGAAGCGGCCGCGAAGTCCAGATCCCCATCCGTCATTTGGCGGTGACTGGACAGACCCAGGAATCGGGCAAGACCACGACTCTCGAAGCTTTAGTCCGCCGCTCGGGCCTGCGTGCGATCGCGTTCGTGACCAAAAGGGGCGAGGGCTCGTTTGGAGAGGGACGGCGCATCCAGCCTTACGCAAAGCGCGACCCGCTCCGAGTTGAAGCGAACCGGGCCGGATGTGAATCAAGGCAATCTCTGGAAGATTCTCGGGGGACTCGTGAAGGACGGATTTTTCACCAACGAGAGCGGCAATCTGTATCGCGCCGTCCCCGGCATGAAAATCAATATTCTGGAGAAATAATCGAGTGAGCGATTATCTCACGATCAAAGAAACCGCTGAGTTGCTGCGCGTCAAGCCCGATACAGTTCGAGAAAGGATTTATAAGGGCGTGTTCAAACAAGGTGTACATTATTTCAAACGCCGGGGCATGCGGCCCCTGTTCAAACGGGCAGCCCTGATCGCGTGGCTGGAAGGCGGCGAGGTCGACGGTCGTCGGTCGACGGTCGTCGGTCAATCCAAAGAGCTGGCAATGCCCATGGCCCGGGGCTATACTCTGGGGGGTTGATGGGCTGTAAGATAAAAAGAAACCGCCACGGATATCTCGCCTTCCGTCTGATAGAGCAGGGGATACCAGGCGGTCGGAGCTGGGAAGGTATCGGCCTGAAAGACACCCCGGAGAACCGCAGGCTTGCAGAGGCCAAAGCTGTGTTGATCGACGCCGAGATGAAAACCGGAAGCTTCGACTATTTGCGATGGTTTCCTCACGGCAACAGAGCCGGCTACTTCGATCAGGAGAAAATCACCTCCCGTCCAAGAACGATCCTGGAACGCTACGAACAATGGATCGCCGGTAAAGCGCCGCCGCTCGTGCGCAAGAGCACGGTCCGGGATTGGCGCCAGCACTTTGAGTGCTATATTTTGCCTCGCTATCAGAACCAATCAGTGGATGATCTTCGAACGGCGGACGTGATCGCCTTTCGATCCTATTTGATCCAGGATCTCGATCTCAAGGTGAAGACGGCTAAAAACGTGATCGGCTCGCTGAAGGCCTTTTATCGAGATGCCATAGCTGAAGGAATTATCGCGAAGGTTTTCAATCCGTTTGAGGATCTGCCAGAGCGATGGTGGCCTACTGTCGATAACGAAGATCCAGATCCCTTCAACGAAACCGAACGTGATCGGATCCTCGATTACTTCAAGATCAAGCGTCCTATCTTGCGTCCGTTCATTTACTTTCTTTTCTGGCAAGGCTGCCGCCCCTCGGAGGCGACAGCGCTCAAATGGCGACGAGTGGATCTCGCCAGAGCCCGGGCTTCAATCACAGAGTCTCGGAATCTTGGCGCAGAAGCGGGGCCAAAAACGCGGGCAAGCAGACGAACCATTACCCTCTTGCCCAATGTCGTGCAGGTCCTGAAGACGATTAAACCCCTGCGCGTCGATCCCAACAGTCATGTTTTCCTGGACTCAAAGGGCAAGCCGATCGACCAGGCCGAGTTTGGTCGCTACTATTTCCAGGGCGCGCTCAGGGCTTTAGAGATCCGACACCGCGACTTCTACAATACCCGCGATACCTTCGTCTCGATTGCCCTCTCCAAGGGGATTGTTGCGAAATGGATAAGCGAACAGACAGGCACCTCCTTGACAATGATTGGCCGTCGCTACGGCCGCTGGCTCCCTGATGTATCCGCGTCCCCTATTGATATCCTGACCTCGAAACAAAGTGAAACCCAAAGTGAAACCTTTGATAAGACAAGATCCCAAATAGCGGTAAATCAATGGGTTAGCAGTTGGTCCCAACGGGAATCGAACCCGTTTCCAAGGTCGAGCCAGCATAAAGCGAAACACTCTTTAAGTCTCGAAGATTCAAGCGAAATCCCGCCAGTTTCCCAGGCTTCGCCGGATCCCATAAAGTATAAGAAAAAAGGGGGTCTGAAGCGGTAAAAGTGAAACCGTTTCACGTTGGTTGATATGGCACAGGCGCCGCTTAAACCCTGTCGATATCGTGGCTGTGCCGCAGTCAGTAGTGCTGCGTATTGTCCAACCCATGAACGGCAAGCGAAAGCGCGTCTTGAATCTGGTCGGGGAAAAACAGCAGCACGCGGCTACGGTGGCGTATGGCGAAAGATACGGGCAATCGTTGTTGGGGAAGAACCTTGCTGCCGTAGATGTAAAATGCAACCGACTAAGTTTGTCGATCACATCATTCCTAAGCGCGCTGGCGGTACGGATGATCGATCGAATCTGCAGGGTCTTTGTATTCGCTGTAACGTTGCGAAAACCTGGAAGGATGTAACATCCCCGAATAGGGGGAGGGGGGGGAATATTTTCCAGGCCTAAATTTCCTTTTGACCGAGGTCCCAGGGGAATTTTTAAGATCGCAAAATTGGCAAGGGGGGGATTGGCAGGAAATAGTTAAGAAACGGCGGAAATCTGTGGCACGTCTTTAAAATTATTTGAAGGGAATGTGGATCGAAGTCGGTTGAAAGATCGAGAGGCAAATTTCGTCTATCTCAGTTTCGGCGCTGGCGTTCAGTCGACGGCGCTTTTGATTATGTCCGTGCTCGGATTGGACGGATGTCCGAAAGCGGATGTGGCGATCTTTGCCGACACTCAGGATGAACCTTTGTGGGTCTATGAGAACGTCGAGCGCATGGCAAGGTGGTGCGGCGGGCGGATTCCGGTTCGGACAATAACTTACGGCCATCTTTCTGGGGATTTGAAAGTGAGAAACTTCCCTCCGATTCCGGCCTATACGCGGGGAGAGAATGGAACACGCGGAATGCTGAGACAGCAATGTACGAGGGAATATAAGATTGATCCGATCAGTGCTTTCGTGAAACGATTACTCGGCTACAAAAAAGGCCAGTGGGTGCGCCATAAAGTGTTGGCTCTGATTGGAATCAGTCTCGATGAAGCGCATCGGATGGGCACCTCGCGGGATTCGTGGATCACGAATTGCTATCCGCTCATTGACGCCCGGCTCACGCGCAATGACTGCCTGCGAATCATAGATGAGGCTGGGCTGCCTCTCCCTAAAAAATCCGCGTGTGTTCATTGTCCCTATCACTCAGACGAATATTGGCGAGGTCTCAAAGAACATCACCCCAGTGAATTTGCGAAAGCGGTAGAGACGGATCAAACGATCAGAAATATGACCAGAAAGGGGGCGTCGGCACCAATTTTTCTTCATAGATCTCTACAACCACTCAAAGAAGTGAAATTCGACAAGAAACAGTATGATCTGGACTTTGAATTCGGGAACGATTGCTCTGGGGTGTGCGGGGTATGAGAGGGAGGAAACCTGTACCGACATATTTAAAATTACTCCGAGGAAACCCGGGTCGGAGACCGGTGAACGATCGAGAACCGCATCCGGATCCCGTGCTATTAAGTCCTCCGGAAGATTTATCAGAGCTTGGTCGGAAAGAATGGGATCGGATTGCCCGGGAACTGTTTGAGTTAGGGATGTTGACCAATCTCGATCGAGCCGGGTTTGAAGCCTATTGTCACACTTATGCACGGTGGCAGGAAGCCAAGGCCCAAGTGAAAAAGCTTGGAATGATCATCAAGACAAAAAAGGGAAATATCATTCAAAATCCTTATCTCGCCGTGGAGAACAAAGCGATGGAACAGATGAAGAGTTTTATGGTGGAACTCGGGCTATCGCTCTCTTCGCGAAGTCGAGTCAAGATCGGCAAGAAGAAGCCGATCGATCCATTATCGGAATTTCAAAACCGCAGGCAACATCGTGAAGCCTAAAAAAAAGAAATCGTCCAGGAAGAAACCAATTAAAACCGGGTCCGTGTTGCCACCGGATCATCCGGTTAAGCGATACGCCGACGCGGTAATGAGCGGTGAAATTGTCGCGGGCCGGCTGGTGCGACTGGCGTGTAAACGTCACCTGGATGATCTTGGCCACGGCGCCCGGCGCGGATTTCATTTCGCTCCTGATTTAGCAACTCATGCGTTGGATTTTTTTCCTGATTTCCTTCGCCTGGATGGCAATGAAAACAAGCCTTTCATTCTTCAACCATGGGAGACATTTATCGTCGGATCCCTCTTCGGCTGGATGGGCCCGGGAAATCTTCGGCGATTCCGAACCGCATACATCGAGGCCGGCAAAGGAAGCGGGAAGACGCCGCTCGCCGCGGGTATCGGTCTCTACGGTCTTATCTGCGATCAGGAATGGGCCGCCGAAATCTATTGCGCTGCGGTCACGAAGGACCAAAGTTACACGCTATTCCGCGACGCCAAGCGCATGGCCGAAGCGAATCCGGATCTTGCAGGCAAATTGGAGATTGGAGAGCACAATATCGCCTATCCTTCCACGCTGTCTTTTTTGCGCCCCGTATCATCCGAGGCCCGCTCCCTCGATGCCAAGCGCGTGCAGATGGCGCTGGTCGATGAGATTCATGAACACCGATCCTCGATCGTCGTCGATAAAATGGACCTGGGCAAGAAAGGCCGTCGCCAACCGCTCATGGTGGAGATCACGAACGCCGGCTACGATCGGCATTCGGTCTGCTGGCAACATCACGAATATACACGGTCGATCCTGGAAGGCATGGAGCTCAATGATCTATGGTTTGGTTATATCTGCCAGCTCGATCCCTGTGCTAATTGTCAGAAATCCGGCAAGACATTTCCGGACGACAAGTGCAAAAAATGTGATGACTGGCGCGATGAGCGAACCTGGATAAAAACCAATCCGAATCTGGGCGTCTCTCTCGGGCCCGAATATTTGCGCGAGAAAGTGCGCGAGGCTATCGGGATGCCCGCCAAACAGAATATCGTCAAACGCCTGAACTTCTGTATCTGGACCGAGCAGGAGAGCCGTTGGCTTGATCTCGATCTCTGGGATAATGGCTCCGATCCGATCGATCTCGAGTCCTTGATTGGCCGTCAATGTTTCGCCGGTCTCGATCTCTCTTCGAATAGGGATTTAACTGCTTGTACGCTCGTTTTTCCTCCTGAAGATCCAGTCGGGCGCTGGATCGTGCTTGTACGCTTCTGGATTCCCGAGGAAAATGTTAAGGCCCGTGTTGAAAGGGATCTGGTGCCCTATGATGTGTGGATCCGTGAGGGCTATATTGAGACCACGCCCGGGAACGTAGTGGATAAGGATTTTATCGAAAAGGCGATTTTAGATGACGCGAGAAAATATCGCATGCTTCGCATCGGCTACGATAAAATGTATGCCGAGCATATGGTTCAACATTTGGAGCTAAACCGTCCTGGCTATGTACCCGATGTGGTCGTCGATCCTCTAACGGGAACTACGGAAAAACAATGGTGTATACAGATACGCCCGGGTTGGAGTCTCGCCTCCGCTTCCAAGGAATTGGACAGCCTGATATTAGGTAAAAAGATACAACATGGTGGCAATCCTGTTCTGCGTTGGAATGCTGGCAATGCGACCGTAAAGATGAACGAACATGGAGACTACTGGCCGGTAAAAATCGCCGATAAAAAACGAATTGATGGGATTGAAGCTCTCGTGATCGGTCTCGCCCGTGCGATCGTGGAACCCCCGGAGGACACGGGCAAATCCGTCTACGACGAAAGGCCGCCGCTGACGTTGTGAAAGGACCTAACCATGAAGATCAAGATCGTAAGCGACGGCACGACCTATAATACCTGCATCTATGACGTCCAGTCGGGAAAAGAAATCAAGGACATCGTAGCGCTGAAGTGGGAATTTGATTGCCGCACGAAAAGAGCGCAATGTTTGATGACCATTGTCGTCGAGCTGCCGGAGATAGAGATAGAAGGAGAAGTAAAAGTAAAAATGGAAAAGATCCCTTGCTTTTAAAGAGCTAGGCGCGGCCCGTGAAACTGACATGAGAGAGATTTTAAAAAGAGTTTTCTTTCAGATAATCGATTTTAATGATATTATCGCCTTCATCGGACTTGCTTTCTTAGGATATGGCACGTACCAGATCTACCCGCCCGGGTCCTATATCACGATCGGGGTGATTCTATTGGCCTTCGGTCTCTGGAGGTACATCCGTCCATGAGCCTACTTGCGCGGCTGCTTACTCCCTCGGCGGGTCCATACAAGGATTGGGACGATTTCTGGTATAACCCGACCGGGTTCACTTCGAAGACGCTGTCCGGGATGCGTGTAAGTGCCGAGGCCGCGATGCGCCTCAGCGTCGTCTTCGCCTGTGTCCGGATCGTGGCCGAGACCATCGGCGTCCCGCCGTTCAAGATCTACCGTCGTCGTGGTGACGAAGGCAAAGACCCTGCACCGGATCATCCGGCCTATTACCGTCTCCATGATTCCCCCAACGATGCTCAGACCTCGCCGGAATGGCGCGAGATGATGCAGGGCCACGTCTCTCTTAGAGGCAATGCCTATAGCCGGATCGTCCGCGGCCCGCGCGGTCCGGGTGATTTCATGCTGCTCCCGATGCATCCCGATCGCGTCCTTCCCCTCGCCCTTCCCTCCGGGCGCATCGGTTATATCCACACGATCAAGAACGGCGGGAAGGAATCATTCACCCAGGATGAAGTCCTTCACCTCCGCGGCCTCTCCTCCGATGGCGTCGTGGGGCTCTCGCCCCTCGATCTCTTGCGCGAGCCGATCGGTCTGGCTATGGCGGGCGAAGCCTACGCCGCGCGCTATTTCGAAAATAACGGCGCCCCCGGCGGCTACCTGAAGCATCCCAAAGCGCTTTCCAGTACGGCCCACACCCGGCTCTTGGAGTGGATGAAGGAAAACCACCAGGGCGTCATGAACGCCCACAAGCCGAATATCTTCGAGGAGGGAATGGAATGGGTCCAGGTCGGCCTCGATCCCGAGAAGATGCAGATGGTGTTCACCCGCCAGTTCCAGGTCATAGATATCGCGCGCGCCTTCCGCGTTCCGCTCCATCTTTTGAATGAGTTGACCAAACCGAGCTACGCATCGATCGAGCAGATGAGCTTGGAATTCATTACCTATGAGCGGATGCCCGACTTCGTGAAGTTCGAAAAACGGGTCGATCTCCAGCTTATCTCGCCGCGCAACGATGAATTCTTCGCCGAGTTCATGCTCGAGGGCTTCCTCCGGGGCGATATCAAGACACGCTACGAGGCATACTCCAAAGCCACAGGCGGCCCCTGGATGGCGCGCAATGAAGTCCGTATCAAGGAAAATTTAAATCCCCGCCAGGGCCTGGATGAGATTCTTTCACCGTTGAACATGGGCGGCGCCTCATCGGCCCCGGCGGTCGACGGCGAAGACGGCTCCGTCCTTCGACAGGCTCAGGACGTGGTGAGCTCGCCGAACCACGCACGGCTCACACGACTGCTGCGCGCAAGCGCCGGACGAATTTCGCGGCGCGAGATCGGCGCCGTCGAGAAGCTCTTAGTCCGCGCCGGCGGCGACATGAAGAGCTTCAAAGATTCCGTGCTCACTTTCTACGATGAACATGCCCGGTACGTCGCCGAAGCGCTCGCGATCGGCGAGGAGGCGGCCAATCGCTACGCGCTTTTCCAAGCACGGCGAATCTGCGAGGCTGCCGAGCGCGGCACCGTGCCCCATCTATTGAGCGAGTTCAAAAACAACGGATCCGAGTGGGTTCTGGCCATGACCCGCAAGGAAGGAGAAAAACATGATGAAGATCAGATCGAGGAAGTCCTACGCGAGGCTGACTAGCGAGTTTTTCCGCACGCCCTGGGCGATCCTGCCCGAGAAGCTCTGTGAGATCGCGCACGTGCTCGCCATGGCCCGCGCGGGAGAGGCGATTGTCGCCGAGGAGTGGGCGCCGCTGCGGGCCGCCTTCGAGGCCCGGGTCGCCGCCGCCCGGCGCGCTTCCGGCGCGGGAATCATGGTCATTCCCGTCTTCGGCATTATCGCCCACCGAATGAATATCATGATGCAATACTCCGGCGGGACCTCGACCGAGATGCTTGCCAAGGAATTTCGTGCGGCACTAAACGACCCAGACGTGGGGACCATCGTTCTCGACTTCGAATCGCCGGGCGGAGACGTTTTCGGTCTCCAGGAAGCGGCCGATGAGATCCGCGCGGGCCGCGAGCGCAAGCCCGTCGTCGCCGTCGCCGACGCCTACGCCGCCAGCGCCGCCTACTGGCTCGCCTCCGCCGCGAGCGAGATCTCGATTTCCCCCTCCGGCCAGGTCGGCTCGATCGGCGTCTGGGCCATGCACGAAGACATTTCCCAGATGTTGGAGATGGAGGGCATCAAGCCGACGCTGATCTCGGCGGGCAGATTCAAGACCGAGGGCAATTCCTTCGAGCCGCTCTCTGATGAAGCCCGGACCCAGATTCAAAAAGAAGTGGACGCCTACTACCGGGATTTCGTAAAAGCCGTAGCGCTCGGACGCGGCGTTACAGAAAAGACCATCAAACAGGACTTCGGCGAGGGCCGGATGATCCTGGCCGATGAAGCGCTCAAGCTCGGCATGGTCGACCGGATCGAAACCCTCGAGCAGGTGCTTACACGACTGAAGAGCGCGGGAACAAAACCAGGAAGGGGAATGGCGAAGGGCGGATTGCGGATTGCGGACGATGAAGACCAAGGGGATGCACCCGGAGAGCGCGAGACGATAATTGTCCAAGCCAGCAATCGCGAGGAAGCGCCCGCTGCGCCTGATCCGGCGCCGGCCCTAGAGACGGTCGCGGAAACTCCTTCGGCCTGCGGTTTTGCCTCGGATTTGACGCGCAGAGAGTGGGATCTGAGACTCCGCGAATTGGAGAGCTGATGGATTCGACCATTCGACGGGCTCATGGTGGTGAGCCTGCCCTTCGACTTGCTCCCTTCGGGTCTGAGCCTCAGGGTCGAAGACAGGGCCCTGAGTTTTATCGAAGGGTCGAACCACAAAGCTCACCATCATGGTGAGGGAAATCGAACCAGAAAAAAAGTTCTTGACAAAAATTGTTATTTTCGGTAATTACCGTTTTGTGATCGAACCCTATTCGAATCGACGCGGCCCGACGGCCGTCGCCAAAAACGGATAGGAAGTAGCTTAAAAGTCGCAATTCCAACGAAGGGCGCAAGCTAGTCTCGATTTTTCGGGGCAGAGTTTGCGTCCTTTTTTATTTTCTCCACAGGAGGATCCTATGTTGTCAAAAGCGCTTCAAAACCTGCAGGAAGAGAAACACCTGAATCTCCAGCTAGGCAAGACGATCCTAGAAAAGGCCAAAAAGGAGGACCGTGCGCTCACCGAGGAGGAAAAGACCTCCCTCGAGGCCATGGAGAAGAAAGACGGCGAGATCAAGGATCGCATCGCCCAACAGAAAAAGCTCGATGACATCGATGCCGAGCTCCTTCAAAACGTCGCTTCCGGCAGAGAAAGCCCTCCCGGCGATTCGCCGGGGGCGCCGCTCAAGTATGATGCGCGCAAGATGGCCAAGGAGGATCCCATCCGCTTCTATAACGGCCTGGGGACCATTCTGAGGGCCGTCGCCTCCGCGGCCGTGCCCGGCAAAGCCCCCGATCAACGCCTGATGGCCGCCGCCGATCTAAATACGAGCGTGGGCTCGGAAGGCGGCTTTCTCGTCCGGCGCGACTTCTCCCTCGCCCTTCTCGATCGGGCGATGTCCGAATCCCAGGTCGCTTCCCGCTGTGATCATATCCCGATCGGCGCCGACGCCGACGGCCTCAAGGCGCCGTATATCGACGAAGAGAGCCGCGCCACGGGCTCCCGTTGGGGTGGCGTTCGGGTCTATCGGGTCGGCCAGGGCAACACCGTGACGCGTAGCGCGCCGAAGATGGGGAAGTGGGAGTTGGCGCTCGAAAAGTTGATGGCGCTCATGACCGCCAGTGCCGAATCGCTCCGGGACGCCACCTCTTTGGGCGCGATCATCACCCGGGCCTTCGCCGAAGAGTTCTCCTGGGTCCTCGATGACGAAGTCCTGTTCGGGACCGGCGCAGGCGTCCCGCTCGGCATCGTCAAGTCAGACGCGATCGTCAAGGTCGCGAAGGAGACAAACCAGGCGGCCAAAACGGTCGTCGCCAACAACATCATTAAAATGCGGGCCCGTTTGCTGGCCCGCCGCCGCCTTGGTTCCGTCTGGTTCATCAACCAGGATGTCGAGCCCCAGCTTCATGCCATGGGTCTCCCGGTCGGCACCGGTGGTTACTCCGTCTATCTCCCGGCCAACGGACTCGCCGGGACCCCGTTCGATACCCTGTATGGGACGCCAGTGATCCCCATCGAGCAAGCCGAGACCCTGGGGACGTTAGGCGATATCATCTACGCGAACATGATGGACTACGCGATCATTGAGAAGGACGGCCTGGAGGCCGCCGAGTCCATGCACGTCAGGTTCGAATACGATGAGAGCATGTTCCGCTGGGTCGTGAGAAACAACGGCGCGCCCAAGTTGAAAACCGTGCTCAATCCGGCCAAGGGCACCAACACCCTCAGCTCGTTCGTGGCGCTGGATACCAGAGCGTAACAAAATGGCGAAAGGCGAAACGAAAATGGCGGATTGCGAATTGCGGATGGCGAAAAGTTTTCGCAATTCGCCCTTCGCTTTTCGTCCTTCGACAAGCTCAGGACGTGGTGAGCTCGCCGAACCACGCAATTCTTTTTAGAGGAGGACCCTATGATTCCCGAAGGATGTAAACCCGTACAACTCGCTCACCCTCAGACCTCCAACGGCGGCTTCGATAGCGATTGGATTTCGCTCAAAAACGCGATCAAGGCCTTTATCGTCGTCGAGATGAACCAGGCCGTGGGCCATGCCACCAAGCTCACGGTCAACCAGGCGACCGTCGTGGCCGGCAGCGATACCAAGGTCCTGACCAATACGACTCGGATCTGGGCCAACGAGGACGTGGCCGCGAGCGACGCCCTGGTGAGAAAGACCGCCGCCAAGGATTACACGGTCACGAACGATATCAAGAAAAAGCAGGTCGTGTTCGAGATCAACCCGGCCGACTGTCTGGACGTAGCCAACGCTTTCGATTGCGTCGGCGTCAACGTCGCCGACTCCAGCCAGGCGACGGATTTTGTCTCGATCACGGCTTTTCTCATGATGAAGTACGCCGAGGCCACCCCGCCTTCGGCGATCGTGGACTGAGAAAATGGCGAAAGGCGAATTGCGAAGTGGAATTGCGGATCTCGAATTGCGGATTGCGAATGGTTTTCGCCCTTCGCCCTTCGCCTTTCGCCTTTCGCAATCCGCAATTCTTTAACGGAGGGCCTGTAAAATGCCTCTCGCACTCGTCAGAACGGAATGGATCAACGGTAATCTCGTCTTCTACGATAAGAATGGGGATGAGATCTTCACCATCGACGGCGTCAATCGCAAAGTCAGTTTCAACTCAGCCGCCGGTTTGGACGCGCCGGTCGCGATCGAGGCGACCGATATCGCCACCGGCGCGGTCACAGCCACCAAGCTCGGGGCCGGCGCCGCCATAGCGCAGAAAATCGGCCTCGAGGTCATCAACAAGACCGGCTCTGACATCGTCACAGACAAGCTCGTCGCCGTCTCGGGCCTCGATGTCACCAGCGGCAAGCCCAAGATCGTTCTGGCCGACGCCGACGTTGCCGCGCACGAAGACGTTTGGGTTACTACTGCCACCATTGCCAACAATGCCGCAGGCGTTGTGGTCAAGGCGGCGCTCTCGGCGGCCAATCTCAATACCAATGCCGTCGGCACCGCCGGCGATCCGGTCTATCTCGACGTTACCGCAGGCGGATTTACCGTCACGGCCCCAACGGGTGCGACCGCCCGGGTCCATCCTGTCGGCATGGTCGTCGTGAAATCGGCGACTGTAGGACAGATCTTCTGGCTCTGCAGCCGGGTTCGAAAACTTGGCACGAACGAACTCCAGGCACTTGCGATCACGACCGCGCTCCTGGCCGCCGGGGTCATCAGCGCAGACGCTGCAGGCCGGGCATTGTTTGCCGCCGGGATATTCGACGTGGCCACTGTAGACAGTGCCTTCGCCACAGGCTCGATTGGCGAGGATCGATTAACTGCGAACGAAATCAACGCCCGCGTTGCAGCGAATCATGCAGCGTCAGACACGACCGCAGGACTCATGGTGATCCATCATATCCTGGCCGATCAGGCTGGGGGGGTGGACAAAGATGTGGTGGTGACCCACAAGATCCGCGTCCTTGATGTCATCGTGGTCAATGCCGCGGCAGGCGGCGCGAACGATACTATCACGGTGAAAAACGGCGCTACGGCCATCACCGATGCGATCGATACCAACAAAGGGGATAAGGCGGTCACTCGCGCAGGCACTATCGATGCTGCCCAGGCTACCATCGCAGCCGCAGGCACTCTACGGGTGACGAAAGCCGATGGCACCAACGATGCGAATTGCAACGTGTTCGTCATCGCGATGAGAGTCGTTTAAAAGAATGGCGAAAAGCGAATGGCGAATAGCGAAAACCTTTCGCAATCCGTCCTTCGATGGGCTCAGGACATGGTGAGCTCGCCGAACCATGCCATCCGCCATTCGCAATTCGATATCCGCAATTGACATATGGCCGGTTCCATAACATTCACCGAGTCCCGCTCGCGCACCGTCCAGAGCGTCTCGATGCTCTGGGTCTCCAGCGCCGCCGGGGCAGTCAGCGGCATCGCCTCACCCCAGATCTCCGGCGAGATCCTGCGCGCCGTCTTTAGCCCCGGAGCTGCCGGCCTGCAGCCGACCGATCTATACGATGTGACGCTTCTGGACGAAGATGGCTTCGACGTGCTCGCGGGCAAGGGCGCCAATCGCTCCAATGTAAACAAGGAACAGGTCACGCCATTGACCGGGGACGGCGTCACCACCAATCAACGCATATCCGTGGACGGCACGTTGGAGCTTCAGGTCGCCAACGCCGGCAATGCCAAGTCAGGGACGCTGACGATTTACTTTAGATGATTCAATGGCGCTCAAGCTTTGCTCCATTCAGGATGTCAAGGACCGCACCAAGGGCGGGGATAAATTCGAGTCCACGTTCGACGCCTTGCTCGGCAAGATCATCGACTCTGTAACTCTCCAACTCGCCCGCCACTTCGGCCGTCCCGACTGGGACAAAATAGCTCGCACGGAATATTTCAGCCCCGGCGTTTACGCGAAGCGTATTTTCCTCGCCAGCCCCCCCGTAGCAAGCACGCCCGCTATTCAAGTCTGGGAATCAACCGCCGCTCCCCGCGTCTATGGCGCCGATGAGCTGCTGGTTCTCGATACCGATTATTTCAGTTTTTCCGAAACGGGCATTGTCGCCAAGGACGGCTACGCCCTATGGGCCGAGGGCCTTAAGAGCGTCAAAATCGTTTACACTGGCGGCTATCTCGAATCAGCCTGGGCCGCCGCGCCAGGGACTCCTACGTATGTCTCGGCCGGGACCTTCACCGTTACCGGAGATTACACCACGGTTTATTATCCGGGCCGCGCGCTGCGTTACAAGGATACCGCCGGGGGATCCGTCTTTCAGGAGACCACGGTTTTGGCCAGCTCTCTCTCCGCCGGGGTCACTACCGTCACGGTCGCCGATAGCGGACTAGACAGCGGGCTCAATACCGTAGAGCTTTCGACCATCTCCGGTGCGCCGGCGGATCTGGCAGAGGCCGCTATTCGCCAGGCAAAGCTCGTCTTCGACCGGAGGGAAGCCGGCGGTTTGGGCAGCCAATCGCTCGAGGGAGGCTCATTCAGTTTCAGCTCCGGCCTCAAACTCGATCCCTCCGTGCTGGAGCTGTTAGGAGATTATAGGGTGAGACCGGGACCGACTTAAGAATGGCGAAAGGCGAATGGCGAATAGCGAAAACTTCAACTCAGATTTTGAACCTTG
>Ga0209751_10000724_pt1 | contig 34973 bp, 29 predicted proteins | sample RifCSP13_1_FD_184019 | JGI IMG/M metagenome (GOLD analysis project Ga0209751, IMG submission 184019) | Soil microbial communities from Rifle, Colorado - Rifle CSP2_sed 13_1 (SPAdes) (version 2) | ecosystem: Environmental > Terrestrial > Deep subsurface > Rock core/Sediment | place: Rifle...
GGACGCGCGCTCTATCTCGGCTTCAGTAAGCGTGATCCTCGGCATAAGCACCGGGTCATCAATGCCGTGAGCCGCGCAGGCAAGCTTTATGGCATGCGCCCCTTTTCTGTATACCATCCTGTCAGGCAGGTCTTTTTCCCAGTAAAGGCACCTGGGGTCGTCCATGTCTACCTCGACGACTTCGTTCCCGTAGAACCTTCCGATTACGGCCCATCTCTTCCTGTGGACGGCAGCCGCTATATCGCGGTTGTTGTTGAAAATCACGTGCTCAGGAAGCGGCCTCCCGAGGAACTCGCTTCCGAGAGAGCCGTTGTAGACCAGGGCGATCCTCTTCTCAGGCGAGCGCATCCTCAGATTCCTTGCGAGGCCTGTCCAAATGAGAGCGCCGCCGAAGCCCATCTAAACGGCCCTCCCTACCACGAAATATCCGGTATTCACGTAAAAGTTCCTTCTTTGGAATAACCTGTCGGCCGCGGCAAACAGCCTTGCCGAACACATAAGGAGCCTGTACAGGATTTTTGACAACCGGCCGTCCGCATAGAGGAGCTCGACCCTGAGGATATCGAATATTACCGCGGCTGCCCCGCCCATCCGTTCGAACCTCGTCACCTCGAACCTCGACGAGATCTCTTTTTTCAACAGCTCCTCGGTCATCCTGATGCAGTCCCCGTGCCCGGCATGGATCGGATTAAGAAATGGCGAGCTCACAACGGCATAACCTCCCTTTTTCAGGACCCTTCTCAGCTCATCGAGCGACCTTCTGAAATCGGGCATATATTCCAGCACCTCGGTCATGACGGCCGTATCAGCCGATCCATCTTGAATGGGCAGATCCGGAAGGCTGCATATAAGGTCCGGCCCTGATAAAGGGTCGATGTTCAGATAGACCCACCTGCTCACATCAGAAAAAGCCGGTGAAAACGAGCCTCTTCTGCCCCTTGCCTTTCCGCCTATATCGAGCACAGTGCCACTGAACAGGTGCCGTGACCTCTCCAGCTCTGCGTCGAGGTAATTTCTTCTCATGGATATGAACTTCACCTCAGGTCCCTCACGAAGACGAATCCGGCCTTCCTGCCGGCGATAATCCTTTCAAGGAATGCCGGGCCGTTCACCGCGATATCCCTGTCGTGAAATGCAGCCACGCTATCGTCGGACATGACCCGCAAGCCGCCTGAGAGGCATTCGCGGGTCTTGCAGTTTATGGTCCTGATCCCCGCTTTTTCCGCCGCATCGATCGTAGTATCCGTGAAGACATTTCCCGGAGGCACGAACGTTGTCACGTCTACTCCGAAGTAAGACCGCAGTATCTCCTGCGACCTCATCATGTGCTCAAGCTGTTTCTCCGGGTCTATCCACGGCCAGAACTCCCTGTGGAACCGCCTGTTGCCTTCGAGCGCCCTTGGCCTGAAGAGGCCGCCTTCGACCACGCAATGCGTAAGGCCGTGATTTGCTATCTCCAGGAGGCCCGCCCTCACGCCCTGCCTGATCGCCCCGGCCTCTCCGGCGAACTTGTCCGGGAAAGGGACGAGCGTCCCGTCAAATTCGACCCAGCACGCGGTTATGGCCACAGTAAGCCTTGCGCCCTTTCTTTCGAGCATTGAAAGTATTTGCGACCAGTCCTTATCATCAAGCTCCCTGTATTTTGCCCACGCGCGAAAAGGCCTCATCCTCTTGAGGAATAGGAGATTGCCGGGGCCGAAATTCGAGTATTGCTCGAACTCCTTGCTGCTGGCGCCTACGTCGTCCATCCTGAGCGCGATCTCCTCCATGCTCATCCCTTGACGATAAATATGTTCTCCTGCGGGGATACCTCCAGGAGCCTCGAATAGATGCCGAATATCGAGAGCACGCTTCTTTTCAGGAGCGACCCAGAAGGCCGGGCTGCCTCTCTCTGGATCTGCGCCGGCGGCAGAAGACCGACCTTTCTCTCCCGCAGGATGGACAGTACGCCGTATGACGTTATGAAGTTCAGGCCGTCCATGAAATCCAGCGGCCTTCCGAGACGCTTCAGATAGGCCCGCAGAAGGCGCTTTCCCAGCGGCAGGGCCGGAGGGTAGCAGAAGAGCTTGTAATGGCCTTCATAGAAATAGAGATAGTCGGGGATGGAGAGAAATACGACGCCGCCCGGCCTGGCGACTCTAATCATCTCGTCTATTGACCTGCGGATATCGTTTACGTGCTCGAGGACCATGTAACAGACCACAAGGTCGAACGATCCGTCTGCGAAGGGCATATCTTCCGCGGCGCCCTCCTGTATGTCCGCGTCGTCGAGGCCCAGCTCGGCGGATTTCATCTTCAATATCTCAAGGGCCTCTCCGGAAGGCTCTATCGCATGGACAGACGCGCCCCTTTCAGCCAACGCAAAGAGCTCGGCGCCAGTGCCGGCGCCCACCACAAGCGCCTGCTTGCCCCTGAAATCCATCCCCGTGCTTCTTTCGCACAGGTCTATGACAGGCCCTCCGAAGGTCCTCTCCTCGTCCATCCTCAATGCCACCCTTTCGAGCCAGTCTGAAAGCCCGAGGCTGTCGCGGTAATAACGGGTGTAATAGGCCGACATCATACGGAAGACCTTGTCCCCGTGATCGTTCACATATGCGCTGCTGTCTCTTTTTTGCATATCATCTCCGCTATGGAATGAAAAAATCTTGCCGAAGCGCCCGGCTCTATCCCGTACCTCTTCATGAATGCGTCGCGCTCGCCCAATACCGGCCTCGTGAACCCGCCTTCCTTCGACCATGAATCGAACCTGTCCCAGCCCTCTTCAGTGCAGGTCGAGAAGGTCTCGGTCACGCCCTTGAGGTTAAAGAGGCCCCCGTCATCGTAGAGAAACTCGTCATAAAGGCCGCTCATGGAGTGCCTTGCGGAATTGTGGACAGGCCGCAGGACTATCGAAGGCTTCCCAAGAGCGAGCGCGTCGAGCACAAGGAGCGAAGGCGCGGTCACGACAAGATCGGCGATGCTCAGCGCCTCGAACGCCGTAAAAGGGTAGTACGAACGGTCGCTCACGACCATGTCAGAGCCGTTCGCGATGAATTCCGGGTCGCCATGCTTGAAACGGCTCTTTGTCAGGATCAGGGCGCCGTGCCGGTCGGCGAACGACCGGACAAGATCGAAGTGCTCGCTGTAGGGCCTCACTCCCGGCGCGCTCCCCATCAATCTCATCGCCCTTGAAAACGGCCTCTCCCGGAAGGCGTTGTGGTCGCTCTTCGACACCCATGGATTATCCGTATAAGCCCTGTCGAAGGAGCCAAAGAGGACGATCCTTGCCGATTCGGGCAGGCCGAACCTGCGCCTGATCTCCTGCCTCTCAAAACTGAACTGCCCGATCTGGTCAAGGCAGGGCTCTCCGACCGGCATTATCCTGCGCAGAGCCTCTCCGGCCCCCTTTGCGACAAGCCTGGGCTCAAGGTACTTCTTGAAAATCGCGTTCTGCACGCCTATCATGTCCCAGCATTTCAAATGAAACGGAGAGAGCCTGTTGAGTATGACGGAGACATCGTCCACGTAATTGGGGCAGCTGCACCATACGACGCCCCATTTACCTGTCTCTGGCATTATCCGGTAGATGTCGTCGGGCAGGTCGGGCGTAAGGCTCACGACCGCGCGCAAGCCGTATTTGCGGATGGCAAAGAGGAGCGAATTCTCATCGACCATGTATTCCCGTTCGAGCTCCCCGAGACAGCCTGCCTCGTTCTCAAGAAAGGTCTCGGCGGTATAAGCGCCGTCCTTGTACGCCTCATCTCTCTGAATAAGGAGCACCTGCTCAAAGCCCACGTCCTTGAGCCCTTCATAAATGACCGGGCCGTAGCACTTCAAGAAGCTCTTCCTCCGGCATATATAGCCTATGCGCATCTTCAACCGGTCACCTCGGCCTCATTGCCGCGAACCTTTCCATAAACAGTCCGAAAGCCCCAGCTCCCGTGATCTTCTCCAGCAAATAACAGATGATGAAATAAAAGCCTGCTCCGGATACTGCAAGCGCGAGAAACCCGGAAAGGCCAGACGCAGCTGCGCGGCTCTTTATGAACAGGACAAACAGCGCCATCAGCACGGAAGCCGCGGCAGGCCCGCAAAGCGCCTTCAAATGCTCATTACCGCACCCGGCAATGCGGGCGGCCAGGAGGAATGACGACGGCGTTATGGCCAGAGTGCTTATGAACATCGCCAGCGCAACGCCCGTGAGCCCCAGGCCTGAGGCGAGCGGATAGATGAGAGCGGCCAGTATGACAAAACCCCTCATCGAGAGCTTTGTATTCAACTCAGGGGAACCTGCGGCCTGAAAGGCGACCGAAGCCGGAGCGTTCAATATGTGAAGCGCGGCGGCCGCAGAGAGTATCTGCATGACCGGGGCTGCCGCCGACCATTTTTCAGTAAGGACCGCATCTACGAAATCATTGCTGAGGACGATGAGGCCCGCGCATGCGGGGATGCCGAGGAAGGCTACGAGCGACAGGGTCTCGACATAGGCCTTTCTGAAAGATTCCGGCCTCTTCTGCAGCAGCGAGTACGCCGGGTAACCTATCCTCCAGACCATCTCGACGAACTGGTCGAAGACCCTTGTTGAGAATGAAACGGCCCTGTTGAAAACTCCGAGCGAGGCCAATCCGAGCAGGTTGCCTGTAAAGAGGCTCACCCCCTGCTGCCTCATGGTCACTATTACCGACGTGCCGAAGACCCATTTGCCGAACGCGAAAAGCTCCCGGGCCTTTTTCCAGGCCAGCTCAGGCCTGGGCCTGAACGGATGAAGCGCGTATGAGAGCGCGCAGGCGCAAAGGGCCTGGACAAGCTCTGCCCATACGAGCGCCCAGAGGCTCTTCAAAAGCAGCGCCAGGGCGATTACGGATATCGACCCTGCGAGAAGCGGCACGGTCCTCCATATGAATATCTTCCTGAAATCAAGCTCCCTCGTCAGGCAGACCATCCCGATATTGTTGAAGCCCTGCAGGATCAGCGTCAATGACAGCACTCGCACGACCGTGCCGGATTCCGGCGAATCGAAAAGAACGGCGACAAGCGGCGCGCTGGCGAAGAGAACGGTGAAAAGGAGGAGATACCTTCCGAGCTCGACCGTCCAGGCGGTATTAAGGAACTCTGCCGGGTCCTCCCGTCTTTGGACGATGGCCGAATCAAAACCGGTCGCGGTAGTCACTTTGGTAAATCCGATCACTGCCCCGGCTGCGGCTACGATGCCGAAATCAGCTGGCTCAAGCACTCTTGTAAGGACTATCGCCGAGATGAGGCCCAGCACCCTCGCGCTCACGCCTGCCGCGGTCATCCATACCAAGCCACTGCCGACCCGCTCGGATATGCTGCCTGTCAGGCCTGTTGCCGCCTTACTCATGCAATTGCTCCGCTCCGTTCCAGGGCGAGATGCTCCATTCAAAATCGAAGAGCCCGTCCGAGCTGTCCTCGACAAAGGTCTCGTCCATCTCCTGCGCCGAGTACTGAAGTCTCAGGAAGAACTTTCCGTCAGCCGCGGGCTGAAATATTATTGAAGGCATCACCGCTGAGACCTCCTGGCTGTGCCTGAAGCAAAGGGCCCTGTGCCGGTCCCCGACGATCACGATCCCCTTGGTAGCGCCGATCGATTGCCTTGAGGATATGAGCAGAGACAGCGGCTGCGAATGGTTGATCCTCATTTGCGGGCCTATGCTGAAGACCTCCAGCCCGTCCCCTCCGTTATGGGCCGCGAAAAAGAGGCTGTCCCTTTCGAACGCTTCGGGCATGAATGTGATATTGAGCGGATGGAACGAACCGAACTGCCTGCGGTTCAAGCGGACCGAGCTTCTGATCACGAGAGAGTCCCCCGTTTCCGGGACAAGGTATTCCTTCCTGAAGCTCAGCCGTCCGTCCGAGCGCGCGACACCGGCCGCAACAGAGCCGTCCATGTTCCGCGAGACCACAGGCTCACACGGGACAAGGTCCGTATGCTTGTGGACGCCCGGCCTCTCCAGTATGAGGTGGCCTGAGAAGAAATCAGCGCCCAGGGTTATGTCCTCGTAGTAGCCAAGTGGCAATGTCCCGACGAGCGGGGCCGCTCCGAGCGCCTTGAACCAGAGGCCGCCTATTGCGAGGCCCTTTTTCTGGTCCAGCACGCATTTTACGCCCTCTCCCTCCATCACCAGCCTGCCGTTCTGCTTCACCTGCGGGAAAAAAGTTGTGTGCCTCTTATGAGCCCTGGCGCGTTCCCCGGGTCCATGCCATTTCGCAACGGCCTTGCCAAGCCTCTTTTTGTACTCCCTCCAGCGCTTCTCGGTTATGTGGGTCCGGAAGTCGCTTGACCAGAGGTAGCAGAGCTCCTTCCAGTCCTCCTCGCATGGCTTGCCCGAGAGCATGGCTTTATAGAGGCTGTAGCATGCGGTGTTTATTTCAAGGTCGCCCCTGCCGGTCAACGCCCACCTGTTTATGTTGTATTTTTCCTGCTTCTTTACGGGAATGGGCTGCTCAGGCGATTCGATTGAGAGCAGGTTTCCGCCGTCTTTCCCGCCAAGGCCTTCGAGCACCCGGGAGACAGGCACCATCTCGAAGCCCTCTTCCCTGAGCCTTATGAAGAGCCCCTCGATCCTCTCCCACTCATGCCCGTTCATCGCGGATTCGGTCGTGTAGCGGCCGGGCCTGAACCCGAAGACCTCCGCGTCGCTCGAATAGACCGGAAAGTACCTTTGCGAATCCGAGACAAGCGAGGCGAGCCACTCGATGTACTCATCGCTCCCGTAATCTCCGTGCGCGAGCCGCTGGAATTTCTGAAATGCGATCGAGTCTGACCAGACGATCGGCATCTCGATGCCATCGCCGCCCGCCGCCCTCTGCGGCAGGTATCGCCATTCGTCCTTCCATTCAGGATGCGATCTGCGGGGATTGTTCCATTCCATGATGACGGCCCCGTATCCTGACCCCTTGTAATGCTCCAGGATGCCTTTCGAATAGGCCATTTCATTTATCAGAGCCATTTTCGGGCGAAGACCCAGCAGCTTTTCATATACACAGACCCCGACCCTCTGGTTCCACGCGTTCACTTCCGAGGGCACGATGGGCCCGATTATCTGGGAGTAGCCGCTTCCTATGAACTCGCAGACGCCTTGCGAGGTCAAGGCCTTGAGCCGCTCTATCCAGTTTCCGTCGAGGCGCGCTATCTCTTCGAGCGTATAGCCTGTCGCCTCGATGCCGAAAGGAAGCCGGCGCCTTGCCGCCAGCTCAAGGAGCGGCCAGTAGCTGGAACGGATGAGATCAGCCCTCCTCTCTTCCTCTATCGAGGAGTACGCCATGTTGAGATGGAATACCGCGTATAATTCAAGAGGCTTTCGCATAGTCCGTTCCTGTCGGCTCAGTGCGTATGCGCACGGTCTCGTACACCAGGCGGGCTCTCTCGTCAGCCTCTTCCCTGGTATCCGCGACCGCCACGAATACGCCGAACCTGTGCGCATGGCTCAGCGCCGGAGGTATCAGATCCCCTGGCGAGTACCAGAACTCGAGCTTCTTGAGCCAGTCATGACGCCTTATCTCTTCCGCGCCTTCTATTGAAATGAGCCTGCCGGGCGGCGGGAAAAAATAGCGGTTGACGACGGCCTTAGAGAACTTCGGCCTCAACCCGGAAAGATCCGGTTCCTCTCCAAGGGCAATGCTCACAGCCGCCTTTACGTAATTGACCCCGGCGCTCAAGGGTACCAGGCTCTCGCAGAAATCCCCGCCGCTGAGACGCGCCGCCATCTCGATTATCTTCGGGCCTTCGGCGGTCATGACAACGTCGCCCTTTGTCACGCCGTCGGTTATGCCGAGCGCGAGGGAGGCACGCTCGACAAGCGCCTCGACCTCCTCCCTCTCCCTTTCATTCAGGCTGCTCGGCACCCAGCCGCCGTTCTCCATTATCTGAGGCAGAAAACGGCCGAGATCATCGTAGTTGCGGTCGGCGAAGCCGGGCGTGACGCCCTTTGAACGCGACATTATCGTCTCAGTGCTTATCTGAAGCCCCTTGAGGTACTCCTCCGCGAGGAGCGCCCCGCTCCTCGAATACGGCTTTGACTTCTCGAAGAGAGGTTCGATATCCGAGTGTCTTTCGAGAAGAAAGACGCCCCTGGACCCGGAGCTGTCGACCGGCTTCAACACCAATGGAAGGCCGAGCTCGCGCACTGTGAGCCTGAGCTCTTCAGGCGTGAATATCTTTCTGAACTGCGGCACCGGTATCTCCTTTTCCAGAAAACGGGCCTTCATCGCGTATTTGTCCTTTGCAAGGCTGGCTGATTCCAATGCTATTCCGGGAAGGCCGAAGCGCGCGGCAACAGAGGCGACCATCTCCGGTATATCGCTCCCCATCGTCATTACCCCGGATATCCTGTGCCCCCTGAGTGCGCAATGCTCCGCGAACGAGACGATGCCGTCAAAGTCCCCGGTGCTCACCGGCGCGTACTCGTCCGCGAAGGCGAAACCCCTGGCCCGGGGGTTCATGTCGACAGCTATCACCCGAAGTCCCATTGACCTGGCCGTCTTCATCAGAAAGACCTGGTCGCTTCCCGCGCCAAGCACCAGTAACGTCCTGTCCATCTATGGTCTCCTTTAGGCTCCCGATCCGATGTGAAGTCCGCCGTTCACGTTTAAGACATGGCCGGTGATATAGCGGGCCGCGTCCGAGGCGAGGAAAAGCGCGGCATGGGCGATATCACTGGCCTCTCCGACAAAGCCGAGGGGTATGCCGCAGAGGATCTCCGCTTCAGGCGTATTTGATGCGATTGCGTCGTACATGTCCGTTCTTATGAACCCCGGGGCTATCGCGTTCACCCTTATGCCGGCCGGGGCAAGAATCCTGGCCATCGATTTGGTCAACGAGATGACACCGGCCTTTGCAGCCGCGTAATGGGGCGCTTTCGTGCCGCCTGTCTGCCCGCCGACAGAGCTGACATTGATTATCGAGCCCTTCCTTCCGGTAAGGCCTTCGATCCCCTCCTGAATGCAGAGGAACACGCCCTTCAGATTGGTATCAACGGTCCTGTCCCAGTCGTGATCCGTGATATCGCAAAAAGGCTTCTGCTCAAGGTAGCCGGCATTGTTCACGAGGACGTCTACGCCTCCGGACATATCGATTGCCGTCTTGAACATATCGCGCACGCTCTGCCGCTCAGTGACGTCGACCCTCAAGGGATACGCCCTGACCTTAAGCAGGCGGGCCTCTTGCGCGGCCCTGAGAGCGCCTTCCCGGTCCTTGTTCCAGGTCATGACGACGTCCGCGCCGTTTCTTGCGAACTCAAGGGCTATTGCCTTACCTATCCCCCGAGAAGCGCCTGTCACTATGGCGGTTCTTCCTTGAAGCGCTTTGAGGCTCATGCCACCTTCCTTTTATCTTTTTCAATATTCCGTTCGCGTCAATGCCGTACGCGGAGCAGATGTCCGCAGATGGCCCCGGCTCCACGAAAACAGTCGGCAGGCCTATTCTAAGAAGCTCGCACCTCAGGCCCCTGTCAGCCATCAACGCCGCTATAGAACTGCCTACGCCGCCGTCGAGAACGCCCTCCTCGACGGTCACCACTCTCGGCGACTGGTCCAGCAGAATAGCGAGCTGCGCTTCAGGCAGCGGCTTGACATAACGGAGGTTGACCAGCCCGCAGTCCCATCCCTGCCACCTGAGCCGCCTCATTGCCTCTTTTGCTGCGCCAAACCTGTTGCCGACCGCGATAATGAGCATGTCCCTGCCCTCGCGAACGACCTCGGCTTTCGCAAAGGAATCCGCGGGCTCGTGCAGCGCCTCTTTTGAAAACTCATCCACCGGCCCGTACGGTATGCAGACGAGCACCGGCCCTGACAGCGTCTTGAGGTTATCCCTCACCATGCGCTCGAGCTCGTAACCGTCCTTCGGGTAGAGTATCCGCAGGTTGGGCAATGCCCTCAGGTATGAGAGGTCATAGATTCCGTGATGTGTCGGGCTGTCATAGCCGGACAGGCCGCTCCGAACGCTAAGCAGGAGGACAGGAAGGTCCATGTAGCAGATATCATGGAAGAGCTGGTCAAAGGCCCTCTGCATGAAGGTGGATTGGAAGAAGACGACCGGCTTCATGCCTTCGAGGGAAAGGCCGGCTGCAAGGGTCATGGCGTGTTGCTCTTCCATTCCCGGATCGAAAAACCTGTGCGGATATGCTTTTGCAATAGGCTCAAGCCCGGTAGCGTATACGGTCGAAGCGGTAACGCACACGATACTGTCGTCCCGCTCCATTTCGCCGCTTATGGCCTTTGACGCGGCGTCCTGGTATCCGGTATATGAATACTCGCCCGTGGTCTTTCCCGTGACAGGGTCGAACGGGAAGGAAAAGTGCATCCTGTACTGGTGCCTGTCGGCCGCCTCAAGGCCGTATCCTTTTGTCGTCCTTACATGGACGACAGAGACTCCCTCACTGTCTTTCACTTCCCTGAATGCCTCGGTCATGGCCCTGATATCATGGCCGTCGACGGGACCCGTATACTTAGCTCCGAGAGAGGTAAATAATTTTTCTTCCCTCTCCGGCCTTCTGGACTGAAGGTAATTATGGATGCCCCCGAATCCCCTGCTTATCGCATATCCGTTGTCGTTCAATATTATGACCAGGCGTATGCCCTTCTCGGCGACTGCGTGGTTGAGGCCCTCAAGGGCCATGCCCTCGCATATCGAGCCGTCGCCGATGACCGCCGCTACGGGAAGCCTCACTCCCTTTATCCTGCGCGCCAGCGCAATGCCGAGCGCAGCGGAGATGGAGGTGCCTGCATGGGACGCGTCGATGATGTCGTGCCCGCTTTCGCGCCTGGAGATGAACCGGCTCATGCCGTCCCGCGTATTCAGGGTCTTGAGAAGAGCGCCCCTGCCCGTTATTACCTTGTGCGCGTATCCCTGGTGTCCCGTGTCCCAGATGATTGGTTCCGAAGGGGAATCGAAGACTGAATGGAGCGCTATGGCCAACTCCACCGTGCCCAGATTTGCCCCTATGTGGCCGCCGGTCCCGGAGACGGTCCTGATGATGAACTCCCTCATGCTTCTGGCGAGCGAGTTGAGCTCGTCTATATTCATTCTCCTGAGCTCTTCCGGGCCCTTTATGTCTTCGGGTGAGATCATGCCGCCTCCGTTTCAGTCTCGAATCTTATGAACGAGCAGGCCTTATCGAGCGACGCAAGCGCCTGTTCGCGGCTTTGCCCCGCAGCCCACACGAATCCGCAAAGCGCCGTGTTGTCCGCCGGCTTCTTCACGACCTCGCCCGGCTTCCTGGTAATCATTACGCTTACGCCTTCCAAGGCGGCGGCTTCATCCAAGCCGCTGACCGAGGCCACCCTGCCGCCTTCGTTCGGAAAGAGGCCTGCCCAGCCCGCCGCTCTATCGCCTTTTTGCATTTTGAATTCCTTACCGCCGTTCAAACTCTCAAACCATGCCCTCACAGGGTCCATCCCTGCCAAAGGAAGTACGAACGATGTGCTGACCTCTCCATGAAACCTGGGCGCCAGCTCTATGATGAACGGCCCGTCTTTGGTCACGATAACGTCACCCTTTACAGGACCGCCCGTTATGCCGAGCGCCCTTGCGGATCTCTCCAATAGAGAGTATAGGAGAGCGCAGTCCTTGTAATCAGGAGGCGTCACGCCCTTGACCGGGTAATGGAAAGGCGGCGGGCTGAACATCCTCTCGAGGATGCCGCATTCATGGAATCCCCCGTCATGGAAGACGCCGTTCACATCCAAATGCGTGCCATGAAGCAGCTTCTCGGCGAGGACTTTGCCGGAGATCCCTCTTGCGGATTCATACGCCGAATCGAGCTCATCATAATCGGCTGCAGACCGGATGCCTCTGCTGCCGCTGGCGTTTACCGGCTTCAGGATCACAGGAAAGCCGAAACGCTCAACAGCCGCCCTCAAATCGTCCTTTCCGGATATGATCGCCCCGGCGGGCGTACAGATGCCTTTGCGAATCCAGATATCCTTTGAGAGGCTCTTATCCAGAGCCAGCCGAACGGAAAGAGCGCTCGCTCCGGGAAGCCTGAAATGCCCGTTCAGCGCCGCTACCGCGGGCAGGCCGAAGTCGCTTCCGGCAAATGCTCCGCAGATCCGGTAAGACCTTGACACATCCTCACCGACCCGGATGAATCCCTCCACATCAGTCCCGTCAAGAAGCACGAAGCGGTCTGCCGCGGCGCGCCCGGGCGCATCGGCGTTTCTGTCCGTGACAACGGTATAAAGACCAAGTTCCTTTGCCCTTCTGATCGCCGGAAGCTGCAGCGTACTCCCGCCTATTATGATCAGGGCTTTTTTCATGTCATGTTCCTATCCAGCCATTCGAGATGGCGCGGCCCCTTCGAAAGGCCGTCAATGGGTATACGAATAAGGTTCGAGCGTATGTCACTGGATAACAAAGTAGTGAAACCTGGCGGCTCCTCAGAGTAGAAGACTGCTGCGGGCCGGAAAGGCCAGGTCATGGTTTCAATCGAAGCGCCGGTCGCGACCTTCACGGCAAGGCTGAAGAAATCGAAGCCTGTGCATGCGGCAGGAAGTAGCTCATCGCCGATGAGGTCTCCGCCCAGGTCGGAATGTATCTCTATGAGCATCGGCTCACCTTCCATGGTGATGCGCATGGAGACGAGGAGAAGCGCGGCTGCCTTTGGGAATGACGAGACCAGCTCCTTTATTATTTCAAATGCCCTGGTCTCGGTCCTGGTGCCTGATATCACCGAAGGGATGCTGAGCCCCAAGCCCTTTATCCTTCCGCCGATGTCGACTCCAACGAGCTCGTCAAGCCATGTAAGGGCCTTTGCAGTGCCGTTCTCCGCCAGGTAGAGGCACGTAACGTCTATGCCCTCGACAAAGCTCTCGACCTCGACAAAGACCTCCGGGTCGGTGCAGAACCTCAACGCCCTCTCGTCTCCGCACAGGTAAATGCCTGTCTTCCCAACAATGGTAACCGTCGGCTTTACTATCACCGGATAGTCCCGCGCGGAACAAGCCCTTGCCGGAAATGGAAGATGTCTCCTGCCGCAGAACCCGCGCAGAGCTGACTTGTCTGTCGAGATGCTTATAAGCTCCTCGTCCAGGCCGGGCAGTCCGTACTTTCGCGACGCCGCCAGCGCAGTCCTGAGCGCATCCGCCGCGCTTGTCCTTGCAACGATTCCCCTGATGGCCCAATCCTTTTCAAGTCCTTCGAGATATTTCAAAAGATAAATCCTATCATGCGTGGATGAGACGACGGCTGCATCGGCCATCGGCATGCCGGGGGCCTTTGCGTCCCTGTCTACGGCGATCACGCCGAAGCCCGCCTCCTTTGCGGCTTTGATAACCGCAAGCTGGCTGACGCCGGCGCCGATGCTCACGACGGCATCTCTCTTATTCTTTTTTCCTGCCAATGGCCTGAACCTCCCTGCCCACGCCGTGGCGCGCAAGGTCCTTGTAGATATTCCTCAGAAGTCCATCCTGGCCTGCCGCCGCGAGGTTCTTCTCGAACCTCTTTCGCTTTGCATGGCAGGCCCTTCCCAGCGCGTCATTGCCTACGTACTCGTCACCCATCAACAGGAATATGTCTATGGGAAACGTCGCCTCTATCGAGACTGTCTCAAAGCCCGTTCGCGTGAGCAGGCCCGAGACCGATACCGGATTGAAATAGTTCACATGGTGAGGCGGGCTGACCCACCACGGCGAGTAGCCGCATGCCTTCCTCAGCGCCTGCTGGAACGGATTGTAGTCGTTCGGCACAACTACGCAGACGAGGCCGCCCGGCTTCAACGCCCTGGATGCTGTAATCAGGACGCCTTCAGGGTCCGTTATATGTTCGAGCACCTCGCTCATGTGCACCACGTCAAAGCTCCTGTCCAGGGCACGGGCAAGGTCATGGGAAAAAAAGTCCTCTATTATCTCAAGCCCGAGCGACCTGCCGTGCGCCGCCGCTTTCACGGACGGCTCGACCCCGAGCGTCTCCCATCCGTGCCTCTTTCCGTAGAGCAGGAAATAACCCGGCCCCGAGCCTATATCGAGGACAGAGCGTCCTTTGCCCGGGAGCAGCCTCTCGAATTCCCTGTATCTCGCCGCATAGACCGTATCCCACCACTCCAGGTCCTCGAGATGGCGTTCCAGATACAGGGGCTTCTCCTTCGAATAATACTCGTCCCGGTATATGGATGTTAATGCGTCATTATCCGGGAACGGCGAGATGTGCCTGAAGCCGCACGGCCCGCAATCTATTACGTCGTATCCGTTTATCCTGTCCATGACAGGCCCGCAATGATTTCTCATGGCCTGCTCCCGAGCCTTTGCGCGATAAGGGCGGCTATCCTCTGCGCGCCCCTGCCGTCGATAAGACCGATTGCCGACGCCCTCATCTTCGATAGCAGCATGGGGTTCTCAAGCAGGCTCCTTATCCTCAAGCTGGCGGCCTCAACAGGTACTCTTTCGTAAAAGCCCAGCGAGGCGGCCATGCCCGCTGTTTCGAAAAAATCGGCGGCCTCGGCGTGGGCAGGCGAAACGCCGTAGAAGACCGCGGGCACTCCCAATGCCGCGAGCTCGTATGCCGTAACGCCGAATGACGCTATCGCGAGGTCCGTTCTTTTCATCAGATATCCGATATCTCCGGGGCTGCACTCTATCCTGAAGCGGCTGTCGATGCGTTTTTCCAACTCATCTCTCCCCTTGAAGCCGGGGCCGAGCGCCAGGACAGCCTCAAAATCCCTCTCAATCTTCCTGAGGTCTGAAACAGCCCTCAAGGTCAGCCCTGCCGGGTCGCTGCCGCCCATGGTGACGAGTATGCGCTGGACCTGGCCTGGCCTGAACAGGAGGTCTCTTTGCGCGAATTCCCTTCTGAGCACTACCCAGTCCCAGCCGATCTGAAGCTCTCCTTTAAACCCCTCCCAGCCGAGCCTCATCGCTGCCGGGACCGGCGGATAGAAGGCCAGGTCCGATCGAAGCCTCTTGTCGCCAGGGTCGTCGATATCGACTATCAGCGATCCTCTTTTACGCAGCTCGTCAATGCAGGCCGCGCCTGACTCGTCCCGCGTATCGAAGACAACGGCATCCGCGTCTTCAGCTGCCATGCAAAGCCACTCTCCGCAATCGGCGCCTTTGGGGGCAAGCTCTACCCTATAGCCCTTTTCACGAGCCATCCCGGCCCCGACAGGGCCTTCGCGCATGGCAAATGTGATATTGAATCCAATGGCAGCGAGCTCCTCGGCAAGGGCCATGCACCTGACAAGGTGGCCGAAGCCGGTTTCATGCGACGCGTCGCACCTGAATATCGCTGCGGGCATAGTCATCTGATTGGCCAGTTTACCGGGTTCAGGAGCTTTTCATCTTTCAATGCCATGCCATTCAACATACCAAGCGTGTTACCGTCGAATTTGCCGCGCCTGCACGCTTTAAGCGCGGACTTGAGCTCCTCTGCCGTCCTTACGCCCGCAAGCACCACCGATACGCGCTCGTTTGAAAGGCAAAAACGCAAGGCCGCTTCCGGCATCTCATCCCAGCTCACTCCAAGCGCCTCCCTTATACCCTCGGCAGCGCGGCCGAGCGCACTCAGCTCAGGCGGCAGCCATCTTGATTTTTCAGTAAGCGCGCCCTTCAGAAAGGCTGAGCGGACGATGATTCCGGCGCGTTCGTTTTTCAGAAAGACCTCGCTCATGCGCTGGTCAAGCATGCTGTAGGCGGCCTGGACAGTGTCAAAGGCCGCTGCCGCCCTGTACGCCTCCTCTACCGTGTAGACGGACGCGCCAGCGAACAGGAGTTTCCCCTTCTCAATCTCGCTCTCAATGGCTGAAAGCATTTCCTCTTCGTCAATGACGTCCGTTGTCGCGTTATGGACCTGAACGACCTCTATGCGCTCGCGTTTGAGCCTTTTGAGGCTCCCGTCAATGGAACGCGTAACAGCCTCATTCAATGCCCTGCCCCGAAGCCTCGCCTCTCCGACACGGGGGATCGAGACCTTTGTCATTACGACCACATCCGCCGTGTTGCCAAGGGCCTTTCCCAGAAGCTCCTCTGCCCTGCCGTAAGCGGGAGCAGTATCGAAAACGTTTATGCCCTCGCAAGCGCAGCCCTTCAGAAGATCGATTGCGTCTTTTTCGCCCGGAGCGCCGAAGCCCCCCGGAGCCTCTATACCGTAATCGACTCCGAGAGAGACGGTACCGATGCCGATGGCCGAAACCTTGAGGCCTGTATTTCCAAGGACCCTGTATTCCATCTATGTCAACCTGTAGAAGCCCCTTCTGGCCACCGGGCCCTTGAGCAGCGACTCGACTTCACCAGCCCTGGCAGCTTCGCCTATTATCATGAAACACTCCTGCGCGGCGGCAAGATAGGCGGCGACATGCTTATCTTCATGTGCGAGAGAGGGCTTGAACTGGTTGAAGGCCAGGAACCCCCGTTCAAGCATCAGCTGCGTGAAGAGGGTCGTCAGAGCGATGGCGTCGTCCCGTTCAAAGATGAAGTGAGCGAGGCTCGGCAGCTCTCCGACGGTTATTTCAAGGCCGGCCATTTTTGCCGCCCTTTTCCAGCCGTTCTGCACCATCGACCCTGCGCTATTGATCCGGACAGCCGCGCCGTCCCGTATGAATTTTTTGATGGTAGCGAGCGCCGCAACGGGACCTATGCGCTCTGTCCAGTTCGTGCTGCTGATGAAGGTCGATTGCGCCGCCTGCATCACATCCGCATTGCCTATGACAGCCGCCATCGCGTAACCGTTCGCCATGGCCTTGGCGAAGACGGCCATATCCGGCTCGATGCCGTGTATGAGGTGAATGCCGCCCGGCGCCATTCTGAAACCCGTTGTTATCTCGTCGAATATGAGCACAGCCCCCGCCTTTCGCGCGATTTCCCTGACCTCTTTCAGAAAGCCGGGCCGGGGCGCGTGGTCCCGCTGCGGTTCCATCACGACCGCCGCAAGAGAGCCGCTGTTCTTCTCTGCTATTTCTTTAAGCTGGTCCGCCCTGTTATATAGAAAAGGCACTGATGTGCCCTTGAGCCCCCTCGGCACGCCCGCGGGACTCAGGCCCGGCATCAGGTGTCCGTCAAGGCCGCTGCTGTCGCCCAGGTTGGCGGCAAGATACCAGTCTGTCCAGCCGTGATATCCGCAGAACGCGACCATGTCCCTGCCCGTACGGGCTCTCGCTATCCTGACGGCCATTGACATCGCCTCTCCGCCGGAGCGCGCAAATCTGGCCATCGCGGCCCAGGGGTGGAGGCCGCAGAGCGTCTCGGCCAACTCGACCTCTTCCGGAGCATTGAGCGTGCACATGGCCCCGCTCTCTATTGCCCGCTTTACGGCCCTGTCGACATCAGGGTCCGCGTAGCCCAGAACGCACGCGCCCACTCCCATGATGCTCATGTCGATATATGTACGGCCGTCCAGGTCCGTGACCTTCACGCCGCTGGCGCTCGCGTAATAGGCAGGCCAATTTTCCGGCAGGAACATCTCAGGCCTCTTTGAAAGGAGCTGAGTGCCTCCCGGTATGATATCCTTTGCCCGCCTGTAAAGGTCCTGGCCTCTCATCTCAATCCCCCGACGCCTTGCGCTCTTCCAGCAGAGATCTTACATAGCCCTCGTTCCTCTGGATGCCGCCGTTTATCTTCAAAAGCTCCGGCTCTCTCTCCAGCAGCGCGAGTACGTCAGCCGCATGGAATACCTTGCCCGGAACATAGAGCCTGCCAAAGACCTCTCTGAGAAAAATAAGGTCCCTCTCCTCGTCAAGGGTCCACCTGTGATGGCCGAGCCCCTTGAACCGCTCCAGCCTGCCTACCGCCAGACCCGATCCCTCCTTCTCCATATACGGGACCACATGCTCCCTTTCAGACCTGAGCTTCGCGCTCTCATGCGCCTTCTTCAATGCCTTGAACGAGAAAACCGTGCAGTCAAGTCCGTCCGGGAACTCGCCTGAGAGGCCGAAGACGTCATAGCCGCCTTTGGCGTAACCGCTTACGACCTCGTCGACAATCGCCGGGTCGATGGCCGGGCAGTCTGCAGTTATTCTTACCACAGGGTCTGCGTCAAAGACCTGGGCTGCCCTGAAATACCTTTCGAGCACATTTTCCTCGCTCCCCCTGAAACAGGGGATCGAATGCTCCCTGCAAAACCGGGCAATCGGGTCGTCGGTCTCTTTTATGCTCGTCACCACGACCGCGCCCTTGAGCGTCTTTGCCTGTCCGAGCCTGTTGACTACATGCCAGAGCGCCGGTTTTCCGGAGATCTGCATCAGCACCTTTCCGGGCAGACGCTTCGAGCCCATACGGGCCTGTACGATTGCTAAAGTCCTCATATCCTCTCCAGTCCTTTTCTTGTCTGTACGAGAGGGCGGAGCCCGTCTGTCGGGTCAGCCCTCCAACCCCTCTCCTTTGCTTCCGGGGGCGACGGGCCCTTTTGTCCGTCTCCGTCAGCGCCAAAGCCGGTATTGACTGTCTTTATGACCTCGCCTATCTGTTCAGGCAGCCAGCAGTGGCCTGTCCTGAATTCGTATCCCGACCCGTCAAGGTCCATATGGAACTCGACCATCTGCGCCCCCCACCTGTGCACGGCCCTGTATATTACGGCGGGGCTTACGGTATGGTCTGACCAGCCGGCCTTTACATTGAAATGAGATCGAAGGGTCTCTATCGCATTGAGATTGCAATCCCGGGGCATGGCCGGATAGTCCGATACGCAATGGAGGAGCGTAATATCGGCGCAGCCGCCTGATGCCAGCGCGTCCACGGCCTTTTCTATCTCGTTCATGTCAGCCATGCCCGTTGAAAGCACGATCGGCTTTCCGGTCTTCGCGCATTCCGAGAGCAGGCCGGTCCACAAGAGCTCATAAGAGGCAATCTTGTAGAAATCGACGAAGGGGTAAAGCTCGTCGACCGCCTTGAGGTAAAAGGGCGTGCATGAGAAGAGCATCCCTTCTTGCCTGCATGCCTTTGATATCCCTGGCAGGAATCCGGCAGGCAATTCCCAGGCGGCCCTGGCCCCGAGCTCCGGAAAGGCCCGCAGGGCCTCTGGCGCGAATAGCTCTTCTATTTTAAAGAGCTGAAATTTTACGGCGCTGCAGCCGGCCGCTGAAGCGGCCATTATGAAATCAATGCACCTTTTGATGTCGCGGTTGTGGTTACTCGAGATTTCCGCAACGAAGCTCGCCGTCTTCATAAAATCCCTTTACTGCCGATATCACCTGGCCAGACATCTCGTCCGTCATTGCCGGAAAGAGCGGCAGGACGAGGCATTTGGAAAAATATTCCTCCGCGACCGGGAAGTCCCCGCGCTGGTGGCCGTATGTGCGCCGGTACCATGGCTGAAGATGCACCGGCATGTACATGGCGTGGCAGCCCACGCCCCTGTCCCGAAGGTATCTGAAGAGCCTGTCCCTTTGCTCGACGCGGAGAACGTAGAGGTGCCATGCCGGATCTGCCCATTCCTTTTCCACTGGCAGGGTTACTCCGGGCAGGCCTGAAAGCTCCCCGTTGTATCTCTTCCATATCTCGCGTCTCCTTGATATGAACGCGCCTATCCTCTTCATCTGTGAGATTCCAAGCGCGGACTGGATATCCGTGAGCCTGTAATTGAAGCCGAGCGATGTCATCTCGTAATACCAGGGCATAAGAAGCTCCTGAGATGAAAAGGCCGTGCCTTCGAACTCCTCCGGGTTTCTTGTCATCCCGTGGCTGCGAAGCCTCCTGCACGCCTTGTACAACGCCTCGTCGTTGGTGAGTATCATCCCGCCCTCGCCTGATGTGACCGTCTTTACAGGGTGGAAGCTCAAGACCGTCATGTGCGAGTGCGTACATGAGCCGACCGTGCGCCAGGCGCCATCTCTGTCTTTCCAGCGCGAGCCTATCGCATGGGCAGCGTCTTCGATTACATAGAGCCCTCTTTCGCGGGCTGACTTCCATATCGCTTCCATATCGCACGGATGGCCCGCGAAGTGGACGGGTATGACGGCCTTCGCGGCCCTGGTCATCTTCTTCTCGATCTGCGCGGGATCGATGCAGAAGGTATCGGGTTCGATGTCAGCGAATACCGGTTTTGCTCCGCAGTAGGCGATTGAGTTGGCCGATGCCAGGAAGGTATTCGGCGATGTCATGCCTTCGTCGCCCTGCTTGAGTCCGCAGGCCAGGGCAGCAACATGCAGGGCGGCAGTTCCGTTCGATACCGCTATCGCAAATCTCGCCCCGCAGTATCCGGCGACTGCCTCCTCGAACTCCTCTACCTTCTTTCCCTGGGTGAGGGCCGCTGAGCGGAGCACGTCTACGACTGCCCCGATGTCGCCGGAGTCTATCGACTGTCTGCCGTACGGGATCACGCCGCCCTGAGCCCCCCGAGCATCTCTCTGAGCTCGTCTATTGAAAGCCATTTCGTATTTGTGGCCGAGCTGTACTCGAAGCTGTCGTGCACCGGGGCGCCGCCGTTCTTTTTGTACCTGTTCGCGAAGAACCTGAACTCCGGCTTCAGGACATAATAGCCCCCGTACTCGATCGTCCTCCTTGCCTCGTCGACGGGTATCATCACCTCGTGGAGCTTCTCTCCAGGCCTTATGCCGATGTATTTTATGGAGCATTCCGGCGCTACAGCCTTTGCGAGGTCCATGATGTTCATGCTCGGGATCTTCGGGATGAACATCTCTCCGCCGACCATCCTCTCAAGCGAATCGAGGGCGAACCTAACGCCCTGCTCGAGCGTGATCCAGAACCTGGTCATCCTCGGGTCCGTGACGGTTATCTCCCCCGCCTCTCTCATCTTCATGAACAGCGGTATGACGCTCCCCCTGCTCCCCACGACGTTGCCGTAGCGGACAACGCTGAAGGCGGTATCGTTGCCTCCTACGTAGTTGTTGCCGGCTATGATGAGCTTGTCCGAACAGAGCTTTGTCGCGCCGTAGAGGTTTATCGGGTTGGCGGCCTTGTCCGTGGAAAGGGCAATAACCTTTTTGACGCCCTGGTCTATGGCGGCATTGATGACGTTCTCCGCTCCGAATATGTTTGTCTTCACGGCCTCGAAAGGATTGTACTCGGCTGCGGGGACCTGCTTGAGCGCGGCGGCGTGTATCACGTAATCGACCTTGTCAAAGGCCCTGTACATCCTGTCCCTGTCCCTTACGTCCCCCAGGAAGTACCTCATGCACGGGTATCTCTGGTCAGGGAAGACCTGGGACATCTCGTGCTGCTTGAGCTCGTCTCGCGAGTAGATGATGAGCCTCCTGGGTTTATAGTCCCTGAGTATCACCCCTGTGCATATTTTCCCGAACGACCCGGTGCCGCCGGTTATGAGAATAGTTTTTCCGTCGAGCATGATATTTGGCCTCAAAACGCCACGAGCAGCACGCCTGCCGTGACAGCTATCTGGTAAAGTATCTGTGTGATGTCCTTGGTATCCTTGACCCACGCCTTATGGTCGAGCTTCTCTGGCACGACTATCGTGTCGCCGGGATCGAGCTTCGCCGACATAAGCCCTCCACCCAGCCAGCTCCTTCTCTCCGAATCCCACCTCAGCCCCCATTTCGAACCTCTCTTGCTGACTGCAGTCCCGTCCACTTTCAAGATGTAGACCTCGCCCGTGTCCGCCGTCTTCGTATATCCTCCTGCCCTGCCTATATAGGAGTTAACAGACGCGCCGGACTCGTGCATGAGCGCTACCTGGTTGTTCACCGCGCCTATCACCTGTACCTGGCTGGGCTGCTCCGGCATCGTGAGCGAGTCGCCGGCCTCAAGGACTATGTCGGACTGCGAGCCCTCGAGCATATCCATGCTTTCCACCCTTACCACCATCCTGCCTTCCGCCTTTACGGCCCTCATCTTCTCTATCAGTTTCTTGAGCTCTTCCGCCCCGGTCTTCTGCTGCTCGGCCTCTTCAGGAGTCACGGAGCCCTTTATCTCTATGGCCGAATGGGCGAAGAGCTCTCTTTCAAGCCTGCCGATGGATTCGTCGAGCTGCTTTTGCTGGAGCTCCCTTACCGATTCCCTTCTGAATACGGACCCCCTCAGGTATGCCCTTTCGGTGAAGCCTCCGGCCCTCCTTATGACCGAGCTCAGCTTCTCGCCCTTGCTTATGAAGTACGTTCCGGGGAAGCGGACTTCGCCCCTTAATTCCACGAATGTGTCCTCGTTCCATCCTGGCACGCGCCTGACGAACAGGCTGTCGTAAGGCTTGAGGTCGATGTTGTGGGCCGGGTCGCCTTCCATTGCCTTTCTCAAGTCCACCTTCCTGTAGGCGACCGTATAGCTCTTGCCAAGGGCGACCTCGCTCGAAGCTATTTCCGCCTCTTCCAGATACGCCGAATCAGGCAGGCTGCCGGCCGCGAATACAAGGTCCCTTACCGTCATGTTCACCGCGTAAGGGTACTCGCCCGGCATGTTCACCTCTCCGTGGATGGAAACATTCTGAGGCGCTACCTTCTCCCACGCGGAATGTATTACGACCTTGTCCTGGTCCTTCAGCTCGATATTGTGTTCTTTGTCTCCTTCGATCGCCTTTGAGACGCTGAACTTGAGTAGCGTCACGTCTTTCGTTATCGGGTCTGTCCTGTAGAGCTCGGCCTCCTCGTACCAGGCGTCCCTTGTGAAATTCCCGGCCTTGAAGACCAGGTCCTTTATCCTCATGCCGCCCGTGAGGAGATATGACTCCGGGTACTTTATCTCTCCTTCTATGGTCACGAACTCCTTCCAGCGTTCCTCCCAGACCGAATGGACGATGAGCGTGTCCTCATCCATCATCACGAGATTGTGCTCAGGGTCTTCCGCCATAGCCCTGCCGAGGTCGATGAATATGGTCTCGAACTCCCTGCCGGCGTTTACCCTTATTATCTCCGCCTTATCCAGATACGCGTCCTTCCTGAGGTCTCCGGCATAGAGCACCAGGTCTTTTACCGTGAGGTTGCCCTCAAGGTCGAAGCTCCCGGGGAATCGCACCTCGCCTTCAACGGTTATTGCCGGGATGTCCTTGAAGAACCATTTTGAAAATACATATATTGAGTCTTGGGCGGAAAGGGGCAGGTCCTCGTCATTTGCCCCGTCGAGCAGCCTTCCAGGATTGAACGGGACGAGTTCGGTAGCGCCGGTGGCAGGGACAATCCGCTTTATAACGCCGTAGTCGAGGTAGGTCTCTTTCAGGAGGTCGGCTTCGCTCCGCAAAATGTCGCTGAGAAGCATGCCGTCCTTGAGCTCGTACTTGCCTGGCCTCTTCACGTTGCCGTGGAGATAGACGGCATTTGCGTCACCGCCGATTATCGAGAAGACCTTTACAAGGTCCGCATCCTGCAATTTGAGCTTTTTGAGCGACGCGGACTCCCTCGCGTCGATGTCGAGTATCACGCGCCTCTCGTTCTTCTCTATCCTCTCAACCTGTATCTGCTGCGTATACGCCGTAGGGATGATGCCGCCGGACATCTCCAGCACAGTGTAGAGGTCCGGGTTTTCCCTGAACTCGTAGACAGCGGGCCTCTTCACATTGCCGGTGACCCCGATAAGCGGGCCTGTGACAGGGACGAAGATTACATCCCCGTTCTGGAGCCTGAAGTCCGTTGACTTGTCTCCCTTCAGGAGCAGGTCGTAGAAGTCCATGACTGTGATGGTCTTGTTCGCGCGCTTGAGCTCTATCTTCCTCAGGCTGCCTATGGCGGTCGGTCCGCCGGAATACAAAAGGGCGTTGGTGATGGTGGACATTGCGCTGACAGTGTATGCGCCGGGCTGCGTGACCTCTCCGAGCACGAATACCTGGATGCTCCGGAGTCTGCCCATTGTGACGCTCACCTGCGCCCCGATGATGTTCTTTGCCTTTCTGGACACGGCGGCGCTCATCTCGGAGTAGGTCATGCCTGCGACCTGGATCGGCCCTATATCGGGGAACTGTATGGTCCCGTCCTTGCTTACCGTCAGGCTGTACTGCGCGCTGAGCCTGCCCCACATGAGGATGTTTATCTCATCCCCCGGCCCTATCATGTAGTCTGAGGCTACCGGCAGGTCCTGGGCCGGCGTGAGGTCGGCGCCTGAGAAGAGCTCGTATCCGAACGGCCTTATATCCGCGTGCCCTTGAACGGAGCCGGAAGGATCAGAGTATCTGTCAAAGAGCGAGGCCGGGCCGGACTTCTCTGCAGGCCCGGTTTCTTTCGTATGCACGGGACCCTTCTCGTTGTGCTTTACCGTCTCTTTCCGGCTTTTATCCGGTTCTTTTTCCTTTGCGGCCCTGTCCCGCTTCTCGATCATCTCCTTGCCCTTGAGCACGTCCGAGGGCAGAAGGTCCTTGAACTCGGGGTTCTTCTTCAAAGCCTCGACGGCTTCCGGGGTAAGCTCGCCGCTATTGAGCTGTTCTATAATCTCGTCCTTTGTCGGCTGCGCGCCTGAGGCGGACAGCGCCGGAACGAAGGCCATCAAAACGGTCAGGAGGAAAAACCTGACCCTGCGCGGCAGGAGAACCCTTCTATGGTAAACAGAACCGTCCCGCATCATTGCCCCTTTCTCACCCTTTCCAGAAAGAACGAAAGGAAGAGCCCTGAAAGCAGGGACGCTGAAAAGCTCATCCGCACCATGCGGCCCCTGTCCGGTTTGCTCTTCCTGTCCGGCGCCCTCGGAGGGTCGATGACCTTGAAGGCGAAGTTCTCCTTCACCTCCGAGAGCATGGCGACCTCCATTTGCTGGGCTATCATGCTGTATAGTTTTTGCCTGATGAACGGGTCTGCCGTGGTATTGAGCTGACCTTCCAGATATTTCCTGTTCGTCTTCGCGACCCTCTGCGCCTCGTTGCTCATGTGGTCCGTCAGGGCTCTCAGATGGTATTCGATAAGCCCGGCGGCTATTTCAGGGTCCTTGAATTCGGCCGAGACCGTCACGGTGCCGTCCTTTACGTTCCTGCCTACCTTTACAGCCTTATCGAGAGCCCTTATGCCGTCCCAAACGCCGGGCTCCGCGGGGCTTTTCTTTTTAAGGCCGGGATTGACAGACAGGATCCCCTGCCTCAGGACGGCCGACATGGGCTCAGGGCCGGGCTTTTTCCATTCCTTCCTTTCGGGGTCCCATCTTTCGCTGAAGAGGACGGGCAGGAGGTCATAGTCCCGGATCACCTTTTCCCTGAGGACATTTGATTTGAGGAGGTTGTATATCTCTGAAGCGGAAGAACCGCCCGGGAGCGAGATGCCTGATATGCCGGCAAGCTGGCTTGAGAGGACCGAGAGCCCGCCCTGGGCCACGTCCTTGCCGGATATAGGCGTGATTACGGCTGACGACTCATAGAGGTCGTCTATAAAAAGGGAATAGAACGCGGTCGAGAAGGTGCTCACGGCCACAAGGGCAATGGTCAGGAACTTCCATTTCCATAAGGTGCGGATGTGGCCTGAGATGTTGAACTCTTCTACAGAAGGCATTTGGGAAGCAGGGCTGAGACTGAACTGTAACGAAAGACCCGCAAACCGTCAGGACATATTGCTGGCAGAGGTAGGCCTGAGTCGATCAGATGGACTCTTGAATGAATTGCCTTTGAAAGTTGCTGTAACGGGGTGAAGGAAGAACAGCTTGAGGAAAAAACCTTTAGGAGCAGCAATAGGAGCAGTAAAGAGAGATGTTCAGCTGATTACCAGCTTTTCGTTTGTCACGAACGGATAAAGAACCCTGTATTAGCTCCTTGAGTTAATTTGGTGTTTTGGAAAGTCCAACTAAGTTCTTCAATTATAAATAGTTCAAAGCGTTATTTCAAGATATTTTTTAAATATTCATTGTATGTACCTGAAAATACGACATTATCTTGCTAGCTACTTAAAATATTTGAAAACCATGCGCCTGAATTGGTATAATCTGAACGAAATTGAATTTCATTCGGCTGGCACACATCCACTTCCGACCTCTCGCCTCGACGCTTTAGCCTCCTTGACTGCCGGCAGATATCAAAAAAAGGCTGACGTCCCAAAGCAAGCAACCTTCCAATAAAAAGGTGCCCATGCAGATCGGCACAAAGACACTCGTCACCATTTCATCCACGTTCATCGGGCTGACCATTGCCCTCTTCTTCATCTCACAGGTCTTCCTGCTCGGCAGTTTCAAAGACTACGAGGAAAGGGACACCGCGCTCAATGTGGTCCGCGTAATCAATGCCCTGCAGGGAGAGATAGAAAACCTGCACTCGCTCAACCTGGACTGGGCCTCCTGGGACGACTCATACGGGTTCGTAGGAGACCGGAATCCCGAATTCATAAGATCAAACCTCAATAACGAGACCCTTGCAAAGCAGAGGCTCGATCTCATAACCTTCCTGAACAAGTCCGGCGATGTCGTCTTTTCGAAAGCGATCGATCACTACTCAATAAAGGACACCGGGTTTCCCGAAGAATTCAGGCCTTTTATCGCTTCAGAAGGCCTGCTATCGGCCGTAAGGCTGCCCGAGGCCGGACAAAGCGGCATTATAAAGCTCGGCAACAGGTTCATGATAGTAAGTTCCCGCCCCATTCTCACCAGCGAAGGCAACGGCCCCGGACGCGGCGCCCTCATAATGGGCAGGTATCTCGATGATAATGAGTTGATGCGTCTATCAGCCAAGACCTACCTTCCAGTAAAACTGTTGAGCTACGACGAGGATTTCCTTGAATCACTCGGCGAGGAGGCGAGCCGGCCTCTTGACGGAAAAGAAAACATTATGACCCGCGCTGCCTCGAATGAGGCCGTATGGGGCTACGGGATAGTAAAGGACATCGCGGGCGCTCCTGCATTCGTACTCGGCCTCGAGCTGCCCAGGGAGATCTACAGGCAGGGCCAGGCAAGCCTCTCGTACTTCATGGCATATCTCCTTCTGGCGGCGCTCGTGTCGGCGGCCGTTATCATCCTTCTCGTTAAAAAGACCGTCCTCTCCAGGGTATTGAACCTGAGCCGCGCCGCAGGCGAGATAGGCCGGACCGGGGACCTTTCCGTACGCGTGCAGGCCGCCGGGGAAGACGAAATATCCGCATTGTCCGTAGAGATCAACAGGATGCTCCATTCGCTCGAGGGGCTCGAAGCAGAAAGGAAGTGCTCGGAAGAGAAGATACGGAAAGCAAACGACGAGCTCGAGGCTCGTGTCAGGGAAAGGACAGCCGAGCTTGTAAGGACTAACGCGGAGCTCAACGACGAGATAACCGAGCGCAAGCGGGTCGAGGAGGCGATGAAGGAGATGGTCTATCACGACTATCTCACCGGCCTCCCGAACAGGATGCTCTTCACCGACCGCCTCAACCAGCTCATAGCGCGAAGCAACAGGACTACCGGGATCATAGCCGCGGTCGTCGTCATGGGAGTAGACCGCTTCAAGGTCGTGAACAACAGCCTGGGACACTCAGCCGGAGACGAGCTTATAAAGAAGATATCGCACAAGGCTCAGTCGGCCCTGCGGGATACTGACACGGTCGCCCGTATAGGCGGTGACGAGTTCGCGCTCCTGCTGCCGGACATATCCAGGATAGAAGGAATACCTGCGGTGCTTGAACGGGTATTGAGCTTTCTGAGGATGCCCATTGAGCTGATGGGGCACAGCCTCTTCATTACGGCCAGCATGGGAGTGGCCGTATTCCCCCATGACGGAGCTGACAGCACGGCGCTCCTCAAGAACGCCGAGGCCGCCATGCACCATGCAAAGACAAAGGGCGGCAACACCTTCGAGATGTACGACCCGGAGATGGCAAAGAAGGCCCTGGACAGGCTCACTATAGGCAACAGGCTCCGCAAGGCCCTGGACAGGGAAGAGTTCGTCCTGCATTACCAGCCCCTCTACGACCTCAGGGAGAAGAGGTTTACCGGGGCAGAGGCCCTTATCAGGTGGAGGGACCCCGAGGCAGGCAGGCTTGTCCCGCCCATGTCCTTCATACCGATAGCCGAAGAGACAGGAATCATCACCCCGATAGGCGAATGGGGTCTGCTTAAAGCCTGCACCTTCGCCAAAAAGGTGCAGGACAGCGGGTACGGGCGTCTTGGCATGTCGGTAAACATCTCGCCGAGGATGTTCGAAGAGCAGGGCTTCGCGGAAAACGTCGTGGACATATTGAAGGTCTCAGGCCTTGACCCCCAGAACCTCAAACTCGAAATAACGGAGAGCCTCTTGATGGCCCACCTGGACGAGGCCGCAAAAAAAATAAGCCGGCTCAAGAATGCCGGCATCCGGTTCTCGATAGACGACTTCGGTACCGGCTATTCTTCTCTCGCATACCTTCAGAGCCTCTCCATAGACGAGATAAAGATAGACCGCTCGTTCATCATGGGCCTGCCCTCTGACAGGTTCATAGTCAATGCTATCATAAATCTCGCGCACAACCTGAACCTCGAGGTCATAGCCGAAGGGGTCGAGACTCAGGAGCAGTTGGATTTCCTCGTCGAGCACAAATGCGACAAGATACAGGGCTTCCTCTTCGCCAAGCCCATGCCCGAGGATGAATTCCTCAAGCTCATGGCGGAGAACAACAGGCCCAGGGGCAAGGCTGCCAATTGACGCGCTGGCCGCAAATCATCTCCACAAAACAAAAAGGGCTGGTTCCTTAAGGAACCAGCCCTTTTTCATTGATGGCGGGGCCGACGGGACTCGAACACTTATACCTGTCTTGCAAGCAATTGATTTATAAAGTTTTTTTTATAATTTTTGGATTTTGGTGACGGTCTGGTGACGAACCCTATCAATATATCCAAGTCTACAATTTGATGTTCTGAGCTGGTGTTCACCTGACATTTGACGCTAAAAAGAGGTGATAATACCTCTGAAAGAATCTACAAGATTCGTGGGCTACTCCCGCCAACAGTTCTACTACGAACCCCTCTGCGCCATATCAGGTAATTCCTTCATGCTTTCCGGAGCCAGAGGCCCCCATCCCAACGCATTGATGAAGCACGATGAAAACCATCCTTGAACACTGCCTTTGCCTGCGCCCAGCCATCCCATGCATATCCCGCTCGTAAGTTTTCACTGGCCTCGTTCAATTGTTCCCACTTATCCGCTGCATCGCTCCACCTATCTCGGAGTAAATTTCCACTTCCTCGGGGGTTCCGTTTCCACACCGGATTCGGGGCGCCCCCTTTGGAGCGCGTGACTCTTTTGGGTTATCGGCGTTAAAATCCCCAACGACTGAGGAGGTGAAGGAGAGCAAAAAAGTGGCTTAATATTAACCCGGGCAGGAGGGCGGCACTGTCAGGCGAATACTGTCACTGCACAGTCAGTAAATACTGTCACTACAATACTTATTTCTTTATCTCAAAGGGTCGAGGCGATCCGCATATTGGCGGCCCCATGCCAAAAACTGCCCAAGTTCGCTTTCTGGGTCTATTTGGCCATAATTCGCAATCGCATTCTTTTCAATTGCTAAAATGAACTCACGAATTTCACAGCATCTTTTCCAGCGCTCTATATTGTTTTCAAGTTTTTCGATTCTGCGTTTCTCTTCATATGCCTTTCGTTCTCTTTCCTCCTTTTCTAACTGAATTTTTTCTGATTTAAGCCGTATAGATCTAAGCCTTACAGCAGCCCTTATTAAGCCAATTATAAAATCGTTCAGAGAGTCCTCGATTTTATGTTTTAGTGTATCAGACCATTTGGTGCGTAAACCGCCTTGTTGAAGATCATTTGTTATTTTAAGGATCAATTTGTCCGATGGAACATAGGTATAAGCAACATAATCTTTAGGTCTCCATTTCTTTTCCCGTTCTGACAATTCTTTTTTAACCCTCACCATCTTTGGCGAAAGCGAGAAAGATACATCAGTCCTCAACATCGAAACAGTGGCATTATGTCCATGACCAACTTGTTTGACCAGAAAATCTCTTCGCTTGAACGCGTCAAACAAACGATCCCAAATAACATGAGCTCGCTCTACCGCGGTAGAAGCATTACCAGATTGCACTATGATTTTATTTTCTGGGAGCCTTTCGTATTCGATTTTTACCCGTGCCTGTTCATATTGAACCTGGTCTAGTGGCAAATTAGGAACGGGTCTTATAGTATCTTTAATTTCAACTACCTCTTCACCATCGCCTGGCAGCGATGGTATAACCACCTCTTTTCCATGTTCTCTTTTCTGCCAATAGCCTGAAGTGGGAACAGGAATATTCCACTGTTTGTATTTTTTTCGAAGACCGGAGTCGGTTATCCCATAAAGCTTGGCTAACTTTGTTAGTGGTTGGGACCAGGCCTGGTCATATAAATCCTTACGAGTAACTGTTCTTTTCTGTGACATGTTTTCCTCAAAAATGAAAAAATATTCCATTTTGGCATATTACAATTTGGAATATATCATATTGCCCTAATCGGGGCAATATAATGAAAACATCCATCTATTCCAAAGATCATATAGAATTGGTAAGTCGCCTGAAACAAGCTCGAATTGAGGCGGGACTTAACCAGAAAGAAGCGGCTGACCTATTGGGGAAAACCCAGTCTTATATATCCAAAATTGAAGCCGGCCAGAGAAAAATAGATATAATGCAGCTCAAACTCTTTGCAAAAATTTACAAAAAGGATCTCAACTACTTCCTCGGACCCAAATGAAGGCCTCAGATAATCCGCAAACGGCTTAATGTACTTGAGCGCATACCAAGAATCCTATAAAACTCCACATCCGTTAGGTGATGTAGAATTTCATCAGAGACTTGCCGGCCTCATAGGGAAACCCTTCCCAAATGAACTGATCGAATGCCACGCCGTCCCTCACCTCACGCCGAACTTTTTTCCTCCTAGAGTGGATGCGCAAGCTCAGGTCCGGGACTTAACCAGAAAGAGGCGGTGGACTTCCCCCGATTTAGTGGACACACCAAAAGGTTAGTGTTATAGGAATCTAATCCTGGAGGTGTGAAGATGGAGGGAGGAAGCGGCAGGAGGAAGTTCGACAGTGAGTTCAAGAGGGAGGCTGTACGGCAGGTTGTAGAGGGCGGGCGTCCTGTTGCGGAAGTGGCAAGGAGCCTCGGGATTCATGAGATGCTTCTGCACAAGTGGAAGCGGCAGTATTCGGAGGACCCCGGAGATTGTTTTCCTGGCAGGGGGCATTTAAAGCCGCAGGAGGAAGAGATAAGGCGGCTTAAGCGGGAACTCGAAAACGCCAAGCAGGACCGTGAGATTCTAAAAAAAGCGTTGGCCATCTTCTCAAAGCACCGCGGATGAAGTACGAGTTTATGGAAAAAGAGCGCTCCCGGTTCGCGGTGGAGAGGATGTGCCGGCTTTTAGGTGTATCAAGGAGCGGCTATTACGCCTGGTTGAGAGAAAGGGGCACCGGAAGACGGCTTAAGGAGAACGAGGCCCTTCTGGAGGCGATCAGGCGGTCTTACCGGGCAAGCCGTGGCACATACGGGAGCCCGCGCATTACCGAGGACATAAGGGACACCGGCCTCCAGTGCGCATATGCCTATTCCGCTCAAGTCGACCATCTGTTCCGGCCATTCCGACCACCCGTCGGAGCGTAGCGACGCTGGTTGTGTGCATCCTACCCTTACTGGTCGGCTTGAGTCAAGTTTGACCGTGTTTTTCTCATAGACTCTCCTTTCAGTGTGATCTTGTGGGCGTTATGGATTATCCTGTCGAGTATGGCATCAGCCATCGTGGGCTCACCGATGAGGTCATGCCAGCTGGATACAGGGTACTGGCTCGTCATGAGGGTTGATTTTGATCCATGCCTGTCCTCCATGACTTCAAGGAAGTCTCTTCTTTCGGCATCCGTAAGGGGCGCCAGCCCCCAGTCATCGATTATGAGGAGGTCTGTCCTGGCAAGCCTGCTAAGGAGCTTCGAGTAGCTTCCGTCGCCCCTTGATACCGCAAGCTCCCTGAAGAGCCTCGTAGACCTGTAGTAAAGGGCCGTATACCCTTCTCGGCAGGCCTTGTTTGCAAAGGCCTCGGCTATGTAGGATTTTCCGATGCCGGTCGGCCCTGTTACGATAAGGTTCTGATGGCCCTTGATCCACTCGCAGTTTGAGAGCGTGAGGACAAGGGACTTTTCAAGCCTCCGCGGATGGCGGTAGTCGATATTCTCCACCGAGGCCTGCAGCTTGAGCCGTGCAGCCTTAAGCCTCCTGGCAAGGCGCTTGTTCTCTCTTAGAGTCCATTCCCGGTCCACCATCATCGCATCCTTTCTCCGAAGCTCAGGTCGCTCGTAGCAGGGGTGTCGAGCTGCTCCCTGATAGCGGCTGCCATCCCCGCAAGCCTCATCTGGTGTAGCTTCTCCATCGTCTGGTTGTGCATCAAACCTCCTTCACGGTTCAGTTGTAATATCCGCCGCCGCGGATGTTATTGTGCGTTATATCAGGGAGGGCCACTTTTTCCTCAAGGAGCGGCAGCCTGTCGAGGCAGCTCTCAAGGATGGATTTGACGCTCCTGTAGGAGTATGACCTTATGGATATGGCCCTCCGGCAGGCTGCCTCAAGCCTCTCAGGGGAGTGTTTCTTGCGGAGGCGCAGTATCCCAAGGCAGGCCCTGAAGCCCTGCTCAGGATGGGGCCTCGTTGAGAGTATGTTTTTAAATAGCTCGGCGGTAGACGGCCCCGTCTCCTCGGCCCACCTTATTATCCTCGATGGGGTCCATTCCAGGTGCTTCTGGTGGGACTTGGGCCTGTGGTCTCCTATAGTGGTGAAGCGGCCCCTCACATGGCTCCTCGCGTGGGTCGCTATGCGCCTTCCGTTGTAGATGACCTCCACCGTCCTGAATGTAAGGCGCGCCTCTACCTTCTTGCACACAAGCTGGTAGGGGACGCTGTAGTAGTGCCCTTCGACCTCTATGTGGTAATCGATATTGACTGTGGCCTTCTTCCATTCGGCGTACTCGTAGCGTTCAGCCGGAAGAGGTTTCAAGGCTGGCTTGTCGATGGTCTCGAAGAGCTCCCGGCGGGTTGTGTTGAGCTTCTTGAACTTACGGGTGTTGAGCCTCTCCAAGAGCCCACCGATGGCTTCGTTAAGCTCGGATAAGCTAAAGAAGGTCCTGTTCCTGAGGGCGGCTATTATCCACCTGGTGACGACGAGCACCGCAGACTCAACCTTCGCCTTGTCCCTCGGCTTATAAGGCCGCGCCGGTATAACGGCAGCCCCGTAGTGCGCGGCGCAATCATGGTAAGTTGGATTCAGGTCAGGCTCATAACGGCAGGTCCTCGTTACCCCGGACTTCAGGTTGTCGGGGATTAGTATATCGGTGGTTCCACCAAAATACTCGAAGGCCCTTATATGTGAGCTTATCCAGTTGGGCAGGCTCTGATCCAGGGTCGCCTCGGCATAGGTATAGCTGCTGGCGCCAAGTACTGCAACGAAGATCTGGACAGCCATAATCTCGCCGGTCGTTCTATCCACTACAGGCATGGTTGAGCCTGCGTAGTCCACGAAGAGCTTCTCTCCGGCACGGTGCTCCTGGCGCAGAACCACATCGAGCCTGCCGGCCCACCTACGGTATCTCTCGCAAAACTGGCTGTATTGATAGCCCGCAGGTTCCTTATCTTTATACTCGCTCCATAAAAGCTGAAGCGTAACCCCGTCTCTACGGAGCTCCCGATGGATATAGTCCATCTCAGGCATCGGCCTTACGCAAGACCTGCTTATGACCAAAGGGGCGAAGAGCCGGGACTCAATGGCGGCGTCATCCAGCCCCTCGGGCAAGGGCCACCCAAGGCCGGCCCGCTCAGCCCTCCTTATATATTCGAGTACCGTGGAATGGGATATGTTGCATGACCGGGCTATCTGGCGTTTTTTAAGCCCAAGCCCCAAGTAAAGCCTTAAAACCTCTCGGATTTTACGCATGGATAACTTCTCCGCAGCCATTGTCCCTCCCAGATGCTTTTTTAGAAGAGACAACAGGTTACATGATTATCCAGCGTCGGCTACGCTAATTCGCCAAGGGACTTTCAGACGGGATTCCGGCATCTCGACCATCGTTCCGGAGCCCGACCAAAAATGGTCGGCTTCAAATCGGAATCAGTGGTCGGAATGGCCCGGAACAGGTGGTCGGCTTACGCCGGAATGACTGGTCGGATTGGTCCGGAATACGCGATATGCCGTATCGCCAGGCTAATGCGTATAAACGGGATAGCAGCAAAGACCAGGCGGAGGTTCAAGGCGACGACCAACTCAAGGCATTGCCTTCCCGTGTCTCCTAACCTGCTTAACAGGCATTTTACGGCTGATGGGCCCAACAAGGTCTGGACTTCCGATATCACTTACGTATGGACCGAAGAAGGCTGGCTATACCTAGCGGTTGTCCTTGACGTGTTCTCGCGTCAGATAGTGGGCTGGTCGATGGGGGAGAGAATAGATACGGCTCTTGCCTTGAGGGCTTTCAATCAAGCCGTAATGAGGCGTAGACCGACCCCAGGGCTTATCTTCCACTCTGACCGTGGCAGCCAGTACGCAAGCGCTGACTTCAGGAAGGCCCTGAAGCTTTGCGGTGCCGTCCAGAGCATGAGCAACAAGGGCGACTGCTACGATAACGCCATTACTGAGACGTTCTTCCACACCCTGAAAACGGAGCTTGTTTACTTCGAGAGATACAAGACAAGAGCAGAGGCCAAGAGAGGGATTTTCGAGTACATCGAAGCTTTCTACAACCGCCTCAGGCGGCACTCGGCATTGGGATATCGCTCGCCCTTTGCCTTCGAGCAGGCAAAAGTAGCTTAACTGTGTGTCCGAAATTTCGGGGGAAGATCACGGCTGACCTATTAGAAAAAACTCAGTCTTATATCTCCAAAATTGAAGCTAGCCAGAGAAAGATAGATATAATGCAACTGAAGCTCTTTGCAAAAATCTACAAAAAGGAGCTCAATTATTTCCTCGTATCCGAATAAATGGATCCTGGAAATGGCGTCCCATTGCATCTACTGTGGCTCGAGATACCGTGTTTATATTAAAATCGAGGGTAATACAACCTCCTGACATCGTGAATTTTACTTTTTTGTTCTGCGCTTCTTTGCAGTTCTTATTTGCTCCGAATTTGAGTTATCTGGAGATACCCTTTCCATCTCTTTTAAAAGACTAGGAGCCTGTCGGAGAAATACTTTTGGCGGGAGATATGATATATTGACCTGAAGTGAGCTGGAGGGTCAATCTAGTGAGCAGATTATTCAAGGAGTATAACCCTGATCAGATGT
>Ga0209751_10000725_pt1 | contig 34960 bp, 28 predicted proteins | sample RifCSP13_1_FD_184019 | JGI IMG/M metagenome (GOLD analysis project Ga0209751, IMG submission 184019) | Soil microbial communities from Rifle, Colorado - Rifle CSP2_sed 13_1 (SPAdes) (version 2) | ecosystem: Environmental > Terrestrial > Deep subsurface > Rock core/Sediment | place: Rifle...
AAGCCAGGTTGTTTGTAGCGAAGAAACGGCACTTATGTGGATCACCGTTATAATGCCTGTAAACAACTTCTAGAATAAGCTGGCTCATAGTCGAATAGATGTTATCAGTCAGTAGATTAATCGTTCGCCCCCCTATTATGCAATAAGGCTTATGTGTAAAGTTGGCAGCCAAGACCTGAAGCCAATCAGGGGAAGGCATACAGTCATCGTCTGTAAATGCTAGAAATTTCCCTTTTGCTTTAGCTGCGCCAGTGTTGCGCGCGGCTGCTGGACCAGCATGAATTTGTGTGAGCAGGGTGACATTCAAATTTTTATAAAAGGTCGAAATAACTTTTTCCGGCGGTGTCTCGCTACCATCATTCACTATGATAACTTCAAAGTGATCGCGTGGATATTCAAGAATGGCAAGGGAATGAAGACAGATATTCAGTTGCTGTGGGCGGTCATAGGTGGGAATAATAATTGAGAAAAAGGGCAGCATATAGAAGTTCCGTAAACCGTGTCTAATACAGGACGTTAGATTACTCTTTAACTTACCCCTTTAAATAAATCAACGTATCTAAGAATATTTCTGCTTATAACAAATCTTTCTTCAACTTTCTTTCGTGCGTTTTCCCCTAATTTTTCTCTCAATTTATGATCTTCAATAAGCTTTATCATTGCTTCCGCTAAAGCATTCTCGTCATTTGGAGTGACTAATATTCCGCTGACTCCATCTTGTACAATCTCAGGTATACCCGTTACATTCGTCGTGATGACTGGCAATTTCATAGCCATAGCCTCGATCAAAACATTCGGTGTAATATCTCTGCTGCCATCTTCTGCGATCACGCAAGGCAAAACAAAAATATCAGAATTTCTATATTCTTCTAATACTTTATTAAAGGGTTGAGGTCCTAAAAAGAAGACCCATTCTTCCAATCCTAACTGCCTATATAGTTTCGTCAGCGATATGTAGTAGTTTATATATAAAGGTTCTTCTGGGCCGCCGATAATTTCACATTTGAATGAGTATCCTCTATCCTCTAGAATCTTACAGGCCTTAAGTAAGTATACAAGCCCTTTCTGTTCGATCAGTCTAGCTACAGTGAGTATCCTGGTCTGGTTTGAAGTATTCTCACTTTTGAGTTTGGACTCAAATTGCTGCAAACTAATGCCATTGTAAATAGTATGAATTTTCCCCCAATCTCGTTTATCTAAAAACGACCTTAGATATGATTCATTGTATTGGGTGTTTGTTACAATGAATTCCGCATTCACAAACTTCTCGGATGATGCGTACGAGTATTTTTTTCTGTGAACATCGTGCGCACGTGCTTGTACAGAATATGGAACTTTTAGAACTTTAGATGCTATCAAGGCAATAAATGCGTTAACGTCTGCCCAAGGAGAATGAACATGATTTATGTGCAAGTCTTTTAATACCCCTGCCAAATATACCGCCTTAAGAAAGATTATGGCATCCTCTTTAAGGGTTTTATACCTTCCGTACTTGTGAAACACCGCGTAAAGAAATAGGTTCAGAAAAGACAGGGGATTTTTGAAAAAAAAGTATTTAAAATATCTTAGAAGATGCTTTTTATTCACAGGGTATAAGTAGTAGGTATCTTTGACAAGAGACCTTGTATTTTCGTCTAAACATTCTAGATCGCCTGAGGCATCAGCAACAATCTCAACCAAAAGTCCCGATTTCCTTAATGCTGCTATTTCGCGTTGAATGAATGTCTGGCTCAAAATGGGATAGTGCCACAAATAATATGCTATACGTTTCTCTGAAGTGGGTTTATTTCCCCTATTCAAACTAAATAAATTAATAGGCCACCAGGAAAAATGATCAATCATTGAGTTATAAAGACTATTAGTAGTTGGAGACCATACACGCCAATATATGAAACTAAGAATTCTTCTTCGAACACTTTCTAAAAAATATATTATATTAGGAAGCTTTAAAGCATAATACAATCCAGTAAACATAAATCTATTTACATTGTATTTTTTCTCTTTTGTGAAGTGGATCTTATCACTCTTTAATAACTTTCGAAGGATAAACAACCTTTGAATCAAGAACCTTAAATTCTTAAATCGCAAAGATTGGGCAGTATTGGTCTTATGTATTCTGAAACAGTACAAAAACTCTGGCACAAGTTTTATATCGTATTTATCTACGATTCTAAGGGCCATATCATAATCCACGCCATATTTAATTTTTTCATTAAACTTTCCTACTTCATTAAAAACCTCCCTTCTGTAAGTTCGCAAATGATTTATGACTGAGCCATGGACTAATAATTCCCTTTTGTAATCCATATCCGGCCCTCTTTTTTTGAGAAGGTTTTTCCTTCTTTTATGAAACGCATCTCTTGTTACTCTTCCATCTTCATCTATCTCAAAAAAATAGCAATGGACTTGCCCAATACTAGGATCGCTTTTTAGTTTACTAACCATCTTTTTAAAAGCATAAGGTAATACTAAATCATCTGAATCCACATGCATCATAAGAGGTGAATTGCTCTGTTCAATAACCAAGTTATGACAATATCCTATACCCATATTCCTTTTATTTCTTATCAACTTTATCCTTGGATCTTCAAAAGAAAGTACAACTTCCGAAGTGTTATCTTGAGAGCCATCATCAACAACGATTAACTCAAATTCAATACCATCTTGCCTCAATACACTTTCAATAGCTTCTCTAATATATTTCCCGGCATTATAGGCTGGCATTGAGACTGTTAATTCAGGCATATCTCCCTTTCGCCCATCATTTCTTGTTCCAGCATTTATGCTTTCAGCTTATACCTCACATAATTATCGCTATTCGCATTGAATTTTTTTATTATCCTGCAAAGCATCCAGATAGAGACGAACAAACCTTTCGGAATGCTCATCGCTTTGTTTCCTGCGTTTAGCTTGAATAGTTAGACCATCCGGTATGTTCACTCCCAGATAAGTAAGAATCCGTTTAATCACACCTTCGTAACCATGTTCCAAGTCGTCCTCATAAACCACATTAAACGGAGAGATTTTAAGAGCTTCAAAGTAATTTTGCCAACTTGAGTCCCAGTCGCACAGGTTATGAATTAAACGATCAATTGATTTAAAGTTGAACTCTAGTGTTTCTAAGTATTGTGTTGGTTCGCCTTCGTGCCAATTATAAATTCCAGTTTTTTTGGCTTTATAAAATGAAACGGCTTGCCTCACTTTGTCACGACGGGTGATCCTGATATAATGAAGATTTGGAAATATACAACCCATCAAATCAGGTGTCTGTAAATGCATATATTGGGGGATTCTTAAAACTTTTTCCCTAAAATAACCAACTTGATCCCACATTATTTTTATACCAAAGACACCGTTGCCGGTTGTTCCTTCCTCAATAATTTTATTGAGATATTCATAAGACGTTGAGGCCCTCCAAATCTCTGAATACTTTTCAACATATTTCCGAAGGAAATACTCATCGGGCCTACCAGCCAATCCGGTTTTCCACAGCACTTCACATAGCAACCCACTGCCGCTGCGGGGAGTTCCACAGACTGTATATGAAGTATGAGGTTTCATATTCCTGACTTGTTCGTTTATTTTATATTCAAAAAATGAAGAAAAAAATAGATTATTGATATAAAAAAGCGCTTCAGCTTCTTTTTGAGAATATGTAGAAGATTATATTCCGAAAGAAGCTCATTAAGCTTGCAATACTCCTTTTTAAATTTCTTCTCACTGTAATCTTCTGAAAATAATCCATGGCACAAACTAACTTTAGCTATCCAGATAAAATTGTCGCGACTTTTATTTAGAACATCCATACAGTATTTAAATGCAGAAAAGGCATTTGCTTTTCTTAATTCGATACCAAGTTTATAGTACTTTTTAAACGCCTTTTTCGGATTGAAAATATCAAAAGGGGAAATCTTAAACTTGTTGACGTTGTAGCTGCCTGAACTCGTCAAGAATCTTTCCAGAAAATCAAAGTCTTCATTTTTTGGATATGGATTTAATAGATCATTTTCATCTTCTAGAAAAATCCCGTGAGCGATTGCTATTTGTGCAATTAACGAAGCTTCATGACCACTATTTTTTAACTCTCTAAAATGCCAGAGTAACCCTCCCAAATCTTTTCTATATCTGTACCTTCTACCTTCCAATAAATACTTCGAGAATGTATAGTGTGGGGTGTAGCTCGGTCTGTGTTCACCAAATGTGTGCCATAGCTTTTTATTAGATTTGTCGAAGAATCTTAAAACATATACTGTTATCCACCCATATTGCCAAATATCGTTTCTAAAATCGGTATCTGGCGATATCGAATTCTTGAACTGAACCTTTTCAAAGCATTCTTTTCTGAACATTCTTATGCTAGATATCCTACCGATGAGGGGATCCCTGAGATGGCCTACTGCTATACCGACATTCTTCTCCATACATTTTCTAAGATCTTCCAAACAATTTTCATCCAATATCATATCCGAATCTACCTGCATAAAAAACTCCGTTTTTACTTGGGAAGCTCCTTGATTCAGCGCCTTATGGAATGGCGTGACATTCCTGATTATGATTATTTCTTCTGGTGGGAGTGTTTGTTTTTTTACAAAATCAATGGCGAGTTGGGTAGTTTCTTCACCGATGGTCAATACGACAGCAGTTATGTCACTCATTGAAGTTAGAATACCAAAATTATTTCTAGTGGATAATGAAAACTGTTTTTCTCTGGAGAGTCCATGCTTTAGGTCTTTATAGATCAGTATTGATAGTTCCACTCACTGATTGTACCAAAGTTGTGAGAAAGATCTGCAATCAGCATTTTACTAAAATTAGGATTACAAACCTTTTCTGAAAAACAAAATAATAAAAAGAGGTAATTTTTTTCATCAATATTTACAAGATCATTAAGTTTTGTTAATAATTCATTTTTTTTCTAATTTAATATCCTTGTGTTTTATTTCTTTGTATGATTCCCCATAAATTTGTTTTACAATTTTATTAAAGCTAATAGACGTAAACAAGCTCAATATGGATAGGCCATAATTAAGACAATATACTTTTCTTTTATAAAAATCTTCAATTTCGTACAAAAAAACGACACTGTCAAAATCCACTAATATTACCAATTCATTATGTATTACAAGATTATCCAGGCATAAATCTTGAATAACTATTCCAGAATTTCGTAAGCTAATATCTATTTTTACTAACTCTGCTATCAAATCTAATCTTGCCTTTAAACATTCTTTACGGATCAGGTCTGCTTTCTTATGTTCGGGAACATATTCGCACAAGAATGCAGCATGATTGGAATCCACTCCATGTAGTTGTACAAATCTAGGATCATTTCTGCTTAAAAAATAATAATTCTCTAAAGCTCTTTTCAAATAAATTTTACTTTTATTTTTTCTTATTCTTATAGCATATTCTTTTTCATCCCGTTTAGCTAAATAAATATCATTCACTCCTCCACTTCCAACTTTTCTAATAATTTGGAATTGATCTATATCAAACTGAGGGATGGTCAACTTCGACGGAGCTCTGAAAAGTCCGTATTTGCGCAGTAAGGAGACAAGCCATCTGAACTCACCGTCTAATATCTTGGTGTGGAATAAACTTGTAAAGATTTTACGACTCAGTGGCGGTATTCCTCGAATCTTTCTCCCAAAGAACTTGATTGGTTTCATAACACTCATAATCCACCTAGATGAAGAATTTCCGTTTTTGATTTATAGGCCCCTAATTTAAAAGCATTATGGAAAGACGTAATATTCTTGATAGTGATAATCTCTTCGGGTTGGGAAGTTAAAATACCAAAATTGTGTCAATTAGATTCTGGTAAGATTTAGTCTTCAAAAAGTAATCAATGTTGTCATGGAATTTTTTTGTTAAGGAAAGAAAGATCTTTTCTAGAAAGTTGTTTAAATTAAATGGATCGACAAGAAGCTCTTCATTGCAGATCTGCCAATTACCGCAATTCTTTGAAGCAATAATATTGCAACCCATAGCAGAGGCTTCAAATAAAATACCTGGTGCAGGGTCAAAAAGAGATGTGCAAACAATTGTTTTGGCATTTCCCAGAAGAATAAACAATTCTTCCCGTTTCGTTATTAGTCCATAATGTTTTACGCCGACAAGCTTTTCTTCTACTTCTCCGACTATATGAATGTTTAAACCTTTGCATTGTAAAACAATCTTTTTGACAAGCTTATAATTCTTTTCCGGTCTGCTCCATGCACTGGCAATGAAAAGTATATCAATATTTCTTTCGAAGAAAGGTTTTTTTAACCTCAAATAATCTAACGCGTCTTTGTATATCCATTCTGCAGACCATATAACATCAGTGTATATTTTCGCAATTTGCGAAGGTGGGAAAAAGTACTCGAATAAAAACATAGTCATATCAGAATGTGTGACGATAAGATCCGAAATTCTGATAGCATCTATTTCATATCCAGGAAGAAGCACGGGTAGATGTTTTGCGTGCTTAATAATTTCACCCAGGGAAATAACGTCTTTTGCTTTTTTTTTGGCTATGTAATCTCTGACCTGTTGACATCCAGAGGTAATAAATATGTTTCGCTTTTTGGGAGCTGCCCGTTTCATCAAAAAAGCCGCTATGTAACCTTTGCCTACCAAAATATCTGGAGACAGGTAATTTATGAGATTATTTAACTCAGGGTGTGGGTGATGCCAGGATCCCTTTAAAACACAGTTATAAACATTAGTCATAGATTTTGGATTTCCAAAATTTTCACCAAAAACGTATCTATAATAATCTACATCTTGCTCATCGATGAGATTTAAATAACAGACATCGAGTCCATCATTTTGCATCATCTCAAATAAATTGTAACTTGATGTACTAGCTCCACCATAGCCTGGAACTTCGTAGCATCCTAATAAAATCTTTTTAGCCATAAGATAAAAGGAAGCTAGCCCGATTTTGAATCAATATATAGTTGCAAAACCTCTTCTGTTTCTCCAAAAGCCTTTTGCTGTCCCTTATGAAGCCAGAGAGTTTTAGTACAAAAAATTTTTACAAAATTCAGATCATGTGTTGAAATCAAAAAAGTTTTGCCGTTATTTTTAGAATTTTCAAAATATTCTTCGCATTTCTTTTTAAAGTTCTTATCCCCTGCTGTGAGAGCTTCATCCAAGAGAAATATATCCGTTTCGACATGCCTCATCGTTGAGAAAGCCAATCTTGCTCTCATGCCAGAAGAAAGGGTTCTTAACTCTGCGCCAACAAAATCCTGCAATTCAGCCCACTCGATTATATCGTGTAATTTTCCCTTAATTTTTTTTCTTTCCATGCCATATATCGCCCCGTATAAAAAAACATTTTCCTCTACGCTCAGTTCATCTACCATTCCAGTACCAAGTCCGGCTAGAAGGGTGATATATCCATTTACATGAACTTGTCCCTTATTAGGCTCTTCTAATCCAGCTATGACTTTCAATAATGTCGTTTTACCTGATCCATTATTTCCAATAATTCCAATTTTGTTTCCTTTCATTATCTCGATATTGATATCGTTCAGGGCGTAAATAGTCCTAGAATTAGAAGCCCCGCCGAGCAGTTTTCTTTTAAGCAACAAGAACATTGTCGTATGGTTGCTTTTAACTGAAAATGTTTTACATAAGTTGGTTGTTCTTACAGCGTAATCCAATTTACAGATGCTCTGCGAATTTAGGTTCAAATTTTTTGAATATTTTGAACGCAAAATATATCAAAGCCGAGTTTATCAAAACAAATAGCAACATCAATTCAATAGAAAAAAACCTTCCTTCAATTATAATAGTCCTCGAGAAATTTATTAAATGGGTTAATGGATTTAGTAAAACAATGTTTTTCGCGAATCCTTCTCCTAAAAAAGATAGACCATAAAATGTAGGTGTTACAAAGAAAAGCAACCTTAGAAACACTTGATAAAGGTGATCTGTATCTCTTACAAAAACATACAAATAAGATAAGAGAAGAGAAACCCATAAAACCATCATTAATTGGAGTAGAATCACCAACGGTAGCATGATTAAAGAGCTAGATACTTTAATCCCCAAAAAAAAAGCTATTATTACACAAATAATCATTGAAAAAATAAATTCTATAGTATTAGAAATAATAGAACCTATTACCAATATTTCTTTGGGAAATATTGCATTGCACGTTAGATTTTTCATAGAGCGTAAAACACGCATGGAGGCGGATGTGCTGTTTGCAAAATGCGTATACTGGATTATACCTATAAGCAGATAAATTCCGTAGTGTTCTATCCCCTCACCAATCCTTATTCTAAAAAAGATAAATAGCACTGTAAGCATAATTAAAGGATTCAGAAAACTCCACATAAAACCAAAAAAAGTGCTTTGATCTTTGAGTTTATACTGAGTAAAAGCCAGTTCTCTTAATAAATTTAAGTATTTTTTTTTATGAATCATAAAATTATCTCATACTGAAAACTTAACCAGTGTTTTATAGGTTAGTGTTTAACTTATAAGCTTTTTTCGATTCCTAACTTATCAAACTTCAAAATAAGAAAATCTTATAGACCCAAAAATCTTACCGACCTTTTTACCTATGTTGAATGTAAAATAGCAAATAGAATAACTCCGGTTCTTACCTAGCATATAATTAATAAGACTTGATAAAATCTCAATATAGCTATTTAGATAAAATCTGCCGTGTCCAAATTGCCTTAGAAAAATCTTATGTTTCTTAACCACTCTCACAGAATGAAAACCATGTAAATAACCCTTGTGGAATAAGCCCGAAAGGGTTTTTTCATTGCTATGGTAGACTATAGCTTCAGATCTATAAATAATCTTATACCCAGCTTGAAGAATTCTATAAGATAAGTCACCATCTTGGACTCTTAGAAAACTCTCATCAAATAAACCAACTTCCTTAAGGACAGAAAGTTTTGAGGCCCAATTCATTGTGATAACATACGGGGGCTTAAATTCGTTGATGGCTTTGTTATGGTCATGAATTTTCTCACCAAATTCTTCTATGTTGTTACATGGGTGTTTTGCCAGAATTTTGCCACCTACAATGCCGATACTATCATCTTGTAAGGGGGGAATGATATATTTTAGCCAGTCTTTATCTACCACGCAATCCGAATCAGTAAAAGCGACGAACTTTCCGCTTGCGCTCATAATACCTTTGTTTCTCGCGGCGGAGGGTCCTTTCTTTTCCTCATTTAGCATGCTAATTTTCTCTCGGTAACTATCTATTATATCTGCTGTCCTGTCAGTTGAAGCGTTATTCACAATGATGAATTCCACATCTTCTCTTGGATAGTTAAGCTTCAAGAGAGACTGGAGGCATTCTTCTATTGTGACTTCGGAGTTATATACTGGAACTATCACAGAAACTTTCGGTGCATGAGCCATCGTTGATTGCCCTTAATTTCTGGCTAAATCAAAATGTGCTATTAAGTATGATAACGATAATGCCGCTCTTCCCATAGAGACAAACTCAACAGCCTCCATAATCCCCAGCTAAAGTCAACTTTTTCAGAAAGGTGTTGCAGAAACATTTTCTGCAAGAAATCACGGCGAACCGGCAGTCCCATGATTTCGCTTCGCCGCAAAACCGCCTCTTCGAAGACCGGCCGGAGCACTCCCCGTAACCAAGCACCCATCGGTACCATAAATCCGCGCTTCTTCTGGGTCTGAAAATGCACATGGTGTGCGAGTGCATGCCGAAGTGGTAATTTGCCAATTTTTCGTTCCATATCTAGGCAGGAGCTCCAATTAATCCGTGAGGAGACTTCCAGGACATCGCGGTCTAACAGTGGAACTCGTACTTCTAACGAGTGATACATGCTAGCTCGGTCTACTTTAAGCAAGATTCTAGTCAAAAGGCCGGTAAATTCATTCCAGCGCAGCCACTGCGCCGTCTGCTCAAGTTCCCAGCCAGTATAGTCAAATAGCTTGAAACCTGCTGGCCACTGAGGGAGATCCGGGAAAATATGCCGAAGACGGTGGCCATTGTAGGTATGACGATAAAGATACCAATCTCCAATACTTCGCCACCGCGGGCCCGGATATCCTTTTCCAAGTCGGAAGATCTTTTTGGCTCCCCAAAGGGCAATACGCCACCAATAAGGATGACGGAAGTCATGTGCTTTGTATAACACGGAAGCAATGCGGTCAACGTATCCCCAAAAGATCTCATCTCCCCCATCTCCGGAGAGCATCACCTTCACCTTTTGCCGAGCCAAGCGCGAAATTAACATTGTTGGGAAAATGGAATAATCGGCAAATGGTTCACCGCAGGCATCAATCACATCATCAAGCATACCAAGAGCATCGTCTGGCGTTACATGCCACACGACATGATCTAGGCCTAACTCCCGGGCATATACTATGGCATCTGGTGATTCATCAAAGCGGTCTCCGTTTGTGCCAAGGGTGAAAGCAGGTATATTCCCGTTGCTAACTGACCGCATCTTGGCAGCCACTAATGGGGAGTCAATGCCTCCGGAAAGGAAGGTGCCCAGTGGAACATCACTTACCATGTGCCGTCTCACTGCCTTGGTAACAGCCGCATCCACAGCCTCGTAAGCTTCTTCTCCTCGTAAATCTGGCTCGCGATAGACAGGAAACTCGAAGAAACGCCCCCGACTGGTGTTGCCATCGGTATTTACTTCTAACCAACTGCCCGGTTCAAGCATGTGAGTATTTTGAAGCAGGGCATAAGGAGCAGGGATATAACTCAGGTCCAGATACATAGCCAACGCTTCACGACATACCTCTAAACCACGACTCCAAGAATGGGCTAATATCTGGTCATACTGAGAAGCGAAAACCAGGCCTTTGGGGGTCATCATGTAGTAAAGCGGCTTGATTCCTGCGTGATCTCGGGCTAATAGGAGGCGGTTTTCTACGGTATCGTAGAATCCTAGGGCAAACATGCCGTTTAGATGGTTTAGCGCTTTAACTCCCCAATGAGCGAGAGCATACAGAACTACCTCTGTATCGCCCGTAGATCGAAATTTTACACCTCTCAGCTCGAGTTTTCGCCTCAATTCGCGGAAATTATAGACCTCTCCATTGAAGACGATGACGTAGCGGCCATCTTGCGAAAGCATGGGTTGGTGTCCGGCAGGCGATAGGTCCAGAATGGAGAGACGACGAAATCCCAGTATACACGAATGCCAATCACTCCATATCCCCTGATCATCAGGCCCCCGGCGGGCTATCAAGTCCAACGAGTTGGCGATCTCAGTATGCCATTCAGTAACATTTGCCTGAAACGACAACATTCCTACAATACCGCACACCTAAGCTCTCCTCCCTTCCAATAATTTTATAGGGGATCGTGTTTCAACGATCTGGCTAATAAACCTATAATATATCCTTCCTGTATATATGTATCCAACCTCGTCTCGCATCATAACCTAGTTTTTCTTTTATCCACTTGTCAATTGAAGATTTATATAGGCATTGCTTCAGATAAGACCTTTTCGCATTCGAGATAAACCTTATTCTATCCCAAAATCCTACGCCATGCTTTTTCAGGATCTTTCTTATCTCACTCGTATGTACACTCAAAGGAAGATGTGTAGTCAATCTAAAACAATCAAGATGGTCTCTATAATAATAAAGACATTTTTTAACCGCTTTGAAAGTCGCACTCCTCTCTGCCATCGTCCAGGGAAAATCATAATCATCGGGTCCCACTGAGTTCAAAGATTCATCTAAACCCCCAATTGACAAAGCTTTGTCTCTCCGCCAGCAGAGTAAATGTTTAACTGGTGATCCCACCTTAAAATCATCGAGACTAAATTTTTCCTTACTATAGTAAACAGAGCTAATAGGGTTGTCATTTTCGTCAATAACGACTCTTGACGAATGGAAGAAATCAATTCCGGCATATTGGGCTATATAGCGATTTAATACTTCTACAGCATTATTTGACCACATATCATCAGCCAACAGTATTGCAACAAAATCCGTTTTGGCATATTTCATGCCAGTATTAATTGCCCCAGCTAGTTTCCGCCCTTGATTCACAATAATTTCAATGCGTGAGTCATTTAGCTCTTTTTCTAATATCTCGCGGAACTTATTAAAATCGTCCTCTTCCACAATAATTAGTAAGTACCAGTATGGGCAACTTTGATTGATTACAGATTCAATAGCTTTTCTTAGATAATTAAGATAGTAATTTTTTAACGGCATTAGCACTGTTATTGCCGTCTCATTCATTGCTAACCTCTCTTTCTCAATGCTCACATTTGCTATGACTGAGCCCAAGTTAAGATACTATCTACTGCTGCCTATTATCACTTCACTAGCGACCTCATTAAAGGGATCGATCATATCTATAATAATCCAAGTCTTGCTGATCATCAGATTTAAAGATGTTTGCAAATTTAACATATCATGAGCCTTTTCATGTGATCGGCCAATCTCAAAGCGAGAGCGACTATGGTAAGCGTGGGATTCACACAGCCGGGGGTTGGAAATAGTGAACTGCCTGCTATGAACAAATTGGAGATACCGTGGACCTGGCAATTTTCATTTACAACACCCCTTTTAGGGTCTACATGCATGCGTGTCGTTCCCATGTGGTGATGACCACCCGTAAGCGAAAGCGGCCAAGTAGTATCGTTATCATCTAGGGTTATCATTAAGCGACCCAGTCCAGCACGATCGAGTTCTAAACGGATTATCTCGTGTGCGCGCCTCAAACTACTTTTGTCTATAGGGCTCAATCGCCAGTCCAACTGTACACGGTTCTTACCAAGACAGTCGCGCTCAGCAGTAAGAGTCACTCTACTATTTGGATTGGGTGCCTGTTCAGTGCGATTATAAAGGCGGAAAAGCTTAACTGGATAGGAGTTCCCCTTGAAGAGCTTCCTGTATGCGGCAGTGGCAACATCATTAATGTCAACGATTACATTGCTCAGGTGTTTGATAAGACCATCAGGCATATTCCTTTGACGGAGGGCCTTAAGAAGAAGTTCAAGAGAGGTAACACCATTTGAAACTTGGTAGCATGATGGTTCTAGAGTAGCACTAAAATTCACCAATTTCTCATGACGCAGAGTCTGCGCGGAGAGCGCCAAAGCCCTTATGACTGGTACATTATTTACCTTACACTCATAATTATATAAATTATATAAAGCTGCCGAAATACAGGGATCTGATGGAATAAGTATGCCCGATTCGAGGTGTGGGTGTTCCATGAAAAACCTTCCAACGAGATCGTTTTGATTGCCCAGTCCAGCACTCTGTACCTTATTGGACAGTAACAACAAACGCGCATTCTCGATGCCGCCTGTGGCCAAAATGAATAGCTTCGCTTCAACCCAAAATTTGTTCCCCTGTAAACAAGCCACCTGCAAGTGGGTTACAGTCCGTGCCGTATAGGTTGTCTCAATGTCCAATACATTCGCGTAGAGATAGGTGTGGATATTGTCTGCGCGCTCTACCTCATCTCGATAAATTTCCCCAAAGCGGATAGATGGGCTGATTTGTATGATTTTGTTAATCACACGGTCTCCTATGAATGGGAGAGAAGGGCTGTTTTTAGTTTCCCAAGCCTCGACGTCATAGGCAAAAGGTCTAAGCCGTAAGATAGATTGCGCACGTTCGTAGAACGGATGAAGGTGGGATTTATCAAAAGGCCAACCGCTGTATGGAATCCAGTCCCGTTTTTCAAAATCAATTTCGTCAAGCTGCCAACACCAAGCCTCCTTACCCAAGGTGCCACCAAAATAGCGAAGGCGCGTTGTCTCTAGTGGGAAATAAGAAAGCCCAACATTTTCACCCTCGGAAAGTGACTGTGTCTTTTCGTCAAGTTCTAGACCACCGCTTTCCAGTAGACAGACTCGAAAGGGCTGACCGATGAATTCATGCGCCAGGGTAATTCCCGCCGGTCCAGCACCAATAATGCAAACGTCAGTTTTGATAATTTTGTTCTCTAGGAGAGTGCGGGCGTCAATTAACAAAGGAGTATTCCTTACTAAAGCTGTGCCAGTTCAGGAGCTATGAGACGAGTGTTACGGGTAGTAATTACCCTGTTTTTGCATACTTATTTTGCTCTTATTTTGCCGCCTCTACTGAAATCTCTTCTAAATAGGTAGAGCCCCTTAATTGAACTTTGATCTATTCAAACTAATAACCTTCTTACACACCTATACCTCTCTTTGACATAACTTTCAAACTAGAACCTTTTGGAATCTATTTTATAGTAAAGTATATATAGAAGGAGGGGAAGAACTTGATTTTGGGGTATGTGCTTAAGCAGTATCGGCTAAAGAAAATCATCCCTCAAAATCTGATTTTTCATAGGTGTTTCATTCCACTGAAAAGGGCCCTTTTTTATGAATGAATACGGCAGGTTAGAAGCAAGGTTAGAGTATGTCTCTTTGTTACATTGTGTTTGTGAGTAATCCCTCTTGATCTAGTCTTTTGCTTCCTTATTTCTTACGTTGCATTATGTTCTTCTTGGCTTAGTATCTTATTAATCTTAAGAACGAGGTAATAGGCATAACCGGGAAAGTAATTTTTATCCCGATAACAGAAGAAGCAACGCTCCTGAGTAAAACACCATTCAAGATTAAATCTGTTTTCATCTATAAGATTCTTGTATAGATCAATCATTTCATCAAATGATAGTTTCTCAGGGTGATTGGTCTTATAAAATGCTTTACGACGTGCAAGTTGTATCTCGTTGAAGAGAGTTGGCCATCTCTTTTTGTAAACTTCTTTAACTTCGGGAATGATAGTTAAAATCAGGATGGTTGAATCTGCAGCTACACGAAATATATCAGGGAATAAATCAAAATGCTCAATATGCTCTCCAAAAACTATTGGGTTGTCAACGACTATAAAATAATACTTTTGGGATGTCACTTTTATCTCTTTATAGGAATCAGTTATCTTGATATTGGCATTTGGTAGGTTCCGTTTTAATCGGAACTCTAATTTTGGATTACATTCCCATACTTCTAAACTTGATATATAAGGTACATAGTTTTTTGTATGAACGTTGCCTGAGCCTCCAAAAACCTCAAGTGCATTTAAATCTTTCAAGTTTATACCTCTAGCTTCTAACTCCCTTAAAACTTGATGTATAGGGGCTAACCGTAATATGTTACGAACTCTCCTTAGAAACGTCTTTATAAACAGGATGTTTCGCATTAGCTCATTGAGCTTTCTTCTTTTTATCATTATCCCATATTATGCATAAGCTCTTTATATCACAAAAAAATGGTCTAATGCTAGTAAAAATTTCTCATGGGTTCCATCAGATAAGCTCATTACCTCCACCCCTTGGACTGCATCTTGTAAATAGCCAGTATCCTCTCTTTTTTCTTCGTATCTTTCTGTGCTTTATGTAGGTTTGCTAGGCATTAATTTGGATTTATTGGTTTAATCTCTAATTTTCTCATACACGCATCCTAACATTTAGAATCTATTTCTTGATATGGTTTTAAAAACATCAAACAAAAGGTATTTTTACAAGCCTCAAAAATATTTAAACGTTCTCGGTATGATGACTATGAGAGACTCTTCAATCAGATGGCTGCGTAAAGCCAAATACGGTCTTCAGGTATGCAGTTTCGACTATTCCTACCTGTTCCTCTTCTCAATCATAAGGCATTTTTCTCATTTTACAGCGCGCTCAAAAAACTCGATAATGCGGCCACAGGCATCATAAGATAATGCGGCACGCCTTCCGCTTTCAGCGATTTGAGCTAAATCATCGAGACGAGATGGCCTTGTCCAATCCGAGACGATATCCGGTATATCTTTCGGATCATCAAATACCAAGTAATGCATCTCTTCTTGCAGGCGTAGCCCTGGAATCATTTCTACTGAGTTGCACTCCCTGTCGGTAAGCACCGGTTTTCCAGATAGCCAGGCGTCCCAATGCCTTTGACTTTGTTCGCCCCATCCCCTTGGACAAACGATTATTTTACAATTGGCCATGATCTCATCGTACTCCTTCTTCGAGTATGCATGACTCTCCTTGCAGATTCCGATTCCGACCTTTGCCGTCTCTCTCGCAACACTTTGGCGATAGCCGGGAGGTCCACTTGGTCTGCCAATAAAACCGGCCTTGTACTTCGGTGGGGTATTGGAAACGAAACACGGTTCTCCCCAAATATGCTCATACGCCCATATATGTTCCTCAGGGAAAGGATAGAGTTCTTTCCGATTGTACGCAGGTGTTCTATAAAGTATTGGATCGCCCAGCCTCCAATATGGAGTTGCATAGGGGCGGCGGCTCATATCTGTATGATTGAAAACAATCTGGACAGTTTCAGGAAATTCAGCCCGATAAATCGCATACTTTTCTATGATTGGGAAAATCCGAGACGGGTCGAAGCGCTCTTTATTGGCCCAATGCTGCCACACGTGTAATAGCATTGCGTCAAACGGCCTTTCAAACGCTTCGTCGTTTCCATGATAGACAAGAATATGTATGTCTTTTTCAGCTAGGGAGTCTCTGAAATAAATCCATGATTGCCTTGCTATTCTTTTTTCACTAATGCCCTCTATGATGACAGCGATCTCCATGTATAAGTACACCCTCTATTTATCTGCCCACGCTACCCTATTTACCATTGCACAAAATCACTTCATTAGCTACTTCATTTAACGTCTTAAGCTTTCCTAATTCACAAATCTTTTTAAGGAATTCTCTATAGTGGGGTAACCAATAATGTGCATAACAGTCGTGCAAGCCAAACGCAATGAAGTCATTTTGTTTAATTCTATCTATAGCCTTTTGCTCCCACTCCTCGTATTTCATTTTACTCTTGTACATATCAAAATCGTCAAACAGGATGGGTATTTTTACAATCCTATTTTGCATTATTGGCATTTCTGTTTTAAGGGAATAAGACGAGCTGGCCAGCCATTCAAAATTATAATAGCATAGGTTCTCACCGTTCAAGTCAGGGGTTATTTTTGATCTAGGTGTCCTGTAACCTTTTATCCTGTAGTCTACCTGCCTGCATTTGTCTAGCTGTCTCTCATACCTATTATGAGTTTTATCCGTTATGATTCCGAATATCAGTCTAAAAATTTTATGGTATTTTTTTAAATATGGCCGATAGTTATCAATTTTATGATCATAGGAATGAAAACCAATGCAGTGACCATCCTTCTCTATCCTTCCCCTTACTTCATCAAAAAAGCATCCAAGTACGTTGTATGTTGCTTTCACACCCATCTCTTTTTCAATAATCAGCATCTCCTCAAGGTTTTTTGACCAGATCTTGTTGGCAAACTCTGCAAAAGTCAGATCAACATCCATATGCCCCAATCCTCTCTCAATATCATGAGTTATACAGATCGTTTTTCTATCTTCGGCGATTTCCTGTTTTTTTTCGGATATTATTACATTGTCTCTGTTTATCCCTACATCAATTACCCACCATTTCCCTTCTTTTTTTGTTTGAAAATGTTGGTTAACTACTCCATCGTATACCCTTTCGAATAATTCCCTTTGAACATTTCGAGAAGAGTCAGTATGTTCTATAGCTAAATCCGCAGTCGGCGAATAAATCTTTTTAATATTATTTTCTATGGCGAAAGTCATGATGCTATTTAACAGCATATGAGGCCATCCTTTGAAAATCTTTTCTATTCTTGTCTTATATCCTCTTCTTCTGCCTATTCGCTGCACCAGGTCGGAAACGTAATTTAAACCATATAAATTGCCTCTACTGACAACCAGATAGGCAAATGCTACATGTCCAACCTTGCCAAATTGCTGCTGATGCCATATTATGTCATCATCAAAAAATAATTCTTCAGGAAACTCATCTATTGATGGACACCTAGCATATAACACAACTTCCCACTGTTTATTAGGATCACTTACTCCACACATACGATTAGCCAATTTAAGCCCATCTGGGCCACATTTGGGTAGGTAATATATCCTGTGAGGAAAGAAATACCTCGCTTTGTAACCCTTTTGAAGGAATTCCTCTACTCTTTCATCAGAAATTTCTCTATAAAATGATGCTTTCAACATATTAGTTATTCGTTCTTTGAATATGCCTATCTAACATCTATGAAGTTTCCTTGTTTCTCAATAGAACATAAGTGCTACCTAAAATCATTCAACTGATACAGGCGGCTCTGATTAGTTTAGGGTTAATTACAGCGTCTTGTTATTTAAGTGCACTAGGGCACTTAAATACTTCTCTTGATCTTATTATGGAATGGATCAACTACAGCTTCAAGCATTTTTTCCCCGCCATCGTTTACTACGATCACCTCAAAGCAGTTGCGTGGATAGTCCAGAAGGGTCAAGGTATAAAGACAGTTCGTTAGTTGAGCTGGGCGGTTGTAAGTCGGAATAATAATTGAGAAGAATGGATATTTTTCTACCATTAGAATTCATCTGAGTTTTTCTTAGACGTTGCTAGCAAGTTAAGCATCGAGCGAATTCAAACAATCGCATAGAAAGAACAGGAAAATGCTGTAAGTGATCAGATCGCTTCAGTTTGAGAAAGGGCAACAGGCCTACACTAATCCTGAGAACAGACAATATATTAATCCTCATAGGAATAGCCGTGCAAGAAGGGAAACTCGGTAATTTCCTTCCTTACAATCTCTATCAATTCACTATTCCACTGTGTTTCGTATCGGCTTTATGTGGAGATTTAATGACGATACTAGCGCGATCGTTTAGATAATCATCAGGTGCATCTACTCCAAGGAAATGGCAGAGTTCCGTTACTGTATGCCTTCTTTTCATATTCTAAGTCCATAGCTGCTAGAGTAATGATAGTTGTGTTCAAGACTCACAACAGTCATAACTTTGCCTCTGGTTTTACTGCTCTGATCGTGATTAAAACCTCATAATCGGTGTCGCAATAATCCAGCTCTTCTTGACACAGTTCCTCTGCTGAAAGCCCGTGCAGAGAGGCAATCGCCGTTAGGACATTCCCATACGTTGTAATCGTAATATTTGCCGCTGGAAAGGCTTCCTCGAAGAGCCGCCTTGCCGATTGGGCCGTCAAACGCCAGTACTCGCCCCAGGGATCTATACCCTCGCGGCGGCCAATCTTACTGATACCATGAGATGTTGCCAAAAGCACCCCACCCGGCCTTAGTATGCGATAGAGGTGTTGTAATGCTGCTTGAACGTTGTAAATCATCTGAAGCGTTTGGGTACAGATAATACAGTCAAAGGAGTCCGATGGAATATGGTCTGCACGGGTTAAATCCGCCACAATAGTTGCCTTCGGATTGTTTTCTACCATATGAAGTACATCACTCGTGGTGATGCAATCGCCTCCAAACTTTTGCGTGTAGAAATTGTCTCCTATCTCCAGCACCCGCCCCTGGATATCTGAGGCGTGTTCGGATAAAAACTGTTCGATGTAGTAGCGATCAATAGGTAAGCCACGGTTCAAGCCGAAGATGCGGCTGATGGGCGTCACTCGCCAAAGGGTTTTTTCTCTGACCGTTCCTACTCTTGGCCACTGCAATCTGTATAGTCGCTGCTTTGTCCGCAGCCAGCGGCGAAGATCTTCTGGGAACAACGCTGTCGTTATTAATCTAATCCAGTCGTTGATTGCGTATACTATCCCCTCATTATTAAGGTCAAAATTAGGTGGGTTTCTTAACGCATAGGAATCCGGCAAAGTTGTACCATTGGAAAAAGGTCTCGACAATCTCGAAGCCATTTAGTCGAAATAGCGTAAGATTTTCATCAATGCGATAAGGGATAAGCACATTCTCAAGCGATTCCCGCTTTCGTAAGATTTCATTTTCAGTGTAGCCGTTTCGCTTTTTGAAATTATAATAAAAGTCTATGAAGAAACGATTCATGTGTGTGTTATTTGTAAGGACCTTTTCGGTAACTACCAGCACGCCACCTTCGACAAGCCCCTTATAAATCTGCCTAATCAGGTTATCTCTTCCTAGAGGACGTACGAACTGCAGTGTCCAACTCATCGTGACAATGCTAGCATTTTCGAGGGACAGATTCGAGAGATCTCCATTCAGGTCGCCGTATCGTAGCTCGATACGATTTTCAAATCCCTTTTCGTTGATCTTTTGCTTTGCACGCTCTAGCATCGGGATGGAGTTATCATATCCGATAAAGTACGGCGTATTCTTCATTTCTCCGCATAAATTGATCAGAGTAGTGGCTGTAGAACATCCTAGGTCATAGATATTGGTGCCAGGAATCCAAAACTTCTTTGCGATCTCTTTAATCATGGATTGTTGTTCAAGGTAAAACGGTACACTGCGGGTAATCATGTCATCGAACACTTCGGCGACTGCGGTGTTAAATACAAAGTCGCTCGCCCGCGCTGTACCTTCTTGAAAGACTTGATCTCGTTTCATTCTCGCACCTCCTAATTTGTCTCAATTCCCTATGGACGGTGTGTTCAATTCTTTGGTAACTTTCCTAATATGTGCCAATTTCGGTACTGTTCGGGGTATTGTCTAATGTATGATTCCAAAAGGGCCGCGTATTTAGCAACACCTATTTCTAACCCATGTTCTCTATCCCCATTCTCTTCCACTTTGATAGGGTGCTCGATGACCAAATCTGTTTTACCATTCTTCTCAACCGTGCAAAACATGGGCAGAATAGGTGCACCTGATATTTTTGACAGACTTATCATTCCCGTTGAAAAGAACTCGGTTTGACCAAGGAATTTTAGAGGAATTAATTTTTGTCCTATCTTACCGTCGCCGGTAATACAAATTATGGCATTTTGTCTCAATAAGTTCAAAAGGGTCCTCGTAAAAGCTAGAGAATTTGAACTGGGCAGATTGATAATCTCTGCAACAAATTTCAATTCACAGTTGTTGAAAAAGCCTTTGACCAATGAATGTTGCACCCAGGTTTCAGTGCTATTCTCAGTAAGAAAACCTCCAAGATCCGTTGCCCCATGTACCTGATGTATTGAAAATCTATTCTCATGCAGAATACGTTTTGCAACGATCCTCTCGCCAAAACCATGACTCTCCCATAGAATGGCACCTATTCCATTATGTAGTGCTATATGCAAGTGCTCAACACCAAGAAGTTCGGCTTCTTTAATTTTGGCTATTTCTACATTAGAGGGTAACCACGAGAACATATGTTTCCAGAATGCATAGAAGACTCCTTTAACGATTTTTCGCTTACCGCCTTCAGTTAGACTGCTATCAAATGCTTCAAATAGATTTTTTTCGACGAGTCGTCTTTTGTTTCTCGAAATGTGATAAGCAAGGAAGGCAATACCCCCAACAACCAGCTCTTTTAGTTTGAATGAAGAGGACCAACTCATTAATTTTATTAATAAAATTACAGAAAGGAAATATAGGTCTTTGACTGATATAAACCTCATTCTTGAAACATCACTCCCCTATCAACATTTTTCTTCTGATTTTTCCGGTCGGACTTTTTGGAAGGCTCTCTTTAAATTCAAGTACACTCGGGATTTTAAAGTCAGCAATCTTCCCCCGACAGTATTCGACAATCTCTTCCTCCGTGCAAGAAGCGTTTGGTACGATCACAGCTTTCACCCTTTCATCTCCATAAGACGTCGGCACGCCTATGACGACTACCTCATGGACTTTAGGATGACTCTCCAGTAGTTCCTCTATCTCGTGCGGGTTAATTTTGTAACCACCTTTATTGATGAAAAATTTCTTTCTCCCCACGAGGTAAAGAAGCCCGTCTTTATCCCTTCTTCCAAGGTCCCCAGTTAAGAAATAACCGTTTCTAAAAACTTCTTTGTTCACTTTGCTTAAACCTTCGTAGCCCATGATTGCCGCCGGACTTTTTACGGCAAATTCTCCTGTTTCGCCTGCATTCGCAACCTTCCCCTGTTCTGTGAAAACCTCTACTTCAACACCGCGAATGGGTGAACCAACGGATTCCAGGGACTCTTCGATTTTCGGGCTTAAATTCACGCTTATCGTTCCTGTTTCAGTCGAGCCGTATAGTTGCCGAACGTAAATTCCAAAGTGATTGTAGAACTCCTGATTAAGCTTCTTTGGCATTGGGGCACTGGCAGAGACACAAAGGTGTAAGGATGAGAAGTCTGGACGTCTACTGAAGGTGGTTTGGGCAAGCATGCTGAACATAAAAGGCACGGCAATGAATATAGAGATTCTGTATTTCTCTATAGCTTCTGCAACGGTGCGGCGCTCGAATTTAGGAAGCGGATAAAGGGTGGCTCCGGCTCGAATGCTCGCCATCATACTTCGCATTAGGCCGTTTACATGGGAAAATGGCGCAACCCCCAAGAATCGGTCTTCATTGGTTATACTCAGGGTTTGAATGAAACTATCCAGTTCGAAAAGCAAGTTTGCGTGCGTGCGTGCAATTCGCTTAGGTCTCCCCGTTGAACCTGATGAAAACTGATACATTACAGGCGAATCTGGGTAAACTTCAATCTTGAAATCACCAAGAAATCCTACTTCTTCTTCCAGGTCCTCTACCCAGTCCTCCACAAAAAATAGTTTGCAAGGGAATTGGCGAACCGAGATCACTCGGTGAGATAATTCGGCAAAATCCCGTGAAGTTATAAGTAGTGAAACATCGCACTCTTCGAGGAAGTAAAGTAGTTCATTCTCCTGGTAGTGGTCGTTCAAGGGAACCACAATTGCCCCCAAGGTCACAATAGCAAAGTAACTCCTTACAAAGTCTAGGTTATTTGGGAGCAATACAGCAACACGGTCGCCCCGACGGATTCCCATGCTACGGAGTTTTACTGCCAGAGAGATAACACTCTTTTGAAGAACTTCATAACTAACTGCTCTTTCTCTATCTACAATTGCGGTTCTGCCCGTGTTTTGCCTTGCTACGATTTCTAACATTTCTATGAGAGTCTTCATAGACGATACCCCTTTTTTTGATGAAAGTGTATTGAGTGGCTCACTTAAATTACTATCTCCGCTTTCCTGTGCCGAGGACGGAATCTGGACCTTAACACTTGTAAGGTATTCCTACTAGTCCCACGTAGAATTATGTTTCCGAGTTCCTCCAGTGTTCGTATGGAAACTGCCTTTTGTCCAAATTGATGAAAGAACTTACGATAACTCGTGGTTTTCCGTCGAACAAACTGACCCACCTTACCGGTTTCTCATCCACAGACTTTCCAAATTCGATCAACGCATCTTTCCAATTGATGGGCTCAAACTCCAGGGCAGGGCAGACAAGACGGTGTTTAACATAACGCGAGAAAAAGGAGGGCGTTGTCAGGTTTGACGCTGCCGCTACTACTGGAATGCTGACACGCCCCAGGGATCGTATTATACCAAGAGCCGTTGGTGTTGATTCAGGTTCTGGAACCAATAAAACAGCCCTAGGAAGCATGCTAGACCCATTGCTCCTTCTCATATTTTATTTTCGGCCCTCTGAAGGGATGATTTATCAATAGATATGTTTGTAAGTCAGCAAATATAAATTTCGTGGTTGAAGATGGTGAACATGGAATCATCAGGGTGTGCATCTTCATAAGTTGGCGCTTTTATCCCTTAGAAATCTTTTGCAAGAGGTACTCAGCCAAGTTGCCTATATCTTTGACAAGTTCTGTGGTTAAATCCTCGTCGGGAATTTCAATATCAAATTCTGTCTCAAGTGCCGCAACGAGTGCCATAACTTCCATAGAGTCTAAACCAATACCTCGTCCTAAAAGAGGCGTAGTTGAACTACTCTCAGCAAGTATACCGGGCCTAATCTCGAGTTGAGAAATTAGAATATGTTTGACCTTTTCTTCTACTTCGGAGCGTGAGTTTTTTCTCATGTCCTTAGATTGATGTCGTCTTAAAAAGGCTTGAATTGGCTATTTACTTCCTGGGTAAGCCCAGCTTCACTACACTGTTACGGCGCCTTCTAACGAATTCAATCCGGCGCCGCAATCCTCGAGGAATCAGCCAAATTCCCAAATACAACAGATATGAGAGGTTCTATGTGTTTCATATCATTTGCCCCGCATTGCTCTCATTAACATGACTATGATGAAACCCTGATTGCTAAAGTAATTAACCGATTTGGTATAGGTTGCTAGTTAGAGCAGCCACTTATTATTCACACTATACTGAAGTCCTGTCCCAATTAGTGCTGCCTTAAGGCTAGGCATTAGGCTGACTGATCCTCAGCCTTTTAGCTGAAGAGATTTCATGTATCAGGGCAAAATACAGCTTCAGGTGAGCTTCTGGGGTCCATTTCTGTTGATAGACCTGATAGCCGCGCAAACCCAGTTCGCGTCGATATGATGGTTCCGCTAATAGGCGGTCCATCGCTGCCACTAACTCCTCGTCCGTGTCGTAGACGAATCCGCCGCCGCTCTCTTCGATAATCTCCGGCATCCCGCCCAGGTTCTTGGCTATGACCGGTGTTTTTTCTCTAAGAGCCTCGATAATCACCAGAGGGATAATCTCGAAGCATAATGATGGAACAATCACAGCCGCAGCCTGTTGGTACAGAAGCTGTAGTTGCTGTTGAGGAAGAAAACCCAGAAACCTGATGTTAGTACTGTCATTCGCCAATTGCCGCAATTCGGGTTCATAGTTCCCTGTGCCGGCAATCAACAACTGCGCCTTGCGGTAGTGGCGGAAGATGGGAATGAGCGTCTGCAGGCCTTTTAGTTTCTCTAGTCGTCCCACGAATAGAAAATACGGCTCCAGCAATGTTTCCTCAAATTGTTTTTCGGATGTTGACAACACACCCTCTGCTGTAGGAACAAAAGGGGGCAGATTCACGATCGGAACGTTGAGTCCCATCTGATAATGCAGGTCTTTGCTGAAATGGTTCAGGGTAATAAAGGCATCCACGTTTTTAACTGTGGTTTCCAACAGGCCGAAATACCGCCACCACTGAGGCGGGCGTTTATACGTAAGGCTACAGAGGAAGCAATGCGGCCGTGTGCAGGGCGCGCGGTTAAACCTGTATAGCACGTGAGTGGGGCAGATGAGCCAATACTCGTGCATTGTGTAGAGCTTGATACCCTGTCCATATTCCAGGATTTTTGGTCCGCCTACAAGCGAGATGTTGTGATAGTGGATCACATCAAAGCCCTTTTCTAGGATCCGTCGAATAGAGGCTGACTTAAAGAATGGGTAGCCTGTCTGTTGAGTAGTCAGCGGAGAGAGAAAGCCGAGCCGACTCTTCAGTCCATGTACAGTTACATTTGGATGATCATCATAGGTCTTCGTTGGCTCCTGACGTGCCAAAAGGCGGTACGAATCAATGCAGTGTATAACATCTACATGATGACCTCGCTTGGCAAGCTCGTTAGACAATTGGCGAACAAATATGCCATCACCACCAAAGTTGTAGGGTGGATAGAATGTTGTAATCATACAAAAGCGGAGAGGTGTGTTCATTAACTCAAGCCGAGTAGAATGGCGCGCCGGATTCTACGTGGGATGTTTCTTGCTTTGATATACCAGGGAAAAAATTTAGTTAACATCAAATTAAACAACCCATCGGTACGGACATAATAAGCGTCAATTCGTTTGAGGGCATAGAGATCACTACCTTGATTGACCAGGCCGAGCGTGTCGGAACAGGCACAGGCAAAGTGCTTCTTAACGATTTCTCGACTTCGATTGTCATAGCGACCGTAGGGGTAGGCAAAACAATTGATGAGGTCGCTAAGCGCATCCTCTATTATCGCCTTAGAGTTATGGATTTCGATCTCAACTCGTTCTAATGGCAAACGAGTCAAGTCTGGATGTGTGAGCGTGTGAGAGCCAAAGTCGAATCCCCATTGCTTCATCTCTCGGATCTCTCGCCAGTTCAGCATAGAGCGTCCGTTGAGAGAAGGCAACCGGTCGGCAGGATTTGACGCACTCTTTTCTCCTACAGTGAGAAATACTGTTGCCGACATGCCATATCCCTTTAATATCGGGATAGCCTCGTCATACACGGTTTGATACCCGTCATCGAAGGTGATCACGAAGGAGCGGTCTGGGAATGGCTTTCCTTGACGCATGAAATTTACTGCTTCCGGCAAACTCAGCGTTTGATATCCGTTTTCATGCAGTGTGGCCATACCGCGCCTGAACACCCGCGGTGAGAGTGAGATGACCGACGATCGGCCATCAACGGCATGGAATGTTAAGATAGGTATTGAAGAAGCCATTATTGTCAGATCCCCTTCCTTACTTAAAAGCACTACATACCTCAATCAAGGCTTTCTCAGTAGATTCAACCATGGTTTCTATGCTGAAGCGGTTCATTATCCGCTCACGAAGCAGATGGGGTTTTATATCGTCAAGTTGCAGCAACATAGTTTTTAATCCGTCAGCTAGCTTTAGGGGGTCGCCGGGTGGAACCACTATGCCCTCTTCACCTACGATCCTCGCAGAATCCCCTACATCAGTGACCACGCATGGGACACCGCAACCCATAGCTTCTGCAACCGTCAAACCGAAGCCTTCACTGTATGAAGAGGAGCAGACAATATCTAGCGCGTTGTAAACAGCAGGCATATCCTCTCTAGCCCCAGCCCATATCAGACGTTCCGTCATGCCTAATTCTTGGCTTAAAAGCTGAAGCTGTCTTCTATAGCTATCAGACCTATCGCCAACGATAACAAAACGTACATCTTTTCGTTCTTTAGCTAATAAAGCCGCCGCCTCAAGGAAATTAGGGTACCCCTTATCTGGGGCCAACCGCCCAATTCGTCCGATTAGTTTCTCGTTCTCAAGAGCACCCCATTCCGAACGCACTTGTACACGTGCTTGGGGATCTGGTTGAAACTGATCTATATCTATTCCATATAATATGACGATTTGTTTCTGGCAAGAGTAGCCTTTGGCTTTGCGAGAGTTATATCCCGCCTGCGAGCCTGAGATCATTAGCGGGACAGATGCTGAAACCAATTTGCACAAATAGAACGGCAAGGACACCTTCCAGTTGTTACCGGATAATGTATTTCTTTGACCAGACCCCTGGATTCCCCATATTAATTTGGTATTGGGCATCCCACGGGTAGCCAACCAGGCAATGAATCTGGCAATATCCCCCTGATAACTGTAGAGCACTTGGATTTCTTCCCTTTTTATCATGTTCCTGAGTTGAACTGCGGTCTTGATTAATTGTAAACCGGTATACAAAGCGCCTGTCGATGGCTGTAGAAGAAAAGATTTCACTTGAATAGAATCAATTTTCCAGACTAAGTTCCAATTTTGGTCTGTGGTATACAAAGCTACAATAGAGACATCATGACCTCGACGGACTAAATGATCTGACAGTATGGAGAGTTGACGGACTGCCCCACCCATTCCTAGGCTTTGGATAAAAAAAAGTATTTTCATTGCCGAGAACTATTTTCCTCACAAGAGATCATTTTTTCCTTACTTAGAAGTATTACATACTTCGATCAAAGCTTTCTCAGTAGATTCGACCATGGTTTCTATGCTGAAGCGGTTCATAATCCGCTCACGAAGCAGATGGGGTTTTATATCGTCAAGTTGCAGCAACATAGTTTTTAATCCATTAGCTAGCTTTTTTGGGTCCCCGGATGGGACTATTATGCCCTCATCACCTACTATCTTCGCTGAATCCCCTACATCTGTGACGACGCATGGGATACCACAGGCCATCGCTTCTCCAATTGTGTTTGGGAATCCTTCACCGTAAGAAGAAGAGGAGCAGGCAATATCCAGCGCGTTGTAGACAGCAGGCATATCTTCTCTTACCCCAGCCCATATCAGACGTTCCGTCAATCCTAATTCTTGGCTTAAAAGCTGAAGCTGCCTCCTATAGGTATCAGGCCCATCGCCAGCAATAACAAAACGTACGTCTTTTCTTTCTTTGGCTAATAACGCTGCTGCCTCAAGGAAATCAGGATACCCCTTCATCGGGTCCAGTCGCCCAACTCGTCCGATTAATTTCTCGTTCTCAAGAGCGCCCAATTCAGAACGCATTCGTACACGTGCTTGGGGATCCGGTTTAAATTTTTCTACATCGAATCCATTAGTTATGACCAAATGTTTCTGACAGCCGTAGCCTTTGGCTTTGCGATAGGCATAGCCCGCCTCTGAATTTGATATCATTAGAGGAACTGATGCAGAACCCCATTTGCACAAATTGAATAGGAAAGATACCTTCCAATTTCTAGGGTACAAATCCGTATTGTCTCCGGATGTTCGCGTCCCCCATATCAATTTGGTATTAGGCATACCGCGAGTTGCAAGCCAGGCGATAAATCTGGCGGTGTGACCAAGATAACCATACAAAATTTGGATGTTTTCCCTTTTTAGCAAACTCCTTAGTTCTAGGGTTGCCTTAATTAATTCTATACCTGCGGCTAAAACACCTGTAGGTTTATTTAAAAGAAGCGACCGTATATCAATAGAATCTAATTTCCAAATCAGTTTCCAATTTTGGTCTGTGGCGTACAAGGCTATAACGGACATGTCATGCCCACGAAGGGCTAAATGATTGGTTAGAATTGAGAGTTGACGGCCTACACCACCTATTTCTAGACTTTGTATCAAAAAAAGGATTTTCATTGTCGAGAACTATTTCCCTCACGGGAGGTCATTTTTTCTGAAGTATGTGCAGGGGCAGAATTTTGGCTGAAGCCGTGGTATAAGGCTCTCTGCGGGCTACACGCAGGGTCTGTCCCTGTCGCCATTTTTCCGACATGATGTCTCCACCAGGATAGGAGTGTAAAACCTGAAAGGCCGTAGACAGCAAGTCTTCTTCATTAACATCACCCACACGCGGGCTAACAAGGATGTTCACTTTTGGTAGTCCTTCTTCCTCCTCTTCGACCAACTGGTAGTCTGTGGGATAACCTCCAAATCTCGTAGGCAAAACCTCTTCAACCAGCCGTAGAAGTTCAGTCCCGAGAAATGTAACACCGTCGCTCGTGAGCTTTTCGTAACTGCGGATACGCGAAAGATGTTTAGTGAATCCAAGCTCGCCGATAGGGCAACTACAAACCCTGTTCTCCAGGACGCCGTAATCGTCGCTTTCCATGTTGAGCATTAGTTTAGGGCAACTAGGCAGTAGGGTCGTATAAACAAGGGCTCCCACGCTTAGCTCACCGGTACCCACGGACTTTGGACGCTGGATAACCGCGACCTTGTCGGTGAGCAAATGGACATCATCGAGATCGGCAGGGGAAGTACAGGCGGTGCCAATAGTGCCAATTTCCGACATGGAGTAATGGCAAACGGCTCGAATCCCCGCTTCGGCTACTACTTGGGCTTTTGCCGGGGTGTATGGTTCGCCTCCCACGCGGAATAAACTTCCCGCGATGTCGAGCCCTTCCTCTTTAGCAGCGAGACACACTCTTACACCTGAACTTGGATTAGTATCCAGAGTGGCAGGTTTTCCATTCCCTTTCTTTATGGCAAGCCAATGTGCCACCTTGGAGGCTTCTTCTAGAGGCACATATTCTGGTACCGGTAACTGTTTGCCTAGAATTCCGCTGGCGTAGATGGTGTATTTTGTAAAAATAAAGAATTTCAAGTCCCCTGGCCTTAACCCTAACCTACTTTGAGCAAACCACCTTTCTACAGACTTTCCAAGCTTGACGTAACGAAGAACTAGCTTCATACCTGCGGCTACCGGCGGAACCTCATGCCACGCCCCGATCGAAGTTTCCTCCAGGTCAAAGGCCGCCAGAAAGTAGTGTAAGTAGGCTGCCTCATGAGTCAGGAGGTCTAAATCAATAATGATGCGGGTTCCAACGCCTCGCGAACCGCCAGTCCGGGCCTCGTAGTACTTGACCAAAAGGGGATTATCAAAATCCCGAGGACGGACTCCCATTTGGAGTCCCGGGCGCTCGATTGGTCGACGTCCTTTGAACTCGTTGAGAGTAACGTATACTCCCGCATCGTAAAGCCGTGCCAGCGCACCTTCAACACCGTGTCGTCTCACCAGGCTGACAACATCTGCGAATTCAACCCCTGCATGAAGGAGTAGCTTTCTGTAAGGACTTCGTGGATTTGTATAAATGCCGCGTTCTAGTATATGTAAAAAGGATTCATCCCTGCTTTCGAGATGATTTACAAGCATCTGGCGGCACTGCTCGGGGCTAAGCGTGTGGCGCAGATAACTATTAAGCCCCCGGGCATATCTTGCAAACATTGTTAAATCATTTAGCATAATAGCCCCTCATTCCATGAATTCTCTATTTAGAACCATCTTTCTCAAACGAGAGTCGTTATCTCGAACTGGATATATTTTCCGTTCTAGGAGCACCTCACCAAAATCCGTTCTGCATGGAGATATATAAGCCAACATCAAAAGATAACGAGGTTTCACTGCATTTCGGCTCCCGTAATGGAAACATCTGCTGTTATCCAGGAACATAACGGTACCTGCAGGATAGCACATCTTTATTAGCTCGCTTTCAGGAACTACCGAATACATCTCATCATCAGTGACGCGATGACGCCTTCCCCTAGCTCTATAGTTCAAGGCTTCAGAGGCCCTTTTTGATACAGATTCGGGCAGTATGCAGAATGGTCCGTTTTCCATTGTTGCATCCCTAAGGAGAACAAGCGCATAGGCCATAGGGGAATCATGATAATCAAGATGAAATAGCTGACTTGATTTAGGCGGACCGTCTGGCACATCCTCAAACTTTGCCCATGTTTCATTAAACCTAATCCCAGGTGGTAGAGCCGCAGAGAAGACGGGGATTAAGCCGAGGTAATTGCAGATAGTTGAAAGCACATCGGAGGAGGTCGCAAAGTTAAGAATGGACGGGTATTTGACCAATAAATCGTCAAACGGAATTTCTTGAAAGTATGGTCTACCAAAGTCCGTCCGTTTTACACCCGCTCGCTCCTTAATAATCTCTTCTGCATCGGCTAATAGCTGTTTGAGGTGAGGCAGTGTTTTAGAGGTGTCTAGCGCCCAGCCGTCTTTTATTTCGTTAAGTGGAGAAAAAGGCAATCCGTTCTCCCGGATAAGTTTATCGAAATGATGGAGATACTGGCTTTTTCTATATTCATGGTACCTACCATACTTAAAGCGATTGTAAGCTCGCGCAATTTTCATTGTATTATTGACGCCTAATGGCTTCATAGGTTTCGCATCATAATTGTATTGCAAAAGCCTGGCTATGGGTTTCATTGCTGTGTCGAGCATTTTGCTAAGCATATTATTTACCTCCTTTAATTATTATCAGGTCTAAAGTCCTATTGGTATCAATTTCGTCTCAAGGAACTCCTGTAATCCAGGCCTTCTCTATTCTTTTCCGTAACCGCTCTGTTTCGCTTTGGGAATACATTATCTGTTCGTTGATTTCCACCAAGTAGAAGCTTTACACATTTAGATTTAGCAGCCTCTAACAGTACCTGTCAAGTAAAATTTTCAAAGTATTATCTGCCCATTTTAATGAGAATTGTAATCAAGCAGCAGAAAACCCTCTATTTCTTAGAGAGCTTAGTTTAACCCATACTATTTGTCATATCGTGTAAACAAATCTTGAATAAAATCCATTTGAGAGGTTAACAATCCTCTTTTTTTAAAAGATCACATATTTGCCTTTGTCCTCATATCGTAAACTACGACGAATCTATTACTCAATACTTTTTTGTAATGGCTATCAAGGTATCTTTTAAATGCGGGGTGGGATTCAAGGAAATCCACATCTCTAGGAGGCAGAATTCGTCGTCCAACCGACTGAAGAAAGTTCTCGGATGCAATCTGCCGATTCATACCCAATTTGATGGGTGCCACAAAATAAGAAGCGCCCTGTGATCGCATTTTTTCTAACAGAGAGACACTCCAGGTTCGTACTAGATCCTTATAGGTCTTGGAACCCGGGAAGTGCCACCCTCGTCGTTTACTTGCATGTATAAGTACAGGATTATCCCAATCAGCTGCCAATATGAGAGCATTCACTGGTACTATGGATTGTACTGACAATCCACCTTCGTAAAGGATTTTCTCGATAGAAGAATGGTATCGCGTCTCAACTATTGCTAAAGATGAAACCAGGAATCCTACGATCAAGCAGATTACTATCACAGTTCGTAACCCAGGTTTCAGAATCCCTGAATTGTATGCACCTCTATATTTCATGAGCTCATCGCAGAACAAAGCAGCGAACGGGGATGCTACAGGCAAAAGCTGCAACTGATAATACTCGTGCCCTTGTCCTGGAAATCCGATAATAAAGAAAACAAAAAAACCTGCCGCCCACCAGTGAAAGAGATAAGTGTTAGGTTTATTCCAGGCAGTCGTAATTGCACCTGCGAGGGACATTATTAGGCCGATAGGAGTGATCAAAAAAGCCGTCAATCTTACAAAGACTTTCTTCAAAAATGCTACGTCTAGAAAAATTTCGAATCCGCTATACCAGACCCACCTTCCTTCTCCGAACATGATGAATGGGTAATTATTTTTGGCCAATGTAAATGCATGCACATACCAAAGAATAGATGGAATTGTCACAATAAATCCAAATATCCAAAGTCTAGTCATCCTCAGAAACGACCATCCGTACTTATACCAGGCCAAATATGCAATTGGGAGTCCAATGATTGCAGCAGGTATTTTCACAAGTAGTGCAAGCATAGCGAAAATGAGAGACAGAATGAAATACAGTGTTTTTTCATTTTTCGTCCATTGAGAAAAAAAGTATATGGCTCCGATCGAGAAACATAACATCGCATTATCCGAAATAAGAGTTCTAGAGAAGAAGATACTAACCGGAGAGAAGAGGAAGAAAACCAAAGAAATTAAAGCAATTCGTTTCGTGAAGTAACTTCTGACTAATGAATAAAAATAATAGGTTGATAGAGCACAAAAGCTGATAGAGAGAAGGCGGCCAAGAAATAGGTGCTTGCCAAACAAAGCATATAGCAAAGCCATCAGGTAAGGTACAAGTGGAAACTCCATTCCAATATATCCAGGAAAGGATCCGGCCCAATCAATTTGAGGGTGAAAGATGTCAAAACCGTTACTATAAAAGTTTGAAGCGATCATGGCAAGATCTGCCTGGCGCTGACTATGAGATTCTACTAATCCCGAAGTGAGATGCCTGAAGCGAAGAAGAACGCCAATAACAAAAACTGAAAAAAACAATATCAGATCATTATTCAGTGCCCGTTTCAGTAATTTCAATTCTTCATTCAAATTGGTTGTCCTGATTGACACTTATGAAGATAAAGATGGTTCAACCTTGTGTCAGGCATTTGTTGTTTTGTAATTTTACCCCTTAAAACTATCTCAAACTCATCTTTGTATTAACCAGAGTAACCACATTTCATTGCATAAATCAACACTTTTCTATTTATTTAGGTTTAAATACCTGGAACAATTTCACTCCAAATATCTCCCATGAAAAAATAAGAAACTGTCCAGTAAAATATTCTGGCACTCAGTTATTACCCTAAAAATCCAAAGCCTTAAATACAGCATTTAAAACCTCTTGGATTCTTCTTTTTACATGAACACAAACAAACCATCGCCACCAAAGTAGTTGGGTGGATAGAATATAGTGATCATACAAAAGCGGAGCGGTTGATCCATAATAATAGACCCTTATAAAAGGTGTTTGATTATTCCATTTTATCCATAAACCATTTCTATTCTTATTGTCTCACAAAGAATAATCTCTTTTAAGAAGAATTTTCTCTCCAATTGCCTGCTTCCTTAAAAAGAAACTATTTTTTGCCTTCATCCATAGCTCAAAGACCTTAATTCCTATGCCTTTTCTATCAATTAAGCAAACCTTGCCATAGAAGGTCTTTATCTCTTTGTAACTCTCTTGCCTTCTATCTTACTTCTCTCACTGCTATCTAACCCAAGCCAAACCCTTAAGCCTTCCCTCCGCCTCATTATACTTCTGCTTGTAAGCCCAATCTTCATGAAGCTTTGAAATAAACTCCCTTCCATTCCTCACCAGCTTCCCAGCTATCAAAAAAACTCTGCCTTATCCGCTTGCCCATTCTCTTCATATCCTTTTCATGGCTTTATCAAGAAATGTTAAGTCAACATAACCTTCTGGAAGTCTTTTTATGTAACCCAGCTTCATCATAAGAGAGAGGATTTCTTCCATAGCCTTCTTATTCCGGATGGCTTCCACATCTGGCTTGTTTACATTCAGGGCCTTACGGATAAATCCAGCATTAATGCAGATGTAGCGGGAAGCTATCTGGGCAGACTCGTCTGGGTTTTCTTTAACAAATGTAACCCCGCGTACAAATGCTCTAACGACCTTTTGTGTCAGATCGGGAGAAGTTTCTTTAAGCTCCATAGTTGTTGTTAAAGAGCATCCGGGGGCCCCTTTCCATACATCCCCCGTTCTTTTTACGACGGTTCCGATGCCTAATGCTTCCATCATTGTTGCATAAGGTTCCACCATTGAAGCCGCGTCTGCTCCTCTACCAAAAAGGGAAATAATTGCTCCATCACCAGAGGGAAGCCTAATAAGCTCAACGTCTTTCCATCCTAGACCTTCAATGAGTGCCATTGCAGTTAGGTCTTTCATGCCTCCACGTAATGGAATGGCAACTTTTCTCACCTTTGAAGTGCTTATTTCCTTTCGAACAACTATGACAGCTTCTTCAAAACCTGAACCACAAATCAATACAAGAGGTGTATCCTTATCTTCTGCGGCAGCAACTCTTGTCCATGGAATTACTGCAAAGTGGCTTTCACCACTTACAAGTTTATGAGGAACCAACCATGCTGTAGGTTCGATATTTAAATTAACATTAAGACCTTCTTCTTTGAAAAAACCCTTTTCGTATGCAACATATGCTGGCATCTGACAGACGCCCCTTAGTAGAGAAAAAGAAACCTTATTCACTATTAAATCCTCCTTCTCGCTATTTTGCCCTAGATTTTTTGCGCTACTATTATAAAATTTCCGCCCACTCGATGACCCATTTTGTATTTATTGAAATGTTCACAATGTATTGCTAGCCACTCAGGTGGGATCATCCTATCCCCCGCATTGAGAAAAAAGTTGTAAAATCTAGTATTAAGAATTCTAAATCCGATCTTCTGTAGCTTATCCGCTACCTCAGTACAAGCATAGAGTTGATATTG
>Ga0209751_10000726_pt1 | contig 34941 bp, 59 predicted proteins | sample RifCSP13_1_FD_184019 | JGI IMG/M metagenome (GOLD analysis project Ga0209751, IMG submission 184019) | Soil microbial communities from Rifle, Colorado - Rifle CSP2_sed 13_1 (SPAdes) (version 2) | ecosystem: Environmental > Terrestrial > Deep subsurface > Rock core/Sediment | place: Rifle...
CTTCCGATCTCCGCCCAGAGCGAGTCCGTCAACATGCATAGCAATGTGCTCCACCTCTGGGCGCCCTCGCCGGATAGCGGTCAGACCATTCCGGTCCCTGAGAGCTTCCTGGTGGGGCTCAAAGGGATCGGCCCACTCAACACCGTCTCGTAGGAGATCGCATGATGAAACTGAATAGGAGGGAGCATGGGGAGTGCCAAAGTGACCATCGCCGCCGACGGCACCGTGACCATTGACGCCGTCGGCTTCAGCGGCCCGGCGTGCGAGGCCGCGACCCGCGCCCTCGAAGACGCGCTTGGCCACACCACCGCACGGGAAATGACGGCCGACTTTTTTCAGGAGACGCCGCAGGAGGTGCCCCAACGCTAACGGCCTCTCCACCCGCCTAGGCGCCCTCAGACGCGCTGCCCGTCTTTGGATGCAAAAAGGCCCAGGAATCGTTCCTGGGCCACCCTGGGCTGCGACAGCCCCCCCCTTACGACAAGGAGTCCTCCATGCAACAGATACCCTGGCGCCTCGACATTCTGCCGGACGGCACGCTCCGCACGCTGCAGCATGATGCGATTGTCCCTCACCAGTTTGGGCGAGCCACCATGACCCGCCTCAGCCAGATCGAATTTCACACCACCCGGCAAGCGTGGGTCATTCTGGATCTCCACGGCGATCCGTGGCCCTGCCCGCACTGCACGGGGGCAGGACGCGTCCAGGTGCTCACGCCGCGGCCCCTGCAAGCCCCCCGCCCCGGGATCGGACTCACCATGGACCCCTGCGGCACCTGCGAGGGACACGGCTATCTCGTGTATCCCACTCGCGCCGCCGCGCTCACCGCCGAACGAGCGGCCCTCATGCCGTTTCTGGAGACGCTCTGACGGACGTCCTGAACCAGCGCTGCCTGTCTCGATCAGCGCGAGGAGACACCCAATGAAGCCAACAATCAGCGTCGGACTGCATACAACGGCTGGCATGCCGATGTCCGCCCGGGAGTCGAATGGCACCGCCTGGATACACCTCGGCGGTGCGCCGGGGGATTCCCACGGCATTTCTCTCTTTATTGACGATGTCCAGGTCATCCAGGAGATCCGGGAGGTGCTCGGAACCCTCGAAGGACTCCTCACCAGACCACCGACGGCGGGCACGGCGCCCGCCGAGACACCCTAATGGCCGGGCGCGTGATTGCCGCCGCCCCGTATCTCGCGGCCCTGCGCCGCATTGACGCGACGGAGGACTGCGAGGTGACCGACTGGGAAGCGTCCTTCCTGGAGAGCCTCCTGGCGCAACAGCCGACGTGGCTGAGCGCCAAGCGCGAGGCCATCTGCATCCAGCTCGTCGAAAAGTACCTGTCGCTGCAGGACGCCGCCGTGCTGCGAGGGCAGCAGCCCCTCTGGCCCACATGACCCGAAAACACAATGGGGCGGGAGGACCGTGCCTCTTCGGTCCTCCCGCCCCATCTCCCAGGGTTCTCACATGCGCAACACCAAGGAGTGTACTATGACCACGAGCCTGACGCAACCCCCCACGTCTCCTGCGCCGCCCCTCCCGGATATCCGGGAGCAAACCGTTTGCCTCGATCTGCACATCGGCAGCCTCGGCAACCGGCGGAAAGTCGCCGCAGGCCAGATCCAGACCGATGCTGACCGGACGATGGTCCACACGAGCATAGATCTGCTCGATAGCCCCGAACTCCAGGCCCTGCACCGCCACGCCACTCGGTTCCTCACCTGGCTGGACGCCCAGCGCACGCCTGCACCCCTCCGCCGCCCCGGCCTCTGGCTCCTCCGCACACCGCGCGTCCCCGCCGTAGAAGAGTCTCTCCAGACGTTCATCACGGAACGGCGGTCCTACGTCAGCGCCGTGATTGCCCTGTACCCGCAGCGTGTGGCTGAAGCATGCGCCCGCCTAGGCTCTCTCTACGACGCGGGGCACTACCTGCCCTGTGACGACCCCGCAGACCCCGCCTGGCATGAGACGATTCGCACGCACTGTGCCGTGACCTGGCGATACGTAGCCTTCGAGACCCCAGCGCACCTCGCCAGTATCAGCCGCGCACTCTATCAGCAGGAACAGCAGAAAGCGGCCGCGCTCTGGCAGGCCATTACCGAGGAGGCCCGCACGCTCCTACGCACGGAACTGGCCGCCCTGGTCACCTGGCTTGTGGAGCAAACGCAGCCCGGGACGGCCCAGGGCCAGCGGCTGCAACAACGTTCGTTCGACCGGGCCCTCCGGCTCATCGAGGGATTTCAACAGGTCGACGCCACACAGGATGACGCACTGCAAGCGCTCACGGGGCAACTCCGGGAAGTCTTACAGGGATACCCCGCCGCGTTGCTCCGCCAGAGCGCCAATATCCAGTCCTACGTGCATGCCCAGTTTGCCGCCATCCAGAGGCATCTTGATGGCATGCTCGAACCCAAAACCCGGCAGTATTTTTTGGAGGAGTAACCCATGCAGCGCCATCCAGCGCGCCCGCCGCGGCTCCGCATTCGGAAGACGCCATACGGACTGCACCTATATACCGCCCGCGTCACGGGCGATCCGATCTACGGCTGGGGCAATACCCCGGCCGCCGCCCGCGCCAAATACCACGAACAAAAAGCCCGACAGAGCTTAGAGGAGCCCCCGCTATGCACTCCGTGAAACATGTCCGCGCGCTGGTGTGTCTGCTCGTGCTCCTGCTTACCGGCTGCACCGCCGCCCAGTGGCAGGCGACGGGCCAGGTACTCGCCGGGGCCGCGCTTGTGACCGGCGCCGTGGCGCTCACCGCCATTGCGCTGACGCCGCCCCCGCCACCCGTCTACGTGGTTCCCGCGTATCCGGTGTATATCACCCCGCACTGCCGCTGGTCGTATCTGTATCAGCGACATGTCTGTTATTGAGGAGTGAGGACTGAGAACTGGAGTGCGGAGGACTGAGTAAAGACTGGCGTCCGCCATTCCCTCCTCAGTCCTCAGTCCTGCAGTGCTCAGCACGCAGTCCTGCAGTCCTGCAGTCCTGAAGAAAGGAGCCCCGCATGCCCCGTGCTCATCGCCCCATCCTGCCTGCCGTTTACCGCCTGGAGGTGCCCGTCGCCCAGGTCGCCCGGCTCCTGCCGCTGGTGCCGGAAGTCACGAGTGCCACCCTCACCCGGGCGCTGCTGCACGCGCTCGAGCTCGGCCTCACCATGCTGGAGGCTGCCGCCAGCGACGAGGAGGAGACATGTCGCTTATTGGCAATCCCGCGCTCTGGGTCTTAGGATACCTCGCCGGTCTCACCATGGTGCTCGGTTCATATACGAGCTCGGCCATGTATATGGCATCGGCTCTCCTCCTGGCGGGCATCTATCTCAAAGATGCGCCCGCCAGTAGATCGGAGACCACTGCCCCCGACGCCGTGTGCGACGATTCGGACTGAGACCCCTCACCACCGGGGAGGCGCACAGGAGCCTCCCCGGATCTCCTGGAAATACCCAGGCGAAAAAAGGCTTTACTTTTACCTGTATAACTACTATTATATTTTTAGTTTAGCATACGGAATCGGAACCAAAAGAGGACGGCTATGGATAGTACAAAACAAGCCTTAGTCACCGTTGCACCAGAAATTCGGAGGATTCTCCGGCGCTGGGCCTATGAAGACAATACCAGCATGAAGCGCATTATGGATCGCATCGTCACGGACGCCTGGGAGCAGCGGCAGCGGCGCGCCATTTTACAGGAGAATAACACCATCCCTTATGGCACGGATGCGGGCCGATAGTGCCGCACGACAAAAAAATCCTTTCAAAGCTCACAGGGAAGGAATGCGACCATGCCCGAAGGGACCCAAGATTCTCCACGCATAGAAGCACGCGATCAGCGGAGCAAGCCCTGGCTCTGGATACACCACGACATTCTTTCCTATCTCGTCGTGATTGGGGCGAAAGCCTTCGTGGTCTACTGTATCCTGGCCAAATATGCCAACAATGCCTCCCAGCAGTCGTGGCCCTCGCAGGCTACGCTTTCCAAAGAGACAGGTCTTTCCACACAATTATTGCTCAAAAACTTGAGAATTCTCGAAAAATACCGGCTTATAGCAACAACGCAAAACAGGGAAAACGGAAGATTTACCAATAACATATACCGATTAATAGACGTCGTACCGCATAACAAAAATACCGTTAGTGGATTTTCCACTAACGGAGAAACCACTAACGGAAACCCCGCTAACGGCCAATCACAGCAAGAACTAGATCTAAGAAGAGAACTAGACTTAAGAAAGCAACTAGAAGAAAAAGACAGTCTTTCTCCTAACGGAGAAAGACTTCGGCGGGCTGGAAAAACTCCTCCAGCCCCGCCGACCACGCCGTGGCCCGAGCAAGATGCCCCGTTTGCACTCTGGCTACAGACCCAGACGATTCTCACTGCCGTGACTATTCCGACTCAGTATGACTGGTGGTGTGCCCTCAGTTGGATTGTCAACGGGATTCCGGCACAGGACTGGGTGGCGAAACAATTTGCGAAGATGCAGCTCTGGTTCGAGGAAAATCCGCGTCGGCGACCGACCCCACGCGGAACGTCCCGGTTTATCCGGGCCTGGCTGGAACGCAGTTACGAAGAGGAACGCCGTTATGGAACGCAAAGAACGACTGCCCGAGCATGACGAGGACGACGAACATTCCCCACAGATGGGGCCGTCTCCACCCTGTTGCCTCCTCTGTGCGGACCCCGCCCACGAGGTCCGTTATACGCACTTCTTGCTGCTCGTGCGGCAGCACTCCCTGGACGGGCTCACGGTGCACCTGGAACAGTCCTTGCCCGGGACGCACCGGGCGCGCACACGCCATGGTGTCTTGAGATGGGCAAAGGAGGAAGTTGCCCGGTATAGCAAGCTGGCGTCCGACGCCGACGGCCACCCGATGCCCTGGTGGGAGGCGCGGGCGCAGGTCCTGGGGCGGTTGCGTGCCGCCAAAGACGCGCAGGAGCAGCACCGGGCGACCACGCCGCCGCCTTGAAACGTTGCAGCGCTGCCGCGGCTGATTGACGAGATTATCCGCCGCATCCAGCAACAGGGTGGGGATGCGGACCGGAAGTGGGCGGCGTTGCACATGGCCATGATCCAGCACAATCTCGGGCATCCAGCGCGGCGGCGCGAGATGGCGCTAGCGTACCGGGCCTTTGCGCATGTGGTCCCGGCCCTCGCGGCGGCGTGCGAACGGGAAGCGGGAGTGTGTGAACAAGAAGCGGGGACGTAACATCCTCACCGCCCTAAAGGACGATGCTTCGGACACCGAAACCGGAGTAAGAATCTCCGGCGGTTACAGTTACCACGTCAGGGCATCTGCCCTGACGCTTCCCTGTTTCTGGGCGCTGTCACCTCGCCCTGTCCTGCCGAGCATGCCCTGCAGGACGCGGAGAATCCTCCGCAGTGCTCTCGTTCGTCGGTTCAACTTTTACGGGTATCCCTCTGATACCCAACCCGGCGAAGCTGAAGTTGTGAAAGAGCCGCATCCGTAGTGAGCGGGGTACGGCGCTGGACACCAGCTACTCCTCGCCGCTCAGGACCGTATTGGTTGAGAGTATAGCGCGATAGGCCAGGGGAAAATAGTCAACAAAGCCTGAACAACGTGACTGAAACGTTGAACAAACCTGTTGCAACTCTGTTGCAACCTCCTTTCCTCTCCGCCGTGAACGGCGGAGTCCCCAGGAGGATTTTTGATGGGGAAAACCACGATTAGTTGGACGGACTATAGTTGGCCAGTGGTGAACGGCTGCCGCCGCGTCTCCCCGGGGTGCGAGCACTGCTATGCGGAGCGGCTCACGGCGACGCGGCTCACGCATCTGCCAAAGTACGCCGGGCTTGCGGGGATGTCTGGCCCTGGACGGCAGCCGCAGTGGACAGGCGCGAGTCGCCTGTGGGCACCCGACTTGGAGATGCCGTTCAAGACCAGGACGCCCTCCAAAATCTTTGTCTGTGATATGGGCGACCTGTTTTTTGAGGGCGTGCCGGACGCGTGGATTGACCAGGTCTTTGCGGTGATGGCATTCTCTCCGCAGCACACCTTTCAAGTGCTCACAAAGCGACCCAAACGGCTCCTGGACTACTTTGCAGGGCTTGAGCACCGCCGCCAGCGTTTTGTGCATGAGCACCTGGGCTATTTTGCAGAGATCCTGGAGCCCCTGATGTCGACGGCCGTGCTGGATCAGGCGTGGGAGCGAACCCGGCAGTGGTATCACGGCACCGCCCCAGCGACCTGCATCGGCGATGCCACGGCGTGGCCCTGGCCCCTCCCGAATGTCTGGCTGGGGACGTCGGTGGAGAATCAGGCAACCGCAGACGAGCGGATACCCTGGTTGCTCAAAACGCCAGCGGCGCTACGGTTTGTGTCGGTCGAACCACTGCTGGCACCGCTACAGCTTGAGAAGCTTGGCCCCTGGCACGAGCCGGGCATGGCCTGTCCACGGGAGGTCTATCCCCTGGCGGGTCTCATGGCCATTCCCGATTCTGACTGGGATGTTGGGCGCATCGGGTGGGCCATTATCGGTGGAGAGAGCGGCCCGGGCTTTCGCCCGATGGAGCTGGCCTGGCTGACGGACCTCATCGACCAATGCCGGGCCGCCCACGTGCCCGTTTGGGTGAAACAAGATGCGGCCCGCCGGCCTGGGCAGCAGGGCCGCATTCCAGACGAGTACTTTCTCCACGAATTTCCTAGGGACAAGGAGGTTCCTCAGTGATGAAATCCCCCGCATTGGATGCCGCAGCCGCCTACACTGGCGAGCTGCGAGAATGTCTCCGGCAGCTTGTAGCGGTCTATCGATTTCAGCAGACTACGCTCCGGCAGTTTCCGTTGTCTCCTGTGGAGCATATGCTCGCGGGGGGGGACTGGGCGTTGGAGGACGCTGAACGCCTCCTCGCTCAGGACACGGGCCGGATCGCCGAGGCCCTCTGGGACAACAGTACGCAGATTAACCAGATTGCGTATACCTTGGCGGATTATCTGGTCTATGTGCGGACGGGCGTGCCGCGCTCGCCCTCAGGCCTGGTAGCGACCGAGGAGGACGTGGACGAGGCCCTCTGCGCGCTCCGACACCTCACCCAGGAGGCCCACCGCCTGGACGCGCTGCGCCGCCTGGATACCCCTCGCGATGCAGGCGCCCCAGGTGCCTGACCTGAAAGGAGTGGCCTATGTTACCGCATCACTGCCCGAGGTGTGGCACCTGGTGTCAGTGTGCCAGGGGGCACCGCGTCCTCGGGCGCTGCGCCCATCCGCAGACGCCGGCGTGCGCAGACACGCAGGGCTCCTGTGCTCCCGGTGCCGTGTTGGCCCGGTTCTGCCTCCATCCCCGGCGTCTGACGCATACAGAAACGCTGAACAGGGCCGGAACGCGGCGCTACAACGTCTGTGCGAGTTGCGGCAGCGTCCTGACCGAGGAAATTCTATGCCCTCCGCGTTGACACCGCTCCAGCGACGGGTTCTCACGTGGCTCCGGGACAATAGCCACCAGGCGGCGGGTGCCCCGCCGCTGCTCTGGCATCTCACCCAAGCACTGCCAGACGTCCGCCGTAGTACGCTCAGCGAGGTTGTCCGCCGCCTGGCCGTGCGCGGGTTGCTCTCGCTCCAGGTGTCCTCTGCTGGCGTGATTCGGGCTATTCGGCTTACAGAAGGAGGGGCTGATGATCTACGAAACTCTGCAGAATGAGCTGTCCACGTCTCCGACGCCTCCCTGGCGGTCCTGTCCGCAGTGTGGCCTGGCCGTGCTGCCGAGCGGCTGGCTGGCGCACCGGCGGCAACACCAGACGGCTCGTCCTGCACCGTCCCGACTCCGCCGGGTGGGCATCCAGACAAGCCTGGCGCTCCTCTGGAGTGTGCTCGTGAGTCCCTGGATTGTCGGCGTACTCACGTTGCTGGACTGGTGGGGAGGGCTCAGACTATGGCCCTAACTCCCCCGCACCGGTGCCATGCGATTGGGTGTGAGGTCCAGATCCCCCCGCGCCTCCTGATGTGTCTCAAACACTGGTGCCTGGTGCCCCGCCCCTTGCAGCAGGCCGTCTGGCAGCACTATCGTGCCGGCCAGGAACGGGATAAGGCGCCCACATCGGCATACGTGGCCGCCGCCCTGGCCGCCGTCCGGGCGGTCGCGGCACGAGAAAAGGAGGCATGATATGATACGTGCCGTGACCGCTCTCGATGGCCCCGCCCTGGCCGACGCGCTCTGGGCGTGCGCGGATGCCGCGGGCACGCGGCCGCTGGTGCCCCCACGCATCCGCCGCTGGGTTTGGGGATCTCCGGGGATCTGGACCGTGCTGGAGTCGCACGAGACCATGGCCCCCCAGCGGCTGGTCTTTGCAGAAACGCTGGGGGAGGCCAGCGGCCATCCGCACTGGCAACCCTGGCTACGGGTCAGTGATTGCTGGCCGGCCCTCTGCTATTTTCATATTGGCTTCGTCCATGGCCAAACGCTGGACGGCCAGCCGCTTGTCTTTCTGTGCTGGTGGACGCGCCCGGTGGGGTGGGAGGACACGCTGTGTGTCGAAGAGCCGTCCGAGAGGGCCGTCGCCCGCGCCATCTGCCGCCTGGCGCTCCGGCTGTGGCAGCCGGAGCGCCTATGAGCACACAACAGAACATACAACACACTGTAAAGAAGGAGTCTGGCATGGGAGATCTCATGCAAGGCGATGCGCGACACATACCATTGCAGGACAATAGTGTCCAATGTGTCGTGACATCGCCTCCGTGACGTACTGGGGCCTGCGGTCATATCTTCCTGATGGCGTTAAGCTGAAAGCCGCTGAAATTGGTCTCGAACCCACGCTGGGCGCGCACGTCGAGCACATGGTTGCTGTGTTCCGTGAGGTCCGGCGCGTGCTGCGCGACGACGGCACTTGCTGGCTGGTGCTCGGCGACTCGTATGCAGGTTCCTGGGGCGCCCAAAGCCGGCCAGATGGCAACATTATTGGTAGGACCCTACAGGGGGGGGCGATGCTCTCCGCGCGGCAAATCCAAGCCCATCCTCGAGGCCGGACGCATACCGGCAGTATGAAGCATACCCCTGACCTGAAGCCGAAAGACTTGAGAGGCATCCCCTGGCGCGTGGCGTTTGCGCTGCAAGCCGACGGGTGGTACTTGCGGAGTGCCGCCCCGTGGGTGAAGCGGTCGGCCATGCCAGAAAGCGTACAGGACCGGCCGACGAGTAGCCTGGAGTACGTGTTCCTGCTGACAAAGCAGCCCCAGTACTATTTTGATATGGACGCCGTGCGCCAGCGCCACCGCATGCGGCGTCAGGCACGGCCAAATGGACACAAACGCTGGCGTCCAGGCCCGCTGCTGCCAGCGCACACCTGGCCAGGCACGCAACGGGACGCCCCTGGCGTGGATGGCCACCCTGCGGGCCGGGCGTGCCGCAACAGCGATTGGTGGTTTGCCTCGGTCGGGATGCTCCTGGCAGCCGATGGGGAGATCCTGGGGTTCGATGTCCCCCCGCAGTCCTGGCGCGGTGCCCATTATGCGGCGTTTCCCGCGACGCTCGTGACGCCCATGGTATTAGCAGGGACCTCCGCCCACGGCTGCTGCGCGCAGTGTGGCGCGCCGTATACACGCCTGCTGGAGCGCAGCGGGGGACGCGACTGGCGCCAGGATACGATGGTGAGCAACGGGATCCCGGGGGAATTGGATGGCCCTGGAGGCTACAAGCGCGGGCAATCTTCCACGCCGCTGAATAACGTGCAGCAGGTTACAACCACCGCCTGGCGCCCCGGCTGCACGCACAACGCGTCCGTGGAACCCTGTGTTGTGTTTGACCCTTTCGGCGGCACGGGCACCACGGCGCTGGTGGCCCGCACCCATGGCCGCATCGGGATTAGCATGGATTTGTCGTGGGCCTATCTGCACCAAGCGCAGGGGCGCCTGGGCGACGGGCCCGCGCCCACCATGCCCACAACCGAGCAACTCAGTTTTTTCCCCGCACAGAAGGCACCGCCATGAGCATCTTCAGTCCACAGATCCAGACCGGCCTTTTCGGGCCGTGCACCGATGACGGTGGCACCACGCAGTCCCTTACATTTACCCGCCGCGCCACGCCCATTACCCAGGACGGCAGCGGGGAGATTCTGGTGTCCTTCGCCGCCCTGGGGACGTTTACGGGGGATCTGCAGCCCGACAACGGTCGCTTCCCTCGCATGGTCCAGGGGACGCTGCAACAAGTCAATTATGACTTCTTCGTCCTCGGCAGCCCGGACCTGCGCGTGGGGGATCGGTGTACCATCAGCGGCGTGCTGACCGAGATTATTGGCACCAATGTGTGGGGGCTGGAGTATGTGAATTGCTTGCTGAAGGAAATACGGTAGATGTGCACAGCAGGATGGTCTATACTTAGCGGGCACGGGGAGCGTATGGTGCGCTCCCGATGCCCTCAACAGCACTGACCTACGGAAGGAGGCCAGCATGTCTGGCGAACAGTCTACCACAATTACCATCCAGAACGTGCATGTTTCTGTGCTCACCTACCGGGACCAGCGGGTCATTACCCTCGAGATGATGGACCGAGTCCATCAACGTGCGGCAGAGGGCGCGGCGCCCCTGTGGGGCCGCTCCGGAGAGGCCATGCCGATGTGAACTAAAAACCAAGCGCGCAAGAAAGGCAGTGCTACGGATGGCCAGCTCCCCATTAGTCTCTGTGTACCAACGGATACTGCAAGCGTTTCCCAATGCGGAGCTCGCCGAGTTCCACTTACGGGTGGACGCCGGCTGGGCACTCCTGGCGCGTCGGCCCGTCTTTGCCCGCGCCCACGCGGCCCAGTTGATTGGGGCGGACGGAAGGCCGGAGTATCCAGAGGTATTGCTAGAGGCGTTATCCGCCGAGGTCAATAGGCGGGTGGACGCCGGAACATTTTGCTGAGAAGGACGTGCCATGTGTATGAGTTATTGTGCAGGAAATATTGAAGGATGCGCAGCGGAAGAGGTGATCTGCCCGATCTGCGGTGATGTGCTGGCGTGCAGTGAACATGGACATGTGGACGAAGGGAGCGTAGAAAACTGCCCCTGGGATCGTGCCGAATAGGGAGGACAATATGTTGCACACGAAAATACTGCTGGCGTGTCTGGGGGTGCTCATCGGGGTCGGCACGGGGGCCACTGCCGACTGGGGCATCCGCACCGGCGTGGCGGTGCCGGTGCTCGCGGCGCATGAATCCCATAGCTTCGCGCTCACGGAAGTGACGGCCTATGCCCCAGTCTTTCGCCCGCGCGGCTGGGAGCTGGGCCTAGAAGCCAGTGCCGGAGTGCTGCTGCGGCATACGACGCCCGGCGTGCTCGTGAGCCTCACGCCCACAGCCCGTGTGCACCTGACCGAGGCGCTGGCGGTGCAGGCCCAGGCCGGCGTAGGCTACCTGACGCGGGCGCGGTACCAGGCGCTGGACCTGGGCGGTCCGTTCGTCGTGCGCCCCGCGGTCGGCGTGCACTATGCGTTCAGCCCAACGTTGCGGCTTGAGGGGACCTGGACGCATCTGTCCAACGCCGGCATATACCGAGACAACCCGGGGCTGGACCTGCTGACGGTGGGTCTCCGGTGGATCTGGTGACAGGAGGCCGCAACGGGACCGACGCGGCTGGTGGCCTCGGAGGCCCCACTCTTCTCTCGAGAAAAAGGAATCATATGGACACATCACCCCCTTCGGGTATCGGTCTTGTGCCGGAGCAGCTCCGACAGCATATTGCCCAGAGCCGCATCTTCTGGTGCTGCGTGACGCAGCACTACCTCAGTGACCCCCACTGCCAGGCCCAAGTGGCCTATGCGCGGTCGCTCGGGAAACCCTTTGTCGTGGCGCGCCACCCCGGCTGTCGGATTCCGGAGGGGTGGCTCTACGGCGTTACGTCCCTGCATGTCTACGAGTGGACATCGCGGGAAGAACTGTTTGATGGTCTCTCTCAGTACCTCGAACAGGAGGGCAGGGGGGAATGAGAATGCCTCCACTGAGTCTGTTGGCGGCCGTGCGAGAGATGGACACTCCCATCCTCCGCCAGGGCGATGCCCTGGACGTCTGGGTGCTGCAGCAAGAAGCGCAGCGCTTTGCCCCCCTGATGCGGCAGGCCGCCCGGGAGATTGTCCAGCGCACGCAGCAGCGTGGCGTGGCGGTGGCGCTGGAGTACTGGCGCAAGGGGATGCCGCTCTATGAAGCAACCCTTCGGGTGCTTGTGAAGGAGGCAATCACCCGGGGCGTCCACACAGCGACTCGTGCTGTTGAGCAGACCATCGTGGCGGAGTACGGCGCTGCCCATGCCCAGCGGCTCCGACGCTTGCAGGCCCAGGGGGCAGAAGATGTGATTGAGCGCATCATCAATCTCCCGGATGTCTACGGCTATACATATAGTCAGCGCATCTGGCGCAATCTCGGTGCCGTGCAACACGATCTGCAACAATTCCTGACGCGCCATGTGCGAGAAGCGGCGAGCCTGACGCAAGCGGCGCAACGCCTGACGCGTTGGCAGCTCGACGACCGCCGCGTGCCCCGGCACCTGCAGGATCTTGAACGCGCTGGGCGCCAGGTGCTCATACAGGTCCCCGGCGCCAAGGCCGACTTTCTCCAGGCGCTCACGCAGGTCCGTAAGTACGTGGAGAGCTTGACGCCTGGAGACCGGGGCACGCAGGGCTTCCAGCGGCGTACCGTGGCGCAGGTGGAAAAAGCCGTGCGGCAGGGGAGCACCCAGGCGCTGGACCAGGGCGTGCAGATGTTTGTAGAGAAGCGGGCGCGTTACCGGGCGCAGGTACTCCTGCGGACGGAAGTGAATCGTGCATACGGTGAGGGCGTTTTGGCAGAATATCGGCAGCACGACTTCGTGCAGGCGGTCCGGTGGGTTAAGAATCCGCTCCATAGGCACTTTGACGAATGTGACATTAAGTCCCAAGCAGACATTGGGTTAGGTGCTGGCGTGTGGTATAAAGAGAGCGTCCCGTGGCCCGACCATCCCCTGGGGCGGTGTCGGTTACTCCCTATTCTCTCTCCATTGCGAGAGAGTCTCACGGCTCAGCCATTTCGGCCAGCACACCCAGACGCACACGTGCAGGTCATGCAGGAAATTACTGGGGACCTCTCGCGTCGCGCCAATACGTTAGGGAGACGACCGACGAGTACCGGAGAGGAACGACAACGCTTATTCGATCTGATTCCTCGCTCTCCAACGATTCAAGGGCTCATTCCGCATTTCTCAGACATGGCGGGTATCTGGGGCGATGCGTTACACATTAATAACATCGATGTCATTGCCGTCCAAAATCATGTCCGGGATCTCACACAATTGCCTGTGCATACTGTGAGGATGTTACGACAGGCGGGAGTCACTGTGCATCTTGGGGACGGTGGTGTCCCTGACCTGGATGCCCTTGGGTTTCTCAAAGACGTCCATCCGCGAGGCTATCCGGAAGGCGCGACATGGACAGACGTTGCCGGTGCGTATTATCCACGCACAAAAAGTGCCGTGGCAGGCAATAGACCAAATGGGAGTATCGCGCCTATTCTCCACGAACTCGGCCATGCGCTGGGAGACGTGCTCGCGTTGGACGATGCTCCTCGCCTCATTCGCCTCCATAATTTGGCCTATGATCGCTTTGCGAGCGGGGAACGATTCCTCCCAGAATATTATCGTCAGGGCGGGAAAGGCACAAAAGCAGGTCGTCAGGAATATCTCGCGGAAACATTTGCCCATACCGTGAAAAATCCTGCGCAGGCGCGGGGAGTCTGGGGCACAGAGATTGTCGATTTTCTCGAACGGATCGTCCTGCGGCGCCAGCGGCTCCCACGAAAACATTCCGACGCAACGAAGGGATAGTAGCGATGTGGATACGAAAGCTGGCTAATGGAACCTTGCAAGTGCCGCAGCGTTCCGAGACAAGCGATGGTGTGCTAGGCGACGGCATGCGAGAGGTTCCTGTCAGGCATCCCGCGTATGCCCACTGGTTCTCCGAATATCTCCAAGAACAAGCATTCTTCGCTGGACACGCATCCCTGGTGGCGCCGGAACGTTCTGTGCTCACGCTGCCCGGCGTGGCCGCCTGGCTTGCAGACGTCCTGGAATCCGCGTATCCTTTGCGACAGCTCCGGCCGCTCGAAGACGCCGTGGCCCAGGGCGCGGGCTGGCAGGTACCTGGGGGGCCCTGGTTGAGCACCACCGAGGCGGCGGCGCTGTATCACGAGGCGTTTCGACGGGGTGGAGAGACCCGATGAAAAAGCGACAGAGGGTCTTACAAGCAGTTGGCGTCTGGAAAGTCTATGACACGACGGACCTGACGATGCCGCTCGAAGAAGGCTGCCTCATTGTCGAGGGCCGCGTGCCGTGGTGGTGTTGGATTTTTGGGCACCATTTTGATGCATCGCATCCAGGAGGTGTCTGTGCCTATCAGGGGTATGCTGCCCGACGCTGTGTGCGCTGCGGCGCGCTCCACCCCCGCGACCGCCAGTGCTGCGAAACGCTGCTATCCCAAGAAGGAGACGTCTGTGGAGAAACATGAAGAGATCCGGCTCTGTCGCTGTGGCTGCTTCGAGGAAGACCACGACGACGTGACGGGGCACTGTCTCTTTTGCCCGGGCGCTGATTGCGGCGGGTTTACGTATGACCAGGACGCGACGTGTTGCTATCTCGCGTCCTTCGCCAATCTTCCCTAAATCCCGGAGGAGGTATGCTCTCGCTCGCTGCCCGGGCCGCTGCGGTCTGTGCTGCAGCGTGGCGTCGCTTGCCGCCGTGCACACGTGCCGCACAGGTGACGGAAGTACTGTTGCAAGATCTGGGCGCCAAGCACGGGCTCTTTGCGCCGGACACGCGTCGCATCACGCTGCACCGGCGGCTCTTCACGGTGCCCGTGCCGCTCATTGATGTGCAGGGCCTGTCCCCGGCGCAGACCGCGCCGTACACGTCCTATGCGCTCCATACCGCCCTCCATGAAGGCGCCCACGCTATTGGCCACGCAACCGGCCTGGATCGGCATCCGGAGTGGCTGCGGCTCTCCGGGTGGCGCAAGACGCCGTATGACCGGCAGGACACCGATCGCTATTACGAAGCACGGCCCGGCTGGGAATCGGGGTTTTCCGAGTGGCGCCATGCCCAGGGAATCTGGTTCTGGCGGGACTATAGTCGCTGCGCACCGGCCGAAGCCTTTGCCGACGACGTGGCGCTCATCAGCCTCGGCTGGACGGCCTGCTTTACGGGGGCCAGTGGGCAGGCAAAACTGGCCTGGTTGCGGGCACGCTGCTGGGGCGTCCAGGAGCCGCCGCTGCGGGCCGCCGTGCAGGCGTGGCACGCGCACGAGCGGCAGGTCCACGCCGCCGTGACGCAGCACCTCGGATTCGTAGAGATCATAAGGAGCAGCAGCCAATGCCGTTTACCGCCACGTTTACCAGTATCTACGAGCTCGCGGAGGGCACCGTCTTCGGGACCCAGGGCCGCACGGTGACATATCTGCCGATCATGCAGCGCTTGACCGGGGCGGATAAACACCATGCGCAGCGGGCGATATTATCGGCAGCCCTGACAGCTTTCAGCCTCCAACTCTCGCCCCTGGGCTCGACGCCGGGCGGCCTCTTCTTTTTGGCCACTGACCAGCCAGTGGACGTGCGTCTGGGCGTCTCGACGGCGACGCCCATCTCTGCCGTGCGACAACTGATTGCGGGCGCGAGCATCTCCGCCATCTTTTTGGATACGGGATCGGCCGTGACCAAATTGCTCCTGGAGATGGTCGGCGGGAGCAACGCGGTGCTCGCCGCTACGATTCCGTTCCCCTGAGGAGCCCTTGACGGATGGAAACCCTCGCAGCACAGTATCGTACCGTCGCGCTGCTGGGTGGTACTGGCTCGTTTGGCCAAGCGATGACGCGTCACCTCCTCGCCACGCATCCCGCCGTCCATATTCGCGTGCTCTCCCGTAGCGAGTTGCCGCAGGTCGAGATGCAGGAAGAGTTGCCCGATCCCCGCGTGACGTATATGCTCGGCGATATTCGAGACCTGGACCGGCTTCGCCTGGCGCTGCGCGGCGTAGATCTGGTAGTCCATGCCGCGGCGCTCAAGCACGTGCCCCTGGGAGAGAGGAACCCAGAAGAGATGGTCAGCGTCAACGTGATGGGCACGCGCAACGTGATCCGAGCGTGCATTGAGTGCGACGTGCAGCGGGCGGTGCTCCTCAGTACGGACAAGGCCGTGCACCCGAGTACCCTCTATGGGTCAACGAAGCTCTGTGCGGAGCGACTTTGGCTCCAGGCGAACGTCTATACGCCACAGGGCACGCAATTCGTCGCGACCCGCTACGGCAATGTCTTCGGCAGCCGGGGCTCTGTCCTCACGCGCTATCGGGCCTGCTATCGGGCCGGGCAGGCCCTCCCACTGACCCATTGGGAGGCGACCCGCTTCTTTATGGATATGCCGGCCGCGACGGCGCTGGTGCTTTTTGCCGTGGCGTATGCGCCACGTGGCGGACTCGTGGTCCCTGTGCTGCCGGCGTGCCGCATCCAGGACGTGTGCCGGGCGGTGACGAACGCAGTGGTCCTGGAAGGGCCGCAGGCGGAGTGGGACGTCACGCTGATTGGGCTCCGGGCCGGCGAAAAGCTCCATGAAGTGCTCGCCACGGATGACGAACTGTGCCACGCCTGGTACGTTCCGGGCTCAGTACGGACGGCTGTCTATCTCCTCCCGCCCCGCGTTGGGGGTTGGACCGCAGCCGCCATCGCCCACGATCCTCAGTTCACGCAGTGGTGCTGTCCGGACCCTTCGGACGCGTCCCTGAACGGCTACCGGACGAGTGGCTACCGAAGTGATACGTGGCCCTGGCGCCTCTCAGTAGCGGAGTTGCGGGCGCGGCTGGCCCAGATTCCCTAAGTTTTTGGTTGCCTTTCCGCCTTTTCTCTCGTATATTATTGTCTATGACAATTCATGCGCTTCCGGAATCCCCCTACTATACCGTCAGGGAAGTTGCCGCACTGCTCCGTATGAGTATCTATACGGTGCGGCGTCTCGCCCACGGCGGGGCCTATGGGGCCCTCCGGGTGGGGGGGCAATGGCGCTTCCCCAAAGATGCGTTTCCCCCAGTCGTCCTGAAGGAGCGACGTGATGCCATTTGTCATTGAGGGCCGTCGTGTTGATGAGCCGGCGCGGCCGTATGTCGTTGCGGAAATCTCCAGCAATCATCAGCAGGATTTGGGAGTAGCGAGAGAGTTAATCGCTGCGGCGGCTGCTGCGGGCGCGGATGCTGTGAAGTTCCAAACCTACCGTCCTGAGGAATTGGCGAGTGAGACACGTGCCCCTGGCGCTGGGGATCTGACACTCCGTGCGCTCATGGGGAGTGGACTCCCGTATGCGTGGCACGCCGATCTTGCAGTCATTGCCCGCGACCACCAGGTCGCATTTCTCTCCACGCCGTTCGGGCTCGACTCCGCTCGCTTTCTCGTGGAAGAAATCGGCGTGCCCGCACTCAAAATCGCCTCCGGGGATTTGACCTACGGGCCACTCCTGGCGTATGCCGCGAGCACCGGCTTGCCCCTCATTGTCTCGACCGGCATGGCCACGATGGCCGAGGTGCAACAGATGGTGGCGCTGCATTTCCTGGAAGTCTACCAGGCGCAGCGGCTGGTGCTGTTACATTGCGTCAGCACCTATCCCTGTCCGCCTGAGGCGGTGAACCTCCGGGCGATTGCCACGCTGCGGGAGTGGTTCCCCTACCTGGCGGCCGTAGGCTGGAGTGACCATACGCTGGACATAGACGTGATTCCCGCGTTGGCCGTGGCCCAGGGCGCTACAGTAATAGAAAAGCACTTCTGTCTCACGCGCCAGGGCAATGCGAGCATGGATGCGGGGCATTCGCTGGAGCCGAACGAGTTTGCCGAGATGGTGCACGTCGTGCGCCAGATCGCGGGGATGCTCGGGGATGGGGTGAAGCAGCCGCACGTGAGCGAACAACATGACCGGCTATGGGCACGGCGGAGTCCGCAGGATTGGCTCAGGCCCACAGAGGAGGCGCGAGCGCATGCACTATCCCCGTGATATATTGCTGTGGGCGGCGGGTGTGTTATTGGCTAGTGCGAGTATTGTGGTCTTGATAAGCGTTTTCCTCCTCGTGGCCCGCTGGTGTGGGTTTGCCATCTGAACCTCCCGCTGGGCCGCCGCTGTGGGGCGCTGCGTATTTTCACGAAGGAGGCACGATGATGGAAGCGGGAAACGTCCGCAGGGATGCCCTAATAACGGAACTCGAAGCATTACAGACCTGTACCCATATCGTGAATGACGGGAGGCTCCTGGGGTATTTTGGCCTCACCGCTGCGCATACGTTAGTCGGCACCGGCAAGTATCGCTGGTGGAGTAGCGGGTTTTGGGGCTATATTTTGGAGCGGAAGCCATGAGTGGGCACTGGAAGACACGAGCCGCGGCGGTGCTGGCAGGCGGCCCCGCAACCTACTCGAAGCATTGGCAGCGCTACCCCGCGAATGCCCCCTTGCTCCTCATGAGCGGGAGCGGCTGCTCGGTGACGACGCCTGACGGACATACGTACTTGGATACCGTGGCCGCCCTGGGCCCCATTCTGCTCGGGTACAACCATCCCGGTGTCAACAACGCGGTCCTCGCCGCCGTGAACATGGGGCCGTCGTTCAGCACGTGCACGCGGCTCGAGATCGAAGTGGCCGAGCAGCTCGTACGCAGCGTGCCTGGAGCGGAGCAGGTGCGGTTCTGCGTCAATGGTTCTGATGCCACGAACGCTGCAATCCGCCTGGCGCGGGCGGTGACGGGAAAGGCCCATGTCATTGTCTCGGGCTATAGTGGCTTTGCGGACTGGTATATTGCGAGCACCGACAAATCCCGAGGCATCTTACCCGGCGTGGGAGACTTTACGCATCAGATCCCCTGGGGGGATGGGGTGAGACTGCAGGACGTCTTGCACGACTATAATGCCAAGTTTTCTGCCACAGACCAGACGGCAGTCAGCGACCATCTTGCCGCCATTCTTGTCGAAGTGCCCTCGCGGCCCTGGGGCGAAGATCCGCAGGAGATCACCAATTGGCTGAACGTGTACCGAGGCACGGCCCATGACCGCGGCGCCCTATTTATTTTGGATGAAGTCGTCACCGGCTTACGCTACGGCCTCGGGGGTGCCCAGGCGCTCTACGGTGTCGAGGCGGACCTGGTCTGTCTGTCAAAGGGGCTGGGAAATGGCTATCCCATTGCGGCGCTGCTCGGGAAGCGGGCGTTGATGCAGGAGTTCGGGACCGGCGCACCGTTTATGAGCAGCACGTTCGCCGGGAACACCATCGGGCTCGCCGCCGCGCAGGCGACACTCGAGGCCTGTACCACCACCGGGGCGCTGGCGACCCTGCGCCATTATGGGCACCTCCTGGGCAGCGGTCTCGCGGCGCTGCTGCGGGCGTATCAACTGCCTGGCGTCTTGTGGGGCAATTTCGCTCGCATGGCGGTAGTCTGGAGTGAGGTCCTCGGCGTGGCGACGGCGGCGCAGCTCAAGACACTGTGGATGCAGGAGATGGTGCGGCGGGGCATCTTGATTGGCCCCGGCGTCCTCTTCCCGATGTGTTGTTATCATGCCACAATTGTACAGGGTATCCTCGCGGCTGCCGAGGAGACCTGTGCGTTGATGGCCGCGTGTTTGGGCAATATGGATGTGGTATCGTCGCTTGAGAGCCCAGTGCTTCACGACGTCTTTCAGGTGCGGGCATGAGACATCCAGATGTCTTTGCCGCCGTCCTTACCCGCCTGGACCGGCTCCAGCGGCGGCATTGGCGCCGCCTGTGCTGGCGGCTCTTGTGGAATGGCGTGGTTGCTCCGCTGATTCCGTGTGCGTGGTGGCACCGTCCCCTACGGGCCTGGCAGACCTGGTGGGCGCTGCAGCCGCGTCCGCTGCGAGAAACGATAGGGCAGCAGCCGACAGATGAGGAGGGGTTCCATTCATGACGCCGTCCCTGCCCATTTACATTCGTGTGGATGCCGGTGGGGGCCATGGGTTGGGCCATGTGCGACGCATGGCCGCCCTCGCCCAGGCGCTGCGGCACCAGGGAGCCTGTGCAGTGACGTTCGTCACGCAGACGCCTGACGCGGTGCGCCCCAGTGTCGCGCCATTGCTCGGGCCCGGATGCGCGTTGGTCACCGACCCGCCGCTGGAGACCCTGCTCCCACCGGTCGCGCCCGGGATCTGGGTGCTGGATCGGAAACCAGCCTATGACCAAACGGCTGTGAAGGGGTTGCATACGCGGGGACACCAGGTTGTCGGCATCGATGACCCGGCCGCGGCGCCGGGGACCTATGACCTGCTCGTCGGTCCGGGCTGCCACTGGGCGCCGGATACGGTGCAGCGCTTGCGCACGGACTTTGGCGCGTGCTTCCTGTACGGCTGGGACTATGTCATCCTTCCTGCAGAGGTGACGAGCCAGGCGCCGCTCCCGTATGCGGAGCGCCAGGACGGGCCGATAGTGTTTTGCACGGGCGGCAGCGATCCAGAGATGGCACTCCCGCAGATGTGGACATGGATGTGCGATAGCACGCTGGATGCTGAACAGCTCTTTTGTGTCGGGGAATTGGCGCAGACGGATACGATGATTCGTGCCTGGGAGGCTGCCAGGCGGCGGGCGCCACGCCGGGTAAGGGTTGTGCCGTTTTCCCGCCAGTCCCTGCGCCATGCGGCCCTGGTGGTGGCCATGTTCGGCGTCACGCCTTACGAATGCCTGTGGTATAGAACGCCCACATTGATGCTGGCGCATACCAGGGAAAACGAAGAAGGTGCCAACCATCTTACTATCGCATCATATTGGGCAAATAGATCCCTTGGAGCTATAGAAAATATGGATGAGAAGTCCTTCACCACCATCCTGCGCGCCTACTGGCAAGACACCGATACCCGCCAGCGTATGCACTCCGCCAGTGCGGCGTTGCTCGATGACCAGGGCGCGGCCCGGATTGCCACGCGGATTCTCGCGCTGGCCGCGTGAGTGTGTGCGTCCCCAGGGAGACGTGACGTGAAGCCCAGCGCCGTGCACTGGCAAGACGCGACGCTGGCGAGCAGCCCGGGCGTCTTCCTGGGGACAGACAGGAGGGACAGCATGCGCGGACCTCAAGCCCATGCGGCGTTGACACCGCTCCGGCTTGTCGTGCGCCTCGCACAGTGGATATGCCACCACGGCCGGGCTCCTGTCGTGCGAGACCTCGTGCCACAGAACGGGCTGCCACACTTTACCATCGTGACAGCACATCGCTTCCGCACGGCCACGGAGGCCATTACGCAGGCCCACGCGCTCCTCGTCGGGGACCCGCCCGTGATCCAGGCCCTCTGGGCCGACGAGCATCCCCGCTGCCTGTGGTGCGGCGCCGTGGGAGTGGGCCGGCCCCCCCACGTGGCCGCACACTGCCCAGCAGTATCAAGCGGCATCATCCCATGGCATCTCCGCACCCGGAGCGCCTGGTACCGCCGGCTGGCGCAGTGGGGTGATACGGCATTGAGACAGGAAGAGGAGGCGCCTGATGCCGCTCCGGCTGAGTCCCCGTGAGGCCCAACGGCTTGGTCTCGGCACGGGAACGCGCCCGGTGCGCTGTCCCCGGACGCCGCCAGTCGTGGGCGGCCCGCCGAGTGGGCATCAGTGGCGCCGCGTCCGGCGGGGCTTTGTCTGTGTTGGCTGCGTGCGAGGGCACGCCCCCGGCCTGTTTCTGGCGCTCACGCTGCTATGGCTCTTTCCCAATGACTTTTTGACACACACAGAGAGGCCGCTATGACCCCCATCCCTATCCCACTCCCGCCGCTGCTGCCAGAGATCCAGATGCGGTGGTTGCGGATCGTGCGCACCGCGATCCACGCAAAGACTTCTGTCTGGGCCGTGATACCCAAGGAGCCCGACAGCGCCCCCATCGGGGAAATCCGGTGGTACCCCACTTGGCGCCGATACGCCTTTTTTCCCGCTCCCGATACGGTGTACGAAGCACAGTGCCTGGAAGACCTGGCGCGCATCTGTCGTCTGCTGATGCGGCACCATACCACTTGCCGAAAGACGGGGTGAAGGATGACATTGTTAGAGCGGTTGCAGATGATCGATCGCTGTTCCTCGGCTGATCTCGCGACGATTCAAGAGACAATCGGGGTCCTACAACAGATACGAAATGCCTTAGAGCCGACGGTGCGAGACGAGATCCCTCTGGGTCCGCGTGAGGCAAAAATCGTATTAGCTCTGTTCACCGACGATGTGTATACCATCATCTGATGGGAGGCCGTGATGAATGGCTACTATCAGCTCGCCTGGCACCACGGCAGCGTGCCCGCTCTGGAATGGGGCAGTGCGCCTCGTGGCCCCCTCGTGGCCCTGGACATGGCGCACCAGGGGGAACTCCTGGGCCAAGTGATGGGCGTCTCGCCGCTGCGGATGCCGTACCAGGTGCTCCGCTGCGAGATCTGCGTCGCGGTGCATGTCTGGCCGTTGCCGCCTGTGCCACGAGAGGGAGAGTATCGCCATCGTGCGCTGTATGAGGGCGCCGATCTCACCCCCATGTTCCGCTATGCAGCCTGGCCCACCGAGTGGTTGCTGCACGTGGCGGCCTCGCCCCTGACACACTTTCGGCTCACGCTGCCAAATCTCCTGTGCGTCCCAGGGTTCGCAGCGCTGGCCCCGCCGCATATCTGGTGGGCGTGGACGCCAAAGACGCTGGAGCTTGCCTTGCGGTGGACGGGGTGGCAGGCCACACTCACCTGTCACGACGCGGTGTTGCACGCGGTCGCGACCCGGAGGCCCCCCGATGAAGACACGTGACACGTCTCCTGACGTCCACACCTGGGACGCGCATCGCGGCCCCCTCCGTGCGCACCATGCCGGCGTGCGGGTGCTCCAGTGCGTGTCATGCGGGTTTGCCCACGTGCTCCCGCTGCCGCGCCTGGAAATGCTCGCGGCGTATTATGCGATGCAGTTCTATCAGGAGACGTGGCCGGACTATCTTGCCCGCTACGACGCGGACAGGCCGTGGTGGGAGATGACGCACCGGCATCTCTGTGCGGCGCTGCCATGGAGCAGGTTCCCCGCCGTGCCCTGCCTCTTAGAGGTTGGTGCGGGCCCTGGGATTGCCCTCGATGTCGCGCAGCAACTGGGCTGGGAGACTCTGGCGATTGAGCCTGCGCCCTTTCTTGCGGCGCGCCTGGAAAGCCGTGGGCATCGGGCGTGGGCAGGGACGCTGGAAGTCATGGGCGCTGTCCCAGACCCGCTGCCTCGACGGCCAGATATCCTCTATCTTTATGAAGTGTTGGAACATCAACCCGACCCTCCAGACTTTTTGCGTCGCTGTCATACCCTGCTGCCCCCAGGCGGCTTGCTGGTGCTCCAGGTCCCCAACGAGTGGAATGCTCTGCAGGTCGCGGCACAGCAGCAGCTCGGACTCCCACCCTGGTGGGTGCACCCGACGCATCTGGCGTACTTCACGCCGCAGACACTTCGGGCGCTCGTCGCGGCGTGCGGCTTTACGGTCCTGGATATGCGTGGCACGTTTCCCATGGAGCAGTTTCTGCTCATGGGCCGGCAGTACGTCGGCGACGATGCCGTGGGTCGCCGGTGCCATCAGGAACGCATGGCTTATGAACTGGCGATGGATGCGTCTGGACTCTGGCCACAACTTGAGGCGCAGTACCGACAGCAACTGGGGATACGCGAAGAACCGAGTATTGGACGAGAAATTGTGTGTATTGCTCAGAAAGGAACGTCGTGGGCCACGTGATACTTGTGACTGGCGGTCAGAGGGGTATTGGGGCATGCATCGCACAACAATCCCGTGCGATGCATTGGGACGTGCTTGCTCCATCTCGGGAGGTCTGTGATGTATTAGATGTGGACAGCGTGACACGCTATGTCTCATGGTTACACCAATCCGTTCCTACCTTACACGCCGTTGTCTTGAATGCACATGCTTGGTGTAGTAAGCCATGTGCTGACCTACGCCTCACCGATTTTGAGACGCAGTGGAGGTATGTCACGAGTCATTGGCTGCTGCTGCGTGCACTGCTTGCGCACTACGCCTTGGAGTGTGTTGTGGCCGTCTCCTCGGTACGCGGACTCATTGGCGGGGTGGAGAGTGCGCCGTATGCCATGGCCAAAGCCGCACTGATTGCTCTCATGCAGGGATATGCACGCGAATATACGGCCCGGCCGACGCGGTTTCATGTGGTGTGCCCAGGCTGGACAGATACCACAATGGGGCTGGAGGTCAAGCGCACCGGCGGGGTCTCAAACCCTGATGCGGTTGCACAAGACCCGAATGTTGTGGCGCAGCATGTCTGCCACCTCTTGAGAGCGCCTGTGAGTGGATACGTCGTGCGCATTAATCAGGGCATTGCAACACGTATGGCGTGGCAGGAGCAACCTGATGATCTATAGTCATCCTGCCTGGGAAGAGTTGGCACACTACCTTTCCCTCAAAAAACACCCGTTTCGGGGAGACTGGTGCAATAGTTTTGACGTAAAAGTGACGCAGGCGCGGCGCACGGCGGCCAGTGACGCGGCCTTTTATCGTGATACCGAGGTCTACCTCTACCAGAATATCGGATTTTTTCTTGATCATTCTAAAGTGCCCTATTATGGCAGACTGTTTCAGTGCATCGGCACAGACGCTGTGACGCTCTTAGATTACGGATGTGGTAGCGGGCATGATGGCCTGTGGTTTTTGGCGGCGGGCTATCAAGTGAGTTTCGCTGATGTGCCAAGCCGAGGGCTTGATTTTCTTCGGTGGCGCTGCGCCAGGCTTGGCTACCCCGCACCAATCTACGAGTTATCGACGGAAGGGACGATTCTCCAACATGATATCGTGTGGTGCATTGATGTGCTGGAACATATGCCTCCAGAGAGGCATCAAGATTTTCTGCTTGAATTAGAGGGACTCGGGCGGACCGTCTTTGTCACGCTTGTTGATGACAAGAAAGCAGACAGCACGGTCCATTATCCTGTGGCGATACAGACACTCACACATTGGGTGGCCGGACGGCGGCATACCTGGCACCAGGATTATCACCCACAGCCCGACGGCGGCAGGGTGCGACTCCTCGTAATTGGTGAACGCGCTCGGCGACTCTCAGGAGGGGCATGATGCTTGAACGGCGCCGCAAATGGCCTGATATCGAGATTGATCGACTCCATGCTGGCCTCGTCCTCGACCGCCTGATTGCACTCCATGTCTTTGGATGGCAGGAGTGGCAACCAGGGCATCCGCACGCCATGCCAACGTTCGTTGTGCATCCGGTCACTGGGGCGATTGAACGATGCCTGCAGGAGGTCTGGTCCTGTGGAGGCCCCGAATATCCTGAGTGTGCAAGCAGTTATCACTTCAGTACGGATGAGCGATCTGCTGCCGAGGTTTACCGTCTCCTGCCGGCACGATTGCAAGATTGGCGACTCACCCCATTGGAGATTTGCAAGACGGCACTCCGATGGCAACAACAACTCCTGGCAGGAACCGCAGCATGAAAACGTATTCGGCAGAATACTTGCATTGGCTGCGGCATCATGTCCCGAGGACGAGAGAAGACTACCTAGAGATTACGAGGCATGCCGGTCCCTTTCCGCCGGCCTTTCCACGCACGATCTATCTCGAAATCGGAGCCGAATGTAATCTGAATTGCACCTTTTGCAGTAAAGCGTCCCGCCGGAAGTTTCTCCGTGAAATGGATATGGCCACGCTGTGCCGTGTGGTCGAAGAATGTGCGACACAGGGCGTGTATGCGTTGTACACCCACGATTTCAATGAGCCGCTCTTGCATACCGAGAAGCTCCTGCCTGTCATTCGGCATGCCAAAGCGCTTGGAATCCCCATTGTTGCTGTGACTACTAATATCACACCACTGAGCGAACGAGTCATGGCGGCCCTGATTGACGTGGGTCTTGACACGCTCCATCTCTCATTTGAAGGAGCAGACCCGGCGCTGTACGAAGAGGAACGCGGCGTCCGCTATCAAGTCATTGCTGCACGGATCAGGAGCGCGGCAGCGGTGCGCCGCCGCAGTAACAAACGGAATGCCCGCGGACAGCTCATGCCATGGCTCGCGATTACCATGGTGCGTACGACGGAAACTGAGGAACAATGCGCACGGTTTCTTACGCAGTGGCAAGAGATCGTGGACGACATCGAAATACGCCCCGCCCTCGAATATCTTGACCGCACACAATTTAAGGGCGCACTTGTGCCCAAGTATCGTGTGCCATGCCGGTACATGGGAGATCGGTTGATTATCACAGCGGATGGTACAGTGACAGCATGTAGCGTGGATGTTGATGCTGAATTGGCCCTCGGCAATGTCATGGACGGCGACACCTTAACCCGTATTTGGCAGAGCGAACGCTACCGTAATCTCTGGGCCTTACACCAATGGGAAAGGTGGGGGGAGTTACCAGAACCCTGTAAAAGCTGCAAAAGCTATGATTTCACGGCAACAGCACGGAGTCAACACTTACAACAAACGGTGCGATAATGAAGCATATGCCAATGACGACACAGCCGCGCCTCCTTCTCCTATGGCCCTACGGTATTATTGGCGCTGAATCAATCCCTATGTGTCTGTCGTTTCTGGTACCACGTATTCGGGATTCTACGTCTTTTCTCAGCATTCTCGATTGTTCGTTGCGTCAGCTTGCCCCGCATTCTTCTGAGTTTGCCTCGGCCGTCACAGCCGCCGCCCCTGATATAATCGGTATTTCGTCCTGGTCACAGAATTGGCGCTGGGTGGGCATGACCATTGAGGTCCTCCGTGCTCTCGTGCCGCACGCCAAGATTGTACTTGGTGGACCCCATGTGACCGCAACTGGCGATATCGGCGGTGCCGATTACGCATTAACAGGGGAGGCGGAATGGTCCTTCCCGTTGTTTATTGACGCGCTAGGGGCAGATATGCCCCCCAGCGATATGGAGTGCATTCCTGGACTGCGGTATCGCAATCAGCGCACCACGACGCCGACGGCGCTTGTGCAAGATCTGGATGCGCTTGGCTTGCCAGATTTCGACGCCATGTTGCTCCGTGACTATCAACAGAAGGGATATAAGTATCGCAGTGGGGAAATATTGCAAGCGCCTATTTTAGCCACACGCGGCTGCCCCTATACCTGTAGTTTTTGCGAAGCGCCGCTGCTAAGCGGTCGTAAGATTCGCAAGCATTCGATCGCCTATCTCAAAGAGCTGCTCATCCACTTGCGCGTCAAGTACCATACGAAGCATATCAATATCGTTGACGATAATTTTACCTTCCATAAAGACTACGCGAAAGAATTTTGTGCGATGGTGCTCCAAACCCCGATATGCCAGGACATGACCTTTGCCACACCCAATGGCTTGCGCGTGGAACGCAGCGATGCTGAAATGTTTCGCTTGATGAAGACCGCCGGATGGGAGTGGGTGATCTTTGCTCCGGAGTCCGGTAGCCAACGCATGGTGGATATTATGGCGAAGCACTTAGACCTGGGAATTCTCGGTGAAAAGGTGGCACAAGCGCATGACGCAGGGCTCAAGATCGAATCCTTTTTTATTCTGAATTACCCAGGAGAAACGGATGCAGACGTGGAACTTACGCGACAATTCATCGAGAAGACGCCGTTTGACGCAATCGCGCTGCATATCTTCAAACCTTTACCCCATACGCCGATTTGGCGTGATCTTGTGGAGAGTGGACGCCTACCGCCCGATCATATTATTGGTCGATATGATGAAGTCGAATGGCTCGCGAACGGTCGGACGAAAGAGGACATTACGCGACAGATTGCGCTCTATGGGATGGCAGCAAAACATATTGGCCGGATTGCCTAAAAGAAAGCAAGAGTGCGATGCAACAGCTCCAATTCACAGGACGGACCGCCGCCGTTACCGGGGCGAGCGGCGGGCTCGGGCACGCATTGATAGGCGCCTTGCGGAACGCTGGGGCGCAGGTCACAGGGATTTCCCGCCAGTACTCCACTCCCCATACTCCTGCAACATGGAATCCAGCAGACTATGACCTAGTGATTTTCAATGCGGGATTCGGCTATATGCAGCCGAGCGATGCCCCTCTCTACGAAAGGAATGATGTCACAGAAATGTTTACCGTCAATCTCCTGCAGGTGATTGACCAGGCCCAGAGCGCGCTCGCGGCCGGCGCTCTTCACGTCCATGTGGTTGGCTCCATTCTTTCCATTGTTTCGTGCCCCTACTACGCTATCTACGCCGCGACAAAATACGGCTTACGCGGATGGGCCTATGGGGCGGCCCGGGAATTGCCTGGACGGGTGAGCATCAGTTATCCCAATGGCATCCGCACCCCGTATTTTCAGCACCTACGAGGAGACCCAGCCTTGTTGGCAGCATATGCTGGCCAGGTAGAACAGGCCCAGCAGCAATACGATACCCCTGACGCGGTTGCCCAGGGCATCCTTGCAGGCATCGCGTCCGGTGCGCGCGAGATCATTCCCACCACCTATGCCCTCGAGTGGTTTATCAAAAATGGTGAGGATATTGGTCGCATGTGGCATCCGAGATTATCCCAACCATCCGTAGAACCCTTTGATTGGTGGAAGGCTGTAGCAACCTATTATGACTCCCTGTAGACACGCCGCAACGCTTGATACGACGCGGACCGTCCTTTTTCTTGGCGCTGGGGTTGAATCAGTCCCAGGCATCCAGCACGCAAAAGATCTGGGCTACCGGGTCATTGCTTTTGATCGCCAGCAGGACGCCCCAGGCTTCGAGGTTGCTGATATGACAGGGGTCGTGGATATCTCTGACATTCCAGACAGTGTTGAAAAAGCCTGCTATGTCTCGACGCACCATATGGACATTGCTGGCGTCCTCAGCGTTGCTGTCGATGTGCCGCTTACGGTCGCTACAGTGGCCCAGGCCCTGAAACTGCCGGGCCTCTCGTTCGCCACAGCACAGCTTGGAGCGAATAAGTGGTGGCAGAAAACACGGTTGCAGGCGGCCGGGATCCCCGTCCCATGGTTTACACCCGTCGAAACGCTGACCCAACTCCGAGATGTTGTGCAGACGTGCGGCAACGGGCTGGTCCTGAAACCCGTCGATAGCCGGGGCAGTCGTGGCGTGATCCGGTTGCTTCCTGCGGTCGATCTTGCCTGGGCCTGGCAGCAGGCCCGCGCCGAAACCCGCCATCCGCTTCTCCTCGTGGAACAGTGGGAATCCGGACCGCAAATCAGTACGGAATCGGTTATTCTTGCCGGGCAGTGTTACACGCCAGGTTTTATTGACCGGAACTACAGTTTCCTGGATCGCTATGCTCCGTATGTACTCGAAGATGGTGCCACGTACCCCTCGTTGCTTTCCCCCTCCCAACAGGAGGACGTCTACCAACTCCTTGCGCAGACTGCCCAGGCGCTCGGGATGCAATATGGCACGCTCAAAGGCGATGTCGTGTGGACACCGACCGGCCCAAAAATTATTGAAGTGGCGCCGCGTCTCTCGGGGGGGTGGTTTTGTACGCAACTCATTCCGTGGGCCACCGGCGTGGATCTGGTGGCCATTGCCCTCAAACTCGCCACGGGCCAGCCTGTTACCCCGGAGGAATGTCGTCCCCAATTCCAGCGGGGGTGTGCTATTCGCTATCTCTGGCCGGACCCTGGCGTGGTCACTGCCACATCGGACGCCGCGGTGCACCAGCTCCCGCAGGATTGGGAAGGGGCATGCCACATTTTTGTACGTGTTGGTAGCTGCGTTGCATCGCCGACGCGGCATAGTCAGCGGGCGGGCTGTGCGGTCATGCTGGGGGAGACACGGGAGGAGGCGGTGGCCCGGGCCCGCGCTGTCGTGGCCGCCATGCTCATTACGACGACCCCAGCAGAGGAGCACGCCTCATGGCCTGGAACGACTTGAACGCCCAACTGTCCGTCCTCTCCCTGACCCCGGAGGACGTGCTCGTCGTGTCCCTGCAAACGCCGCTCTCCGCACAGGACCATCAGCGCCTCGGCGCCGCGCTGTGCCAGGCTCTGCAGGCGCACGGTTTCCAGAACCTCATTGTGGTACTGCAACCGGGCATGACGCTGACTACGCAGCCTGTGTCTGCCTTCCAGGAGGGCGCCCCGCATGCCTAAGATCTCGTATGCCGTGGTCCTCTGCGCCCGCATGGAAAGCGGGCGCTTTCCGGGCAAAGTACTGGCGTCCTACTGCCCCGATGGCACCCCAAACCTACTGCAAATTGTGCAGCGGTGGCGCCGGGGCATGATCCCTGGCGGACGCCTCCTCGTCGCCACGACAAGCCGTCGGGCGGACGACGCCATCGTGGAGTGCTGTCGCACGGCCGGGGTCATCTGTTACCAAGGGAATGCCACGAATGTGGTCGCCCGGATGGACTATGCGCTGCGCTGTTGGTATCCGGGGCCCACCCCACGCTATGTGATTCGGGCCCTTGCCGATAATCCCCTGGTGCATGTTGGCCTAGCCATGTCCCGCCTCCGGCTGCTCGCACGCACCGGCGCCGATGCCACCTGGTACGGTGGCCTGGAGGCCCTGCTCACGTATGCGGCGACCACTGACGTGTATTCCCGAGCGGCGTGGGACCAGATTGTTGCGCACTCGTGCCTGCCACACGATGTGGAGCATCCGGGCCTTTGGCTGTGGCGACACATGGCGGCGGCACGGTGGGTCCGCTCGCCGCTTCCGCCGCCGCTCTTTCGGCTGCCGGTGCGCACGGAGTTGGACACCCCCGCCGACCTCGCCTTCTTTCGCGCCGTCTGGCAGGGCTGTCGGCCCCGCAGCGCCCAGTGGCTCCCAACGGCTGAAGCGCTGCGGTATGTCCAGCAGCATCCAGGGATCATGGCGCTCAACACGCAAGTGCCCCTCAAAACGCAGGCAGGTCCTGGGGGCCTACAAGGAGTCGATGATGTCTGACTCTTCCAGCCCATTCTTGCTGCCAGACGGCACTCCCTATACCTCGGAAATGGTCGAAACCCTTGCAGAAATGGACATACACCAGGCGCCTGATAGCCCAGACCCCGCACCCCTGGGCACGCTGGCCTGGTATGAGGCACACCTCGCCCGGCTGGCGGCCGCCGAACAAACCGCTTGTGCTGAGAAGCTCGCGAAATATGGGTATGGGGACGAGGATGTGTTTGCCATTCTGCGGAGTGCCGCCTCCCGCACGCAGACGAGTCTGTGGGTGCAGCTCCTGGGCTGGATGGACCGCTGCATGCGTCTGGCGCCCGACACGCCTTTTACCACACGGCAGACCTTGCTGCTCGATCTCTTTGGCTATACCTGTCTCGGGCTCGCACTGCTGACAATGACTTCCAGCACATCGTCCGGGTTGCAGACCGGGCAGAACACGAGCGGACACTGCACCACCCCGCCGTCCGGGGCGTGATCCGTCACGAGATGTGACGACGCGCGGAGCGGCGTGTCACAGTGCGGACAGCGCCAGCCAAGCCGCTTCATGGTGCGAGCCTGAGCAACTGCCGTATCTGAGCTTTCGTCGATGGATCTGCAGCCTCCAATGCCTGCATCGTTTCCCGCAAGCGCTTGGCCTGGCCTGCCGCAATCGCGGCCTGGATCTGCGCTCGCACTGCGGTTTCCACGTACTGCGAGGGTGTCCGCTGATCGCCCGCTGCGGTAAGTTCTGCCTGCAACGCCGCATCCTCGGCAGGCGTGGTGGTGATGGTGAGGGTTCCAGCATGGGCAAGGCTGGTCCAAAAAAGCACCCCCGCAAGCAAAGCTATCTGCAACATATTTCCTCCTCATACGTAAATAATCTATCAATTCAGGTCCAGGGCACGGCTGGTCTCCCACCATGAGACGCCATCGTACCGAAAGCACTGCATCGTTCCCTTGTTGGCGCCCGCCGTCGGTGTAATCGCCCCACCTGTCAGCTCAATCGCCGCCGCAAACCCCGTGACCGTCCTCCCCCCAGTGCCATCCTGCTGCCAGAGCACACACATCTCCTGGCCTAGGCGCCCATTGCTGATAGTCACTGAGGTGATATTCGCCGTCATGATGATGCGGTGAAAATCCGCCGCGTCGGCGTAGAACGTGGGCGTGGCACTGAACGTCGCGCGTTGCACGCCCTCGCCCGGACGGCCTACATTATCGTAGGCTGGTGTGCTGGCCGTCTCGCCCACCGTGACTGTGAGGCAGTCAATGTCCAGCACCATGGCGTTATCGACGACCCCTTGATTCGAGGCAATCTGGATGTCAAGGGACCCTGTGCCGGTGGGAACCAGGCTCGTGAACTTAAATTGCTGCCAGCTCGTACTGATGCCTATGAGCCCCTGCGTAAAGAGCGAGCCCCCAGCATCATAGGCCCACCGCATGGTGCCCGGTTGCGTGCCCGCTGCCCGCTTGGCAAAGAAGGTCACGGTGATCGGCTGGCCAATCAGCCGGGCATGCTCGTATCGGGTATCTGGGGGGGCCGCCTCCGGGGTATCCGTGATGCGTAGCCCGAGGTATACCGTGCCCTGGCCAGCAGTCGGCGTGAGCCGGACGGCATACCGCCCACACTGCCGGTCCGTCGTCGCCTCGCCGGTCCCAATACGGGTAGGCACGCCATTCACCGCCGTCCAGTTTTGCAAGGCCGTGGGGCTTGTCCACCATTCGAACGAGGGGTTCGTGGCGAGATTGATAGGCGAATCCAGCCGTAATCCGCCCGGTTTGAAGTTCTCATTGGACGAATTCTTGATCCGCGTGAGTTTCGTTCGCACACCATTATTCGTCACCGTCCCCCCGACTTGCGTCCCTACAGTGACGCCATCCAATTCGTTATCGATCGAGGTGCTATCGAGGGTGATCTGGTTCGTATACACATTCCGGAGGACTGCCCCATTGGCACCCGTCAATTCAATATCGCCTCGGGGTGACACGGTGTTCGTTCCTGCCGTCAGTGTATCGATCGTGCAGGAGATGCATCCTGTCAGAATGAGATTTCTTTCGACGTCCGTATTTTGTTCCAGAAAAATGCCATCGCCAATAAAGAGCGTCGTATGGCCCGCAGACCGAATATTGGCGTGGGTGGCGTTGCCTGTCGACCCCGCCCGATTGCCATTCCCCTCGACCGTCCCCCCGCCAATATACCCGCCGGACATCCCGCCCCCCACATCCACGCCGTGCGTCCCCATGCCCTCAATAAGCGGGCTGATGATCGCAAAGCCGTTGTTGAAGCCTGACGAATTGTCAGGAATATAGATCCCGATCTTCGTGGTGCCTTTGCCGGTCACAGAAAAAACCGGGCCATAATTCACCGTGAACTTGGGGCGAAGAATCGTCGTGAGAATGCCCGATAAGTTACTGATGCAGTTGCCATCCACTCCATTACAATACACATTTTCGATGTGCCCGTAATGGGAGGGGTTGGCCTGAGGGCTGTTGGCCGTGCCAATCCGTATCCCGTCCCGGCTCCCGATCTCGCCCGAGAGCCCGATATCCCGAATCGTATAGCCGTTATTGCTCGAAAGTCGGATGATATCATCCGTGCCCGTGGCCACAAGCTGGGAGCGTTCTCCAGCCCCAGAAATATGAAACCCCGAGCACCCAGTAATCACCCAGGCGGCCGAGAGCGCATAATACCCGCTGTCCCCAGGGGGAATATAGACGGCACGGCCTCCGGTGGTGGCGCCACAGACTGCCGTGCGCGCCCGGTTAAAGGCCGTCAGATTATCCGTAGTGCTATCGGCCAACGCCCCCGCCCACGTCACAGGGAAGCCCCCTGGCGGCACGCCCGAGCAGGAGACCGTGCCAGCCCCGTCAAAAATCTGGTAGCTCCCCGCCCGGATTTTGGCGCAATCCAGCGTCAGCGTGATCGTCGTATTGACGGAGAGGACGGTGCCGTAGGGCATCTCATAGGCGAGACGCGTTGGCAACGTCAGATTGCTGCTGATCGTCCAGGTGCCTGGCGGGATCACGAGGTCGATGTTGCCACTCGTCATCGTGCTCGCTAGGGACAGGGTGGCGCCCGTCAGCGCGGTGCCGAACCAGGCGGCTGAGAGCTGCCCCCCCCCGGTGCTACAGGCAAGACTCCCGCTGCCGCTAAAGACCTGCCAGTGCCCCGCCCACATTTTCGTACAGTCCAGCGTCAGCGTGACGCCGCTACTCACCGAAAAGAGGGCGCCCTGGGGGACATCTACGCCGACCGTGGAGGGAATCGTTAGGTTGGCCCCAATGGTCCAGGTGCCCGGCGTGAGCAGGAGGATATACGAGGTCCCCAGTTGCGTGTTACAGGTGGCAATCGCCGCAGAGAGTGTCGTCTGATTGAGGGTCGCACCGCCCAGGAGGGGATTGCAGCGGTTCACGTCCTCCCGGTTGAGGGCATGCTTCTGTGCCACGGCCGGCGCCTGCCAGCAGAGGCCTAGAGCGGCCCACAGCAGAACGAGGAGGAGCCCTGAAGCGCGTCGATGCGGTCTGGACGTCTCTTTGTTCGCCATCACTTTCCCTTTCTGGGTACTCCACCCAGCGGGGTATCGCGGGTGGAGGGGAAAGAAAGGTTGGCCTGCAAGGCCAACAGGTTTTTCGCTTCCTCACCCCGCGACAAAGGTCCGCCCCCCGTCGGCCGTCAACAGTTGCGTATTGCCGTCCGTCGCCACCGTGCGGATTCCGTCAGCTTCACGAAATCCATTAGGAACGTCCTATGCGTTCGAGGGTATGCGACAGGTTCTCGATGTTTAACGCAAGTCGCTCATTCGCTATCGCGTTCCTTTCGACGACACTCCCCATGCGATCCTCGCGCTTGTTGCACTGGAGCCGATCCTGACGATAAAACCAGAACATCAGGCCGGCCAGCACGCCACCCACACCCAGTGGCGATAGGACTTTGATGAGGTCTTCCACCTATCACCAACTCCCCTGTCCGCCAAAAATGTTCACGGTTTGCATTACCACGCCCCACCACCCACATAGACATTCACTCGTCCTAGACCTACGGCCTGGACTACCCCGGTGCCTGTTTGGGTATCGAGCTTTATTTCTGCGTACTGCGACGTTGCAGCAACCGGCGAGAGTACCCCATGTAGCCGAAATTCTGAGCACTCTCCACTCGCCAAGTTCAGTGTCGGGAAG
>Ga0209751_10000727_pt1 | contig 34930 bp, 26 predicted proteins | sample RifCSP13_1_FD_184019 | JGI IMG/M metagenome (GOLD analysis project Ga0209751, IMG submission 184019) | Soil microbial communities from Rifle, Colorado - Rifle CSP2_sed 13_1 (SPAdes) (version 2) | ecosystem: Environmental > Terrestrial > Deep subsurface > Rock core/Sediment | place: Rifle...
GATCCGCTATGAGGTGGCCAAGGGCGTTCGCCCCGACGCCATCGTGGCTACCGGTCGAAGCGACTATCCCAACCAGATCAACAACGTGCTTGGATTCCCGTTCATCTTTCGCGGCGCCCTCGACGTACGGGCCCGCGCCATCAACGAGGAGATGAAGGTGGCGGCGGCGCAGGCACTCGCTCGCCTCGCCAAGCAAGACGTCCCGGATAGCGTCCTTCACGCGTACGACCTGGAGAGCCTGCGTTTCGGCCCGGAGTACATCCTTCCCAAGCCGTTCGACCCTCGCGTCCTGTTGTGGGAATCGCCGGCGGTGGCACAGGCGGCGATGGAAACCGGCGTCGCCCGGATCAGCATCGACCTGGACGAATACCGACACCAGCTCTCCCTGCGCCAGGGGAAGGGCATGCGGGTGCGCCAGTTCATTGTTAACAAGGCGCGACAGGCGCCGAAGCGGGTGGTCTTTGGCGAGGGCGAGGAAACCAAGATCCTCCGGGCGGCGGCGCGTGTGGCCGAAGAAGGAATCGCCACGCCGATCCTGTTGGGCCGCCCGGCCGTCATCGCCGAACGGTTGGCCGACCTTGGCCTGGAGGCCGAGCTGACCATCATCGACCCGGCGGACTACGAGCGGAGCCAGGCGTACGCCGACGCGTACTTCCGCTTGCGCTCTCGCCGCGGGATGACGCCCTCCCTGGCTCTCTCGCGCGTCCGCCAGCGAAACGTCTTCGGACCGATGATGGTGGCGATGGGCGAGGCCGACGCCTTCGTGTCCGGCCTGACCTTCGAGTACCCGGAGGTCATCCGCCCGGCGCTCGAGATCTTCCACACGCGCCCAGGCGCCCGGCGCGCGGCCGGCGCCTACCTGATGATCGTTGACGATCGCGTCTACATTTTCACCGACGCCACCGTCAACATCGAGCCGACGGCCGAGGACCTGGCGGAGATCGCCTCGCTGGCGGCGGACTTCGCCCGGCAGTTGGAGATCGAGCCGCGCGTGGCGCTGCTCTCCTTTTCCAACTTCGGGAGCACCGAACACCCGCTTTCGCAGAAGGTCCGCCAGGCGGTCGAAATCCTCAGGGCGCGACGACCGGACCTCATCGTGGACGGGGAGATGCAAGCCGACACGGCCGTCGTCCCGGAGATCGTAGATGAGCGCTACCCGTTCAGCCGGGTCCGCGACGCGAACGTGCTCGTCTTCCCTTCGCTGGAGGCGGCCAACGTTGCCTACAAGCTCCTGGCTCGATTGGGGCAGGCCCAGGCGATCGGTCCAATCCTGCTCGGCCTGGGCGCGCCGGTCCACGTGCTCCAGACCGGCGACGATGTGGAAGCCATCGTCCACATGACGGCGGTGGCAGTGATGGATGCGCAGGGGCGGGGGGCGGGGTAGGGGATCGGCGCGACTTGCACCGCGCGAATCACTCGGTCGTTCGTCTCGTTTGTCGCTGGGCGCTCGCTCCCCCATGATAGCGTTTGATGCTGTTCGGCGGGACTACCACGCGCCGGCCACCGAAATGGTACGGTTCTGCTACAAAGCCCGCGTTCGAGCCGAATAGAGTCGTGGCAGAATCTCAGAATGGTGGCGGAATAGGATCCCAAGTCTAATTGACGTTCGTTGCTTAACAAGTCGCCGGGCGCGACACCGCCAGCATGACGGAAGGTCATCGAGTTGCCCCCGGGAGGAAGTGAGACGATGGAAGACTCCCCCACTTCCAGGAACCGTATCGTCGTCGGACTGAGCCTGTTCTTCATCCTTGCAACCGCTTCATGTAGCGGTAAGACCGGCGACACGAACCCCCCGGATGCGCCCATCCAGCTTCCTCCACCTAGGACGGCGACTCCTCCCTCTCTCCCGTCGGGCACCAAGGAGGTGCTCGATTCCCATGTGGATGGAACACAGGCAGCTCCCGGCTCGCCCGCCTCCCCCTCAAGGTCCACCACCCCGAGTCCGACGCAGGGCGCCCCTGGTGTCGCTTTGCCCACGCCTATCAGCACCCCGGCCTCTGATTACCTGATCGCCGCTTGCGTCTATCAAGGCGGATCCGAGGAGATCGATCTTGTGAGCCTGGACGGACTCATCCAGACGCGCCTCGTAAGCAACTCTGGTGACGACAATTGCAATCCCGCTTGGTCTTCGGACGGCCTTCGGATTGCCTTCACTTCGAGGCAACAGGCCGCCCAGTACGTCGAGACTTCGATATGGATGGTCAACGTCGACGGCACTGGGCTGACGAATATCTCCACGACCTTCTCCATCAAGAATCCGTGGGACTACCCGAGATGGTCTCCGGATGGACAATCCTTCGCCATCGTATCAGAGCGCGGAGAAAACCGAGACATCATCGTCAACCGAGTCGATGGAACCGAGCGGCGCCCGATCACGGATCATCCCGGCCTCGACGAGAATCCATTCTGGGCGCCTGACGGGGAGGAGATCTACTACGTCTCGGATCAGGAAGGGACATTGGCAATCTACGCCGTTGGCGCCCTTGGCGGCGAGAGCAGGAAACTTGCCGATTTCGAAGCGATGCCTGGACTCGCGATTTGGTCGCCGGACGGGAAGAAGATTGCGACGGCTTTTGGGGAGGCTGGGCTTTCTATTACGGACCTTGTCACCGGGGACACGGTTCACGTGGATCTGGCAGAAACGATGGGCTGGGGCGCCAAGTACAACATCGAACTTCGTTGGTCGCCCGACGGGAGTCGCCTGGCGCTGATCTCTTATGTCGAACACCCTCCCACGCTGTATGTCGTCGGAGCCGACGGCAAAGGCCTGCGGTCGCTCAGCGATCTTTCCTTCGCCGAATCCATCCCCTCGCCCTCATGGTCCCCGGATGGCAGTCAGATCATCTACACAGATTACGACCCTGCCTGCGATCCCTACGGAGAGTGCAATTTCGATATCTATGCCGTTGCGGTGGACAACGGGCAAGTTCGGCGCCTGACGCAACAGAGTTCAGATGAATGGCTGTCGCTCTTCTCTCCGGACGGCCGCTACATCTTGTTCGCTTCCGACCCGGGGCGAAGTGGCGAAAACGAAGGTCTATACGTGATGAACCGGGATGGCACGGGTCAGCGCCAGTTGCTGCGCGGTGTGATCTTGGGCGCGAGCTGGAGACCTTTGCCTTAGTTTCGGCGGAAGTTAAAGGGGAAGACAAACCCCTGGAGAGAACCCTTGTTTGACTCCTCGGCTCCACCTCCGTCCCGGTGGATGCGAAAGCCTTGTTTCAGCCCAAGGACAGGAGCAGGCCCTTGGACCATCTGCCGAGACTCCCACGGATAGTCTGGTTCGCTGTCTTGGCGCTTGCCACCGCGTGCACACCGGTGGGGAGGAATCCGCCAAGCCAGGCCTATCCGGCCGCGCCATCCCTCCTCCCCGTCGCGACCTCCACGACCTCCCTCCCCGCGCCGCCGGCCGCCGTACCTGAGGTCCACATGGCAGGCGAGCCACCCGTCTGGCTAAGCGATCCGGCAGTGAATGTCCTGACGGTGGCGATCGGCCAAGAGCCCTTGTGCCGTGCCGAGCAAGACATCCAAGTTTCGTTCGTGAACGCCGAAACCGGCGAACGCTTCGATCTTGATGCCTCACCGGCCCGGGCAATGCTGTGGCTCGACGCCAATGGACTCGGATTGCTTTCGTTGGACGGGGAGTCTATCCTGTCGATCGACTTCTCCGACGGGTCCGTCGCGGCGAGCTCCTTCGATTCGGAAGGTATCCGCCTTCTCAAAGGCACTGAGCGAATCCTTCCCCACGAGCTGGGGTGCACCATGACCCCCTTAAGCCTCCTGCCGAGCCCCTCCTCTCAGGACGACAGGATCGCATTGGTGAGCCCCCGCCAGAGCTACTCAGCCGATCTGTCGCTGTTTGCAGGCGTGGGCGAGACTGCGTTCGACGCCGTCGAAGTCCATCAGGTTGGAACAGGCGAACTTGTCTGGAGCGCCGACCCGGAAGACGAATACGACGACTCGTTCGAGGCTGAGTTCGCCTGGTCCCCCGCCGAGTCGAGTCATCTGGCCGTGGTCGAGTGTGGGGTGGGCACGTTCGATGCCTGCCAGCGGCGGCGTCTATACGTCGTGGACGTGGCCCGGGGAGAGCAGCTGGCCTCCTACCCTGGGGAATTCATGAACATCACTTGGTCGCCAGATGGGAGCCGCATCCTCTATCAGCACCCGGAATGGGAACAGCAAGGGGCGCCGATGTCTTCCGGCCCGCCCTGCATGCTTGATCTGACGACCAACGAGAATCAATGCTTCCAGGAAGTTGCCGCCACCCACTTCCCCGACCGCCTGAGCCTGGGGCCGTTGAAGGAGATAGTTGATCTGCAATGGAACCAGCGCGGTGACGGCTTCTTCTACACCTACCGTGGCATCCTTTACGACTCCATCGGCCAGGGTACTCCCAGGCCTCCCCTTTCCCTGGCTGGGCTCTGCCACTTCGAGCTCAGCACCCACGACATCGATTGTCTCTCGGGGGAGGCACCCGAGTTGCAGGGGGCCTGGATCGGCCAGCGCGAGTTCTCGGCCGATGAGCGCTTCGCCTACGTGCAAGCGCCGGGGGAAGGCAATGCCCATGGAGTCCTGAACCTGAGAACCCGCGACTTCTCCGCGTTGCCCGTTCCTCCCAGCCTCGACGGCCGGGATGATTTCGACGCAGTCAGCGTTCTCTGGCGCCCGTCCTCGCCCGAGACCCGCGGGGCAGTGCACACCACACGCCCAACCGAGCAGAATGTGCGGGACATCCCGAGCATCTGGGCTATCTATGGCTTGACCGAGGGATTGGACCTTCCCGGACCCGGCACGCGCCGGTTCTCGGTCGATGTGAATCGGAACGACTCCTTCATCTGGCCGTTCTACTGGTGCGCGTCCGACGAAGAGACATTGACCGGTAACCTCCGCTCGATCACAGTCGACTTCCTGATCGATGACCTCTCTGCTCCCCCAATCAACATCCTCGAGTTTGACCAGTTTTCTAGGGAATGGGACTGCCATTTCTGGGCGACGATGCTCAGCGGCTGGGAGCATGGCACTGAGATCTCGCTGGTCATCCGCTACACCTTCCGCGAGGATGTTCACGATGGTGTTCAGGAATACCCGGCGGGGGACTACTCGTTCGAGTTGAACGTGAAGGTCGGCAGGTAGCGACAGTCAACGACGGCAGGCCGGGGGATCTCTTTAAGCCTCGGGCGACACAGGAACGGATCTGTCGAGATGGAAGAAGCAAGGCGTTCGACTCGAAAAGGAAGGGCGACCACCTCGACCGCTGAGCCCGTCCGCCAGTCTGCCGGTTCAGTTGGGAGCCGGGCGACATGGCGGAGACCCACTGAGGAGCGATCCCGATGAGGAAGCTTTCGGTTCTTGCTCTGGTCCCCATCATCACCCTCGGCGTCACCTTCCAGGTTTCCGCCGACGCATCCCCTCCCCTCTACCCGCCGGGTAGCGCCCTGCTTCCCGCGGGAGAGACCATGGTCCAGATGGTCGCCGAAGTCGTCGATATCACCATCGAAGTTCCTGGTGAGGGCTCGCCCCAATCGGCCATGGAATATCGCGCGGCGTACCAGGCTCGTTTCACTATGCGAAATCAGGGGGCCGCGACAGAGCAAATGGATGTCCGATTCCCTCTGACCGATGCAGATGCCTGGGCAACCATCTGGGACTTTGAAGCGTTTGTCGACGGTCAGCGGGTTCGCATAAGAAAGAGCGAGGAACCTCTCACACTGGACAGCCAAAACGTGGCCCGCTGGGCGGTATTCCCGGTCACATTCGAACCGGGCATCGACGTTGAGATCACTGTAGCGTATACGACGGACATCTCCGGATGGGGCTGGTGGACCCAACCTCCATCTACGTCTACCGGCGATTCTGTATTCGACGCCTTCGCCGCGACGGCAAACCCCGATACCGCCACGGTCTACTACATTCTTCAAACGGGGGCCGGGTGGTACGGGGTCATCGAGTCCGGGCTGATCGTCTTGAGGCTCCCGTACCCGGCAGGCCCGGCGAACGTGTTTGGCCTCGACGCTGGCCTCGCAGAATGGTCGGGATGGACCATGGGCCGCGGGGACCATCTGATCGGGCCTACCTTCGTGGAGAACGATGCCCGCTGGGAATTCACTGAACTGGAGCCCACCGGCGAAGACAACCTCCAGATTCAGTTTCTATGGCCGGATGAATGGCAACGAATCCTCGATCTGCAAGCCAAGGCCGATCGAGACCCTGCTGACCCAGGCATTGCCCTTGACCTCGCCGGGGCATACCTGGCTGCCGGAGCAAATATCAGGTCGGGCTACGCCTCTGAGTATCACTGCTCCCTGAGCCAGCAGGCGATCCAGCGGGCCCTCGTCTACGATCCCTCGTCGAGTGAGTTGCTGAGTGGCCTTGAGTTCATCGCGGGTTATTGTCCAGAGTTGTCTGCTCCGCTGGGACAGCCCACACCGACCTGGTCCCTGGTGGAGCCCAGCGTCTCCCCCCTGCCACCCACGCTGACCTCATCCTCTGCATCGACCGCGGTTCCGACGGTTGACATGACTCAGACCGACGAGGCCAAGCTGCCGACCGCGACCATGGCCGCGCCGAGCAGGGGAGGGAGTCCCTCGGCTGGGGTTCAGGCGCTCGTCGGAATCGGGTTAGGCGTTGTCATCGCTCTGATCCTCGTCGGCGTCCGGCGCAGGAGAACGACTCGTTGACGGTGCGGATTCCTCGCCGCCGAACCAGACCTTCGTGCAGCCGGCCGACCGCTAACGCCGTCCCGATAAACCGCCGAGAGGGGGCCTATCGGATGAGTTCCCGTCGCGGCTAGGCAGGTTAGATAGCTGTCCGAATCGACCGCTCGCCAGCGCCCTCCCGGCGTCTGACCTCTCGATGAAGTCATAGACGATCAGGAACGGGCCCAGCCCAACCTCCAACAGCGCTTAGGCGAAGAGACCGGCCGATGGCGGCCAACCGTCGCCGGCGCGCTTGCCTTTTCGGGCGGGGCTGGCGCCTCCCTACTTGAAGCGTTCCGCCGCCTGCGATAGAATCACTTCCACGCCCCTGTAGCTCAGTGGATAGAGCGTTGCCCTCCGGAGGCAAATGCCGGCGTTCGAGTCGCCGCAGGGGCGCCTTGTGAAGCCGCCCCGCAGGTCCACCACAACGGAGGTCGCTCGATTTACGGGAGGTCCACCCAAGAGACTTGCCACGTGCCTGTCTCGACGATGGCCAGGCTGCTGACGGACTTCATCCCCATCAGCTCGCCAGGGTTGAGCAAGAGGCAGTCCCCTTCCCTGCTTTCGAAGCGCTGATGATCGTGGCCAAAGCAGACGAGGTCGTAGAGTCCGGAACGCGCCAGCCCTCGGGCGATCTCCGGGTAGTGATTGGCCGCCACCCGCATCCCGCCAAGCTCCACCTCGGCCAGTTGCCCGTGAAGCGTGACATTCGCGAATCCGCCAGCGACGCGGCCGATGAGAAAAGTGTCACCGTCGTTGTTCCCCCAGACGATGTGCACCGGGCTCTCGCCGGCGAGCTCGGCCAGACGCCGAACCATGAACGGCGAGCACAGATCACCGCAATGGACCACCGCCTCGGCCGAGGCGATCGTCGGACCCGCCGCCTCCAGCTTCCACAGGTTGTCGTGGGAGTCACTGAGGACTGCGATTCTCATCTTCGACCTCCGCTCCTCCCGGCCGGCGCCGCCGTGCCTTTGGGCCCCGCCGGCTGCCGAACGGCAGGCTGCCTCTGGGGCCCAGATACACCAGCCAGTGTGTGGCAGCTCGGAGAATAGTCTCCATGCGAACTTTGCTTGCCGCTGCGATCCTGGCTTTGCCAGTTCTGCTGGCGGCTTGCGGACCACGGGCCGTCGATTGGACTGTGGTCATGCGTGACTACCAGTTCGATCCTTTAGTCTTCGAGGTGCAGGCCGGGGCTCAGGTGACCCTGACGGGCGTGAACCGCGGACATCACGATCATTACTGGGCTCTTCTGGAAAAGGATTACGAATTCACCCTGCCCTTCGACGACGACGATGTCACCCATATCCTGGCGCTGGTGACGGCCGACGTTGGCGGCCAGGACACCATCACCTTCACCGCGCCTTCCGTGCCAGGGGAATATGTCGTGATCTGCAGCATCCCTGGTCACGCCGAGAAGGGCATGATCGGCTCCCTCATCGTAAAGTGATCAGTGGCCGGTGGTCGGTGGTCAGTATTGTTCGGGAATCGAGCCGAAGGATCTCATTACTGATTACTGATAACTGATGACTGATCACTGATCACTGGTCACTCATGACTGCCCACCGACCGCCGACTACTCGCCACCGACCGCTCCCCGCCGCTGATACGTACGATTAAGTTCCTGTATCCTCTCGGCGAGATCTTCAGTCGCCGCGCCGGATGCCAGTCGCCACTCCCAGTTGCCGTCTGGGCGCCCGGGGTAGTTCATGCGAGCCTCACTCCCCAGCGACAGAAAGTCCTGGATCGGCGCCAGGCTCCAACCGGCGTTCGAAGACCAGATCGAACCGACCAGGCTCCAGGCAATGTCGCGGCCATCCGCCTCCAGCGTGCGGCGGGTGTACTCGCGCGTCGCCTCGGCGGCAGCCTGATACCAACCGCGCGACGTATCGTTGTCGTGGGTCCCGGTGTACGCCACGCACCGCTCTGGGTAGACCTCTAGCGGCTCATCCTTCACCGCGCCGCCCTCAAGATCGAATTGAAGGATCTTCATCCCCGGAACTTCGAAGGAGTCCCGCAGGTGTCGGACCTCCGGGGTCATGACGCCCAGATCCTCAGCTATCAGGGGCAAGCCCCCTAGATCGGCGCGTAAGGCATCGAGCAAAGCCACCCCCGGCCCTTTCACCCAGCGGCCGGTGGCGGCCGTCGGAGAACCCGCCGGCACTTCCCAATAGGCCGCCAGCCCTCGAAAGTGGTCGATCCGGACACAATCCACTTGCTGAGCCAGGTGCCGAACCCGACGACACCACCATTGGAAACCCTCTTGCTCATGGCGCTCCCAGTGATAGATCGGGTTGGACCACAATTGTCCCGTCTCAGAGAAGTAATCCGGCGGCACCCCTGCGACGACGACCGGCCGTCCGTTGGCATCGAGTTGAAACAAGTCCGGTCTCGACCAGACATCGGCGCTGTCTTCCGACACGTAGATCGGCAGATCTCCAATCAGGCGGATGCCGAGGTTGGCAGCCTGGTGGCGAAGCTCCTGCCACTGACTCCAAAACCAGTATTGCTGAAGCGCGTGTTCCTCGATCGATTCTCGCAGCCGCCCGCGGGCCGCCTCGAGCTCCTGCGGACGCCGATGCGCCAAGGACGAGTCCCACGCCGTCCAAGGTGCGCCGCCATGAACTTCTTTGAGAGCCATGAAGAGGACGTAGTCGTCGAGCCAATCAGAATGGGCCTCCCGCCAGGCGACGAAATCCGCTTCCCCCGGCCGCCCACGTCCTCGCCAGCGCTCGGCGGCTGCCTTAAGGCGATCGGATTTCCGACGCTGGACGGCCGGGTAGTCTACCTTGTTCGTCGAGACCGGCCGGTCTTCGAGATCTTCGCGTCCGAGCCATCCGGCCTCGAGCAATCGATCGAGGCTGATCAGGAGCGGATTTCCGGCGAAAGTCGAAGGCGACTGATAGGGAGACCACCCCCCGCCCGACGGCCCAAGCGGGAGGAACTGCCAGAGCGAGCAGCCGGACCGGTGGAGCCATGTCAGCCAAAGGAGGGCGGCTGGGCCGAGATCCCCGATGCCATCACCGCCGGGGAGGCTCGTCAGATGGAGGAGGATTCCCCCGGCGCGTGGAGGTATCACCGGCGTGCGCCGCGCGCCCGCATGGCGCGGCGATAGACCGCCGCGTACTTGCGGGCCGGCCTGTCCCACCCGAAGTCACGTCGGGCCGCCCGATGCTGCAGCTGGGCCCAACCACGGGGCTCGCCGAAGAGTCTCATCGCACGGCGCAGCGCCTCCGCCAACGCCATCGGAGAAGGTTCGGCGAAGACAAAACCGGTGCCGGAGCCGAGGGCGTGATCGCGAACTGTGTCGCGCAGGCCGCCGGTGGCCCGTACGACCGGTATGCACCCATAGCGCATCCCGATCATCTGGACCAACCCGCACGGCTCGTAACGGGATGGCACGATGACCATGTCCGCGGACCCGTAGATCCTTCGCGCGAGGTCAGGATCATAGGAGCGTCGGAATCGGAAACGCCCGGTGTGGCCTTGCTCGAATGAGGTGGCCATCTCCTCCAGCTCCACCTGCCCCGTGCCGAGGACGACGGCTTGCCAGGGAAGGTCCAACAACATGGCCAGGGACTGGAGCATGAGGTCGATTCCTTTTTGATGCTCCAGGCGACCAATGAACGCAAGAAGGGGAACGGCTCCATCGGAGGCAAAGCCAAGCTCGTTCTGCATTCCAAGCTTGTTACGCCCCCGGCGTTCGAGGGTTTCCGCGGTGAATCTCGCCTTGAGGGCGCGGTCCGTTGCCGGATTCCAAAGAGACAGATCGATGCCGTTGAGGATCCCGGTGAGAGACGCTCGTCGCTCGACAAGCATCGGATCGAGCCCGAACCCGAAGTCGGGGGTGGTGATCTCCGAAGCGTAACTGGGGCTGACCGTCGTCAACCAATCGGCGTCCGTCAACGCACCGACGAGGGGCAGGGACCGGGCCCAGTCCGGGAGCGCGCGGCGGGAGGCATCCGGGAGGCCGTAGGCGTGCCACGCCTCCTCGTGGCCCGCTCCGGCGTAGGCCAAGTTGTGAATCGTGAAGACCGCGGCGGTGGTCCGCCAGAAGGGATCTTCCGCCCGATAGGCAGCGAGCCAGGACACGGCGGCGGCCGAGTGCCAGTCATGGGCGTGGACCACATCCGGTCTCCAACCCGTCTGCTGGCAGGCGGCGAGGGCCGCCAGCGACCAGAAGACGAACTTCTCCCCCTCTTCCTTTCCCCCTCCGTAGACCTGCCGGTCGCGCGCCACCGGTTCGCCGTCGACGAGCAGGACGTCTGTGCCCCGGATGCGCTGCCGGTAAACGACCGCGCCCAGGCTCTCGCCGCGACGAAGGATTTCAACGTTGGTTTGCGCCCGCGTCGTTCTTGCCGCCAGATCGATCGACGGGTAACGCGGCAATGAGGAACGCACGTCGAGTCCAAGCTGGCGCAGCGCCCGCGGCAACTCGCCGCCGACATCGCCCAGGCCCCCGACTTTGGCCAGGGGTGTAGCCTCCGCGCACAGGAAGAGGACTTTTAGGGGGAGAACCATTTGTAGTCGATGTCGGGGAAGACCTTGTCCTTCTCCCACAATGCCGCGGCGAGGCCCGGGTCGGGCCGACCGTCCTCCAGCCCGGCAAGCAGGGAATGGAAGCGATCTACATGATCGCGGAAGCGCTGGACCGCGTACTCGCGCGCCTGACCGGTCGTCACCAGAAAGGGCCAATCGGAGGATTGAAGGAGAAGCAGCTCACGCGCCGCCTGGTTGAGGACGGCCGCGCCGTCTGCCGACGGCGACGTGCTGCTATCGACCGCGGTCAACATCCGCCGCTCGGCCTCGTGAATGATCGGCCACATCCAGTGCGTGTCGGCGTTGTCCCAGACGAAATGCCCTCCCCCCGCCCCCCATGAACCCTCCGGCAGGCTGAGCACGGTCTCCGGAGGGTGGGCCTCGAGGTAGGCCGAAGCCGTCGTCAGCTCGACCTCGGGAATGACCGCCAGCCGGCGCAGCACGGCCTCCAGCCAATCGATGCCCTCAAACCACCAGTGGCCAAAGAGCTCTGTGTCGTAATTGGCCGAGACGATCCCGAATTCGCCCGTCCGATCCCGATACCCTTTCAGCAACCCGGCCACCAGCGAGGCGAAGTGATCGGCTTGCATACTCACGCGACCGGCGGCCCAATCCGGGTGGTATATGTCCTTTTCTCCGAGGGTGACTCGAGCGCCGCTGATGCGCCAGTACTGCATCCCGGAGACTCCGTCCTTCTTGTGGAATTCGCGGTAATCGAAGTCGCCGGGATAGCCCCACTCCGAGCTCCACACCTGCAGCCCGGCCCGGTTGTCCCGCGCCAACACGGCCACCTCGGCCTGAGTCACGTAGTACGGACGGAAGGTGGTCGCCGGCTCGGATGGCTTGAGCTCGGTCATCGGGACCACGTACCGGCGCACCACGCCTCCATAGGGGCCGATGACCTCCCCGGCGGCCACACCCACGGGCCTCCCTCCTTCGACCATGTGGGTCTCGGCGAAAAAGAGGCGCAGCCCGTTGGCGGCGAGGTGCGTCTCCAGCCCGGGGCGAAGTCGCTCATCCTCGGCGATGTAGGCCGGCCGGTAAGCGCACTCCGGAAGCCAGATCGCCTTGGGACGCCGTCCCAGATGGCGTTGATGCGCGGCCATGGCCGTCCGCAGCTGCAGGCCGATGGACTCGTCGCGGTCGAGCAAGGGCAGATAACCGTGGGTCGCGCCGCAAGTGATCGTCTCGATCGTCCCGGACTCTTCGAGGGCGCGGAATGCCGGGACAAGATTGCCTGCGTATCGGCCCTCGAAACTGGCGCGCACGGCTTCATAGCGGTCGCGATAGAAGCTCGCCAGCCACGCCAGGTGTTTTTCCCCCTCGCCTTCGAAACGAGGGATGTCGGCGGCCGCGGCGGAAATCTTCTCCGCCAGGTAGGTGCGGAAGTTGGCACGGACGTCCTCATCGGCGAGCTGCTCGAGAAGGATCGGCGTCAGCCCGAGCGTGACGCCACCTCGGACCCCATCGGCCTTTAGACGGTTCAGCATGTCGAGCAGCGGGACGTAGGTCTCGGCCGCCGCCTCATGGAGCCATTCCTCACCGTGCGGCCAGCGCCCGGCGGCGCGGGTATAGGGGAGGTGCGAATGCAGGACGAAGTTGAAAGCGCCGGATGGTTCCATCCGTCCACCTGGAGCGGGTAGTGAGATTCTAGCAGAGGCTTCGCTGAGTCGCACTCCGGCGAGATAGAATCGGCCGGCATTCAAACAGCGGAGGCCAGGTCGGTGATGTCCAGCGACAGTGCCGTTCCAGCATCCCGGGAGCCTGCAGCCTCCGGGAAACCCGATCCCCAAGCATCGGCGGACCCGGAAGCCTTCTGGGCAGACGTGCTCTCGACAGACCCCGACCGGATACGGCAGGCCCTACGCGGGCTGACGCCGGACGAAAGGCGTGCGGTCCTGGAACATTTGCGCCGGATGGAGGGGGACGAAGGGTGGCAGCCGGATCAACGCCGTCGGGCGGGGGCCGCCACGGCGGTGGCTGACGGCTCGCCGCCACCTTGATGAAGAACGCCGACGGCTACGCCCCCCCTCGCAAGCCGCGCCGAGAGCCTGTTCGGATCTCGCATGCGCCGGCCGCGCTTCGATTCATGAGATACCTGGAGAGGGAGGACATTTGTGAACAGCACGCGGCAACAAGGATCGCCGGGAACCCCTTCGGCGGCTAGCCAATGGAGGCAGCATGGCAGACGACAGCCCGCTCCCGCGATGGAACCTGACGCCGATCTTGCCGGGCGTTGAAGAGCCTGCCTTCGGTGAGGTCTTCCACCGAGTCGAGCAGGAAGTCTCAGCGCTCGTTGCGCTGTTCGATAGGCACGGAATCGGAGGCCAGACACGGGAGGATTCGTCGAAGGCGGAGCCGTTCGAGGAGGTCGTGCGAGCTTACCTCGACGTCCGAACCCGCGCCTATCTAATCGAGGCTTATCTGGAGTGCCTGACCGCCGCCGACAGTCGCGACAACGCGGCGCAAGCGAGTCTATCGGAGCTCCTACCCACTCTGGCCACGCTCAGTTTGCTGCTGACGCGCCTGACCTCGTGGGCCGGTCGGCTGGAGGTGGACGTTCTCATCGCCTCTTCGCCGCTGGCCCAAGACCATGCCTACTTTCTGCGCAAGAGTCAGGTGCGGGCGCAGCACCTGATGGGGCCCTCCGAGGAGGCACTCGCCGCAGACCTTCTCTTGACGGGGAGCACGGCCTGGGAACGGATGCACTCCACCCTGACCTCCCAGCTGATGGTTCCGATCGAGGTCGAAGGCCAAGCCCGCCAACTCCCCATGAGCGCTATCCGTAACCTGGCGCAGAACCACGATCGTGCCCTCCGCCAACAGGCCTACGACGTCGAAGTCGCCGCCTGGCACCAGGTGCGCGTGCCCTTGGCGGCGGCGATGAACAGCATCAAGGGCGAGGTCAACTTGCTCTCTCGCCGGCGCGGCTGGTCCTCGCCCTTGGAAGCGACGCTGTTCGAGCATGCCATCGACCGCCCCATCCTGGAAGCGATGATGGAGGCGGCCGAGGAATCCTTTGACGACTTCCGGCGCTACTTGAGGGCAAAGGCGCGCCGCTTGGGGCTGACCACGCTCGCTTGGTATGACTTGTATGCCCCGGTCAGCGAGGCGAGCGAAGGTTGGACCTATCCGCAGACCTGCCAGTTCATCCTCGATCACTTTCGCCGCTTTTCGCCGGCCTTGGAAGATACGGCACGGCGCGCCTTCGACGAGGGTTGGGTCGACGCTGAACCGCGAGGGGGCAAGGCCGGCGGGGCTTTCTGTGAGTGGATGCGCGGCGCCGAGTCACGCATCCTCGCCAACTTCCTACCTACGTATGACGGTATGTCGATCCTGGCACATGAGCTCGGCCACGCCTACCACAACCGCACCCGGGCGACGCGAACGATCCTCCAGCGGCGGACCCCATCGACCCTGGCCGAGACGGCCAGCATCTTCTGCGAAACACTCATCGCCCAGGCCGCCTTCGAGGAGAGTGACGACTCCCAACGGCTGGCGATCCTTGAGTCCTTCCTGCAGACGGCCTGCGCCGTCGTGGTCGACATCGCCGGTCGCTTCTATTTCGAGCAGAGTGTGTTCGAGCGCCGCGGTCTGCGCGATCTCTCGCCGGACGAGCTGTGCGAAGAAATGCGCCGGGCCCAGGCCCGCTCGTACGGCGACGGGCTCGATCCGAGGACGTACCATCCGTACATGTGGGCGGTCAAGCCGCACTACTACTCCGGCACAGCCTCGTTCTACAACTACCCGTACACCTTCGGTCTGCTTTTCGGCCTGGGCCTGTACGCTGTCTACCGCGACCGCCCCGAACGCTTCGTCAGCGAATACGAGGACCTGCTCTCCAGGACGGGGATGGCGACCGCCGCCGAACTGGCCGAAGGCTTCGGGATCGATCTGCGTGCGCCATCGTTCTGGCGCGCCAGCCTGGACTTGGTGAGGGAGCGGATCGAGCGTTTCGAGCAGCTGGTGGGTCCGGCCAACTGAGAGGGAATGAGCCGTCCGGTGGCGGAGGTAACGCTCCTCCTCTCTTTCACCCTGTACTCCGCCTTCGCGGTCTGCCGCACAAGTCGGGGCTAGATTCAGGTCGTTGAGGTCAGCGGCGTCAACCCTCCTGTGGAGGGCTGCCCTGAACGGTTACTTCGAACGAGTTCGCCAGCGGCCGATTTCCGCCTCGACTCACGACCCCGCCAGCTCTTCGCAAGGCCTCACGACGCCCTACCAACGATCTGGGACTCGCGCGGAAGCACGGCAGCGGAGAAGGCGGAGTTCAGGATAATGCGGTTGGGCAAAGCACCTGGCCTTTGGGAGTGGATCCATCCGTCCGATGGCTACTTCCCAAGCTGCGTGCGAAACGCCTCGGTCAGGGCCGGGACGATCTCGTACAAGTCGCCGACGATGCCGAACCGAGCGAGCTTGAAGATCGGCGCCTCAGGATCCTTGTTGATGGCGACAATCGTCTTCGACGTGCGCATGCCGGCCAGATGCTGAATCGCCCCCGAGATGCCGCAGGCGATGTACAGATCGGGTGCAACGACCTTGCCCGTCTGGCCCACCTGGTTGGAATACGGGATGTAGCCGGCGTCGACGGCCGCCCGGCTGGCGCCGACGGCGGCGCCCAGGACCGACGCCATCTGCCGGATCAATTCGAAGCCTTGATGCGCTCGCCAGATTTCCTGCTGCTTCTCGTCCGTGATCTCAGGCGGTGGGGTTAGCCGTCCATTGTTGGAAACGCCCCGGCCTCCAGAGACGATCACGCTGGCGTCCGTCAGGCTGACTCCGCCATCGGAGGCCCTGTACCCGAGCACCTCGGTCGCCGAAGCCCCCGGAGTTACCGCGGCGACGTCCACCGGTCCCTTCCGCGCTGTGTCGGGCGTAGGCCGCGGGAATGCCCGGCTGCGCACCATCACAATCTGCGGGCGGCGTGTGCGCGAAACCTCTTTGGTCAGAAGTTTTCCTGCGTAGATCGGCCTGGTGGCGACGACTGCGCTCTCTTCAACTTCCAGGGCGATCGCGTCCGGCGTCACACCCGTGTCGAGGTCGACGGCGACCATCGCCCCCAGCTCGCGAGTACGTCCGGTCGTCGGCAGAACGAGCACCTCGGGGCGGCTCTCCTTCAGAACCCCGGACACCACATCCGCATACAGCTCTGGGCGAAAATCCTTCAGCGAAGGACTCTCGCGCACGACGGCCGCGCTCGCACCATGCGCAATCGCTTCCTCGGCCAATGACCGCACGCCATCACCAACGACGAGCGCCGTGACGCCGCTCGACATCGAAGCCGCAATCGTCGAGGCGGCGTAGAGGGCCTCCCAGGAGGCAACGACGGCCTCCCCAAGATGGTGGTCGATGTAGACGAAGATGCGATCAGCCATCACAGCACCTTCTCTTCCATCAACCGCTGAACCAATTGGGCGGCGGCCTCCCCCGGGGAGTCGGCGCTGATCATTTCGCAGTGGGTGTTGACACGCGGCGGAGCGATCAGCGCTGGCCAGGTGACGGCCGGGGATGGAGCCTGCAGGCCCATGTCGGCGGCGGACCACGTCGGAATTTCCGCCTTGGAGGCTTTTCGGATTCCCATGAAGGACGGGTAACGGGGTTCTCCGATTTCCTTGACCACGCTGACGACGGCCGGCAGCTGCGCGCGGACTTGCTGTCTTCCCTCTTCGAGCATGCGTTCGACCTCAATCGTCCGACCTTGGGGATCGACGGCGACCACCGCCGCCACCAACGTCAACGAAGGCCAACCGAGGCGGCGAGCGACCTGCGCCGCGGTCACGCCGGTGTCGCTGTCGACCGACGTCCGGCCGAAGAGCGCCAGGTCCAGCGGATCGAGCTTGCGCAGCGCCGCGGCCAGCGCCGCCGACGCCACGAGCGTGTCGGCGGCGGCAAAGGACGGGTCCTGGAGAAGGATCGCTTCATCGCACCCCATGGCCAGGGCCTGCTTCAAGGCCTCGCGCGCCCCCTCCAGGCCGAGGCTGATGACCGTCACCTTTCCTCCGTGAGCTTCCTTGATGCGGAGCGATTGTTCGACGGCGAACTCGTCCCACGGATTCAAGACGAGCGGAGCATCTCCCCAGGTCACCTTCCCGTTCTCGACGGTGACGGTCGCCGCCGTATCGGGAGTCTGTTTGACGCACACAACGATGTTCAAGTCGTCCTCCTGCCCGCCGGCGCCGAGCCGGGGGCGCGCCAATACGTTGGATCGTAGGCCGGGAGCTCGCAGCGCAGCTGAGCGTCCTTCCGCGTCCCCAGCGCGTAGCCGGCCTGCATCAATTGGTGTATCTCGCTGGTCCCCTCGTAGATCATCGCCCCGCGCGAATTTCGCAGGTAGCGTTCGACGTCGTACTCGTCGCTGTAGCCATAGGCGCCGTGGATCTGGATCGCCTCCGAGGCGGCGGCGAAAGAGGCGTCGGTGGCGTACCATTTCGCCAGCGACGTCTCACGCGTATTGCGCAGCCCGGCGTTCTTCATCCAGCCTGCGCGCAGGTAGAGCAGGCGCGCGGCTTCGTAGGACTGAACCATCACCGCCAACTTCTGCTGAATGAGCTGAAAACCGGAGATCGAGCGGCCGAAGGCCCGTCGTTCATTGGCATATCGCAAACTGGCGTCCAAGCTCGCACGAATCAGCCCCGTCGCGCCGGCCGCCACGGTGTACCGGCCATTGTCGAGGCACGACATGGCGATCCGGAACCCCTCCCCTTCTTCGCCCAGACGGTTGGCCGCCGGAAGGCGGACATCTTGACAGTGGACCCAACCCGTCGAGCCGGCTCGCACGCCGAGTTTGCCGTGAATGTCACCGCGGGTCACGCCCGGCCGATCGGTTTCCAGCAGGAAGGCGCTGATCCCATCGTGCGGATCGCCGGCGGACCCCAGGTCGGTTCGGGCGAACCACAAGATGTGATGGGCCTTGGTCGCCAGGGAAATCCACATCTTCTCGCCGTTGAGGAGGTAATCTTCACCCTGCCGCCGTGCGGTGGAGGCCATCGCCGCTACGTCGGAGCCGACGCCCGGTTCGGTGAGGCCGAAGCCGGCGATCTTCTCGCCGCGTGCCTGGGGGATGAGAAAAGCCTGGCGCTGCGCCTCCGTCCCCCATTGAAGGAGGGCCAGACTGTTCAGCCCCATATGGACCGACATGACTACGCGCAGCGTCGAGTCGACGGCTTCGAGCTCTTCGCACACCAGGCCGAGGGTCAGGTAGTCGAATCCCTGCCCGCCATAACGTTCGGGAACGCAGATTCCGAGGATGCCCAACTCGGCCATGCGCGGCAGGATTTGCGGCGCCATCTCCTGCCGGCGATCCCATTCGCGGATGATGGGCAGGACCTCTTTCTGGCCGAAGTCTCGGACCATCCGCACCACCATCTCTTGTTCGTCGGAAATACGGAATTCCATGGAGACGATCCTGGAGGCACGACGGTTCAATTATAGCCGTGGCTCCTCTCGGACCGCATCGGACCCGGGCCGGGGCGTGCCAAGAGTGACATTCGTCCAGGGCTGTGCACGCGACTCGTACCCCCGGCTATCGTCGCTTCCGGCCGATATAATCACCGCTCGCCATGACCAGCAGGATGACGGCCACCGACATCTATCGGAATCTTGGGATCGCCCTGGGGGCCAGTCTTCTGATCCTGGTTTTGGCACCGAAGCCCGGTCTGACTCGCACGGGGATCCTCCTATCCAAAGCCGCTCAGGCGGCGGCCGCGGGAGAACCCGCCTCCGCGCTAGAGGCCGTAAGGCGGGCCCGCGAGTTTGAGCCCGCCCTGGCCGCCCTGGATACGACGGCTGCCTGGCTGGCTCTTCAGTCCGGGGACGCGGCGCAAGCGCGAGCCCTCTTGGGGGAGGCCCGCACCCGCGCCGCCGATCCCGACAGCCTGGCGTGCCTCGAATTCGACCTGGGGCTTGCTTCGGCGGATCCGGGACAAGCCAGCAACCCTCCCCCGAGCTGTCAGGCCGGTCTGATCGATCTGGAGGCATGGCTGGCTGCCAGCCTCGCCCGAGGAGACCTGGCGGCAGCGAAAGGTGCCCTCGAGACCAGCATCGATTCCCGACCGGGAGACCTGCGCGCCTGGGAAGCCCTGACCACTCTGACCGCGCTCACCGCTCCGGAGGCGGTCGAGGCGGTGGCTTTGCGCGCCCTAAGAGTGTTCCCTCAGGGGAGCCCAGTGCTCGACGGCTTGTTGAGTTTGGCGCGGCGGGAATCCAGTTCTGGCCTGACGCCGGCAGTGAGCGCCGCTCGCGCCGGCGAGCTGTTAGCCGCACAGGGCGACTGGCCGCTCGCGGCGGCGGCCTGGCGTCGAGCCGTGGAGCTAGACCCGAACTTCCCTCAAGCGAGGGCCTTCCTCGGGCTCGCCACCAGCATGACGGGAGGACAAGGACTGGCGGAACTGCAGCGCGCTGCGGCCGAGGCCCCAAGAGACCCGATCGTACGCTCCCTGCTGGGTCAGTACTGGCTTGCCCAAGGCGACGCGGTCCACGCGGAACGCGAGCTGGCGTTCGCCCGAACCCTTGACGCGGAGAATCCGGCCATCGAGGCGGCCTACGGCTCGGCTCTCGAGATGGCCGGCAAATACCCGCAGGCCGCCGAAGCCTATCGGACCGCGGCCGAAACGAATCCCCAGGACCCTGCTTTCTGGAAGTTGCTCGCCGAATTCTCTTTGCGGCGCGAGTTCCAGGTCACGAAGCTTGGCCTGCCGGCTGCCCGCAACGCCGCTTCTCTCGCCCCCGACGATGCGGCGGCCGTCGCGGTGCTCGGATATGCCAACCACTTGTCCGGGGAGAGCCTGCTGGGGGAACGGTTACTGCAGCGCTCCCTGAGCCTCGATCCGGCTCGCGCGCTCACCTGGTACCGCTATGGCCTTCTGCTCCTTGACCGTGCGAGGTACACCGATGCTCGGGCGGCTCTGGCAACCGCGACGGACCTCGATCCGGCAGGTTCCGTCGGCCGGTTGGCCAAACTGTCCATGGAGAGTCTTCCCGGGGCGGACTCGTGAGATATCGCGCAGCATCCGAGCCGTGGCCGGGGACCGGCCAAGCATGTTGACGATCTTGTCTTGTGCCCGCCGCTCGGACTTGTCGGTCGCAACCGCACTGGCAGCCGGGATGCTAGCCGGCTGCGCAGGAGGAGGGTTCCTCTCCGGCGAAGTCCTATACCAGGACGATTTCTCGCGCGCCTCTTCCGGCTGGGATCGATACGATGCGGCCGGCTCCAGCGCCGACTACCTGGACGGCGCGTATCAAGTCCGCATCGAGGCACCCTCCAGCCTCGCCTGGGGGACGCCAAGTTTCAATTTGAGGGACGTTCGCCTGGAGGTCGACTCGTTCGCGGCCGACGGTCCGCTCGACAACGCCTTCGGCCTAATTTGCCGCTACGAGGACCCGGACAACTTCCTCTTCTTCTTGATCTCGAGCGACGGCTACTCGGGAATCGGCGCCATTCGCGACGGTGTGCGGACTCTCATGACGGGAGACGCCATGTTACCCAGCGAGGCCATCGTGCAAGGGCACTCCCCCAACCATTTGCGAGCCGACTGCGTCGGCCCACAGCTCACCTTCTCTGTCAACGGCGTCGTGGTCAACCAGGCCTTGGCGGAGGACATGGCCTCGGGCGACGTCGGACTCATCGTCGGAAGCTATGCCGAGCCCGGGGTGGAGATTCGCTTCGACAACTTCGCCATCATTCAGCCGTGATCCGGGGCCCATCGGGTGGACGTCTGGTTCGATTCCGAAACCCTCCCAACGGTATAGAGACTTGAACGACCGTAGGGGCACGGCGGCGCCGTGCCCCTACACATCCGTTCGAGCGAGGCCCACATCCCACAGCATCCCGACAACAACCGGGCGCCCAATCCCCTCCGGGATGCGAAGCGCGATGGCCACTCCCTCTCGCCAGGCCTAGATACAACTCCCCGCCCTCTACGCCCCTTCGCCCTCTACAGGGCGCAAAGGGCGGCGCACACCCAGGGTGCACCCGAAGGGGTGCCCGAAGGGGTGAGGGCGGCAGGGCCAAAATAGTGAGTCGGCAAGGGTTTCTCCGGGCGCTTCGCAGCCCCCTTGTATAATGATCCTATGGTGACAAAGACCGAGCTCGAAGCCGAGCTCCATAACGCGATGCGTTCCGGCGACGAGCCTCGGAAGCGGACGATGCGCATGCTGCTTTCCGCCATCAAGCTCGCCGAGGTCGAGAAGCGGGCGGGGCTGGACGACGCTGAAATGCAGACCGTGTTCCAGAGAGAAGTCAGGGTCCGCCAGGAGGCGATCGCCGACGCCGAAAAGGCCCAGCGAACCGACCTGGTCCTGGCGGCGCAAGCCGAGCTTGCCATCCTTCAGACGTACTTGCCGGAACCGCTCCCCCCGGCGGAGCTGGAACGGCTGGCTCGGGAGGCGATCGCCTCAGCCGGCGCGACGGGTCCCCAGGACATGGGTAAGGTCATGAAAGAGATCATGCCTCAGATCCAGGGCCGGGCCGACGGGAAGGAAGTCGGCGCCGTCGTGCGCGGCCTCTTGAGCGAGTCTTAGGGCCGGATGGAAGAGCCGTCTGGGGCCCAGAGTTCGCTATGGTCGCTTCTAGGCCGCCGCTTTCAGGAAGCGCGCCTATGGGCTGTGGCCGGATTGGGGGTGGTCGGGGTCGTGGTGGCGCTCGCGCTTCCGCTCTCCGCCCGCTCCGAGTCCCTCATCCTTCGGGCCGGCGATGTCTCAAGCCAGGACGTGCTGGCGCCTTATGCCCTCTCGTACACAAGCGAGGTCCTGACCGAAGCCGCCCGGCAGGCGGCGGCAGACGAAGTGCCGGCGGTCTACGACCCGCCGGACAGTCGGGTGGCACGCGAACAGCTCTCCCAGCTACGCACGCTGCTGGGGTACATCGATGCGATCCGCGGCGACGTCTTCGGCTCCGAAGAGCAGCGCCTGGCGGATTTGGCGTCCGTTCGCGACGTTCCTATCGACGCCGAGATGGCCGGCCGCTTGTTGTCCATGCCGGCTGCGCGTTGGGAGGTGGTCAAAGTCGAGGCGGCGACGGTCCTCGAGCAAGTGATGCGGAACGAAATCCGCGAGGACAGAGTCGAAGACGCACGCCGATCCTTGCCGGCGTTGGTGAGCGTGACGCTCCCTGAGGACCAGGCTCTCCTTGCCGCCCATTTCGCCTCAGCGTTCGTCGCCTCGAACGCGTTCTTCAACCAAACCGCCACCGACGATGCCCGACAACGCGCTGCCGATCAGGCCACCCCGGTGGTCAAATCCTACGCCGCAGGCGAGACGATCGTCGGCCGCGGCGAAGTCGTCGGCGCGGATCAGCTGGAGGCTCTGCGAGCCTTCGGCCTGCTGCGCCCACCGGACGCGTGGCGGCAGGCGGCGCTCAACACCCTGTTAGTGACGGTGCTGGCCATGACGCTGGCTTTGTATGTCTACCGAGTCCACCCCCAGCTGGCGGCCAGCCCGCGCCTGGCATTGCTGCTGGGGGTCTCGTTCATCGCGGCGGCGCTCACGATGCAGGTGATGATCCCGGGACGCACGGTCCTCCCGTACGTGTTCCCGGCCGGAACGCTACCCATGGTCGTGGCCGTGATCTTCGGGCCGGGCATGGGAGTGCTGGTGGCGTTCCTCACGGGCGCACTCGCCGGATTCCTGGGAGCTAGAGGCCTCGAGCTCGGGCTTTTCATATCGCTCTGCGGGGCGGTCTCGGCGCTGGTGATCGGCAAGGCCGAGCGCCTGCTGACTTTCTTCTGGGCCGGCGTGGCCGGCAGCCTGGCGGCCATTGCGGTGATCGTCGTGTTTCGTTTCCCAGATGCCACCACTGACTCCGTTGGGAAGCTTTCGCTGCTCGCCGCCGGCGCCATCAACGGACTGCTCTCGGCCAGCCTGGCTTTCGGGCTGATCTTGCTCTCTGGCAGCCTGCTGGGGATTGTCACCAATCTGCAGCTGATCGAGCTGTCGCGGCCTGATCACCCCCTGCTGCTGTACCTCCTCCATAACGCCCCGGGGACCTATCAACACAGCCTGCAGGTGGCGAATCTGTCGGAGCACGCCGCCCGCGCCATCCGCGCCAACGCCCTGCTGACCCGCGTGGGAGCGTTCTATCACGATTGCGGAAAGGCCCTCCACCCTCACTACTACATCGAAAACCAGACGCCGGACCTGAACGTTCACGAGCAACTCGATCCCAGCACAAGCGCCCATATCATCCTGGATCACGTGCGCGAGGGGATCGACCTGGCGCGCCGCTACCGGCTGCCCAAGCAGGTGCAGGCCTTCATCCCCGAGCATCATGGGACTCTGGAGTTGACGTATCAACTGCAAGCCGCGATCGAAGACGCCGGCGGGGATGAAAAGCTGATCAACCGCAAGGATTTCACCTACCCCGGCCCGCGCCCGCGCTCCAAGGAAACCGCTATCCTCATGATGGCCGACGGAGTGGAAGCCAAGGCACGTTCCGACAACCCGCGTGACGAAGAGGAGATCGACCAACTGGTGCGCTGGGTGATTCAAGACCGCCTCAACCGGGGGCAGTTCGATCGCACGGACCTTACCCTCAAGGACCTCGACACCATTCGGCGGACTTTGGCGACGTCGCTCAAGGGAATGTACCACCCGCGCCTGCGCTACCCGGCTGCCTCGGCGGAGGAGCCGGCCGCTCCAGAGCCCGGGCTGTCGAAGAAATCGGCTACACCCGGCGGCCAACCGGTGAGTCAGGCGTCGAAGGCCGTCGGGCCATCGGCGAAGTGAAGCACAGGATCCACCTCCGGCGTGAGGTCCCCACTGGCTCCGCCGGTCTCGGTCTGACTGCGGCTGCCAAGGCGGTCCTCGACCGGGCCCGAGCGCGCCCCAGCGAGCTGACCATCGTGCTGACCGACAGCCGAAGGATTCGCCGGCTCAACGCCCGCTTCGCCGGTCGGGACGCCGTGACCGACGTGTTGGCCTTTCCTTCCGCGGATGAAAGTTCCTCTTCGAGCGTGCGTTACCTGGGAGACGTCGTGATCGCCCTGCCGCGCGCCCGAGCCCAGGCCCGTCGAAGCCGGGTGCCCCTCTCTCATGAGCTCTGCCTGCTCACAGTCCATGGAACGTTGCACCTGATCGGGCACGACCATGCCCGCCTCGTCGATCGCCGGCGGATGTGGCGACTCCAGGCGTCGGTGCTGCGACGCCTCGGCCTCGACCCAGAGCGCCTGGGAGTCGCGACGTGAGCGATCCCCTCCGGGATGCGAAGCGCGATGCAACGCGCGATCCTCGTCGGACCTCTCGCTTGCGGTCGTTCGGCCATGCCTTCGCCGGGATGGCGCACGTCCTGCGTACGCAGCGCAACGCGTGGATTCATGCAGTCGCAACCGTCACCGTGGTTGCGCTCGGACTTTGGCTGCGTGTCACCAGCAGCCAGTGGCCCCCGCTGCTGTTGGCTATTGGCCTCGTCTGGATGGCCGAATTCGTCAACACCGCGCTGGAAGCCGTCGTCGACATGGCCAGCCCCGGACGCAATCCGCTGGCGCGGGTGGGGAAGGACGTCGGGGCCGCCGCCGTGTTGGTGGCCGCCCTGGCGGCCGCCATCGTCGGTCTGGTCATCCTTCTTCCCCCTTTGGCAGCGCGCCTCGGCCTTGGCAGCTGACCCACCGAGGGGAAGGATTCCATAACGTCAGATTCTGGCCCTGGCCCCTCCTCCCTTCGGGCACCCCTTCGGGCACCCCTTCGGGTGCACCATGGGTGTGCACCCTGGGTGTGCACCCTTGGTGTGCACCCTGGGCGTGCTCGTAAGGGGGTAGAGGCGGTGACATCCCTGCCCGCGCTGGTATTCCCACTTCCCCCCAAATGACGCATTAGGGCGGCCGCCCATGTGTATCGCGCGAGCGGGCGCCTTCATGAACAGCGGCCGCAGCGGCCTCGAAGCACACCTATCAGGTACCTATCCGCCCTTTGCCGCGGCGGTCCACCTGTGCGATAATTCGCAAGTCGGCAACAAACGACAGTTGGCAAGATGAGCCAGAATCGCGATCAGGGTCCGGTTCTGCGGGCAGCGACCGCAACCTTCGACGACGAGAATCCCGGCCAGGCGCTGGAGGCGTTGCTCCGCCTGGCCTGCGAGCTCACCGGCTCGCCTCGGGCGGCCCTGTTCGAGCTGGACGAAGCCGAGGCCGGATTCAGCCCGCGCGTGGCGCATGGCACGCCGTTGGCCGAACTTGGCCGCCTGTCGACCACGACGGACCATCCGGTCCTTAAGGATGCCCTCGCCAAACGCCGTGGCATCGCGACCGACGGCCGGCGGGGGTCGCTCGGCCTTCCCCTGGCACCCGGCACGGTCGCTTGTGCCCCCTGTATCACCGGCAGTCAGACGATCGGATTGCTTTTCGTGGCCTCCGATGACGGGCCGGGTTACGGACCTGAGACTCTCCAGGCCCTCGAGGTCCTGGCGGCGCGGGCCGGGACGATGTTGGCCTTCGCCCGACAGAGCGCAGCGCAGAGCTACGTCTTCACCAAGCTGTCCTTGCTCTACCAGGCAACGCACGCCATCACCGGCACGCGCGATCGCGCAGAGGCTGTGCGGCAGACCGCGGCTCACGTGCTCAAAGCGACGACCGCCGATTGGTGCGAGGTCTATCTGCTGGACGAGGGCGAGGGCAAGACGACACGGTTCCGCCCCCAGCTCGGCAAAGCTCTGCAGCCTTCGCTGGTGGAGGTGGTCAGTGACCGGGGGCCGGATTACCCGGTCCACCGCCAAGTGCTGCTCGACCTGCGGTCGACGACGATCAGCTTGACCCCCCCTATCGGCTCGAACCGCGACCAGGAGCTGCTACAGGGCGAGGGCTTCCAGTTTGCCGCGGTGTTCCCCTTGGCGGCGCGCAACCAGGCCCTAGGCATCGTCCGGCTCCTCTACACCCAGCCGGGACGGCGCATCAACGAGCAACAGCTCGAGCTCTGCCAGGCGATCATCAATGTCGGCGCGGTCGGCGTGCAAGACGCCATCCATATGGAGACGGCCGACGCCCGCGCGACGCAGTTGCAGACGCTGGCCGAGATCGGTCGCGAAATGACCTCCACCCTCGATCTGGAGGTGGCGCTGGAAAACGCCATGCGTCACGCCCAGACCCTGCTTCAGGTCGAGGCTTGCGTGCTGTTCCTGCTGGACGAGGCGGGCGAGGAGCTGGTGCTGAAAGCCAGTGGCGGGGCGCAGCTGCGCATCCGCGGCGTCGCCATCCGTTTGGAAGAAGGAATCGCCGGCTGGGTGGCCCGCAGCCGGCAACCGTTGATCGTCAACGACGTCCGTTCGAACCCGCTCTACCATAGCGCGATTGACGGCCAGACGGGACTGCTGACCACTTCCGTCCTGTGCGTGCCGCTCGAGACGCGCGGTGAGGTGTTGGGCGTGATCGAGGCGATCAACCACCCGCACGGGGCCTTCACCGAGCCCGACCAGCAGGTGCTGATGTCGGTCGCCTCCTGGGCCGGGATCGCCGTCGACAACAGCAATCTCTTCCGCCGGGTGGCCGAAGAGCGCAGCCGGCTCGAGACGACTCTGGTCGAGACGGCCGACGCCGTCGTCCTGACCGACCGCACCGGGAAGACCATCCTCGTCAACAAGGCTGCCGGCCAGGCGTTCCGGATCAACCCTGAGCTGGCCACCGGCCGGCCGGCGAAGGAGATCTTTCACGGCCATCCGCTGGGCGACTTGTTGACCAGGGACGATCTCAGCCTGCCGACCACGATGGAGATCACGACCCCGACCGAGCGGACCCTGTACGCGACGATCAGCGACGTCACCGGGATCGGACGGGTGGCGGTGATGCAAGACATCACGGCCCTCAAACAGATCGACCGCATGCGTTCCCAATTGTTGGGCACGGCCGCCCACGATCTGAAGAACCCGCTCAACGCCATCCGCCTGGGAGCCGACCTGCTGCACGACGCCCAGCTCACCGAGCCGCAGCGCAAGGCGCTGACGATGATGACGCGGGCGACCGACAGCATGACCAATCTGATCACCGGGCTGCTCGAAACGATCCGCGTCGAGTCGACGGCCAACATCAGTCTCGAGCCGGTGCAGATCAACGACCTGATCCGCCATTCGATCGAAGACCTGCGCATCCTGGCCGAGAAACGGCGGCAGGCGATCGACTACACCCCGCCGGACGAGTCGCTGCTGATCATGGGGGATCCCGGCCGGCTGAACTCGGTGATGAGCAACCTGCTCAGCAACGCCATCAAGTTCACCCCCAACGGAGGGCACATCCGAGTGCTTGCCCGCTGGGATGAAGACGAGGTGGTCGTCAGTGTCAGCGACGATGGCCCCGGCATCTCGACCGACGAGATCCCGCGCGTCTTCGAGCACTTGTTCCGCGGCCGGGTGGCCGTGCAGGATCCAAACAATCCGGTGGAGGGGACCGGGCTCGGGCTGGCCCTGGCCAAGACGGTCATCGAACAGCACGGCGGACGCATCTGGGTGACCAGCGTCGAAGGCGAGGGCAGTACCTTCTACTTCTCCTTGCCGCGGGAACCGACCCCCAAAACCGGATCGCTGCGCAAGGACTAGTCGGCGCTCCCGCTCCCCGCAACGTCGCGGCGCCGGACCTCAGAGACATGTCATTCCGAGCGAAGCCGCCCTTGGCGCTCTGCACCGCCTCCGGTGCGCCGAAGGGCGTAGAGAGCGAAGGCGGAGCGACACTTGCACCTGCGCTGGCCGCGCAGCTGCCAAGTGCAGGTGGGAATCCCTGTGGCGCGGCGGGTCGAATGCGAACTCGGGCGCGAGGCCTGCGCCCGTACAAGTCTCCAGAACACAACGCCATGGGGATTCCCACCTGCACCTGCGCTAGGCAGCGCAGCTGCACACCTGCCCTGGCGGGCGGTGCCAGGGGGCGCAGGTGTCGGGCACGCCCAAGGTTCTGTCGTTCCCCAAAGACGACTTCCCGGCGTGCCTTCGGAATGACGGGCGGGCAGGTCTCATGCCGCAAGTGAAGGTCATCGAGGGATGCATTGCACGTCGATATTGAGCTTTACCGCCGGGAAGTGCGCCTCGGCGATGGCCGTCGGCTGGCCCTTTCAGCCATCGATATCTCACCCGAAACCGCCGAACGGACGATGGTTTTCGTGCATGGATTCGGCGGGAGCGCGCGGCAGTGGCGGTACCAGCTGGCCCACTTCGCCGATCGACACCGAACGATCGCCCTCGACCTGCGCGGCCACGGTCTGTCGGATCAACCGGACGGACCCTACGATCTGTCGACCCTGCTCGATGACCTGCACGCCGCGCTGCAGGCCCTACACGTCACCAAGCCTTTCGTGCTGGTCGGTCATTCTTTCGGCGGGGCGCTGGCCGTCGAGTACTGTTTGCGACACCCGGCGCGGGTGTCGCATCTGGTTCTGATCGCGGCCTCGGGCAGGTACCCGTTGGCCTGGTACTTCCGTTGGGCGCTTCACCTGCCGCTTCCCTTGTTGAACGCGGTCTATCCCCTGCTGCGCAACACGATTCCGGCCCCGCCGCGCGTGCTCAAGCCGTTCTATTTCGACACGATGCGGGTTTGGGACGGATGGGATCGGCTGCGCCTGCTGCGGCCGCCGACCCTCGTGATTCGCGGCTATCGCGACCGAGTCTTCGAGAGGCCTCTATTCGAACGCGTCGCCCGCGAGATCCCGCGGGCGGAAGATCTCAACGTCGGGGCTTCCGGACACATGGTGATGCTGGAACGCCGCGAGGCGGTCAATCGGGCGATCGAGCGCTTTCTCAGCCGCGACCGCCGCACATGGCGATCGGCGGTGGGCCCGGAGGCATTGCAGAAGAAGCGTCCCTGGTTGGCGTCCTACGACCGGGGCGTGCCCCACACCATCAGCGTCCCACCGATCCGGCTCGACGAGCTGCTGTCATCGGCGGCCCGGCGCTATCCCGGTCGCCCGGCGGTCGAGTACTTTGCCGCCCGAATCTCGTACCGCACCTTGGATCGCGAAGCCAACCGTTTCGCCCACGGTCTGCTGGCCCGGGGGATCGAGCCCGGCGACCGGGTGATGCTGCTCCTGCCCAATCTGCCGCAGATGATCATCGCCTTCTTCGGAACCCTGAAGGCCGGCGCCGTCGCCGTTTTCGCCACGCCGCTTTCCGAGCCCGACGAACTGGTGCGCCAGATTCAGGATTCGCGCACCCGCTTGTTGCTGACCCTGCCCGACCTGACCGACGTCGGCCTGCGTGCCCTCAACGAGACCGGGCTCGAGCAGGTGGTCGTGACCCGGGTGGCGGAGTATCTTCCGTGGTGGCAGGCGATCGCCTTCCGCCTGCGCCGTCGCACCCGCTCGCGCCCGCTGCCCGCTATCGGCTTTACTCACATGCGCGATCTGTTGAAGGGGCAACCCCACAATCGGCCGGCCACGGACGGCGATGGTGGCGACCTGGCTGTTCTGCAATACACCGGCGGCACGACCGACAAGCCCAAAGGCGTCATGCTTTCGCACGGTAACTTGGTGGCGAATGCCCTCCAGACGAGGCACTGGTTGCCCGACGTGGAGGAAGGCCGAGAGGTCACGCTGGCCGTTCTGCCCTATTCGCACATCTACGGTTTGATGACGGCGATGATCGTGCCCGTGGCGATGGCCGGGGCGATGGTCATCCTGCCGCGCTTCGTCACCGGCGAGGTGCTCGGCGCCATCCGCCGGCGCAGGCCGACGCTCTTCCCCGGCGTGCCGGCGATGTACACGGCGATCAACGACTACCCGTCCGTCCGGCGCTACAACGTCGGCTCGATCCGCGCCTGCATTTCCGGCGCGGCGCCGCTTCCGGTGGAAGTCCAGGAAGCTTTCGAAAGGCTCACGCGCGGCCGCCTCGTCGAGGGGTACGGTTTGACCGAGGCCGGCCCAGCGACCCACGCCAATCCCTTCGCCGGTGTTCGCAAGCCGGGCTCGATCGGCCTGCCTTTCCCCAGCACCGAAGCCAAGATCGTCGATCTGGCCAGCGGGAAGGATCTCCCCCAGGGTCGCATCGGCGAGCTGGCCGTGCGCGGTCCTCAAGTCATGCAGGGTTACTGGGGTGACCCTCAAGCCACCCGCGAGGCGCTGACCCGCTCCGGCTGGCTGCTCACCGGCGACCTGGCCCGCATGGACGGCGACGGTTACTTCCAGATCGTGGCCCGCAAGAAAGAGATGATCCTGGCTGGCAAATACCAGGTCTACCCTCGCGACGTCGAAGAGGTTCTCTACGAGCACCCGAAAGTCCGCGAAGCAGCCGTGGTCGGGGTCCAGGCGCCGCGCGGCGTGCTGGGGCGGGTCAAGGCCTACGTGGTGCTGCGCCAGGGCGAACGCGCGACGGAGGCCGAGCTGATCGCGTTGTGCCGCGCCCGGCTGGAGAGCTACGCCGTCCCCTGGAAGATCGAGTTCGTCACTGAGTTGCCCAAGTCATTCGTCGGGAAGGTCCTGCGCCGGATTCTCATCGAACGGTCCGAAGCCGAGTTGGAGCTCCTGACGACCGCACGGCCAAACCGTGGTCGACGCGCGGCAGCGAAAAAGAAACGTTGAGAACCCTGCAATCGCCGGAAGGGGAGGCCCGGGCGGAGCTGCCGTTGTGAGCCAGCCAGACTCGTTCGTTTTCGGCACCGTCGGGTCTCCCCGGTCCATGCCCCCGAAGCCTGGTGGGTCGGTTGGCGCCGTCCAGCACATGGCGCACCTCGGGTTGATGGCGCTCGAATTGGGTTGGGTGCAATCCGTCCGAGTGACGGAGTCCACCTGCGACCAGATTCGCCAGGCTGCCGCCGCGATGGGCGTGTCTCTCAGCGTGCACGCGCCTTACTACATCAACCTCAACGCCGGGCGCGCCGAGTGGCCCAAGGCGCGGCGTCGTCTGATGGACGCCGCTCACTACGGGAACCTGGCCGGGGCAACCGAGATCGTGTTCCATCCGGGATCTTACTTTGAAGCTTCCCCGGAGGTTGTGTTGAAGAAGGCCCTGCCGCGCCTGCAGGCTTGCCTCCAAGATCTTCGCCGCGCCGGGAACCCCGTTCGTCTGCGCCCCGAGACGATGGGCAAGTCAGCGATGCTCGGATCCCTCGAAGATGTCGTGACGATGAGCCAGGAGGTCGAAGGGGTCGAGCCGTGCCTGGACTTCGCCCATCTGCACGCCCGTCCCGGCGACGGTTCGATGAATTCGTACGAGGAGTGGCTGAAAGCTTTGCAGACCTACCAACAGCGGCTCGGCGCCGACTCCCTGCGTCGCCTGCACATCCATCTCTCCGGGATCGAGTACGGACCGAAGGGGGAAAGGAAGCATCTTCGCCTGGTCGACTCGGACCTCGATCTCGCCCCATTGCTGCGCGCCCTGAATGATCTCGGCTGCGGCGGCCGCGTCCTGTGCGAGAGCCCCGTCATGGAGGAGGACGCCCTCCTGATGAAGGCCACGTGGGAACAGCTGGCCGGAGGATGAACCTCGAGCAACGGAAAGCAGCCCTCGATGCGCTCCATCGGCGGATGCGCCGTTGCCGTCGCTGCCTAGAGCTCGGCTGCACGATCGTCCCGCCGGCGATTTTCACCGGCGGGATCGGCGCCAGGGTCATGATCGTCGGCCAAGCGCCGGGTTCGCGCGAAGTGGAAGCGCGCCGACCCTTTCACGCGCAGAGCGGCACGCGGCTCTTCCAATGGCTGGCCCAAGCAGGATTCGAAGAAACGGAATTCCGCGCCCAGCAGTACCTGACGTCCGTGACGAAATGCTTCCCCGGCAAGGCGGCTTCCGGCAGCGGCGACCGCAAACCCACGACGCCCGAGATCGACGCTTGCTCGGTATTTCTGGGGGCCCAGCTGAGGTTGGTGGATCCGGCCCTGGTCATCCCCGTCGGCCGACTGGCCATCGACGTCTTCCTCCCCGAACGTCCCGCGTTGGAGTCGGTTATCGGCACCCGCCTCGAGATCTCAGGACGGGTGATCGTCCCGTTGCCACACCCTTCGGGGGCGAGCCGCTGGCACCAGCTCCCGGCGAACCGCAGGCGAATCCAACGGGCGATCGGGCTCATACAGGCAGAGAGGATCCGGCTGGGGTTGTGACCCGGGGTTGATTTGCGGCCGTGGTCTTGCGCCGTCTGGGCCGTAGTCCTGGGCTCTAACCAGGTCTTCCGATCTTCTCCGCCCCGGCCTAAAGGCCGGGACTACATTTCGATCCTTTGCCCCGCTGTAGTCCTGGGCTTTAGCCCAGGTCTTCCGATCTTCTCCGACGCGGCCTGAAGGCCGGGATTACACCGTCAGCTCTTGGGGCTTGCCCGGGGCTGTCACGCCTGCACCCCTCTCCCGAGCATGTTGCTCGGAAGAGGGGCCCGAGGGTGAGGGTCCCCGCCGTCAAACTCCGAAAACCGGCGCCTCTTCCGTCGGCTGGGCGCCCCCGTCCTGTCGTTGGCGGTCCCGCAGTCTGTCGCGCAGCCCGTCTTGGATGCGCTCGCGGAGTCGCTCGCCCGGCTTCGCGGCCCCGACCCAGACCGCCACCAGATGTCCGTCTTCCTCGCGAGCGCCAACCGCCGCCATCATCCCGATCTCCAGATCGTCGAAGGAGTCGATGCTCCCGTCCCGCGATTTGAAGACCGTCGACTCGACGATGAAGATGGTCACCGTCGCGCCGTCGCTCTTCTCGAGAGTGAAGCTGTCGTCTCCCAGATCGACGATCTCCCCGACAAGGCGCTCGCCGTCTCTCGGGCGGTCTTCAGGGTTGCCCGCCGCAACGAGCAACGCCAGCCACTTGCCGTCCTCGCCCTGGATCGCGGCCACAACCACGTGCATCCCCTTCTTCAGGTCGTGGATATCCTGGACCGATCCATCCCGGCTGCGGAAGCGCGTTCGATCACCGGTCTGGAACTCCCAATCCTCGCCTTCGCTGGTCTCCACCGTGAACGTCCCCTGCCCCGGGACGACGCCGGAAACAACGCCCGAAACGCGCACATGCTCTCCCTTACTTCCGACCGCCACGTGAAGGGCCAGAAGGCTGCCGTCTTCCAGCTTCTCGGCGGCCACAATGGCCATCATCCCCGACTCGAGGTCTTCCAGGCCGTCCACCTCGCCGCTGCGGCTGTGGAATCGCGTTTCGTCATTGACTTCGAAACGCAGATCTTCTCCCTTGCGCGTATGCAGAGTGAAGATCGAGGCGGCCGTGTCGACCACCGTGATCTCGCCGCCGGCGCGCACGCCCGCCGCGGATGTTTCCCCCTCGGCGAACGCCGCCAGCGGGAAGACCAGCCCGACCACAACCGCCAGAACGACCGCCTTACCCCATCGAGACATCATTCTTGCCTCCAACCCGCCTTGTATGGTCGGAGGATGCACGAAACCAGCTACCGTATTGTTTTCGGCTTGTTAGAGGGTTGTAAACCCCGACTCAGGGCGGAGGGAACAGAACTTCCTCGCGCCCGGCGAATTTGGCCTGCATCCGGTCGATGACGATCTCCAGATGCTGCGGCTGATGGACGAAATCGAGATCGTCCGTGCGCAGGGTGAGCACCGGACACAGATCAAAGGCCGGATGCAGGCCGCCAGCCACTGCTCAGACTTCTGCTCAAGCAAAGCCAGGTAGGTTTCGGTCACCCCGGCTTCGATCGGGCGGGCACGATCGCGAATCCGCCTGAGCAGCACCGAGACCGGCGCTCTGAGGTGAAGCAGCAGGTCCGGCGCCGGCAAGCTGGCCAGGACGAGTTCATACACACTGCGATACGCCTGATAGTCGCGCGGGGCGATGTTGCCCAGATCGAGGCTGGTACGGGCGAAGATTTCGGCGTCCTCGTAGATCGATCGGTCGACAATCGCCGACTCGGCGGCGCGCGCCAGCGCCAGGTGCTGGCGCGCCCGATGGCCCAGGAAGAAGACCTGCAGGTGGAAGGCCCAGGCGTGCATGTCCTGGTAGAAGTCGGCCAGGTACGGGTTGTCTTGAACCGACTCGAATCCGGTGATCCAGCCCAGCCGTTCGCCGAGCCGCTCGGTAAGCGATGTCTTGCCGGTACCGATGTTACCGGCGACCAGGACGAAACGTTTGGTCATGTTTAGCGGTCAGTGGTCAGTGGTCCGTGGCCAGCGTGATCGCAGGACTCCAATCCATTTCGCTGGTCGCCAATCATCGATCTCCTCTGACCACCGACCACTGACCACTGCCTCACAACAGCCCATCGACCGACCCGTCGATGAGCATCTGCAGGCGAAGAATCATGCGATCCGTCTGTTCCCCGGCGGATCTCATTCTCTTGAATCCGTCATCGGTCCCGATCTTGAGCGCGTCATGCAAGCCGACCAGCTGGGGAAGGATGACGCGGTCGATGTAGTCGCGGATCTGTACCACTTCCTCCGCCTTGCGGACGCGCGGGGATTCGAGCATGACTCGCAAGTCGGCCAGGCCGACCAGGGTTCGCTCGACCGTCTCCTCCGTTTCCGTTGCCGTCTTCATCGTCTCGGAGACATTTCGCAGACCGTCGAGAGTCTCGCGGAAAGTGATCATCGGTGGATTCCCCTGGAACTCCAAGGCGGTCAGGCACCGCCTGCGAGTATCTTACCCCAGAGTGGTGGAAGTTGGTGCCGGGAGAGTGGTCCGTGGTCGGTGGTCAGTGGTCAGACGGCGTCGATTCGTGACCTTCTGGCCACTGACCACTCACCACGGACCACTGCTTTCGTCAGCACTCGCTGTAGCCGCAAGCGTGGCATTTACGGCAGCCCTCTTCGGCGACGAGCGCCGCCGAGCCGCATTCGGGGCACAGGTCGCCGATGCGCATGAGCATCTGCCCATCAGG
>Ga0209751_10000729_pt1 | contig 34884 bp, 38 predicted proteins | sample RifCSP13_1_FD_184019 | JGI IMG/M metagenome (GOLD analysis project Ga0209751, IMG submission 184019) | Soil microbial communities from Rifle, Colorado - Rifle CSP2_sed 13_1 (SPAdes) (version 2) | ecosystem: Environmental > Terrestrial > Deep subsurface > Rock core/Sediment | place: Rifle...
GCGGCGCCGCGGCGGGCTAGGCGCGGAGGACCGCGCGAAGCCAGGCGCCGACGTCGCCGAGCTCCTCCGCGCACACCGCGTGCGGCATCGGGTACTCGCGCCACTCGACGCGATAGCCGAGGCCCGTCAGCACGTCCCGCGAGCGCGCGGCCCGCGCGAGCGGGATCATCTGGTCCCAGGCGCCGTGCGCCATGAAGAGCGGCACGTCATGATTCGCGGGATGCGCCTCGGCGGCGAGGGTGTCGGCCAGGGGCAGGTAGCACGAGAGCGCGAGCACGCCGGCGAGGCGCTCGGGGTGGCGCAGCCCCGCCTGGAGCGCGATCGCGCCGCCCTGCGAGAAGCCGGCGAGCACCAGGCGCGCCGCGGGGACGCCGCGCGCCTTCTCGCGCGCGAGCAGCGCCTCGACGCGCGTCTGCGCGGCGCGGATCCCCGCCTCGTCCTCGCGCCGCGGCCCGTCGAGGCCGTAGACGTCGTACCAGGCGCGCATCACCATGCCGCCGTTGAGCGTCACCGGCTGCCGCGGCGCGTGCGGGAAGACGAAGCGGACCGGCAGCTCGGGCGGCAGGCCGAGCTCGGGCACGACCGGCTCGAAGTCGTGGCCGTCGGCGCCGAGGCCGTGGAGCCACACGACGCTGGCGCCGGGCGCGCGCCCGGTCTCCAGCTCGACGGTCTCGAGCCGCTCAGCCACGCAGCACCCGGAATCCTTCACGCGCGGCGGCCGCGTCCAGCGCGTCGTCCCATGAGGCGAACACCGTGGGATCCGCACGGTCCCCACCGAGGGCCCGCGCCGACGCGAGGTGCAGGGCATCGTATGCGCGCAGCCGGTGGCGGTCGGCCAGGCCCGCCGCGTCGTGCACCAAGCGCTCGGTGACCTCGAGGCGCACGTAGCGCTCCCAATCGTCGTCGAGGTCCCGGACGACCCGGCGATGATCAGCCGGCGACAGGTCGCCGGCATGCCGGCGCCGTGCGAGCGCAGCGCGAGCCTCGACGTAGGCGATGAGCGAGGTCGCGACCAGATCGGCCACAGCCACCCGCGCCCGCACGCGCGCCGAGCCCTCCTCGTCCACGTAGAGCTTCAGCAGCGCGCTCGTGTCCAGGTAGAGCTTCAGCGACGCTCCTCGAGGACGGTCCGCGCGATCGGCTTCCCGCGCAGGCGGGCCGGCCGGACCGAGCCGCGCGGCTTGCCGCCGCCCCAGCGGGCCACGCCCTCTCGCACGAGCGTGACGATCGCCCCGGCACCGGCGCCGGGTGGCGCGAGCACGGCCACCGGGCGGCCGCGGTCGGTAACTGTGATGCGCTCGCCGTCGGCGACCCGCCTCAGGAACTCGCTCAACCGGTTCTTCAGTTCCCGGATGCCCACCGTGGCCATGCTCCGTGGCCACATCGTAGTCATGATGTGGCTACACGGTCAAGTCCGCGGCCCACGCTCAGCGCTTGCGGGACGGGTGCCCGCCCACGGCCTCCTCGTTGACGTCGGCGCCCCAGCCGGGGCGCGCCGGCAGCAGCAGGTGGCCGGCCTCGATCTCCGGCTTCGCGGTGACGAGGTCGTCGTACCAGGGCACCGTGTCGAGGTCGAGCTCCATGATGCGGAAGTTCGGCGCGACCGCGCAGAAGTGCGCGTTCATCAGCGTCGCGAGGTCGTCGTGACCTTCACACGCCGCGCACCGTCGCGAGGCCCAGCAGCGTCCGTGAGAGGTCGATCTCGCCCGCGTGCGCCATCGCGTGCGTCAGGCAGATCTGGCCGAGCGCCTGGACGGCCGGGAGCGCGCCGAACGGCTTCACGGTGACGGTCGCCTCGAGCTGCTCGGCGGGGGTGTTCGCGAGGAACTCGTCGGTGCTCGCCCACACCTTCTGGGTGTACCCGCAGAAGAGCGCCACGTCCGTGAGGCGGAGCGCCTGCGCTTCCGCCGTCGGCATGCCGGTGCCCTGCGCGACCGGCGGCAGGCCGAGCTTCTCGGCGTAGCCGCCCTCCTGCCACACCGTGGGCCGGCGGTTCTGGAGCACGAAGCGCACGACGTTGTCCTCCGTGCGTGCGAGGTGCCAGACGATCCACGCGATCGTGTTCGCCTTCGCGTGGCCCGCCGGCACCGTGTGCAGTTGCTCCGGCGTGAGCTCGGCGAGCGTCTTGTCGAGCGCCTCGTGCAGTTGCTTCATGCCCCGATGGATGAACTCGACGGCGGTCGTCATGGGCGATCGTCCTTTCGTGTAGAATCTGGCGGTGATGCGCGCGTCATTCTATCAAGGTTCGCGCACGTTCACGACGGGCTCGGCGCCCCGGCCGGTGCCGCAGGCGGGCGAGGCGCTCGTGCGCGTCGAGCGCGTCGGGATCTGCGGCACCGACCTGCACATCTACCAGGGGCACCTCGACCACCGCGTGCCGCGGGGCGGCGTGATCGGGCACGAGACGTTCGGCGAGGTCGTGGAGGCGCCCGCGGGCGGCGGTGTCGCGGCGGGCGACCGCGTCGTCGTCGAGCCGCTCTGGTTCTGCGGCGCCTGCCGCGCCTGCCGCATGGGCGCGAGCTACCTCTGCTACGGCCTCAAGGTGCTCGGCGTGGACCTGCCGGGCGGCATGCAGGAGTACTGGGCCGTGCCCGCCGCACGCCTGCTCAAGGTCCCGCCCACGCTCGCCGACGACCACGCCGCGCTGGTCGAGCCGCTCGCCGTCGCCACGCACGACGTGCGCCGCGCGCAGGTGCAGGCGGGCGACCGCGTGCTCGTCTTCGGCGGCGGCCCGATCGGCGCGCTGATCGCGCTCGTCGCGCGCCAGCGCGGCGCCGAGGTCGCGGTCGCCGAGGTGAACCCGTTCCGCGTCGCGCTGCTCGAGTCGTTCGGCCTCACCACGGTCGGCCCCGACATCGACGTGTCCCGCTTCACCGCCGACTGGACCGGCGGCGAGGGCGTGGACGTCGCCTTCGAGGTGACGGGCAACCCGGCCGCGGCCCGCGCGGTCACCGACGTCGTGCGCGTCTGGGGCACCGTCAGCATCGTGGCGATCCACGCCGAGCCCATTCCCGTGAACCTCTATGCGCTGTTCGCGCGCGAGCTGAACGTGCACGGCGCGCGGCTCTACGCGCGCGAGGACTGGGAGGAGGCGATCCGCCTGGCCGCCTCCGGCGCCATCCCCCTCGCGCCGCTCGTCAGCCGCAAGATCCGCCTCGAGGAGCTGCAGCAGGGCATGGAGCAGGCCCTCGCCGGCGGGCCCGTGATGAAAGTTCTGGTGGACCTGACCGCTTGACCCGCCACTCGCAGGCCGCCGTCGGCGCCCGCCCGGGCGGCCGCGTCGAGCTCCCCATCACCCACTGAGGGCACCGTCATGGCATTCAGCGAGATCCGCTACGAGGTCGAGGACGCCGTCTGCACCCTGACCCTCCACCGCCCCGCGAAGCTCAACGCGGTCACCTCGACGATGCTCGCCGAGCTGCTCCAGGCGCTCGACGCGGCCGATGCCGACGACGCGGTGCGCGCGGTCATCCTCACCGGCGCGGGCCGCGCCTTCTGCGCGGGCGCCGACCTCTCGGGCGGCGGCCGCGCGTTCGACGCCGCGGCGGGAGGCGAGACGGAGCGGCCCGAGCAGCACCGCGACGGCGGCGGGCTCGTGACCCTGCGGATCTTCGACATGAAGAAGCCGATGATCGCCGCGGTCAACGGCGCGGCCGTGGGCTTCGGCTCGACCGTGCTCCTGCCGATGGACGTGCGCCTGGCCTCGACCGCCGCGCGCTTCGGCTTCGTCTTCACGCGCCGGGGCATCGTGCCGGAGTCGTGCAGCACCTGGTTCCTGCCGCGGCTCGTCGGCATGGCGCGCGCCGCGGAGTGGATGTGCACGGGGCGCGTGTTCCCCGCGGAGGAGGCGCTCGCGGGCGGGCTCGTGAGCCGCGTCGTCGCGCCGGAGGCGCTCCTGCCCGCGGCGCGCGCCCTCGCCCGCGAGATCGCCGCGCACACGTCGCCCGTGTCCGTCGCGCTCACGCGGCAGCTGCTCTGGAAGCTGCTCGGCGCCGACCACCCGATGGAGGCGCACCGGCTCGACTCGCTCGGGATGTACTGGACGGGCCGCTCCGCCGACGCGCGCGAGGGCGTGGGGGCGTTCCTCGAGAAGCGCCCGGCGCGGTTCCCGCTCGCCCCGAGCGCGGACATGCCGCCGTTCTACCCCTGGTGGTCGGCGCGCAAGTTCCGGCCGTGACCGCCGCCGGGCACGCGCTCGGCATCTACGTCGTCCAGCGCGCGTGAGCGCCGCCTGGGCGGCGGCCGCGGGCGTCATCGCGCTGGCGAGCCTCGTCATGGGGCTCGCCGGCTTCGGGATCGGCCTCGTCGCGCTCGCGTTCCTGCCGTTCCTGATGCCGCCGGCGACCGCGATCGTGCTCATCACCCTCTACGCGTTCGCCTTCGCGCTCGCGGTGCTCGTCCAGCTCCGCCGCGACGTCGAGCCGCGTGCGCTCGCCGCGCTGCTCGCCGGCACGCTCGCCGGCACGCCGCTCGGCGTCTGGGGCCTCGCGGTGCTGCCGGCCGCCGTGCTGAACCGGCTGATCGGCCTGATGCTCGTCGTCGCGTTCGTCCTCGAGGTGCGCGGGCTCTACCCGCGGCGGCTCGCGGGCCGCGGCTGGGGCCTCGGCGCCGGCGTGCTCGCGGGCGTGATCGGCGGCGCCGTCGGCACGCCGGGTCCGCCGGTGATCCTCTACGCCGCGACGCAGCGCTGGAGCCCGCGCGCGATCAAGGCGAACCTCCAGGCCTTCTTCACGGTGAACCAGGGCGTGATCCTGCTCGGCTACTGGTGGGCGGGGCTGCTGACGCGCGAGGTCGCCTGGCTCACGGCGTCGTTCGCGGCGCCGGCGGTCGTCGGCGTGGTCGCGGGGGCGCTCCTGTTCAGGCGCGTGGACCAGGGCGTGTTCCGCCGGCTCGTGTTCGTGCTGCTGCTGCTCTCGGGGCTCGTGCTCCTGCTGCGCGGCTGAGCCGGCTCAGCGCGCCCGCGCGGCCCGCCAGCGCTCCACGTTCGACTCGATCTGCCGCGCGTGGTCCTCGAGGTGCGCGGCGTAGATCCGGAGCCAGTCCTCGGCGGTGTAGCGGCCGGACTCCGTGTGCCGGCCGGCCCGCCCCCACGCCTCGTCGCCGAGCCCGCGGAGCAGCACGGTGGTATTCGCGCGCACGGCGTCCACGACGGCGAGCGCGGGCGCGAGCGGGTGGGCGTGGTAGTCGAGCGTCCGCGCCCACGCGTCCTGGTCGTAGCCCTGGATCGTCGGCTCGGGCTCGGTCAGCAGCAAGCGGATACGCGCGTAGGCGCTGGTCTCGGAGTCGGCGCAGTGGCAGACGATCTCGTGCGCCGACCACTCGCCGGGCGCCGGGCGCCAGCGGAGCGCCTCGGCCGGCACCGCCGCGAGCGCGGCGCGCAGGCGCGCCGGCCCCGCCGCGTACTGCGCGATGAGCCCCGCGCGCTCGGCCCGGGAGAGCGCCATGCTCAGCGCCCCTCGAGCTTCCGCGCGAGGACGCGCGCGAGCGCGTCGGGCGCGAAGCCGAGCTGGAGCAGCGCCTGGCCCGTGTCGAAGTACTCGCGGTACGCCGCGACCCGTCCGCGGGCGACCTCGAACACCGACGTGCCGCGGAAGCGGATCGGCCGCCCCGCGCTCCGGGGGATCGCGTCGCTCACGACGTAGGAGAACGTCCACTCCGCCATCGCGCGGTCGGGCGCCTCGACCACCGCGTCCATCGTCCACCGGTAGTCGCGGCCCTCGCGGAACATGCGCTCGAACATCGCGCGGAGCGCCGCGGCGCCCGCGTGGCGGCCGTAGAAGCCGTCGACGTAGCTCGCCTCCGCGGTGAAGCAGGCGAGCAGCGCGTCCACGTCGCGGCGGTTGAAGGCGTCGGCGAAGTCCTGGACGAGGCCCATCGGTCATCCTCCCGCCTGCGGCACGAGCCAGGGCGCCCCGCTCGCCAGCCGGCGCTCGAACGCGGCGATCGCGCCCTCGTGGCCGAGCGTCAGCGCGACCTCGTCCTGACCCGTGAGCAGCATCTGCTTGCGAAACGGATCCACCTCGAACCGGTGCCGCGCACCGTCGGGCGCCGTCAGCGTCTGCGCCTCGAGGTCCACGGTGAGCGTCGCCCCCGGCCGGGCGTGGAGCTGGCTCCGGAGGCCGGCGGCGGCGGCGGCCGGCAGGATCACCGGCAGCAGCCCGTTCTTGAAGCAGTTCTGGTGGAAGATGTCGCCGAGGCTCGGCGCGATCACCGCGCGGATGCCCCAGGCCTCGAGCGCCCACACCGCCATCTCGCGCGACGAGCCGCAGCCGAAGTTCTCGGCGGTCACGAGGATCTTCGCCCCGCGGTAGGCCGCCCGGTTCAGGACGAACTCGGGCTGCTCCGCGCCGTCGGCCTCGAAGCGCACGTCGTGGAAGAGGAAGCGCGCGTAGCCCGGCGCGCCCCGCGGCTTGGCGAGGAAGCGCGCGGGGATGATGCGGTCGGTGTCCACGTTCGGCAGGTCGAGCGGCGCGGCGACGGCCGTGAGCGTCGTGAAGGGCTGCATCCTAGCCCCCGAGCGTCCGCACGTCCACGAAGCGCCCCGCGACGGCGGCGGCCGCCGCCATCGCGGGCGACACCAGGTGCGTGCGCGCGCCCTTGCCCTGGCGCCCCTCGAAGTTGCGGTTGGAGGTGGAGGCCACGCGCTCGCCCTCGCGCGCCGTCTCGCCGTTCATCCCGACGCACATCGAGCAGCCCGCCTCGCGCCACTCGAACCCGGCCTCGACGAAGACGCGGTCGAGCCCCTCGGCCTCGGCCGCGCGCTTGACGAGCCCCGAGCCGGGCACGACCCACGCGGGCACCACCGCACGGCGCCCCCGCACGACCCGCGCGGCCGCGCGCAGGTCCTCGAGCCGGCTGTTCGTGCAGGAGCCGATGAACACGCGGTCCACGGCGATCTCGCCGAGCGGCGTGCCCGGCCGGAGCCCCATGTACGCGAGCGCCCGCGCCATGCTCGCCCGGCGCGCCGGGTCGCCGGCCGCCGCCGGGTCGGGCACGCGCCCCGTGATCGGCAGCGCGTCTTGCGGGCTCGTCCCCCACGTCACGGTCGGCGCGACGTCGCCCGCGGCCAGCGCGACCTCGCGGTCGAAACGGGCACCGGGATCGCTCGGCACCGTCGCCCAGTCGGCGAGCGCCCGCGCCCACGCCTCGCCCCGGGGCGCGAAGGGCCGGCCCTCGAGCCAGGCGAACGTGGTCTCGTCGGGGGCGACCATACCGGTGCGCGCGCCGGCCTCGATCGACATGTTGCAGACCGTCATGCGCTCGTCCATGGACATGGCGCGGATCGTCGAGCCCGCGTACTCGATCGCGTGGCCCACGCCGCCCGCGGCGCCGATCCGCGCGATGAGCGCCAGGATCACGTCCTTCGCGGTGACGCCGGGCCCGAGGCGGCCCTCGACCGCGACGCGCAGCGCCCGGGGCTTCGTCTGCCAGAGCGTCTGCGTCGCCAGCACGTGCTCGACCTCGGTCGAGCCGATGCCGAAGGCGAGCGCGCCGAAGGCGCCGTGGGTCGCGGTGTGGGAGTCGCCGCAGACGAGCGTCGTGCCGGGCAGCGTGAGCCCCTGCTCGGGCCCGATCACGTGCACGATCCCGCGCCGCGGGTCGCCCACGCCGAAGTAGACGATCCCCTGCGCGCCCGTGTGCCGCGCGAGCCCGTCCACCATGCCGACGATCTCGGGATCGGTCGCCACCGCGCCCGGCGCGGTCGGCAGGAAGTGGTCCGCCGTCGCGAACGTGAGGTCCGGCCGCCGCACGCGCCGGCCCTCGGCGGCCAGCCGTCCGAGGGCGCCGGTCGCGCCCTCGTGCAGCAGGTGGCGGCCGACGTAGAGGAGGACGTGGCCGCCCGGCCCCTCGGTCACCACGTGCCGGGCCCAGATCTTCTCGAACATCGTGCGCGGAGCGGCGGACGCCATGGCGATGTGGCGGGAAGCTTACCCGTTGCCGCGCCGATCCTCAACTCCCGCGCGCGCCGCCGACGCGCGAGCCGCTTGTGTCGCGGCGCCGCTCCGCCTACCATCACGGCACATCGTCGAGGCTCGCTCCGCGTGCGCCGGAGGGACCATGCGCCAGGCCAGGCTGCTCCCCGGCTGGCTCGGCCGGTAGACCCCTCGACAGGCGCGCGCGTTCCCTTTATCCTGCTAGCCATCCCCCTACCCGGAAAGGACACGGCATGAGCGTCAAGCGTCACGGCGTTGGCCCCCGCCTCTCGCAGGCGGTCGTGCACGGCGACACGGTCTACCTCGCGGGCATGGTCGCGGGCGACCCCTCGCAGGACACCAAGGGCCAGACCGAGCAGATTCTGGGGAAGATCGACGAGACCCTCGCGGCCGTCGGCAGCGGCAAGGCGAGGCTCCTCTCCGCCACGGTGTACCTCGCGAGCATGGCCACGTACAACGAGATGAACGCCGCCTGGGACGCCTGGGTGGACAAGGCCAGCACGCCCGCGCGCGCGACCGTCGAGGCGCGGCTGGCGTCGCCCCGGTACCTGGTCGAGATCATGTGCGTCGCGGCCGTCTGAGCCGCGGACCAAGGAGACCATCATGCGTGAAGCCGTCATCGTCGCCAGCTCCCGCACGCCGCTCGCGAAGTCGTTCCGCGGCTCGTTCAACCTGACGCGCTCGGACGACTTCACCGCCCACTGCATCAAGGACGTCCTCGGCAAGACGCCGCAGCTCGACCCGAAGGAGGTCGAGGATGTGATCCTCGGCTGCGGCCAGCCCCACGGCTCGCAGGGCCACAACATCGCGCGCGTCGCGGCGCTCCGGGCCGGCCTGCCATCGAGCGTCGGCGGCCTCACGGTGAACCGCTTCTGCTCCTCGGGCCTCCAGGCGATCGCGATCGCCGCGAACTACATCATCAACGACGGCGCCGACGTGATGATCGGGGGCGGCGTCGAGTCGATCACGATGATGCAGCGGGACACGAGCCCGAACCCGTGGGTGCAGGAGCACCACCCGGGCGTCTACATGGTCATGGGCGACACGGCCGAGGTCGTCGCCAAGCGCTACAAGATCACGCGCGAGATGCAGGACCGCTACGCGCTCCTCTCCCAGCAGCGCACCGCGCGCGCCCAGCAGGAGGGCTTCTTCAAGGAGGAGCTGGCGCCGATGCACGTCACGCGCGGCGTCCTCGACAAGAAGACGGGCGAGGTCGTGGGCAAGGAGGAGTCCTACGTCGAGCAGGACGAGTGCAACCGGGCCGACACGACGCTCGAGGGTCTGCTCAAGCTGCCGCCCGTCTTCGACAAGACGAGCGGCCAGGGCACGGTGACGGCGGGCAACTCCTCGCAGCTCTCGGACGGCGCGAGCGCCACCCTCGTCATGTCCCTGGACCGCGCCAGGGCGCTCGGCATCACGCCGAAGCTCGTCTTCCGCGGCTTCGCCGTCGCCGGCTGCAACGCGGACGAGATGGGCATCGGGCCCGTCTACGCGGTGCCGAAGCTGCTCGCGCGCCACGGCCTCAAGATCGAGGACATCGGCGTCTGGGAGCTGAACGAGGCGTTCGCCTCGCAGGTCGTCTACTGCCGCGACCGGCTCGGCCTCGACCCGGAGAAGCTCAACAAGAACGGCGGCTCGATCTCGATCGGCCACCCGTTCGGCATGACGGGCTCGCGGCTGGTCGGCACGATCGCCAACGAGATGCTGCGCAGCAAGGCGCGCTACGGCGTCGTCACGATGTGCATCGGCGGCGGCCAGGGCGCGGCCGGCCTCTTCGAGGCCGGCCACTAGCCGCACCCGCGGGGCCGTGAAGCCCGGTCGCCGTCTCGGCGAGGCCCTCGCCGGGACGGCGGCCGTCCTCGTCCTCGTCGTCCTGCCACCCGCCGCCGCCGCGGCGCGGCCCGGCGTGCCGCCGGAGACGCCATGGGCGTGCCCTGAGACCCATCCGATCAAGGGCTACGTCTCCCGTGAGTCGGGGCGCCGCGTGTTCTTCCTGCCCGGAGGCCGCTTCTACGAGGAAGCGAGCCCGGAGCGGTGCTATGCGAGCGAGGACGAGGCGCGGCGTGACGGCAGCCGCCCGGCGCGCGACCTGCGCCCCGCGCCCGTGCCCGGCGGGCTCGTCACCGGGCCCGGCGCGCCGGCCGCACCGCACCGCAGGAGTGCCGGTCGAGCCCCTTGCGTCTGCTGTCCACGACTTCGGACGTTGACATACCGCGCCGCACCGCCCTACAGTGACGACCGTAGACGGAAAAATGTCTGGCCCCCAGGACGAGAGCGAACCTCGGGCAGTGAGCAGCGAGGCGGCTCTCATCTCCGTGTGCGCCGCGCTTGGTGCAGCGAGGGCTTGCGGCCCTCTCTCGAAGGCGGAAGCGTCTCTTCTTCGGCGAGCCCGACAGCTTCCTCGGCCCTCCGCTGAGACTCTCAGCCGGTTGATCGCTGAGATCCGCGCCGGCGGCGACCCTCTCGGGGAGGCTTTCTGCGTGGTCCGGCCGGGGACGCGCCGTCGATCTCTCGGTGCCTTCTACACGGTCGAAGGGATCGTCACTGCGATGGCCAGCTGGGTCCTGGCACGCAATCCCGACATCATCATCGACGTCGGCTGCGGCTCGGGACGGTTCGCTGCCGCCGTTCGACGGCTGGGCTTCGGCGGAGAAACGATCGCGATTGACATCGATCCGCTCGCCACCGTCATGACGCGTGCGAATCTCACAGTGCTCGGGCATAGACATGCAACCGTAGTACACGGCGATCTTTTGCGATTGTCGCTTGCCGACTCCCGTCGGGGTCGCACCGCATTCATCGGGAACCCGCCTTACGTCCGCCACCACACCTTGAGGCCGGAAGCGAAGCGCTGGGCACAGAAGAGTGGCGACGCACTCGGCGTCCAAGTCTCCGGCTTGTCCGGCCTCCATGCCTTGTTCGTACTGGCGATCGCAGGACTCAGCAGGCCCGGAGACCTCGGCTGCCTGATCACCGCCGCCGAGTGGCTCGACGTCGGCTATGGAAGCGCCCTCAGAACGCTCTTCGCTCAGCATCTTGGCTGTGTCCGTCTTGACATCGGTGATCCCCGGACCTCCGCCTTTGGCGACGCGATGTCGACAGCAGCGATCGTATCGTGGGAAGTCGGCTACTCGGATGCGGTCAGTATGCGCGAGACGCGAGACTTGAAGACGCTCCGCGCCCTGACCGGTGGGCGCGCCATCTCCCGTGACACCCTGACTCGTTCATCGCGCTGGCGCGATCTTCTTCACCCAAGACCACACCGAGACGGCCTCGTACCGCTCGGCACCTACGCCCGTGTACACAGAGGAATAGCGACGGGAGCGAATGGCTTTTTCATCCTCTCGCGCGACGAGGCGATCATCCGCGAGCTTGGGGGCCACGTTCGCCCTTGCGTGACACGCGCGCATCAGGTCCTCTCTTCCGGCGGGGTCGTGCGGGCGGACAAGCTGGATCACGTGCTGCTCGAAGTGCAAGATGCCGCCGACCACGATCGAGCCCTTCGCAGCTATCTCGCCGAGGGGATACGTCACCGGGTCCATGAACGCTACCTTTGCGAGCACAGGAACCCATGGTGGCGACTCGGGGGAGGCCCTCCGCCTCCGATCGTCGCAACCTACATGGCTCGTCAGGCGCCGATGTTCGCCACCAATCCGGATCGCTGCAGGATCGTAAACGTCCTTCACGGGATCCACTTCCGTGAGGAGGTGGGTGAAGATATCGCGACGACGTTGGTCGTCTGGCTGAACAACCACCGGGACACCCTGACGGGCGGCCGAACTTATCACGGCGGATTGAGGAAGTTTGAGCCGCGGGAGCTCGAGGCCATTCTCGTGCCTCCTCTTCACGAGCTGGATGCCAGACGGGTCAAGTGACGCCACGCCGTCGCTACGAAGCGCCGCCGCATTGGTCCGAAACCACGATCACACGCGACTGCCACCGCGCTCTGGAGGCGATGGTGGACCGCCGCCTCCGTGAAGGCGGCGAGCCCTATCGAAAGGCGTTCGATGCCCGCCGAAGGATTCTCTCCCAACTGTTCGCCGAGACGAACGACCTGCGTCAGCTGTCATCCTCCGCGGTCACTCCCAGATACGCTGCGGCAGTGCGCTATCTCACGGGCCCCCCAGTGAGTGCTGATGACCTCAAGACGTTCGCTACCTCTGTCCGGTTCAAGACCATCTCCGAGCCGAAGCGAACCGCCGAGATCGTCGCATCGCTGCTTGACCTGCTACGATTCCCGTGGATTTCCCGCCAACGGGGACCGACATCGGTGGAGCGCGACCGCGCGATTCAGTGGACAGCCGGGTTGTGGGCGGTTGAAGCCATACGCACTGGACGCCGGAGCGATGAGAGTCGGAACCAGGAGCGAACAGTGCGATCCTTGGTCGAGCGGGCAGGGTTCCGACCACATCGATCCCGACGTGCCCACCGGCCTGATGAGATCCCGGTCGGTGCGTTCACCGGAGAGCTCAGCCTGGGTGGACCAAAGGCCGACGTTTGCGCCCGCCTCAGAGACGGGCGCCTTCTTGCTATCGAATGCAAGGTCTCGAACAGCGAACTGAACTCCGTGAAGAGGCTTCTTCGGGAGGTTGGTGGAAAGGCGCGCCAGTGGCAGGCTCTGTTCGGCACTCAGGTCGTCACCGCTGCTGTGCTGAGAGGAGTCTTTCGTCCCGCGAATGTGTTTGAGGCGCAAGAAGACTACAGCGTCGCAGTCTTCTGGGAGCACCACCTCGGGCCCCTCCGGGAATTCCTGGGCCGCGCGGAATAGCCAGCGCGGGGGCGGCCGTAGGCCATTTGCCTCGCTTCGTTCGCCTCGATTGACACCCCGCGCGCCGCGGCGCTAGCGTGATCCGTGCGGCACGCTCGCCCGAGGGAGACGCCCCGATGACCCTGCGCTTCGGACCGCGGCGCGGCACGTACCTGGACGCGACCGACCTCCTCGCGCGCGGGCCGGCGCCGCTCACGGCCGAGGAGCGCGCCCCCTTCGAGACGCTCGACCTCGTCTACCGCTCGCTCTGCGCGCTGCTCTTCAACTACGTCCCCACGTCGGGCCATCCCGGCGGCTCGATCTCGTCGGGCCGCTTCGTCGCCGCGCTCCTGTTCGACGCGCTCGACTACGACCTCGCGCGGCCCGACCGCGAGGACGCCGACATCGTCTCGTACGCCGCCGGCCACAAGGCGCTGGGCCTGTACGCGCTCTGGGCGCTCCGCGACGAGATCGCGCGGCTCGCCGCGCCCGCGCTCCTGCCCGCGGACGCGCGCCAGCGGCTCCGGCTCGAGGACCTGCTCGGCTTCCGCCGCAACCCCGTCGTGCGGACGCCGCTCGTCGAGCGCTTCGGCGCCCGGGCGCTCGACGGGCACCCGACGCCGGCGACGCCGTTCGTGCGCCTGGCGACCGGCGCCTCCGGCGTCGGCTTCGCCAGCTCCATCGGGCTCGCCCTCGGCGCGCGCGACTACTGGGGCGCCGACGCGCCGCGCGTGCACATCGTCGAGGGCGAGGGCGGGCTCACGCCGGGCCGCGTCGCGGAGGCCCTCGCCGCGGCGGGGACCGCGTCGCTCGCGAACGTGCTCGTCCACCTCGACTGGAACCAGGCCTCCATCGACTCGAACCGCGTGTGCCGCGAGGACGGCACGCCCGGGGACTACGTCCAGTGGAGCCCGGCAGAGCTGTTCCACCTCCACGACTGGAACGTCGTGCGCGTCCCCGACGGCACGGACCTCGGCCAGATCGTCGCCGCCCAGCGCGCCGCGCGCGCGCTCGACACCGGCCAGCCGACCGCGATCGTCTACCGCACGGTCAAGGGCTGGCGCTACGGGATCGAGGGCCGGGCCTCGCACGGCGCCGGCCACAAGCTCTGCTCCGACGGCTTCTGCCAGGCGCTCGCCGAGCTGACGGGCACGGCGGACGCGACGCTGCCGACGTGCGAGGCCGGGGCCCAGCGCTGCCTGACGGGCGACGACGGCGCGGCCACGCGGGAGGAATGCTTCTGGGAGTCGCTGCAGATCGTCCGCCGCGTCCTGGAGGAGCGCCGGCCCGCCGTCGAGGCGCTGGCGGCGCGCCTGGTCGCCGCCCGCGAGCGCCTCGACAGGCGCGGCCGCGCCGCGCGCGCCGGCGCCCCGCGCGTCAGCGCGATCTGGGCGCTCGCCGGCGCCGGCCCCGGCGTGCCGCCCGAGCTCGCGCTCGCGCCCGGCACGGTGACGACACTCCGCGGCGAGCTGGGCCGCGCGCTCGGCCACCTGAACCGCGCCTCCGACGGCGCGATCCTCGTCGCCGCCGCGGACCTGCTCGGCTCGACGAGCGTCAACGCCGCCGGCGCGGGCTTCGCCGAGGGCTACTGGAACGCCACCCGGAACCCCGGCGCGCGGATCCTGTCCCTCGGCGGCATCTGCGAGGACGCGATGGCCGGCATCCTCTCCGGCCTCTCCGCGTTCGGCCGGCACGTCGGCGTCGGCTCGTCCTACGGCGCGTTCATCGCGCCACTCAGCCACATCGCGGCCCGCCTGCACGCGATCGGCGCGCAGGCGCTCCACGCACGCACGGGCGACGCCTACCGGCCGATGATCGTCGTCTGCGCGCACGCCGGCCTGAAGACCGGCGAGGACGGGCCGACGCACGCCGACCCGCAGCCGCTCCAGCTCCTGCAGGAGAACTTCCCGCGGGGCACCGCCGTCACGCTCACGCCGTGGGAGCCTCAGGAGATCTGGCCGCTCCTCGCCGCCGCGCTCGCCCTGCGCCCGGCGCTCGTCGCGGTCTTCGTGACGCGCCCGAGCGAGACCGTGCTCGACCGGCGGCGCCTGGGGCTGGCGCCGGCCGAGGACAGCGTGCGCGGCGTCTACGTGCTCCGCCGGCCCCGCGGCCGCGGCGACGGCACGGTCGTGCTGCAGGAGAGCGGCGTCGCCTACGCGTTCGTCGAGCAGGCGCTGCCGCGCCTCGAGCGGGACGGTCTCGATCCCTGGATCTACTACGTCGCGAGCGCCGAGCTGTTCGACCTGCTGTCGCCCGAGGAACAGCGGCGGATCTTCCCGGAGGAGCGGGCGCGCGAGGCCATGGGGATCACCGGCTTCACCCTGCCGACGATGTTCCGCTGGATCCGGTCGGACGCGGGCCGCGCCGCGACGCTCCACCCCTACCAGCACGGGCACTTCCTCGGGAGCGGCCAGGGCGAGGTGGTGCTGGCCGAGGCCGGCCTGGACGGCGAGAGCCAGCACCGCGCGATCCGGAGCTACGTGGAGGCCCGCCGGCGCTGAGCCGGGCGGGTTCCTGTTCCAGGCCCGGACGCTTTGACGCGCGCCCGCCCGGCGTGGCAGGATCGAGGGGCGAAAGGAGCCCTCCATGCGCACCTACTACGACATCACGCTCGGTGACCGCACGATCGCCAGGCGGGAGCTCTCCGGCGAGGCGATCGTCAAGGCGGGCCGCTACCTGATCGCCAGGACCCTGCTCGACCTGGGCGTGGCCGCGGTGGACCCGCTCGCGCCCACGAACCCACTCGTCTTCTCGGCCGGCCCCTTCGCCGGCACGAGCTTCTCCAACGCCAACCGCACGAGCGTCGGCTGCAAGAGCCCGCTCACCGGCGGCGTCAAGGAGGCCAACGGCGGCGGCACCTTCGGCTACGCCCTCGGGCAGCTCAAGATCGCGGGGTTCACGCTGCGCGGCGCCTCGCCGGACTGGGCGATCCTCCACTTCAAGAAGGGCGGCGACGTCGCGTTCGACGACGCGCGCCCGTACCTCGGCAAGGGCAACTTCGAGGCCGCCCGGATGCTGCAGGCCCGGTACGGCAAGAAGGTCGCGCTCGCCCTCTGCGGCCCCGTCGGCGAGTACCAGGGCCTCCTGGCGGGCATCGCGCTCACCGACAAGGAGGGCCGGCCCTCGCGCCTGGCGGCGCGCGGCGGCGTCGGCGCGGTGATGGGGGCGAAGAAGGTCAAGGCGATCGTCGTGGACCTCGACAGGATCCCGCCCTTCGAGGATCCGAAGAAGGTCAACGCCGCGGTCAAGAACTACGCGAAGATGCTGCAGGCGGACGGGTTCGTCACAAACTTCTATCAGCCGCTCGGCACGATGGGCATGGCCGACGTCCAGAACCAGATGGGCGGCCTGCCGGTGCGCAACTTCAGCGCTGGCCAGCTCGCGAACGTCGCCGCCGGCGAGACGTTCAAGATGGGCGCCACCTACATCGGCCCGCTCAACACCTCGCGCGGCGGCGAGCAGACGCACGCCTGCATGCCGGGCTGCGTGATCCAGTGCAGCAACGTCTACCACGACGCGCACGGCAAGGAAGTGGTCTCCCCGGTCGAGTACGAGACGCTCGGTCTGCTCGGCACGAACTGCGGCCTCACGGACCCCGACGACCTGGCGCAGCTCAACATGATCGCCAACGACATGGGCGTGGACTCGATCGAGCTCGGTGCCACGCTCGGCGTGCTGATGGAGGCGGGCCTCGGAAGCTTCGGCGACGTGAAGTTCATGACCGGCTGCCTCCGGGAGATCGCCCAGGGCACGGAGCAGGGGCGCCTCTGGGCGCAGGGCACGGCGCGCGTCGGCGAGCACTACAAGGTCCGCCGCGTGCCGGTCATCAAGAAGCAGGCGATCAGCGCCTACGATCCCCGCGTGGTCGAGGCCACCGGCGTCTCGATGATGGCGACGGCGCAGGGCGCCGACCACACGGCCGGCAACATCCCGCGCCTCAAGACGCGCGAGATGGACCCCCAGGCGGTCATCGGCCAGAGCCTCGTGGCGCAGACGGCCGCGGCCGCGACCGACTCGCTCGGGCTCTGCATCTTCGGCCGGAGCGTCACCGAGGTCCAGACCGAGTTCCTGGCCGACGCGCTCAACGCCGCGCACGGCACGAAGCTCACGAAGGACTTCTTCGAGGCGCTGGGCCGCGAGACGCTCACGCTCGAGGCGGAGTTCAACCGCCGGGCGGGCTTCACCGCGAAGGACGACGAGCTGCCCGCGTTCTTCTACGAGGAGCCGGTGCCGCCGACGAACCACGTGGCGCGCTTCCACGGCGCCGACGTGCACGGCATGTACGAGCGCCTGCCCGCCTGAGCGGCATTCCTCTCGACAACGGAGGTCCCGGCTGCCCGCCATGAGCGGCGCCATCCGCGTGCTGATCGCCAAGGTGGGGCTCGACGGCCACGACCGCGGGGCGAAGGTCGTGGCCCGCGCCCTGCGCGACGCGGGCATGGAGGTGATCTACACCGGCCTGCACCGCACGCCCGAGGAGGTCGTCGCCGCCGCGGTCCAGGAGGACGTGGACGTGGTCGGCGTGAGCCTCCTGTCCGGCGCCCACCTGACGCTGATCCCGCGCCTGGCCGAACTGCTGCGCCGCAGCGACGCGCGGGACATCGCGCTCGTGGTGGGCGGCGTCATCCCGGACGAGGACGTGCCGGTGCTGCGGGACCTCGGCGCGGCCGACGTCGTCCTGCAGGACACGCCGCCCGACGAGGTCGTGCGCCGGGTGCGCGCGGCCGCGCGGAGGGCGGCGTGAACCTCGAGGCCATCGCGCGCACGCGGGGCGTGGACCTCGGCGCCTGGCCGCCGCGCTACGACCCCGCCTGGCGGCCCGCGCCCGGCGCCGAGCACTGGCTGCCCGAGGTCGAGTGCGCGCCGCCGGCCGCGCGCGACGGCCTGATCCTCGCGAAGCTCCGCGCCCAGGTGCGCTGGGCGTGGGACAAGAGCCCCTTCTACCGCCGGAAGTGGGGCGAGGCCGGGGTCTCGCCCGACACCCTGGAGAGCCTCGACGCCCTCGCGCGCTTCCCGGTCGTGCAGAAGGCCGAGCTGCGCGCGGCGCAGGCCGCGCATCCCCCGTACGGCGACTACCTGTGCGTCGCGCCCGAGGAGGTCGCGCGGATCCACGGCACCAGCGGCACGACGGGGCGCCCGACCGTCTTCGGCGTGGGCCGGGCCGACTGGGAGCGCATCGGCGAGGCGCACGCGCGCATCCTCTGGGGCGCGGGCCTGCGCCCCGGCGACCGCGTGATGATCTGCTCCTTCTTCAGCCTCTACATGGGCTCGTGGGGCGCGCTCGTCGGCGCCGAGCGCCTCGGCGCGACGGCGTTCCCGTTCGGCGCGGGCGTGGCGGGCCAGACGCTGATGGCGGTGCAGTGGGCGCGCGAGCTCCGCCCCACCGCCTTCTACAGCACGCCGTCCTACGCGCTGCACCTGGCGGAGACCGCCCGGCGCGAGGGCGTCGACCCGCGCGCCCTCGGCATCCGGACGCTCGTCTTCTCCGGCGAGCCCGGGGCTGGCATTCCCGCGACCAGGCGCCTGATCGAGGAGACCTTCGGCGGCCTCTGCGTGGACATGGGCAGCATGGCGGAGATGTCGCCGTGGATGACGAACGGCGAGTGCCGGCACCGGACCGGCATGCACCTCTGGCAGGACCTCGTCTACACGCAGGTGTGCGACCCGGCGACGTGGACGCCGGTGCCGGACGGCGCCGAGGGCACCCCCGTGTACACGCACCTCGAGCGCACCTCGCAGCCGATGATCCGGCTCGTGTCCGGCGACCTGGCGCGCTGGACCGCCGCGCCGTGCGCGTGCGGGCGCACGTACCCGCGGCTGCCCCAGGGGCTCTACGGCCGGATCGACGACATGTTCATCGTGCGCGGCGAGAACATCTACCCGAGCGCGATCGAGGACACGCTGCGGGCGATCGAGGGGTTCGGCGGCGAGTTCCGCGTCATCATCTCGCGCCGGGAGGCGATGGACGACCTGCTGATCCGCGCCGAGCACGCCGGGAGCCACGCCGAGCCCGCGCTGCGCGCCCGGCTCGAGGAGACGATGCGCGAGCGGCTCCGCGCCCGGCTCGGCGTCCGGCCCGTCGTCGAGCTGGTGCCGGAGGGCACGCTCCCGCGCAGCGAGTTCAAGGCGCGGCGCGTGACCGACGACCGCGACCTCTACCGCCAGACGCTCGGCAGGCGCGGCTGAGCCCTCCGGGGCGCCGGGCCGGAAGGAGCGAGACGAGCATGTTCGACCCCGAGGCCATCGAGCGCACGGCGGCGATGCGCCGCGACTGGGAGGCCAACGAGCTGCGCGAGTTCCTCGCGCGCCAGCCGGAGGCGCGCGCCGAGCACCGCACGGGCTCGGGCCTGCCGCTCCGGCGCGTCTACACGCCGGAGGACGTGGCCGGCATCCCCCTGGAGGACATCGGGCTGCCCGGGCGCCCGCCGTTCACCCGGGGGCCGTACCCCACGATGTACCGCGGGCGGCTCTGGACGATGCGGCAGATCGCGGGCTTCGGCACCGGCGCGGACACGAACGCCCGCTTCCGGTACCTGATCGCGCAGGGGCAGACGGGCCTCTCCGTCGACTTCGACATGCCGACGCTGATGGGCTACGACTCCGACGACCCGCGCGCGCTCGGCGAGGTCGGCCGCGAGGGCGTGGCCGTGGACACGCTCGAGGACGTCGAGGCGCTCTTCGACGGGATCGACCTCGAGGCCATCTCCGTCTCGATGACGATCAACCCCACGGCGTGGATCCTGCTGGCCATGTACGTGGCGGTGGCCGGGGCGCGCGGCGCGGACCTCCACCGGCTCTCGGGCACCGTCCAGGCCGACATCCTCAAGGAGTACATCGCGCAGAAGGAGTGGATCTTCCCGATCCGGCCGTCCATGCGGCTCATGCGCGACATGATCGTCTTCTGCGCCGAGCGCATGGCGCGCTACAACCCGGTCAACATCAGCGGCTACCACATCTCGGAGGCGGGGGCGACCTCGGTGCAGGAGGTCGCCTTCACGATGGCCAACGCGATCGCCTACGTCGAGGAGGTCGCGCGGAGCGGCGTGCCGGTCGACGCCTTCGCGCCGCGCCTGGCCTTCTACTTCGTGGCGCAGGCCGACTTCTTCGAGGAGATCGCCAAGTTCCGCGCCGCGCGGCGGGTGTGGGCGAAGCTCATGCGGGAGCGGTTCGGCGCGACGCGGCCCGAGTCGATGCGCCTGCGCTTCCACTGCCAGACGGCCGCCGCCACCCTGACCAAGGCCCAGCCGCTGAACAACGTCGTCCGCACGGCGCTGCAGGCCCTGGCGGCCGTGCTGGGCGGCTGCCAGTCGCTGCACACGAACGGCCTCGACGAGGCCTACGCGATCCCGTCCGAGCAGGCGATGAAGCTCGCGCTCCGCACGCAGCAGATCATCGCCGAGGAGACGCGCGTGACGAGCGTCGCGGACCCGCTCGGCGGCTCCTACTTCGTGGAGGCCCTGACCAGCCGGATCGAGGCCGAGGTGCACCGGATCCTCGCGAAGGTGGACGAGCTGGGCGGGACGGTGGCGGCGATCGAGCAGGGCTACTTCCAGCGCGAGATCGCCGACTCCGCCTACGCCGTCGCCCGCGAGCGGGCCTCCGGCGAGCGCCCGGTCATCGGCGTCAACCGCTTCGTGGAGCCGCCCGAGGCCGCCCCGATCGAGATCCACCGCGTCGATCCGGCCGTCGAGGCGCGCCAGGTCGCGCGCGTGCGCGAGGTCCGCCGGCGCCGCGACGGCGCGCGCGTCGCGGCGCTCCTGGACGAGCTGGCGCGCCAGGCCCGCGACCCCGCGGTCAACCTGATGCCGGTCACGCTCGAGCTGGTCCGCGCGCGCGCCACGCTCGGCGAGATCGTCGCGCGCCTGCGCGAGACGTGGGGCGCGTACGTGGAGCGCCCGGTGTTCTGACGGCGGCGCGTGAGCCTCAGCCGGCGCGCGTGGCGAGCAGGGCCCAGGCCTGCTCGGCGAGCGGCCGCGCGCGCCGGCCCCGCTCGCGCGCGTTCGGGTCGTTGGCGGTGCCGGCGACCACCCGCCCCATGATCCCCTGCGCGATCGCGGAGAGGCGGAACATCGAGAACGCGAGGCAGAACTCCCAGTCGGCGATCGCCGCGCGCCCGGTGCGCCGGCAGTAGGCCGCGAGGTACTCCTGCTCCGTCGGGATGCCGAGCGCCGCGAGGTCCTTGTCCGCGAGCCCCTCCCAGTCGCGCGTGAAGCGATACGGCAGGCAGTTGTACGCGAGGTCGGCGAGCGGGTGGCCGAGCGTCGCGAGCTCCCAGTCGAGCACCGCGACGACGCGCGGCTCGGTCGGGTGGATGATCGTGTTGCCGAGCCGGAAGTCGCCATGCACGAGCGTGGTCTCGTCGTCCGCCGGCAGGTGCGCGGGCAGCCACTCGATCAGCCGCTCCATCGCCTCGATCGTCTCGGTCTCCGAGGCGCGGTACTGCTGCGTCCAGCGGTGGATCTGCCGGGCGAAGTAGCTGCCGGGGCGGCCGAAGTCGGCGAGGCCGAGCGCCCGCCAGTCGGTCGTGTGCAGGCGCGCGAGCGTCTCGTTGAGCGAGTCGTAGATGCCGGCGCGCTCGCGCGGCGTGAGGCCGGGGATCTGCGGGTCCGTGATGATCCGCCCGTGCACGCACTCCATCACGTAGAAGATCGTGCCGATGACGTCGGGATCCCCGCAGAGGCCGTAGGTCTTCGGCACCGGGAAGCCCGTGGTGCCGAGCGCGGTGATCACGCGGTACTCGCGGTCCACGGCGTGGGCGGAGGGCAGGAGCTTGCCCGGGGGCTTCCGCCGCAGGACGTACTCGCGCCCGCCCGCGTCGAGGTGGTAGGTCGGGTTCGACTGGCCTCCGCGGAACTGGCGCACGGTCAGCGGCCCGCGGAAGCCCTCGACGTGCTCGGCGAGCCAGCGCGCGAGGGCGGCCTCGTCGAACCGGTGGACGTCGCGCACCTCGGCGAGCGGCGGCAGCATCGGCGCAAGTATAATCGCAGAGCCGTCATCAGACGAGCCCACGCGAGGTGACCCCATGATCCGCGACATCCCCGGCAAGACGCCGCGCGTCCATCCCGACGCCTTCGTGGACGCGCAGGCCGCCGTCATCGGCGACGTGACCATCGCGGAGGGCGCGAGCGTCTGGCCCTTCGCCGTCCTGCGCGGCGACCAGAACTCCGTGCGGCTCGGGCGGCATTCGAGCGTGCAGGACAACTCGGTCGTCCACGTCGACCCCGACTGGCCGTGCATCATCGGCGACAACGTGACGATCGGCCACCGCGCGGTCGTCCACGGCTGCACCGTGAAGGACAACTGCCGCATCGGGATCGGCGCCGTCGTCCTGAGCGGCGCCGTCATCGAGGAGGGCGCCCAGGTCGGCGCCGGCGCCCTCGTGCCGCCGGGCCGCGTCGTCGCGGCCGGCACGCTCGTGATGGGCGTGCCGGCCAAGCCGGTGCGCCGGATGAGCGCCGAGGAACTGGAGGACATCCTCCGCAACGCGCGCGAGTACGAGGAGCTGTGGCGCACGTACTACGGCCCGCGGAGCGCCTGACGTGGCGCGCTTCCGCGGCAAGACCGTGCTCGTCACCGGCGGCGCCGGCGGCATCGGCCGCGCCGCCGCCGTGCGGTTCGCGTCGGAGGGCGCGCGCGTCGTCCTCGTGGACGTGGCGGCGGCCGGCCTGGCCGACAGCGTCGCGGCGGTCGAGCGCGCGGGCGGCGAGGCGCTCGGGGTGGAGGCCGACGTCACGCGCGCGGCCGACGTCGAGCGCTACGTCGAGGCGGCGCTCGCCCGCTTCGGCGGCCTCGACGCGTTCTTCAACAACGCGGGCGTCCTCGGCGCGGTGAGCCCGCTCGTGGAGTATCCCGAGGAGACCTTCGACCGCGTCCTCGCCGTGAACGTCAAGGCCGTCTGGCTCGGCATGAAGGTGGTGGCGCCGGTGCTCCGCGGGCGCGGCGGCGGCGCGATCGTCAACACGGCCTCGATCGCCGGGCTCCGCGGCACGCCGAACCTCATCGCGTACACGGCCTCCAAGCACGCCGTCGTCGGCATGACGAGGACCGCCGCGCTCGAGCTGGCCCGCCACGCGATCCGCGTCAACGCGATCTGCCCGGCGCCGATCGAGACGCCGATGGCGCAGGCGCTCGAGGTCGGCGTGAAGCGCGAGCGGCTCACCGCGACGATCCCGCTGCGCCGCTACGGGACGCCCGAGGAGGTCGCCGCGCTCGTCGCCTTCCTCGCGAGCGACGAGGCCGCCTACGTCACGGGCGGCGTCTACACGGTCGACGGCGGCGCGATGGCGTGATCGTCGCGGTCACCGGCTCGTCGGGCCTGGTCGGCTCGGCGCTCCGGCCCGCCCTCGCCGCGCAGGGCCACGGCGTCCCAAGCCAGTCTAGCGCGGCCGGCGCCGCCGTCCTTGACGCACGTATATGCCATCCATATACTTCTGAAAGATGGCGGGCTTCCCTGACGACCTGTCCGAGTGCACAGGATTCCAGTGGGACGCCGGCAACGCCGGCAAGAGCTGGGAGCTGCACCGGGTCTCACAGGCCGAGTGTGAGCAGGTCTTCTTCAACCGGCCGATCCGGGTGGCGCCGGACGAGAGACACTCGCACGAGGAGCCGCGCCGGGCTGCGCTGGGACGGACTGACGACGGCCGCCTTCTCACGGTCGTCTTCACGGTTCGCGGCGCGCTGGCCCGGGTCATTTCGGCGCGGGACATGAGTCGACGAGAGCGGAGGGTGTATGAGCAAGGTTAAGAAGGTGGCGCCGAAGCCGATCCCGCGCTTTCGCTCGGAGGACGCGGAGCGGCGCTTCTGGGCCGAACACGATGTCACCGAGTACTTCGACTGGGGGCGGGCGGTCGAGCCGGCGTTCCCGAACCTGAAGCCCTCCACCACCGCGATTTCCCTGCGGCTCCCGCTGACGATGCTCGAGGAGCTCAAGGCGCTCGCCAACGCCAAGGACGTGCCATACCAGTCGCTGTTGAAGGTCTTCCTGGCCGATCGGCTGAAGCGCGAGCGCAGGCGCCGCGTTTCTGCCTGAGCCCTGGCCTCAGGTCGGGGCGACCTGCCGAGCGCGCCGACCTCATCGTCCAGCATCTCGAGGGCGACCGGCCGCGCGCCGTGTGGCAGAATCTCGACACACTGATGCTGGCCGTGAACGTCAAGGCCGTCTGGCTGAGGAGGACCGCCACGCGCGTCGCCTTCCTCGCGAGCGACGAGGCCGCCTACGTCACGGGCGGCGTCGACACGGTCGACGGAGGCGCGCTGGCGTGATCGTCGCGGTCACCGGCTCGTCGGGCCTGGTGGGCTCGGCGCTCCTGCCCGAGCTGGCGGCGCGCGGCCACCGGGCGATCCGGCTGTTGCGCCCCGGCCCGCCGGCCGCCGGCGAGCCCGCCGTCGCGTGGGACCCCGCCGCCGGGACGATCGACGCGCGCGCGCTCGAGGGCGTGGACGCGGTCGTCCACCTCGCGGGCGAGGGCGTCGCCGGCCGCTGGTCCGCCGCGAAGAAGGCGCGCATCCGCGACAGCCGCGTGCGCTCGACCGCGCTGCTCGCCGGCACGCTCGCCCGCCTCGCCCGCCCGCCGCGCGTCCTCGTCTGCGCCTCGGCGATCGGCTGGTACGGCGACCGCGGCGACGAGGTCCTCACCGAGGCGAGTCCGGCGGGCACGGGCTTCCTCGCCGAGGTCTGCCGCGAGTGGGAGGCGGCCGCCGGCGCCGCGGCGCTCGCCGGGATCCGCGTCGTCCACCTGCGGATCGGCATGGCGCTGAGCCGGCGTGGCGGCGCGCTGGCGGCGCTGCTCCCGGTGTTCCGCCTGAGCCTCGGCGGGCCCGTCGGCCGGGGCGCCCAGTGGATGAGCTGGATCGCGCTCGACGACCTCGTCGGCGCGATCGTCCACGCGCTCGGCGCCGACACGCTCGCGGGGCCCGTCAACGCGGTCGCGCCGCACCCGGTGACGAACCGCGAGTTCACGCGCACGCTGGGACGGGTGCTGCGGCGCCCCGCCTTCCTGCCGTTCCCGGCGCCCGCCGCGCGCCTCCTGCTCGGCGAGATGGCCGACGCGCTCCTGCTCGCGAGCGCGCGCGTGCTCCCGCTTCGGCTCACGGCCTCCGGCTACGCGTTCGAGCACCCGGAGCTCCGCGGCGCCCTGCGCGCCGAGCTCGGCCGCTGACGGCGCGGCGCCGCGAGCTATCGCTAGCCCGCGTCATTCGCGAACGGCGCTGGCGCGACCGGGCGGGTGGCGCAGGGTGCGGCCCTCGCGCGGCCGCGCGCTGTGGGCCCCCTTCGTCCCGTCCGCCGCGCGCAGCGCGGCGTTCGGGCGAATGGGTGACGGCGCCGGCCCCGCGGGGGCCGCCCCCGGCAACAGGCCCTGCCCGCCTCGCGCGCTGACCGTTCGGTAGAATAATGCGCGCTAGGGCTTCGAGGTGGACGCGATCCGCTGCGCCAGCGTGCGCCGGAGCGCCCAGTCGATCGTCCGCTGGACGACCACCTTCTGGGCCTGCGGCGAGCCCGCGCCGTGCATGCACTCCACGATGGGCGTGGCGCCCGTCATGTTCTCGATGAGCCGGCCGAGGCGGAGCCGGTCCTCCGCGGGCACGTCGGCGCGGGTCTGGTAGTACTTGCGGACGAAGCCGGCGACGCGCGGATTCGCGAGCTCGCGCTCCGAGGGCATGGTCGCCAGGAAGCCGCCCGCGATGTCCTGCGCCAGCCGCGTGACCTCCGGGTAGTACCGCGCCGTGTTGAACTTCGCGGAGTTGGCGAGGAGCGGGTCGACGATCGCCGTCCCGCAGGCGAGGCTCGAGCACTCGTGGCTGCAGGCGAGCGCCCCCGAGTACATCGTCTCGACGAGGTGGGCCATCTCGGCCAGCTTGTCGCGGACGTGGGCGGCCTTGGCCGTGCCCTGGACGTCCGCGATCGCCGCCGTGGCGCCGATCAGGACGTCGAGGTTCCCGCTCTTGCAGCCGCCGTAGTTCTGGCGGTGGTAGGAGGTGAAGCGCTCGACGAGCGTGCCGGCGAACTCGACCTCGCCCAGCATGAACACGCGCTCCCACGGGACGAACACGTCGTCGAAGATCACCAGCGCCTCGCCGCCCACCACGCCGTAGGTGGCGTTGCCCTGGTCGATCGTGCCCTCCCACTTGCGGCTGTCGTTCACCTGGCGGCCGAAGACCTGGATCACGCCCGGGGCGTCGGCCGGCACGGCGAACGCGACCGCGTAGTCACGGTCCTCCGGCCCGAGCGCCTGCCCGGGCAGCACGATGAACTGGTGCGAGTTCACGGCGCCCGTCTGGTGCATCTTCGCGCCGCGCACGACGATGCCGTCCTCGCGGCGCTCGGCCACGCGGACGAAGAGGTCCGGGTCGTGCTGCTCGTGCGGGCGCTTGGACCGGTCGCCCTTCGGATCGGTCATCGCCCCGCCGGACATGAGATCGCGGTCCTGGGTCTCGACGAGGAACTGCTTGAACCGCTCGTGGTAGGTGGTGCCGTGCTTCCGGTCGACGTCGTGGGTGACGCTGTGGAGCGTGATGAGGGCGTCCATGCCGACGCAGCGCTGGAAGCAGGTGCCCGTGATCCGCCCCGCGACGCGCATCATCTTGGCTTTCTTGACGAGGTCGTCCCGGGTGCGGGGGACGTGCGTCCAGCGATTGATCGGCCGGCCCGTGAGATGGGAGGTCGCGCACGCGAGGTCGCCGTGGGCGGGGTCGGTCGCCAGGTCGTAGGTGACGGCCGCGGCGTTGACGTGAGGACGGATCGCCGGGTGATCGACGACGCTCGCGAGCCGCTCTCCCATGAAATGGACCTCGGTCTTCAGCGCCCTCAAACTTTCGACGTACTGGCTTCCCGTCATCATGGCGCGGCCCCTCCTTGTCGGCTGGCGAAGCGCCCCTATTCTACTGCCGGGACGTGCCCGACGCTCTCGCCTCGGCTGAACGCGCGCCAGTGTAGACTGGGGCGCCGGCGAGAGGAGGAGCCAGTGAGCGAGCGCGATCCGCACGCGGGCTTCACCGACGAGGAGTTGCCGACGCTGCCCACCGTGTTCCGGCAGGGGCTGTTCAGGGACCGGGTCGTGCTCGTCTCGGGCGGTGGGGGCGGGATCGGCCGCGCCGTGGCCATGCTCTTCGGCCGACTCGGCGCCCGCGTCGCCGCCTGCGGACGCGACCAGGCCAAGCTCGCCTCGCTCGAGCGCCTCCTCGGCGCGCAGGGCATCGCCTGTTCCACCCACGCGATGACGATTCGCGACCCCGCGCAGGTGGCCGCCCTCATGGACGCGGTGTGGGCGCGCCACGACCGCCTCGACGTGCTGATCAACAACGCGGGCGGCCAGTTCGCCTCGCCGAGCGTCGACCTCACCCCCAGGGGGTGGCAGGCGGTGATCGACACGAACCTCAGCGGCACCTGGTACATGACGCAGGCGGCCGGGCAGCGCTGGATCGCACGCGGCCACCCCGGCGCCGTCGTGAGCATCGTCATCCCCGTCGTGCGCGGCAACGTCGGCATCCCGCACACGATGGCCTCGCGCGGCGGGCAGATCGCGATGACGCGCAGCCTCGCCGTCGAGTGGGCGCCGCACGGGATCCGCCTGAACCTGGTGGCCCTCGGCGTCATCGCGAGCCCGGGGCTCGCCAAGTACCCGCCGACGGCGCGCCCGAGCTTCACCCACAACCCGATGCGGCGCCTCGGCGACGTGCAGGACGTGGCGGAGGCGTGCGCGTATCTGGCGGCGCCCTCGGCGAAGTTCATCACGGGAGCCATGCTCACGATCGACGGCGGCCAGGAGATGTGGGGCGACTTCTGGCCGCTGGGCCGACCCGCCTGGTTCCGGGAGGACGGATAGGACCACCATGGACACCACGCGGCTGCAGCGGCTGTCCCGCGCCTACATGGAGTCGGCCGCCTTCATCGCGGCCGTCGAGCTCGGGCTCTTCACCGCGGTCGCCGGCGGCGACGACACCGAGGCGCGCCTCGCCGGGCGCCTCGGCCTCAGCGCCGTGAACGCCGAACGCCTGGTCACCGCCTGCGTGGCCCTCCGGCTGCTCGAGCGGGACGGCGACCGGCTCCGCAACGCCCCCGACGTCCATCGCTACCTCGTGGAGGGACACCCGGACCACGCCGGCCCCTGGATGCTCTTCACGCGCCCGGACTGGAACGAGTGGGGGCGCCTCGCCACGCACCTGCGCCGCCGCGAGCCGCCCGCCGTGCTCGGCAAGTACGTCGGCTTTACCGTCGAGGACGCGCGCCGCTACCACGAGGCCACCGCCTCGATCGGGTTCGGCGCCGGGCGGCGCTTCGTGCGCCAGGTGGACCTCATCGGACGGAAGAAGCTCCTCGACCTCGGCGGGGGCTCCGGCGCCTACTGCATCGCCGCCTGCCGCGAGCACCCTGCGCTCGTCGCGGTCGTCCTCGACCTGCCGCCGATGGCCGAGGTCGCGCGCGAGTTCATCGCCGCCCACGGCCTCGCGGACCGCATTACGGCGGTCGGGGGCGACTTCACGCGCGACCCGCTGCCGGGCGGCGCCGACGTGATCGTGATGGCGTCGAATCTTCCGCAGTACAGCCGCGACATCATCCAGCAGGTGATCGCGAAGGCCTTTGCCGCCCTCGCCGGCGGCGGCGAGATGCACCTCGTCGGCGAGATGCTCGACGCCGCGCGCTCGGGTCCCGTCGACCCCGCGCTGTGGGGGCTCAACGAGGCGCTGGCCGGGTCCACCGGGCTCGCCCATTCGGTCGCCGAGTGCCGTGGCTACTTCGAGCGCGCCGGCTTCACCGACGTCACCGCCCACGAGTTCGTGCCGGGCGTCCTGACGCGCGTGACGGGCCACAAGCCGTAGCCGGCCACCCGGCGGCGAACGCCTGCGCCACTCCCCCGGCACCCTGTCCCAGGGGTTCGTTTGAGACCGGCACCGCCGGGCGAGGGCGCCACCCCCGCCCGGCGCTCCCGTCAACGAAACTCGCGGGGCAGGCGCGGCGGCTCGGCGCAGGCGCGCTCGACGTCCTCGATCGTCTTCGGCGTGCCGGCGGTCAGGACCTCCGGGCCGTCCGGCGTGATCAGGACGTCGTCCTCAATGCGCACGCCGATGCCGCGGAGCTCCTTCGTGATCGGGTGCTCCAGCGTCTCGGCCTTCGCCTTCTCCTCCTCCTCGAGCTTCTTCGCCGCGGCCGCACCGAGGCGGAGGCGCCGGTCCCACAGCTCGTCCTCGCTGTACTCGCGCAGGTAGAACGTCGCGCGCTCGCGCGCCGGGTCCACGTAGAGGCCGGGCTCCACCGTCAGGACCATGCCGGGCTCGAGCACGCGCGACTTCCCCTCGAGCTTGTACGCGCCCACGTCGTGGACGTCCATGCCGAGCCAGTGCCCGGTGCCGTGCATGTAGAACTCGCGGTAGTGGTGCATCGCCAGCGACTCCTCGACGCCCCGCGGCAGCAGGCCGAGCGCGACGAGCCCCTCGGTGAGCACGCGCCGCGCCGCCTCGTGGACCGCCTCGTAGCGGTGGCCGGGCCGCGCGGCGGCGATGCCCGCCTGCTGCGCCCGCAGCACGACCTCGTAGACCGCCCGCTGCGGCGCGCTGAAGCGCCCGTTCACCGGGAAGGTGCGCGTGATGTCGGCCGAGTGGTGACCCCACTCGCAGCCCGCGTCGATCAGCAGGAGGTCGCCGTCCTCCAGGCGCCGCGTGTTCTCGGTGTAGTGGAGGATGCACGCGTTGGGCCCCGAGGCGACGATGGACGGGTAGCCGTTGCGCGGCGAGCCCTGCACGCGGAACACCCACTCGAGCGCGGCCTGCACCTGGTACTCGAACAGGCCCGGCCGCGCGTAGCGCATCGCCTCGACGTGCGCGTCCCGGCTGATCTCGCACGCGCGGCGCTGGCGGGCCAGCTCCGCCGGCGCGCGGCGCAGCCGCAGCTCGTGCAGCAGCGGCCCCGGGTCCTCGATGCGCACGGGGGCGGCGTGGCCGCGCACGCGCGCGGCGCGCAGCTCGCCGACGAGGCGGAGGATCCGGCCGTCGAAGGCCGGCGTCCCGAGCCGGTAGTAGAGCGTCGGCCGGTCGAGCGCGTACTCGCGCAGCCTGGCCTCGAGCTGGTCGATCGGGTAGGCGGCGTCGGCGCCGTAGGCCGCGATCGCGCCCTCGACGCCCGCGCGGGCGCCGTTCCAGGTCTCCAGCTCGCGGTCGCGCGGCCGCACGAACAGCACGTAGCGCTCCTTGGGGTCGGCGGGGTTGAAGACCGCGACCGCGTCGGGCTCGCCGAACCCGGTGAGGAAGAAGAAGTCCGAGGTCTGGCGGAACTCGTAGGAGACGTCGCCGTTGCGGCCGACCTCCTGGCCGCCCGGCACGACCGCGAGCGCGTCGCCGAGCGCGGCGGCGAAGCGCAGCCGCCGCTCGACGAAGGGAGCCTGATCCGGCGCTGTCGTCATCGTGAGGCATAGCATACAATGGCGGAAGCCGCGCCGGCACGGTGCGCGTCGAGGGGGTCCCATGCACGTCGGAATGGCCACCGTCTTCCAGAACCCGAAGCAGGCGCGCAGCGACCGGGACGTCTACGCGAGCGAGCTGCGCCTCGCCGACCTCGCCGAGCCGCTCGGGTTCGAGTCCGTCTGGGGCGTCGAGCACCACTTCACCGACTACACGATGTGCCCCGACGTGCTCCAGTTCCTCACGTACATGGCCGGCCGCACGAAGACCGCCCGGCTCGGCTCGATGGTGGTCGTGCTCCCCTGGCACGACCCGATGCGCGTCGCCGAGGAGATCTCGATGCTCGACAACATCTCCGGCGGCCGGGTGATCCTCGGCCTCGGGCGCGGCGCGGGCAAGGTCGAGTTCGACGGCTTCCGCCTGTCCATGGAGGAGTCGCGGCCGCGCTTCGTCGAGGCCGCCGAGATGGTGCTGCGCGGCCTCGAGACGGGCTTCTGCGAGTACGCCGGGGCCTTCTACACGCAGCCGCGCGCCGCGATCCGGCCCGCGCCGTTCAAGTCGTTCCGCGGGCGCACCTACGCCGCCGCGGTCTCGCCCGAGTCGGTGCGCATCATGGCCGAGCTGGGCGTCGGCATCCTGATCATCCCGCAGAAGCCCTGGCACGAGGTGGCCAGGGAGCTGGACGCGTACCGCACGACGTACCGCGAGCTCAACCGGGCCGAGGCGCCGCCCCCGGTCTGCGCGGGCTGGACGTTCTGCGACCGCGATCCGGCGCGCGCGCGTGAGATGGCCCGACGCTGGATCGGCGGGTACTACCAGACCGTGCTCGACCACTACCAGTTCGCGGGCGAGCACCTGAAGACGATGAAGGGCTACGAGTACTACGGGAAGATGTCGGAGAAGATCGCGACGTACGGCACCGACACCGTGGTCGAGTACTTCCTCAACCTCCAGGTGTGGGGCACGCCCGAGCAGTGCTACGAGAAGATCCTCGACGTCCGCGCGCGCGTCGGGAACGACACCTACGTCGGCGTGTTCAGCTACGCGGGCATGCCGTACGACGAGGCCGAGCGCAACCTGCGCCTCTTCGCCGCCGAGGTGCTGCCGGCGCTGCAGAAGCTCGGGCCGCCGCCGCCGCCCGCGCCCCCGGTCCCGCAGGCGAGCGTCGACCAGAAGGTGGCGCTCGGGTTTTGACGCCGCTCACGGTCTACCTGCCCTTCAACCGGGACGTCCTCGGCGCCGCGTTCGCGCCGGCCAAGCGCGGCGCGAAGCCGCCCGAGGCGCGCGGCCGCTGGCTCCTCGTCCAGGAGCAGGGGCTCGTGCTGCCCGAGGGCGGCGACTTCCGCCTGCCGGAGGGCGAGCCGCCGCGCGGCTTCGGCGAGGCGCTCGGCGAGCCGCTCTGGCTCGGCACGCTCGCGGGCGTCGCGTGCTGGACCGCGTCGCTCGCGCGCGGCGCCGCGTTGCCGCGGGGGTTCCGCCGCGAGACGCTCGTGCCGATGCAGGGCACGCGGCTGCCCGACGACCTGCTCACGCTCGGCGGCATGGCGATGCAGGCGCTCTGGTGGCAGGGCACGAGCGGCCACTGCCCGCGCTGCGGTGAGCGCACCGAGCGCATCGAGGGCGAGTGGGGCAAGCGCTGCCCGCGGTGCCGCTACGAGCACTACCCGCACCTGCACCCGGCGGTCATCGTGCTCGTCCGGGACGGCGAGCGCGTGCTCCTCGCGCGCAAGGCGGGCTGGACGCCGGGGCGCTACGCGCTCGTCGCGGGCTTCGTGGACAACGGCGAGGCGCTCGAGAGCGCCGTGGCCCGCGAGGTGAAGGAGGAGGTCGGCGTGGACGTGACCGACATCACCTACGTCGGCAGCCAGAACTGGCCCTTCCCGAGCCAGCTCATGGTCGGCTTCGTCGCGAGCTACGCGGGCGGCGAGATCGCGATCGACCCCGAGGAGCTGGAGGACGCGCGCTGGTTCCCGCGCACGGAGCTGCCCGCCGGCCCCGCGCGCCACAGCATCGCCGGCTTCATCATCGAGCACTTCGCGCGCCGGAGCGGTCAGGCCGCGGTGTAGCCGCCGTCCACCGGCAGGGCGACGCCGGTGACGAACGCGGCCTCGTCGCTCGAGAGGTAGAGGATCGCCGCGGCGACCTCCTCGGGCCGGCCGAAGCGGCCGAGGGGGTGCTTGGCCAGGATGACCTCGCGCCACGCCGGGTCCTGCCGAAGCTCCGCCGTCATCGGCGTCTCGATCACGCCGGGGCACACGCAGTTCACGCGCACCGCCGGCGCCCAGTTGAGCGCCATCTGGCGCGTGAGGTTCACGACCCCGCCCTTCGAGGCCGCGTACGAGGGCGAGATCGAGCCGGCGACCAGCCCGAAGATGGACGCGAGGTTCGTGATCGCGCCGCTTCCGCTCGCCGCCAGGGCGGCGTGCGCGGCGCGCGAGGCGAGGTACGTCCCGCTCAGGTTCACGTCGAGGACGCGCTGCCACTCCGCGGGCGGGGGCGCCGCGTCGCGGGCGGCCGGGCGCACGCCGGCCGAGTTCACGAGCGTCGTGAGCCGGCCCCAGCGCGCGAGGGTTCGCTCGACCATGCCCGCGCACGCGCGCTCGTCGGTGACGTCGACCGTGAGCGCCAGGGCCTCGCCGCCCGCCGCCTCGATCGCCCGCACCGTCTCGGCGGCGGCGGCCGCCGTCACGTCGGCGCACGCCACGCGCGCGCCCTCCGCCGCCAGGCGTAGCGCCGTCGCCCGCCCGATCCCCGAGCCCGCGCCCGTCACCAGCGCCACCTTGTCGCGCATGCGCATGCCGCCGCCTCCTCTCAGATCGTCCGCCCGCGCCCGGCCCAGTAGGGGTCGCGCAGCAGGCGCTTGAGCAGCTTGCCCGCGGTGTCGCGCGGGAAGTCGGCGTGGAAGGACACCTCGCGCGGGACCTTGTAGTCGGCCATGCGGCCGCGCGCGAAGTCCACGACCTCCTGCGCCGTGAGCGCGGCGCCGTCCCGCGCCAGCACCGCGGCGTGGACGCGCTCGCCCCAGGCGTCGTCGGGCACGCCGAACACGGCGACGTCGGCGATCGCCGGGTGGCGGTGCAGCACGTCCTCGATCTCGGCCGGGTAGATGTTGACGCCGCCCGAGATGATCATGTCGCGCTTCCGGTCGCAGATGTAGACGAAGCCCTCGTCGTCCACGTACGCGACGTCGCCGACCGTCGCCCACTCGCCGCGCTCGGCCTCCCGCGTCGCCGCCGCGTCCTTGTAGTAGCCGTCGAACATGCCCCCGAAGCGTCGCACGTAGAGCTCGCCCGGCGTGCCCGCCGGCACCGGGCGGCCGGCGTCGTCCAGGATCGCCAGCTCGACCCCCGGCGCCGCGCGCCCGCACGAGCCGGGCTTCCGCAGCACGTCCTCGGGCCGGAGGATCGTGTTGATGCTGAGCTCGGTCGAGCCGTAGAACTCGTAGAGGACCGGGCCGAAGGTGGCGAGCGCCGCCTCCTTCACCCGCATCGGGCACGGCGCCGCGGCGACGACCAGCACGCGCAGCGAGGAGACGTCGTAGCGCGCGCGCACCGCCGCGGGCAGGTCCACGAGGCGCTGGACGAGCGTCGGCGCCATGAACGTGCTCGTGCACCGGTGGCGCGCGATCAGGCGGAGCGCCTCCTCCGGGTCGAAGCGCGGCATGACGACCACGCAGCCGCCGAAGACGTGCGTGAACTGCACGAAGCCGCCGGGCGCCGAGTGGTGGAGCGGCCCCGCCGCGAGGTGCACGTGGCCCGGCTCGGCGAGGCCGAAGGCCTCCATGAAGCGCCGGGTGACGCCGGGATCGACGCCGCGCCGGAGCGCCCCGCGGGGCCGCCCCGTCGTGCCGCCCGTGTAGATCATCGAGCCGCCGATCCCCTGCGCCGGGTCCACGGGCAGCGGCGCCGGGTCGCCCGCCGCGAGCAGGTCGTCCACATGGCGCGCCCACGCCGGCCGCGCCGCGCCGACCGCGATCCAGTCGCGCACGCGGGCGGCGCCCGCCCGCACCCGCTCGGCGACGGGCAGGAACTCCGCGCTCACGAAGACCGCGCGCGCGTCGGAGTGGTCGAGGATGTAGGCGACCTCCTCGGCGACGAGCCGGTGGTTCATCGGCACGGGGATCGCGCCGGCGGCGCGCACCGCCGCGGGGATCAGCACGGCCTCGAGCGAGTTCTGCGCGTAGACGATCGCGTGCTCGCCGTGCGCCAGGCCGAGGCCGCGGAGCGCGCTCGCGAGCCGGTTGCGCTGGAGGACGAACGCGTGCCACGTCAGCGCGCGCTCGCCCTCGAGCAGGGCGGGGGCGTCGGGGGCGCGCTCGGCGTGCGCGGCGAGGACGTCCATGGGTCGCTGGGCGGGGAGTGTAGGGACGGCACCCGGCGCCCGTCAAGCGCGGCTGCCTGGACGCCGTGCGTCGCGCGCGAAGCAGGCGGCTCGCCAGGCGAGGGTTCCATGCCGACGCGCCGCAGCAGGAGGACGCCGGACTGCCCAGAAATCAGTGCACTGTGCCCAGGGCGTTGTGCACAGGAACGTGGGCCGAATTCGCTAGAAACCGCTTGACGCGCCCTCAGAACTCCGCTACGTTCGACACCCACAGGTGCTCCAACGTACAGTTCCTGGAAACCGCTCGCATCACCCCGCGCTCCAGCGCGACGCTTGGCGCCTGTGCCCGCACGGCGCGCTCCTCGGCGCTGTCGCCGTCGTCTTCTGCGGCCTGCTCCTTGGCGCCCCGCCCGCTTTCGCGGACATCGTCTACCTCTACGACGACCTCGGGCGCCTGGTGCGGGTGATCCGGGAGGACGGCGAGGCGGCGAG